>Ga0302193_10000381_pt1 | contig 40134 bp, 38 predicted proteins | sample II_Bog_E3_3_FD_200228 | JGI IMG/M metagenome (GOLD analysis project Ga0302193, IMG submission 200228) | Peat permafrost microbial communities from Stordalen Mire near Abisko, Sweden - II_Bog_E3_3 | ecosystem: Environmental > Terrestrial > Soil > Wetlands > Peat | place: Sweden: Abisko...
GTGGCCCAGCTGCTCAATTTCGCCCACGGCTCGGTCTACATGATCGGGGCCTACGTCGGCTGGATGCTCATCGCCCGCCTGGGCGCGCCGCTGTGGCTGGCCCTGCCCCTTTCGGCCCTGGCCGGGGCCGGTCTCGGCGTCGTGCTGGAGCGGTTCGCGGTGCGGCCGTTCCGGCAATCGGCACGGATCGCCCCGTTGCTGGCGACCCTGGGGGCGGGGATGATCCTGGACAGTCTGGCGGAGATCTTCTTCAGCCCCAATCCCAGGTCGTTCCCCCCGGTGGTTCCGCAGTTCCGGTTCCAGCTCGGCGGGGTATCCCTGGGCTTCCTGGATCTGCTGATCCTCGCCGTCTCCATCACCTGCGCCGGATCGCTCTATTTCCTGCTGAAGTATTCCAAGACCGGACGGGCCCTGCGCGCCGCGGCCCTGGATCCCGAAGCGGCCCAGCAGATGGGAGTCCGGGTCGACCGGGTGAACGCCACCGCCTTCGCCCTGGCCTCGGCCCTGGGGGCCCTGGCCGGCGTGCTGATCGGGCTCTACTACAACCAGATTTCACCCTCCATGGGCTTCCAGGCCGGGCTGAAGGGCTTCACCGCCTGCGTCCTGGGCGGGCTGGGCAGCATTCCCGCGGCCATGGCCGGAGGGCTGGTGCTGGGGCTGGGCGAGAGCTTCGGGGTGGCCATCTTCGGCGCCTCGGCCCGCAACCTGATCGCGTTCTCCTTCCTGTTGGTGGCGCTGTTCCTGCGCCCCAACGGGCTGTTCGCCAGGGCCGGGAACGCTGTGCAGGAAGCTCTCACCGGCAGTTTCCTGCCCCAGGCGAGGGCGGTGCGGGTGCCCTGGCAGCTGGGCCTCGTCCTGGCCGGCTCGGCGGCCTTGCTGCCCCTGGCGGTGCACGATCCCTACCTGCTGCAGGTGCTCACCAGCGCCTGGATCTCGGCCCTGTTCGCGGTGAGCCTGACCCTGGTGGCCGGCACCGCCGGGATCATGTCCCTGGGCCACGCCGGGTTGCTGGCCATCGGTGCCTACGCCTCCGGCCTGCTCACCCTCAAGGCCGGGTTCAGCTTTCCGGTGGCGCTGCTCGCCGCCGGCTGCATTACCTCGACCCTGGGTGGACTGCTGGCGCTGCCGGCCCTGCGCCTGAAAGGCCACTACATCGCCATCGCCACCCTGGGCATCGGCGAGATGGTCAACCAGTTCATCCTCAATGCCAATTCCCTGACCCAGGGGGCCATGGGCCTGGCCGGCATCCCCGCGCCGCGGCTGTTCGGCCGGGAGATCCAGACTGCCGCCGGGTTCTACTGGCTGAGCCTGGCCGTGCTGGCCGCCGGCGGCCTGACGGTGGCGGCGGTGATGGGTTCCCCCCTGGGCCGGACCGTGCGCGGGCTGCGCGAGGACGAAATGGCGGCCCAGGCCCTGGGCATCCGGCCGCTGCGCTACCGCATGACCACCTTCGCCATCAGCGCGTTCTTCGCCGGGCTCGCCGGCGCCCTCACCGCCCACCTCTACACCTACATCAGCTACGACACCTTCGGCGCCAACGTCTCGGTGCTGGGCCTGACCATGGTGATCCTGGGCGGGCTGGGCAACATCTGGGGCGCCGTGCTCGGCGCCGTCACCCTCTCGAGCCTGCCCGAACTGCTGCGCTGCGCCGCCCAGTACCGCTGGCTGGCCTACGGCCTCATCCTGCTGGTGGTCCTGCGGGTCCGGCCCCAGGGCGTGCTGGGCAGCCGATAGGAGTCGCCATGATCGCTCTGGAAGCAAACCAACTCTGCCACCACTTCGGCGGCGTACAGGCGGTGCAGGACCTGGATCTGCAGGTGCGGGAGGGCGAGACCCTCGCCATCATCGGCCCCAACGGGGCCGGCAAGACCACCCTGTTCAACCTGCTGGCCGGAACCATCCAGGCCCAGGCGGGCAAGGTTTCGCTCCATGGCCTGGACATCAGCCGGTTCGGCCCCGAGCGGCGGGCGGGGTTGGGCCTGATCCGCAGCTTCCAGCATGGCCGCACCTTCGCCAACCTCAGCGCCGAGGACAACCTGCTGCTGGGCGCCCATGGCCGGCGCCTGGCCGGCCGGGCCGGCCTGGGCGGTGTGCTGGTGGAACTGGCCGAGGCGCTGTTCCCGTTCCGGCCGTTCCGGGCCGAGGAGGCCTGGCTGCGCCAGGAGGCCCGGACCCTGGTGCAGCCGTTCGGCGAGCGCCTCGCCCCGCATCTGCAGCGGCCGGCCTACAGCTTCTCCTATGCCAACCGGCGGCGGATCGAGATCGCCCGGGCCCTGGCGGCCCATCCCAGGGTCCTGCTCCTGGACGAACCCACCGCGGGCATGAATCCGGCCGAGACCCTGGAGATGATCGCGTTCCTGAGGACCCTCAAGCAGGACGGCCTGACCATGGTGATCATCGAGCACAAGCTGCCCCTGATCATGCAGCTGTCCGATTCGGTGATCGTCATGGACGACGGCCGCAAGATCGCCGAGGACCTGCCCGAACGGATCCAGCTTGACCCCAGGGTGATCGAGGCCTACCTGGGGCCGAACCACGGAACGGACGCGGACAACGCCGAGGAGGAGCCCCATGACCACCAACCTGCTGACCTTGAATGCCATTGATACCTTCTACGGCCCGGTGCAGGTCCACTTCAAGCTGAGCCTGCGGGTGGACGAGGGCGAGATCGTTTGCCTGCTGGGCGGCAACGCCTCGGGCAAGTCCACCACCATGAAGATCATCCTCGGGCTGCTGCACCCGGCCGCCGGCGAGGTGTCCTGGCGCGGCCGGTCCCTGCACCGGGTGCCCACCCACAGCCGGATCCGCCTGGGCATCGCCAGCGTCCCGGAGGCGCGGCGGATCTTTTCGGCCATGACCGTGGACGAGAACATCCTGATGGGGGCCCACGTGCGCAATGACCGGCAGGGGGTGAAGCGGGACCGGGAGCGGGTCCTGGACCTGTTCCCGCGGCTGCGGGAGCGGCTGGGCCAGGCCGGCGGCACCCTGTCCGGCGGCGAGCAGCAGATGCTGGCCATGGCCCGGGCGCTCATGGGCAACCCCAAGCTGGTCTGCATGGACGAGCCCACCATGGGCCTGTCGCCGCTGTGGGTCGAACGGGTGCTGGAGTTGATCCAGACCATCCAGCGCCAGGGCACGAGCTTTTTCATGGTGGAGCAGAACGCGCACCAGGCCCTGGGCATCGCCAACCGGGCCTATGTGCTGCAGAACGGCCATCTTGTCCTGGAGGGCGGGGCCAAAGAACTGGCCGGGGACCCGCGCATCCGCCATGCCTACCTGGGCGGGGAGCAGATGGTCGCGGTGTAAAGGCCCTTCCCTTCCCTGGAACCGTTCCTGGGGAGCGGCATATGCGAGATGTGCTTATCCATCACTATTTTGGCGTTAACGAAGACCGATTGTGGGATGCGATCGAAAATCGTATCCCTACCCTTTTGGCCGCCATCACCAATATTATCGACTCGTTGCCGCAATCCGGGGAATGATCCTTCGCATGGGGGTGGCCAAGCACAGCTTCATTCCGGAACGGGAGCCGGGGGCATTGATGGATGCATCACCTCAGTTTGATAGGAGATGCAATCACGAACCGGAAGGGAGATAACCGATCTTGTTGATGAATAAGGTCGATAGGTATTGGTATGGAAGATGCAAATCGCATCGTGGCGGCAAGTGCCTTCGCCCAACCCCATTTCTATGGAGATCTTCAAATGACTACGACGAACAGACCCACACAAAAACCCGATAGGAGAGGCGCCAAGAAGGGAATGCGGAAAGGCGACTTTGCTGCCGGAGAGCGCACGGAGCCCGCAACACCAGCAACCTCCGACTTTGCCCGAGGGGAGAGAACCTTGCCAAAATCAACGGCAGTGGCTGATTTTGCGCGCGGTGGACACGATCTTCCGGCCTCAACCACCCTGGGAGATTTCGCCAGTGGCGAGCATCAGTTGCCGATTGAACCTGGGAACCCGGCCAAGGAGCCCAATGCTGTCCTTACTCCAGACCAGCAAGCCAAGGCCCGCAGAATCCGCGAGAACATGAGGAAGGAAATGGAAGCCCATAGGGCCTTGATGGAAGATTCGGGCGAACCGGATGGACACCCCGAGCCACTGGGGCCGCCCAGCTAGATCCACCTCGGGCATCCGAGGAAATGAAAAGGCCACCCAACATCATGATCACGCTAAAGCCTAGGGCCTCCATTGCAGCAGGAAGGTCCCCATCCCGGCATACCCTGCGCGGTCTGGACTGGCCGAATTTTTTTCTGGCTGATGTCCAGACGGGCGTAGGGCCCTTTCTAGCCATTTTCCTGGCAGCCTATGGCTGGAATGAACAACGCGTTGGAATCATTCTCACGGCGGGTGGAATTGCCGGGATCCTGACCCAGACTCCCGCGGGCGCCCTGGCTTATATAAATCCCAACGAGATTGATTACGAGATCGCCCGTGGTGCGGATGATGGCGAAAAAATCCTCAAAGCGGAAAAGCTACGGGCGCTGCTCACGGATCGCCCCCTGGTCAGCTTCCTCGTTGCTGCCGTGATGTTTCATTTTGCCAACGCTGCGATGCTGCCGCTCCTGGGCGAGCGGCTCGTCAAGGGGCACGGACGGAGCTCCATGATGTTCATGTCGGCCTGTGTGGTGACGACGCAACGTGTGGTCACCTTCCTGGCCGCCTGGACCGGACGCAAAGCCGGGCTGTGGGGGAGTTGACCTGTGTTCCTGTTCTTCCCACTGTCAGAGCTATGGAGGACGCTGCTCACCTCGACCATCGGCCTCCTGACCCTGGTCGGCATCATGGTTCGCCCCTTCCGCTGGAATGAGTCCCAGATTGCCATGGGGGGAGCGGCCGTCCTGCTTCTGCTGGGATTGATCCGTCCTGGGGATGCCGCCCTCACCCTGGCCCGGGACTGGAATACCTTTCTGTTCTTCCTGGGGATGATGGCCCTGTCCGCGCTGGCGGAAACAGCCGGGTTGTTCGATTGGCTGGCGGTTCAGGCTGCCCGCCTGGCCGGGGCAAGCGCCGCCCGATTGTTCCTGAATGTGTTCATCCTGGGAACCCTCATCACGATGATCTTCTCCAACGATGCGACGGCGCTGATCCTGACGCCCATCGTCTATGTGCTGGTCACCAAGCTGCGGCTTCCGGTGCTGCCCTACCTGTTCGCCTGCACCTTCATCGCCGACACGGCCTCGTTCCTGCTGCCCATCAGCAACCCGATCAATATCATCGTCATGTCGCGTTTCCCGCTCCCGCTGCCAACCTTCCTGCGGTTGCTCCTGCTTCCCTGCCTGGTGGTGATCGCAATCAACCTCGCGGTTTTCTATCTGCTTTACCGAAAGCAGCTGAAAGGGTCGTTCAATATCAACCACATGCCGACCTTGAGCCAGGCGGTGAAACATGGGCCCTACTTCCGCTATGCCTTGGGGGTGCTGGCGCTGGTGGCTCCTTCCTACGTGCTTGCCTCGGCTTTCCAGTTCCCCCTCTCCATGGTGGCGGTAGCGGGGGCGGCTCTTCTCCTCGCGGGCGGCTTGGGCTGGAAGCGGACCACCTTGCTGGAGACCTGCAAAGGGGTTTCCTGGTCCATCTTCGGTTTCATCGCGGGCATGTTCGTGGTCGTGCGCGCCGTCGAGGACACCGGGCTCACCGTGAAACTGGGCAACCTGCTGCTGCATCTCTCCGGCGGCACCAGCTTCGGGGCGGTGCTGGCGGGAACCCTGGGGTCCGCCCTGGGAACCAACCTGATCAACAACGTGCCCATGGCTGTGGTCATGAATTCCGCGCTCGGCAGTGTCCAGCATGCAACTCCAGCCATAAGGAACGGTTTCGTCGCAGCCACCATGTTCGGGTGTGATCTGGGCCCGAACCTCACGACGGTGGGATCCCTGGCTACGATCCTATGGCTGCTCATTCTGCGGCAACGCAAGCTCGAAGTTTCCGGTCTGGACTACTTCAAGGTGGGCGTCATCGTGACGCCATTGATGCTGCTGGCGGGGGCCTGCACCATCTGGTTGTGCTTGTAACCTGATCGGAGATAGGGGGAGACGATGAAAATCCTTGCCTGCCTGGATGGTACCAATGCCGAAGCGATGGGCCATGCCGCGCGGATGTTTGCCGGGGCCCAACCACTGACCATCGGCCTGCTGACGGTAATGGACGTCGGGCCGCGCAAAGCTATCGATCGCACCCGGGAACGCTTTTGGCGGCCGCCGATGCATCGTCAACCGGTGATCCAGGAAATGCTGGCGGCGGAAAAAGAAGCTTGCCAGGACATCTTGAAGGCGGGGTTGGAACGACTGCCGGAAGCGGAGTCCCTGCTGCGCCAAGGCTATCCTGAGCTTGAGCTTGTAAACGCCGCAGCGGACTGGAAAGCGGATGTGATTCTCATCTGTCCGCGGGCCGAGTATGGAGCCCCGCCGAGCCTGGGTCCGCACTCCGTTGGGCATGTGGCGCGCTTTGTACTCGATCATGCCCCCTGCCCGGTAATGCTGGTTCGACCACCGGCTGGCGAGCTATTCCCGATAAAAGGGTGATGTCGGTGACGATCCCCAGATCCGCCAGACTCCAGACGGCGTCCAGGTCGGGGTGAACGGCATCCACCAGTGCGGGTTGACGAGTTCCTGGGCCGTGCCTGGAGCCACCTGGTTGGCCATGTCCGATCCCTATTTGAGAGCCGCTTCGATGAAGGAGGGATCGATGGCAGCTTCAAAGACCGCCAGGTCGGGGGCCGATTCGATGGATTTCTGGGCGACCAGGAAATCCGCGGTGGCCTTCAGGGTCTTGGCCAGATCGCCCTTCTTCCGGCTGGAACCGAAATAGGCGGGGGCGAGCTGTTCCTTGGGGGTGAGCCAGACCAGTTCCCGGGCTTCCTTGCCGGCCTCGGCGGCGTCGGTGCCGATGGCGCCGGACAGGGCGGTCGCGGCGCCGCTGGGATCGGTCCGGTAGAGCTGGATGGCCTTCTGCTGGAGCCTGACGTACTTGGTGACGAACTCGGGATACTTGGCGGCGAAGGCGGTGCTCACCAGGCCGATGTCCGCGGTCACGATGCCCTTGCCGGCCAGGATGGCCGAGTCGGTGAGCACCTTGCCATCGCCGAGCAGCTTGCCCAGCACCGGCTGCCAGACGTAGGCCGCATCGATGTCGCCCCGGGTCCAGGCGGCCAGGATGTCCTGGGGCTGCAGGTCGATGACCTTGACCGCGTTGGCCGGGACACCCTCAAGCTTGAGCGCGTTGAGCAGGGAATAGTGGGCGGTGGAGGCGAACGGCGTGGCAACCGTCTTGCCCCGGAGGTCATTCAGGGAATGGATCCCGGCGCTGTTCTTGACCGCCAGGGATTCCGCGGCGCCAATGACGTCGTGGAGCCAAATCACCTTGTAGGGCAGCCCCTTGGCGATGCCCACGGCGGTTGGAGCGGAACCGGCCAGACCGAAGTCGATGGCGCCGGTGGCGAAGGCTACGTTGACGTCCCGGCCGGATTCGAACTGCCGGAAGTTGACCTTCACGCCCAGCTCGCTTTCATACCAGCCCTTGGCCTTGGCCAGGAGTTCGTCGTTGGGGATGACCTGGTAGCCGATGGTGATGGCCGCGGGCTTGGCGTTCGAGGCCGCCAGGGCCGGGGTCGAGCCGGTCAGGAGCACGGTCGCGGTGATGGCCGCAAGGAGGGTTCGGATATTGAGCGTCATGGTCGCTTCTCCGTATGGGGCTATCAAGGCCCCGGAATGGGGGGGTGGCAGGAACGGGGTGACGTAACCTTCATTCAAAGCAAATCGATCCGCAAGCTAAATTTAGTTTTTCACTAAATTTAGTTATTTGGCCTTGACCCAAGTCGGACCCGAACCGAGACTTGATTCTTGGGCGCAGCTTGCCTGCCAGCCGTATGGGCAGAATCCAGGCGCCCCCCTCCGGAGTTCCCTACCGTGCGCATCGCCCTCCTTTCCGGCACCGCGACCCAGGCCCCTGCCTGTTGTCGCCGGAGCGCATCCGCGTAGGTCCCCCGGGAACCCGAAGCATCCCTTTCCGAACCAGGACCGAGCGCGAGAGCGACGGTCCTGGTTTTCTGCATTCCACGTCCCTGCGCCCCCCCTTTTTCTCGGAGCATCCATGTCCGCCATCTCCTTGACCCGCGAGTCCTCCCTGGACGACGTCCTGGAGCGGCATCCCCACTTCCCCCGGCTGGTGGCGCTGAAGATCGACGTCCAGCGCCGGGGCGTGCACTACACCGAACGCGCCCTGTCCCATGTGGATGAAAGCCGGCACCAGCTCCGAGGGACGTACATATTCGGCTCCCGGGACCAGTCCCTGACCGCGGTGCCCGAGTCCCTGATTCTGCGCGACGGAACCACGATCCTCACCGATCCCACCCCCCTGGACCAGAACCCCTACCAGGTGGACTGGCAGGACGGGCGTTTCGTCCTCCTGGACGGGGACCAGTTCATTGAGGAGACCGACCTCTGGACCCAGCCCGCCTTCTACGACAAGGTCACCTCCAGCGGCACGCCCATGAAGCACGTGTTCACCGCCCGGCCCCAGCGGCTGAACCTGTTCACCTCCAGCTACTGCCACTTCTGGGCCAACGGCCACGGCTGCCAGTACTGCGACATCGTCACCCACCTCAAGCAGCAGAAGGAGGAGTGGGGCATCCCCACCCGGCTGCAGGCCCAGGATGTGGAGGAGACCCTGCGGGAGGCCATCAAGGAGCCCGGACGCTATACCAGCATCTGCCTCACCGCCGGCAGCGACACCCGCGGCGAGGAGATCTTCGACCGGGAGGTGGACTACTACATCGAGATCCTCCAGGCCGCCGGCCGGGCCTTCAAGACCCCCCGCTTCCCCAGCCAGCTGATCGGCTCGGCCTTCAACGAGCGGCAGCTAGAGCGGCTGCAGCGGGAAACCGGGCTCACCAGCTACACCTCGGACCTGGAGGTGCTGAATGAGCGCCTGTTCAACTGGATCTGCCCGGGCAAGGCGGAGCGGGTCGGCTACCAGGAATGGAAGCGCCGGATCATCGCCGCGGTGGACATCTTCGGCCGGGGCAACGTCGGCACCGGCATCGTCGGCGGGGTGGAGACCGCCAAGCCGCTCGGCTTCACCGACGAGCTCGCGGCGGTGGAATCGACCCTGGCCGAGGCCGAGGACCTGGCCAGCCACGGCGTCACCACGGTCTACATCGTCTGGGTGCCCCGCCCCGGATCCGCCTTCAAGGACCAGAAGAACCCCTCCCTGGACTATTTCATCCGCCTGGCCACGGGGCTGGACGAGATCCGCCAGCGCCACGGCCTGGGCGTCGGGTTCGACAACTACCGGACCTGCGGCAACCACCCGGACTCGGACCTGGATCGGGTCTGGAACCGTGCCGCCAGCCCGGTGCGGCTGTGAACCGCCTCGCGGCCCTCGCCGCCGCCCTGCTCATGACCCTCGCCTTTGCCGGATGCCGGCGCCACCAGCCGCACCAGGCCGTGGTCCTGCGCATCGCCACCCAGCCGTCCCCGCTCTATGCGCCCCTTTTCGTGGCCAAGCAGCAGCACTGGCTCGAGGATGAGCTGGGCAAGCAGGGGGTGGCCGTCACCTGGACCTCCTTCCTGGCCGGACCGCCGGAAAACGAAGCCCTGTTCGCGGGCCAGGAGGACATCGCCTTCATCGGCGACACCCCGGCGATCGTGGCCCATTCCGCCGGCCTGGACAGCCGGGTCGTCGGCATCGCCGCCACCGGACCCAAGGCCCTGGCCCTGGTCGCCCGCAAGGATTCCGGCATCCAGTCCGTGGCCGACCTCAGGGGGCGGAAGGTGGCGGTCACCAAGGGCTCCTACGCCCATCACCTGCTCTTCCTGCTCCTGAAGAACGCCGGCCTGACCCCGGCGGACATCAAGCTGGTGCACATGGGCCCGCCGGACCTGGTCACCGCCTTCAGCCACGGGGATGTGGACGCCGCGGTCACCTGGGAGCCCTTCCTCAGCCGGATCGAGCCGGGCAACCGGCGCATCGCCGACGGCACCGGCATCAAGCAGGGCGCCGTGGTCATCCTCGCCCTCGCCCCCTTCGCCAAAGGCAATCCGGACCTGGTGGTGGCGGTGCTGAAGGCCTACCAGCGCGGCTACGAGTACCTGGGCAGCCATCCCCGGGAGGCCGCCCTGCTCATCGCCCCGGAGGTGAAACTGGACGCGGACCAGGTGGTGAAGCTCCTGCCCGTCCTGGACTTCAACCCGGTGGTCCGGCCCGGCCACATCGCCGAACTGAAGGCCACCGAGACGTTCCTGCGGGAGAACGGCCTGAGCAAAGGCCCGGTGGACATCGACCGGCTGTTCGACAGCCAGTACCTGGCCAAGGCGGGCCTGCGCTGAGGCGCAGCCGCATCCCCCCTTCCATTTCAGCGCCCCAACCGGCGCCTGAGGATCCCCAATGAGTCTTCTTCTTGATGCATCGGTCCGGGAACTGCTCGCGGACCCCACCACCGTGAAAATCCTGGCCACCGTGGACGAGCAGGGCGTGCCCCATGTGGTGGCGAAGGGCTCCCTGAGCCTGGACGAGGATGGAAACCTGTTCCACCTGGAGCTCATCGAGCGCTCCCGGACCAATCGGAACCTGGTGCACAGCCTGTGGCACGACCGCCCGGTGAGCGTCCTGCTGGTCGGCAGCGACGGCCGCAGCGTGCAGATCCAGGGTGTGCCGCTGCGGGTGCACGTCAGCGGCCCGGTGTTCCAGACCCACTACCAGGCGCTCCGGGCCCGCCTGGGCGACCTGGATCTGGCGGGGGTATGGGTCATCCAGCCCCAACGGGCCAGCAATCAGGCCTGGAGAACCCGGCTCGCCGAAGAGTCCCCGGACGCGCTGCTCCACCTGGACCGCATCGCCGCGTGCACCTGATGTCGTCCAACCGTCCCGGAGCCACCCGGCTGGCCCAGTACCTCCTGCTGCCCATCATCATCGCCGGCGGGTGGGAGCTGGCGGCCAGGACCGGCCTGGTCCAGAACACCCTGCTGCCGCCGCCGTCCGGGGTGCTGGCCGCCTTCTGGAACCTTCTGGTCCGGGGGCGGCTGCTGATGCACGCCGCCGCCAGCCTGCAGCGGGTGCTGGCCGGATTCGCCCTGGCCGCGGCGCTCGGGCTCGGCGTGGGCATCGCTATGGGCACCTCCAGGGCCGGCGGCCGGCTGGGGGACCTGGTCATCCAGGTGCTGCGCCCGATCCCGCCCATCGCCTGGATCCCCCTGGCGATCCTCTGGTTCGGCATCGGCGAATCCAGCAAGGTCTTCATCATCTTCCTGGGCGCCGTGTTCCCCATCGTGATCAACACCCTGGAGGGCATCCGCGCCACCGACCGGCACTTTGTGGAACTGGCCCGGGTGCTGGAGGTGCCCAGGGGCCGGTTCGTGCGCCAGGTCATCCTGCCCGGGGCGCTGCCGGCCATCATCACCGGCCTGAGGGTGGGCCTCGGCAATGCCTGGGTCTGCGTGGTGGCGGCGGAACTGATCGCCGCCGACAAGGGGGTCGGCTTCATCATCGTCGACGGCCGGGAACTGAGCCGGACCGATGTGGTGATCGCCGGAATGGCCACCATCGGCATCATCGGCAAGCTCATGGACGTCGCGCTCAGACATCTGGAGGCGCGGCTGGTGCGGGGCCGCGCCGCCTATTCGGGGGAGTGACCATGGGCCTGGAACCGGTCAAGCTGGGCGGACAGCTGGAATTGCGCGGGGTCGGCAAGCGGTTCCCGGCACCGGGGGGGGACCTGGAGGTTCTGCGGGACATCGACATCACCATCGCCCCCGGCGAATTCCTCGCCATCGTCGGCGGCAGCGGTTGCGGCAAGAGCACCCTGCTGCGGCTCATCGCCGGGCTGGAGCAGCCCAGTTCCGGCGCGGTCCTGCTCGACGGCCGCGGCATCGCCGGCCCGGGCCGGGACCGGGGCCTGGTGTTCCAGGACCACCGCCTGCTGCCCTGGCAGACCGTGCGCGAGAACGTTGCCTTCGCCCTGGCCGAACCGGGCGGCGCCCAGGCCCGCCGCACCGTGGCCGAGCATATCGAGCTGGTGGGACTTCAGGGATTCGAGCACACCTACCCCGGCCAGCTTTCCGGCGGCATGGCCCAGCGGGCGGCGCTGGCCCGGGCCCTGGTCAACCGGCCCGGGGTGCTGCTGCTGGACGAGCCCTTCGCCAGCCTGGACGCGCTCACCCGGATCCAGCTGCAGCAGGAGATCCTGCGCATCTGGCAGCGGGAACGGACCACGGTGGTGCTGGTGACCCACGACATCGACGAAGCTCTATTCCTGGGGGACCGGGTGTTGGTGCTGTCCCCCCGGCCCGGCGCCATCCGCCGGCTGGTGCAGGTGCCGCTGCCCCGGCCCCGCCAGAGGGGTGGCGCGGGCTTCCAGGAATTGCGCAAGGTGATCTACCGGGAGTTCTTCACGGATGAGGAAGTGCTCATGGATTACGTCGTCTAGATTGCATCACGGATGATGCGGTCTCGCCAGACCGAGGTTCTCCCGAAGGGTGCGGCCCTCGTACTCGGTTCGGAACAGCCCCCTGCGCTGGAGTTCCGGGACCACCAGCGCCACGAAGTCGTCGATGTCCCGGGGCAGCAGGGGCGGCATGATGTTGAAGCCGTCCGCGGCCTCGTGCTCGAACCACTCCTGGAGCTGGTCCGCGATCTGCCCCGGGGTGCCGATGATGGTCCAGTGCCCGCGGGCCCCGGCCACCCATTTGTAAAGTTCCCGGATGCTGAGCCCCCTGCCCCGGGCCAGGTCATAGACCAGGGCCTGGCGGCTCCGGTTGCCCTGGGTCAACGGCAGCTCCGGCAAAGGACCATCCAGGTCGTAGCCGGCCAGGTCCACGAAGCCGCCGGTGAGCCCGGACAGCAGGTCCAGCCCGACTTCCGGCAGGATCAGCTCTTCCAGCTCCTGGTACTTGCTCCGGGCCTCGGCCTCGGTGCGGGCCACATAGGGCTGAACCCCGGGCATGATCTTCAACTGCTCCGGCGCCCGGCCGAACCCGGCCATGCGCCCCTTCAGGTCCCGGTAGAAGGCCTGGGCCCCGGCCAGATCCTGCTGGGCGGTGAAGACGACTTCCGCCGTGCGCGCAGCCAGCTGTTTCCCCGCCTCGGAGGAGCCGGCCTGGACCACCACCGGACGGCCCTGGGGCGATCTCGGGATGTTCAGGGGCCCCCGGACCTGGAAATGGGCGCCCCGGTGATTCAGGGCCCTGACCCTGTCCGCCCGGTAGTAGACGCCGGTCGCCCGGTCCCGGACCAGAGCATCGTCGTCCCAGGTATCCCAGAGCCCCGTCACCACGTCATGGAACTCTTCCGCCCGCAGGTAGCGGTCTTCGTGGCTGGGCTGCCGCACCACCCCGAAGTTCAGGGCCGCATCGGCGGACTCCGTCGTCACCAGGTTCCAGGCCGCCCTGCCCTTGGACAGGTGATCCAGGGAGGCGAACCGGCGGGCCAGGAGATAGGGATCCTCGTAGGTGGTGGAGGCCGTGGCCACGAACCCGATATGCCCGGTGACCGCGGCCAGGGCGGAATAGAGCGTGACCGGCTCGAACCCCACGCCGAAGGAGGTGAACCCGGCGCCATTGCGGATTCCGAGGCTCAGGTAATCCGCCAGGAAGAAGGCGTCGAACAGCCCGCGCTCGGCGGTGCGGGCCAGCCGGACGTAGTAGTCCAGGTCCAGGGCCCCGTCGGCCGCCTCGGGATGGCGCCAAGCGGCCACATGTTGTCCGGGGCCGGGCAGGAAGGCGCCCAGTTTCATTTGACGTTCGGGCTGTGCGGGCATGGGTGCGCTCCTTGGCGGTACGGAACCTGCGTCCTTGCCCTGGGCCGCGGAAGGCGGCGGCAGGGTTCAATCCTTCCCGGCCTGGCGCCGCGCCTGGCCGGGGATGGCCAGGCGGTCGAGATGGACGAAGAAGGGATGGGCCTCCCGCTCCTCCAGGAGCCGCCGGGTCCGGCTCTGGTCCCGCAGCGCCAGGGGTTCGATGAACCAGACCGCGGCCAGACCCATGGCGCCATAGCGGTGGTGGGCCAGCCGATAGTGTTTCTTGAACTCCGGGCCGGCAATGAGGGTGCGCAGCGGCCGGCCCTGGAGCTCCCAGCTCACCCCGCCGGTTCCCGACACCAGGACGCTGACCGGGCGGTGGAACCAGAGGCTGGCCACCATGTTCCGGTTGGTCACCGAGGACTCCATCAGCTCCAGATAGAAGAGGCGGCCCGCACTATCCACCTGGAGCGTCTGCTTCAGCGCCGCATGGGGGAAGCCGTCGTCGCCGATGGTCGTAAGCACCTTGTGCACGCCGCGGCGGCGGAGCAGATTCACGAATTCCCTGGGCAGTTCCATGGCCATGCTCCCTCCTCAGTTCTGCAGACGGTCCAGATCCAGGTCCGGGTGGTTTCCGCCGCGGCGGTAATCGCCGTACTCCACGGTCAGGCCGTGGCTCCTGCGGATGCGGTGGAACCCCTTGGCCAGCTGGATGAGGAAGTCCAAGGAAGCGTTGCCCTGGAAGCTGCCGGACGGAGGTTTCCACAGGCTGAAGACCGTGGTCACGCCACGCTCCGCCAGCCATTCCGCCTGGTCCAGGTTGCGCCCCAGCGCTTCCTCTTCAGTGGCGTAGCCATGGGGCCCCCCCAGTTCCATCCCGGCCAGGATGCCCGTGCCGACCCGGCCCCGGCCAAAGACCGCCACGGCCTCCACCAGTCGTCGTTTCCATTCGTCATAGTCCACCCATCTGGCCTTGTCCGGACGAAGCCGTTGGAACAGGCCCGGGTCCAGCACCTCCAGGTCGGCGGTGTAGCTCATGAGACCGGTCCGGGCATGCAGCCGCTCCAGTTGCCGCCTGCTGTAGGCGCTGCCGTTGAGCTGGCTGGGAAAGGCCGGGTTCTGGAAGTTCCGACCGATGGCCCGGAGGATCTCGATGCAGTGGTCCACTTCCCGGTCGAACGGCTCCGGGCCGCGGGGATCGGAGCCGGCGATGATCACCAGGGCGCTGAAGCGTCCCGGCTCCCTGAGCGCGTCGCCGACCACCTCGGCGACGTCCTCCGGATCCAGCCGGGCCGGGCCGAGGGAGATATGCAGCCCCTGGGGCCGGGCGCTGGCGATATGACGGTAGTCGACCCCCTTCGCGGTCAGACGTCCGTAGTAGTCCGGCCTCGGCCAGTACTCCACCTCCTCGATGGGATCCCCGCCATCCCGCAGCCAGAGCCTGCCTTCGATGCCATCCACCCAGTACGGGTCCTCCTCCAGGGGCGTGGGCGCCGTGAGGATGGAACTGCCGTCGCGCATGAGGAGGGATTCCGGACACGGTCGCAGCCGTCCATCCCGGGAACCGGGAATGGGCGTCCCGGTCACCTGGTGCAGGCTCGGATCCAGGAGCCGCAGCGCGGATCCAGTGTAATGGACCCCTCGCCGCTGCACATCGGTCTTGAGGATGACCAGGCGCGGCACGTCGGGATGCTCGGCGGCAACCTCCTCCAGGCGGTCCTTGGCCCTGCCGCGGCGCGAAATCACCTGGGTGGTGGTATCCGTGGCCCCCGATTGGGACATACGCCTCCTTGGTCGGCTGGTCGAAAAGTTTCCACCCTGGGCAGGTCCGAGACCCGCGCCAGCACCGCCCGCGCCCCATGGCACGAGAATCGCCGAAATACTTGGGAGGAGCCTCTGCGCGGAGGTGACGGGACCTTCGCTCGCACGTCCAGCCCCATCACGAATGAAGTCTAGGTTCCAGAGGTACAGCGGGTCAAGAATTTATTTCTTTTCTTATCAATTTAATTGGATTGAAGCTGCCGTGGGCTGTCCGCGCAGCGGTTCAAGGAACCTATCGCCACCCTACAACCGGGCTGACGGCCAGGTCAAACCAGTAAGTCTTTTGTTTTCAATTATTGTGTATTTGTTTTAATTATTAACTTTAATGATAAAAATGAAAATAACCCTGAAAAGTAAACAAAGCCATTGACCACCAAAGGATGGAGAGGTAGCCTTAGTCAACACAATTATTACATTTCTTAGCGATTTAATAAGTTTAAGGAGCGAGCCCATGACCAAGCCCCTCGATCCCCTGGCCCTCCGGCAGGCATTGGGGTGTTGTCGGACTCCGGGCGCGGTGGTCCACCGATAGGTCTCCCCAAGAGCATTTGAACGGAGGCCGGACCCCTCGGAAAACGAGCTGTTCCGGCCTTCGGCGTAGGTCTTCGGACCCTTCCCATCCATGAAAGGACCCCTTCCATGCCATCCAAAAGATCTCCCTTCCTCCAAGCCGGACTCCGGGCCCTCGCCGCGGCGGTGTTCGTCCTCGGCACCGCGGCCCGGGCCGATGACACCCTCAAGGTGGGCTACCTGCCCGTAACCGGCCACGCGAAATTCTTCGTGGCCAAAGAGTATGGCCTGTTCGCCAAGGAAGGCCTCAACGTGGAACTCATCGAGTTCCAGAATTCCGCCGATGGCCTGGCCGCCCTGCGCGCGGGCAAGCTGGACCTGGGCGCCTTCGGCACCACGGCCCCCCTGGTGCACATCGCCAAGGGCGCGGACCTGCGCATCATCGGCGGGGTGATGGGCGAGGACGCCGCCATCGTCACCACGGCGGCCAACGCCGCTTCGGTCAAGGGCGTCAAGGATCTCAAGGGCAGGAAGATCGCCACGGTGCGCCTGGCCACCGGCGACGCGGTGCTGCGCGGAGCCCTGGAAAAGGCCGGCGTCGACTGGCGGAAGGACCTGGAGATCTTCGAACTGAAGAGCCCGCCCGCGGTGATCGAGGCGGTGAAATCCGGCCAGGTGTACGCGGGCGTCGTCTGGGGCCCCCATGATCTCCGGGCCGAGCAGGAGGGACTCAAGGTCGTCATCCGCAGCAAGGACCTGGCCCCGGGCCACCCCTGCTGCCGGCTGACGGTGGACGAGAAGAGCCTGGCCAGCCATCCGGAGCTCTGGGAGCACTTCATCCGCGCCATCCTGCTGGCGGAGAAGTTCACCCGGGACCACCATCCCGAGACCATCGCCGCCATCGCCAAGTACGTGAAGCTCGATCCGGCGCTGCTGGAGAAGGGCTACTACAGCGACTACCTGGATCAGTCCTCGGATCCCAACGTCAAGGGCGTTTCGGAATTCTGGGCGACCATGCAGGCCAGCGACTTCGTCGACTCCAAGCTGGCCATCCGCCCCTTCATCGACACCACGGTCTACAAGAAGGCGCTGGACGGCCTGGCCCGGGAGTTCCCCAAGGATCCCTACTGGAAGGGCCTCCAGAAGGTCTTCGCCAAGCGCGATGTCTAGCCCGCAGCCCACCCGGGAACCGGTCCGGTTCCGGATCGCCGTGGCCAGCGAGGACGGCAAGTACGTCCACCTGCATTTCGGCCGCGCCACGGAATTCCAGATCTTCGACGTGGAGGGGCCCCGCCTGACCTTCGTGGAACGGCGGGAGTCCGAGGCCCTCTGCCAGGGCGGCGAGCACAACCTGGGCCAGCTGATCCGGGTCATCGCCAGGCTCAGGGACTGCCAGGCGGTGCTGGCCGCCCAGATCGGGCCCCTGGTACGCCAGGCCCTTTCCCGCCACCGCATCCACCCGTTCGTCATCCCGGACACCATCCCGTCCGCCGTGAAAAAAATCCGGGCGACCGGCTTCCCTGGCGTCCTCCCTGACGCTCAACCCTGAAAGGCACCACCATGGCCAAGAAACCTAGGCAGATCGCCATCTACGGTAAGGGCGGGATCGGCAAGTCGACCACCACCTCCAACATCAGCGCCGCCCTGGCCGACTCGGGCCTGAAGGTCCTCCAGGTCGGCTGCGATCCCAAGAGCGATTCCACCAACACCCTGCGGGGCGGGCGCTACATCCCCACCGTGCTGGATTCCCTGCGGGAACGATCCGACTTGAAGCTGGAGGACGTGGTCTTCCAGGGCTTCGGCGGGGTCTACTGCGTGGAGGCCGGTGGACCCGCCCCCGGGGTCGGCTGCGCCGGACGCGGCATCATCACCGCCGTGGACCTGCTCAAGCGCAAACGGGTGTTCGAAGACCTGGACCTGGACATCGTCATCTTCGACGTCCTGGGCGACGTGGTCTGTGGCGGCTTCTCGGTGCCGATCCGGGAAGGCATCGCCGAGCACGTGTTCACGGTCTCCTCGGCGGATTTCATGGCCATCTACGCGGCCAACAACCTGTTCAAGGGCATCAAGAAGTATTCCAACTCGGGCGGCGCCCTGCTGGGCGGTATCATCGCCAATTCCATCAACAACGCCCACTCCAAGGACATCCTGGACCATTTCGCCGAGCTTACCGCGACCCGGATCCTCGAGTACGTGCCCCGCTCGGTGACCGTGACCCAGGCCGAACTGGCCGGCAAGACCACCATCGAGGCCGCCCCGGATTCGGCCCAGGCCGCCATCTACCGCCAGCTGGCCAACAAGGTCTACACCCTGACCGAAGGCACGGTGCCCGCCCCCCTGGACGAGCTGCAGCTGCGGGAATGGGCCGCGCAGTGGTCCACCCAGATCCTGGCGCTGGCCGAGAAGGAACAGCAGAACTCGTTTTCCATCTGACCGGGAGGAACCTTTGTCCAGGATCCACGAAAGCGTGACCGACCTCATCGGCGGCACCCCCCTGCTCCGGCTGCACAAGCTCAGCGGCTGCGCCCACGCCCAGGTGGTGGTGAAACTGGAGTCCTTCAACCCGGGCGGCAGCGTGAAGGACCGGATCGGCCTGAGCATGATCCAGGACGCCGAGGCCCGGGGCCTCATCACCCAGACCACCACCCTGATCGAGCCCACCAGCGGCAACACCGGCATCGCCCTGGCCCTGGTGGCCGCGGCCCGGGGCTACCGGCTGATCCTGGTCATGCCCGACACCATGAGCGTCGAGCGGCGCAGCCTCATGAAAGCCTACGGCGCCGAACTGGTGCTCACCCCGGGCGTCAAGGGCATGGCCGGCGCCATCCAGAAGGCCGAGGAGCTGGCGGCCCGGATCCCAGGGTCCTACCTGCCCCAGCAGTTCAAGAACCCGGCCAACCCCGCCATCCACCGCGCCACGACGGCGGAGGAGATCTGGAACGACACCGACGGCGGGGTGGACATCCTGGTGGGCGGCGTCGGCACCGGCGGCACCCTCACCGGCATCGGTGAGGTCATCAAGGCCCGCAAGCCCGGCTTCAAGGTGGTGGCGGTGGAGCCGTTCGATTCCCCGGTGCTGTCCGGGGGGCAGCCCGGGCCGCACAAGCTCCAGGGCATCGGCGCCGGCTTCATCCCCGAAGTCCTGAACCGTGGGATCATCGACGAGGTCTTCAAGGTGAAGAACGACGAGGCCCTGGAAACCGGGCGCCTGCTGGCCCGGGGCGAAGGGCTCCTGGTGGGCATCTCCTCCGGCGCCGCGGTGTTCGCCGCGTTGCAGCTGGCCAGGCGCCCGGAGAACAAGGACAAGCTGATCGTCGCCATCCTGCCGGACACGGGCGAACGCTACCTCAGCACCGCGCTGTTCCAGGAGGCCTGATGAGCGAAGCCGTCCTCCATGGCCACCCCTGCTTCGGCGGCGACCGGCACAAGTACGGGCGGCTGCACCTGGCCGTGGCGCCGGCCTGCAACATCCAGTGCGCCTTCTGCGTCCGCAAGCACGACTGCGTGGCCGAATCCCGTCCCGGCGTGACCAGCAAGGTCCTGACCCCGAAACAGGCGCTCCAGCGGGTGCGCCTGGTCATGGAGGATCCGAAAATGCGGGAGGTCATCCGGGTGGTGGGCATCGCCGGCCCCGGGGATCCGCTGGCCAACGAGGCCACCTTCGAGACCTTCCGGCTGGTGCGCCACGCCTTCCCCGACCTGCTCACCTGCCTGAGCAGCAACGGTCTGCTGCTGCCGGAACGGTTCCCTGACCTGCTCGGCTTCGGGCTGCACAGCCTGACGGTGACCATCAACGCCATGGATCCGGAAGTGGGCGCGAGGATCTATTCGGATGTCCGCCTGCACGGGAAGCTCCTGGAGGGCGTGGCCGGCGCCCGGGTCCTGGTGGCCAACCAGATCGAAGGGGTGGGCCTGGCGGCCCGCCACGGCATCGTCACCAAGGTGAACACGGTGCTCATCCCCGGCGTCAACGAGGACCAGATCCCCCTCATCGCCCGGGCGGCCCTTAGCCTCGGGGCCACGGTGATGAACATCATGCCGCTCATTCCCCAGGGGGCCTTCGCCGCCATCCCGCCCCCTTCCGAACAGCACCTGCGCCAGGTGCGCGACGCCAACAGCCTGATCATTCCCCAGTTCCGGCACTGCAGCCAGTGCCGGGCGGACGCGATCGGCTTGATTGCAGACAAGAGCTGTGGAGGAGTGCGATGAGTTGCTATGACCAGAAGGTGGCCCCGCGGCGGGAGGACCGGCTCAAGACCTGCATCGCCCACAGCGGCGGCGTGTGCGGCATGGGCGGCAAGGCCAAGGCCTGCATGATCGACGACGGCGAACGGGGTTTCACCCAGGGCTCCATCTGCCTGCTCCTGGTGGCACTGGCCATCCTCGACTCCCTGCCCGAGACCGTGGTGCTGATCCACGGCGCGGTGGGCTGCGGCTCCTGCGCCCACTCCCAGAACGCCAACGCCCGCTCCGGCTCGGCGGTCCGGTTCGGCCAGGCCAAGGACGCCATCTGGCTTTCCACCGCCCTGAACGAGGTGGACGTCATTTCCGGCGCCGAAGGCAAGCTCAGGTCGGCCATCCTTGAAGCCGACCGGCGCTACCGGCCCAAATCCATGGCCGTGGTCTCGGGCTGCGTGCCGGGCCTGATCGGCGACGACATCGACAGCGTCATCCTGGAACTGCAGCCCCAGGTGAGCGCGCGCCTGGTGCCGGTGCACTGCGAGGGCTTCAAGACCAAGATCTGGGCCACCGCCTATGACGCCGTCTACCACGGCATCGGCAAGAACCTCCTGGCCGAGCGCAACCCCGCCGTCGAGCGGACGCCGGTCTCCGCCGAGGACGAGCGGGCGAGGGTCCTGGAGCAGGAGAAGCTCAAGCGGACCGTGAACCTGATGAACGTGTCCTCCATGGGCCGGGTGGACGAAGTGGAACTGGAGCGGCTGCTCCAGGCCCTGGGCCTGGAAGCCAACCTGTTCCCGGTGTTCGCCCACCCCGACAGCTTCCACAAGGCCACCCGGGCGGCGCTCTCGGTGAGCACCTGCCCCACCCACGACGACTATTTCCTCAAACAGTTGCAGGAGCAGTTCGGGGTGCCCTACCTCATCAAGGGCATGCCCATCGGCATCCGCAACACCAGCCTGTGGCTGAAGGACATCGCCGCCCACTTCGGCCTGGGAGTGGAAGTGGAGCGGCTGATCGAGGCGGAAGAGCGGGAGGTGCGGGCCGCCCTGGCCCCGTTCCGGACCCTGTTCGAGGGCAAGAAGGTCTACCTGAGCGCGGGCGAGTTCCGGGCCCTGGTGACCGCCCAGCTGATGGAGGAACTGGGGTTCGAGGTAAGCGGCATCCGCATGTTCCACCACGACGCCTTTGCCAACGACGAGTATGACAAGCTGGCCGAAACCGCCCGGCAGGACTACACCATCAACGTCGCCAACTGCCAGCCGTTCGAGGAGGCCAACCTGCTGAAGAAGGTCAAGCCGGACCTGTTCCTGGGCCACGTCAACGGCAACGGCACCGCCGCCAAGCTGGGCATCCCCACCCACACCATCTACAACACCGGCCTGGCCTACATCGGCTACCGCGGCGCCTTCGAGGTGGCCCGCCGGCTGCACCGGACCCTGCGCAACCCGGCCTTCAACCGCAACCTGAGCCCATGGGCCCAACTGCCCTACAAGGACGCCTGGTACGGCGCCGACCCCTTCTCCTACCTCAACACCCGGAAGGATGCCCAGTGAGCGCCCATTTCATCGAACGTCCCCGCTACACCTGCTCCCTGGGGGGCGCGGCCTTCGCGGTCAACGCGCTGCCCGGCGGCATCCCCATCCTCCACGCCCCCGCCGGCTGCGCCGGCAGCTTCGCCTGGGCCCAGAACGGCGGTTCCGGCCTCCAGGTGGGCGGAAACTGCGGCCCCCTGGCCATCCCCAGCTCCAACCTCCAGGAAACCGAAGTGGTGTTCGGCGGCGACGCCAGGCTCCACCAGCAGGTGGAGAACACCCTCAAGGTGGTGGAGGGCGGGCTCTACGTGGTCCTGACCAGCTGCGTCACCGAGATCGTGGGCGACGACATCCTTTCGGTGGTCAGGGACTTCCAGTCCAGGGGGGTGAGCATCCTCGGCGCCCACACCGGCGGCTTCAAGGGCAGCGCCTACCAGGGCTACGACATCGTGCTCCAGGCCATCTTCAAGGATTTCGTGACCAGCGGAAGGCCCAGACGGCGGGGCAAGGTCAACGTCTGGGGCATCGCCCCCAGCCTGGATCCGTTCTGGCGCGGCAATCTCCTCGGGGTTCGCGGCCTGCTGGAAAGCCTCGGCCTGGAGGTGAACGCGTTCTTCACCCTGGAGGACACCCTGGAGGGCATCCGCTCGGCCGGGGAAGCGGAACTGAACGTGGTGGTCTCCGACGTCTACGGCATCGAAGCCGCCGTCCGGTTCGAGGAGCTGCACGGCACCCCCTTCCTGGCCACCGGCCTGCCCATCGGCCCCTCGGCCTGCAGCGCCTTCCTGCAGGCCGTGGCCGGCCGGCTCGGCCTGGACGGCCCGGTGCTGGACGCCGCCCTCCGCCAAGGGAACCGGACCTATTACAAGACCCTGGAAGCCCTCACCGACTGCTACCAGGACATGGACCTCCAGCGCTACGCGGTGGTGGTGGGCGACGCCAACTATGCCGGAGCCCTCACCCGGTTCCTGGCCGAGGACCTGGGCTGGCTGCCGGAACTGACCGTGTGCACCAACCTGCTCAACGAGGAGGAGCGGGGGCGGATCGAGACCCGCCTGGGGGAGGTGCGGAACGTCGAACCCAACCTGGTGTTCGAGACCGACGGCACCGAGGTCATCGGCCACCTCAACCGGCGCTGGCCCAACGCCCAGGGCCACCGCTATCACGACGCCTTCAGCCCGGCCTTCGTCCTGGGCAGCTCGTTCGAGCGGGAACTGGCCCAAGCCCTCGGCGCGCCGCACCTGAGCATCAGCTTCCCGGTGGCCAACCGGGCCATCCTCGACCGCGGCTACGCCGGTTTCCGCAACGGCCTGACCCTGGTGGAGGATCTGCTGAGCGCCATCGTCGCCGGCCGCTGAGCCGGAGGAGACCCCATGCCCGCCATCACCCCCAAAGAGATCTTCCTCCGTACCCTCCGGCTCCAGCCGACCCCGCGCCACCCGGTGGCGCTGCTTTCCGGCGGGATCTGGACCCTGAACCGGCAGGGGCTGTCCCTGGAACAGGCCCTGGCCGCCGGTGCGGAACGATCCGCGGGCATCATCGTTGAGACCACCACCCTGCTGCGCTCGGACCTGGTCTGGACCGGTTCCGGCTACCACAACCTGGCCATCCGGGCCCTGGGCGGCTTGATCAAGTTCCGCCGCCAGGGCGCGCCAGACGTGATGGAACCTCTGCTCAAGACCGCGGCCGGGGCGGAAAAGCTGGACCTGGACCGCCTGGACGAGGATCCGGACCTGGTGCTGCTCCGGGACACCACCCGCCTGGTGGCCCGGGAAGTGGGCGGCCAGCTCATGGTGGGCTCCAGCGCCTGGGGCCCCTTCACCTACGCCGGCCTGCTCTACGGGGTCGAGCGGCTGATGCGCAGCATCTATAAGGACAAGGCAGAGGTGCACGCGGTCCTGGCGTTCGCCGCCGAGCTCAGCTTCCGCTACCTGGCCCGGTTCGTGGAAGCGGGCGCCGGCCTGATCTCGGTGGCGGATCCCACCGCCTCCGGCGACCTGATCTCCCGCCGGCAGTTCGAGGAATTCGTGCTGCCCTACCAGACGCAGGTCATCGGCCGGCTCAAGGCCATGGGCGCCGAGGCCCTGGTCCATATCTGCGGCGAGACCACCGACCGCCTGGACCTCATCGCCGGGACCGGCGCCGGCGTGGTCTCGGTGGACTACAAGGTGGATCTGGCCCGGGCGGCGGCCATCCTGGAAGGGAAGCTGGCCTTCGCCGGCAACATGAATCCGGTGGCGGTCATGCAGGCCTCCACCGCCGGCGAGGTCGCCCAGGCCTGCCGCGCCTGCATCCTCAAGGCGGGGCCCGGAAGCAGCCACATCCTGATGCCCGGTTGCGACATCCCCCCCACCGTGCCCCTGGACAACATCCGGGCCATGGTCGACACCGCCTGGCAACACGCCTGGCCCGCCTCCACGGCAGAAAGATGAACATGTCCGCCACCGCCGCCGAGTCCGGTTTCAACCTGGAGGACGTCTCCTTCGCCTACGGCGACCATGTGGTGCTGGAGGGCATCAACCTGAGCATCGGCGCCGGTGAATTCCTCTGCCTGCTGGGCCAGAGCGGATCCGGGAAGACCACCCTGCAGCGGCTGCTGGCCGGCCTGGAACGGCCGAGCCGGGGCCGGGTCAGCTGGGCGGGCGCGACCGTCACCGGGCCCGGCATCGACCGCGGCATGGTGTTCCAGGACTATTCGCTGTACCCCTGGATGACCCTGGCCGAGAACATCGGCCTGGCCCTGGAGCGGTCGGATCCCTCCCTGTCCAGCGCCGGGCGCCGGGACCGCGCCTCGGAATACCTGAATGCGGTGGGCCTGGCCGGCACCGCCCGGAAATACCCGTTCGAACTTTCCGGCGGCATGCAGCAGCGGGCCGCCATCGCCCGGACCCTGGCGCTGAGCTCGTCGGCCCTGCTCATGGACGAGCCCTTCGGCGCCCTGGACCCGGTGAACCGGGCCAAGCTGCAGGATCTCCTCGCCACCATCTGGCGCGAGGCGACCCCCCGGAGGACCGTGGTGTTCGTGACCCATGACGTGGAAGAGGCGCTGTTCCTGGGCGATCGGGTGGTGGTGCTGGGGTCCGGGCCGGGCCGGGTGATCGGCGAAGTGGCGGTGCCTTTCCCGCGGCCCCGGAACCGGTCGCTGCTGTTCGCCTCACGGGAATTCCACCTGCTCAGCGAAACCATTTCCGACCACTACCATTCCGATGTCCTGGACCACCTGAGCCCGGCCTGGACCATGACCGGGCCCGGGGAGGGAATATGAGGCGGTTCCGGGTTCCGGGCTGGGAAGCGGCCCTGTTCATCCTTTCCCTGCTGGGCATCTGGCAAGGGGTCACCACCTGGGTCAGGCTGCCCAATCCGGCCCTGTTCCCGTCGGTGGGGGCCACCCTGAAGGCCCTGGCCGCATCCCTGCCCGAACTGTTCAAGGGCACCTGGTCCTCCTTCCTGATCCTGGTGCCCGGCTACTTCAGCGCCGTGGTCCTGGGCATCCTCTGGGGCCTGCTGGTGGGCACCACCGGTTGGCTCCACCGCACCTTCTTCCCCTTCGCCCGGGCCGCCTCCCCGGTGCCGCCCACGGTCTACATCCCCTATGCCATCGCGCTGCTGCCCAGCTTCCGGCTGTCGGCGATCTTCGTGGTGTTCGTGGGCGCCTTCTGGCCGATCTTCCTGAACACCGCTGCCGGAGCGGCGAGCATGCCCGCCCGGCACCGGGACAACGCCCGCCTGCTGGGCATGTCCCACGTTTCCTATCTCCGCCGGGTGGTATTCCGGGCCGCCCTGCCCCACATCTTCTCGGGCATGGGCGTGGGCCTGGCGCTGTCCTTCATCCTGCTCACCGTCGCCGAGCTGTTCGGCGCCAACGCCGGACTGGGGCACTTCGTGCAGTACTACGCCGACTTCGCGGACTACCCGCGCATGGCGGCGGGAATCCTCTACACCGGGCTGGTGACGCTGCTTTCCATGGGGCTGCTGGAGCTGGTCAAGCGCCGCGCCCTCTTCTGGGTTCGATAGGAGTCGACAATGTCAGATACCGATGCTCTGTTCCAGGAACTCTCGGACGCCGTGGTGGAGATGGACGAGGTCCGCGCCGGGGAACTGGCCCAGCGGGCGGTGGCGGAAGGGGTGGACGCCTACACGGCCATCGACCGCGGCCTGGTCCACGGGATGATGCGCGCCAGCCAGCTGTTCGAGGAGGAGGACTATTTCATCCCGGAACTGCTGCTCTGCTCCGACGCCATGTACGCGGGCCTGGCCATTCTCCAGCCCCACCTGCGCCGGGACGAGCACAGCCAAAAGCCCAAGGTGGTCATCGGCGTGGTGGAGGGCGATACCCACGACATCGGCAAGAACCTGGTGAAGATCATGCTCGACGCCTCCGGCTTCGAGGTGATCGACCTGGGCCGGGACATCCCGCCCCAGGCCTTCGTGGACGCGGCCGTGGCGGCCGAAGCCCGGATCGTCGCCCTGTCCACCCTCATGACCACCACCATGGAGGGCATGGCCGAGGTGGTCCGCCTGCTGGAGAGCGCCGGACTCAGGGACCGGTTCAAGGTCATGGTCGGCGGCGGCCCCATCTCCCAGGCCTTCGCCACCCGCATCGGCGCCGACGGCTATTCCGCCAACGCCGCCGAGGCGGTCCGTCTGGCCAAGCGGCTGGTGGCCACCTCATCCTCCGACGCCGCCTGATGCCCCGGGACCTCATGTCGCCGCTGGACCGGCTGGCGGCCTATGGCCGCGGCGACGCCATCGACCGCCTGCCCTGTGTGCCCATCGTCGGCAACACCGCGGCCCGGGTGCTGGGGGTGAAGGTGTCCGCCTTCCGGGGCGACGGGGAACTCATCGCCAGGGCCCAGATCGCGGCCTACCGGCGCTTCGGCTACGACAACATCCGGGTCTTCACCGATCTCTACACCCAGGCCGAGGCCATGGGGGCCCGGGTCCACTACCCCGAGGACGACACCGCCTACCTGGCGGAGCCCGCCCTGGGCGAGGTCCGGGACCTGGCCCGATTGCGACCGGCGGATCCCCTGCGGGACGGCAACCTGCCGGCCCATCTGGAAGCCGCCCGGCGCGTGCTGGAGGCGGTCGGGAAGGAAGTCCCGGTCACGGCGGCCCTCACCGGTCCCTTCACCAACGCCAGTTTCCTGACCGGCACCGAGAACCTGGTGCGCCTCACCCTGCGCGATCCGGAAACCGTCCACCGGCTATGCGAGGTTTCGCTCCAGACCAACCTGGCCTATGCCGAGGCCATCCTGGCCACCGGCGCCACCCCCAGCCTCACCGACCCCATGTCCTCCTCCACCGTCATCGGGCCCCGCCAGTTCAGGGAATTCAGCCTGCCCTACCTGGCGCGGCTGGTGGCCTTCATCCGCGGCCACGGCAGGGCGGTCACCCTGCACATCTGCGGCCGGACCCGGGCGGTCTGGCAGGAAATGGCCGACACCGGCGCCGCCTGCCTGTCCCTGGACGACGAGGTGGATCTGGCCGAGGCCAAGGTCCTGGTGGGCCACCGGGTGCGGCTCATGGGCAACGTGTCGCCCTCGGCGGTGATGCTCCAGGGCACGCCAAGGGGGGTCCGGGCCGCCGTGCGGCGGGTAGTGGCCGGGGCCGGCGACAGCCCGGGGGGACTGGTGGTGGCCTCCGGCTGCAGCCTCCCCACCGAAACCCCCTTCGCCAACATCGACGCCATGCTGGACGCGGTGCGGGAGATCGGCCACCCCTTCCGATGCGATGCCCTGGAGAGCCACCCATGACCACCCTGACCCCCAAGGAACGGCTGCTGAAGGTGCTGCGGAAGGAGCCGGTGGACCGGCCGCCGGTGATCTGCACCGGCGGCATGATGAACGCCGCCATCGTCGAGATCATGGAGCGCACCGGCCATACCCTGCCCCGGGCCCACTTCGACGACCAGCTGATGACGGCCCTGGCCCAGGACGTGACCGAGGCCACCGGCTTCGAGAACCTGGGTGTCCCGTTCTGCATGACGGTGGAAGCCGAACTGCTGGGCAGCGAGATCGATCCGGGCACCCTGGCCTGCGAACCCAAGATCATCCGGGAGCGCTTCCCCAGCGTGTCCCGGGTGGAATACCAGGACGTGAAGGTCCTGGCGGGCTCGGGCCGGATCCAGACCGTGGTGGCCGCCGCCGGCCGGCTGGCCAGGGCCCACCCGGACCTCCCGGTGATCGCCAGCCTGACCGGACCGGTCAGCACCGCGGCCTCCATCGTCGATCCCATGAGCTTCCTCAAGGAGCTGCGCAAGGATCCCGAAGGTGCCCACCGGGTGCTGGCCTACGTCACCGACCTGCTGGTGGAGTACTCCCGCCTGGCCCTGGAAGCGGGGGCCACGGCGATCGCCATCGGCGACCCCACCGCCACCGGCGAGATCCTCGGCCCGAAGATGTTCGAGGCCTTCGCGGTCAGGCACCTGAACGACCTGGTGGACCGGGTGCACAGACTGGGGGCACCGGTGATCCTGCACATCTGCGGCGACCTGAACCGGGTCCGGCCCCTGCTGCCCGGACTCCGGGCCGACGCGCTGTCCACCGACGCCATGCTGAGCCTGAAGGGGCTCAAGGCGGAGTTCCCCCGGATCACCACCATGGGCAACCTCAGCACCTACCTGCTCCAGTCCGGCGGACCCGAGAAGGTGGCCGGGCGCGCCCGGGAACTGGTGCATAACGGCGTGGACATCATCTCCCCCGCCTGCGGCCTGTCCACCTCCACCGCCCTGCGCACCATCGCCGCCATGACCGGCGCCGTGAAGGACATCTGATGCCGACCGTCCGCTTTCAGACCGGCCAGCAATCCGCCACCCTGGACGTGGCGGAAGGCACCAGCCTCCTGGAGGCCTCCCGGCGCTCCGGCCTGGCCATCGAGGCTCCTTGCAACGGAAGCGGGACCTGCGGCAAGTGCCGGGTGCGGATCGACGTCCCCGGCCATGCGCGGCTCGAAGCGGGGGACGGGGATCCCCACGAACCCCTGGCCTGCCGCGCGCAGGTGCTGGGCGACCTGGTGGTGGACCTCCCGGAACGGGCCGCGGCCGGGCTCCGGATCCTCTGCGAGGGGGCCCATTCGGCGGTGGCGGTCGCCCCCCACATCCGCAAGGTGTGGGACCCGGAAGGGAACCGGACCGGGATCTACGCCGGCGAAGAGCTTCTGGACATGGAATCCGGCGACACCTCCCGGGCGAACTTCGGCCTGGTGGTGGACCTCGGCACCACCACCCTGGTGGCTTCCCTGGTGGATCTGGGGGACGGCACGGAACGGCTCAGCCGTTCGGCCCTGAATCCCCAGACCCGGCATGGCCAGGACGTACTGTCCCGCATCCAGCTGGGGTCCACCCCGGAGGGCCTGGACCTGCTCCAGGGGGAGCTGATGCGGGAGCTGAACGGCCTGGTGGCCTCCCTCTGCGCAGGCGCCGGCATGACCTCCGCCCGGATCCACGAAGCGGTGCTTTCGGGCAACACCGCCATGCTGCACCTGGCCGTGGGCGCCGACCCGCGTTCCCTGGGCAAATACCCGTACATCCCGGCGCTGAAGGGCGGCGAGAACCTGGACGCGGCCGCCATCGGCCTGGCCATCGCCCGCAAAGGCCGGGTCTACCTGCCCCCGATCCTGTCGGCCTATGTGGGCGCGGACATTGTCTCGGGGCTGCTGGCCACCCGCTTGCACGAGCAGCCCGGAGTCGTGCTGTTCGTGGACATCGGCACCAACGGCGAGATGGTGCTGGCCGTGGACGGACAGCTGACGGCCACCTCCACCGCGGCGGGTCCGGCCTTCGAGGGCATGAACATCGCCTGCGGCATGCGCGCCTCGGAAGGCGCCGTGGAGGTGTTCGCCGTGGAGGACCAGGGCATCCGGGTGGAGACCATCGGCTCCGCCGCCCCGGTGGGACTCTGCGGCAGCGGACTGCTGGATCTGGTGGGCGAACTGGCCCGGTCCGGATCCCTGGACCGCAACGGACGCTTCAACCGGCAGCCCCCGAACCCGGTCCTGGGCCAGCGCCTGGACCTCCGGGAGGGCAAGGCCGTGTTCCGGGTCGCCGGGCCGGTCTTCCTCACCCAGAAGGATGTGCGCCAGGTGCAGCTCGCCAAAGGCGCCGTGCGGGCTGGAATCGAACTGCTGCTGGGGGCCCATGGCCTCGAGCCCACCGACGTGGACCGGGTCCTGATCGCCGGGTCCTTCGGCTACCACCTGCGCACCCTCAGCCTGGTGAACCTGGGCCTGCTGCCGGAAGCTTTCGCGGACAAGGTGGCGTTCGTCGGCAACACCTCCCAGAGCGGCGGCCGGGCGTTCCTGGTGAACGCCCCGAGCCGCCGGGCCATGGCCGAAGTGGCCGGCCGGGTCCGGGTGCTGGAACTGGCCAACGATCCCGCCTTCGAGCAGACCTTCATCGCCGCCCTGGCCTTTCCGCAGCTGACACCGGCGCAATAAGAAAATCCCCGGGACCACGGATTACATCATCAGATCCGGAAGTTGTTCCGCGATGGAGTCCAGCTAGGACCAGGGACTGACCCGACTGCATCATAGCAAAATTTTCCAAAAATTAACTTTGTTTATAGACAATATAAGAATTACCAACTATACTTAGTTTATCAATTAAGTAAGAAAGTAACCAACCCGCCACTGCCAGACCCTTTCCCCATGGAGCCACCATGAGATTTCGTATCCCCCTCATCACCTTGACGGCCGGCGTCCTGGTCGCCACGGCCTTCACCTTCCTGGTCGGTTGCAAGTCCAAAGCCACCGCCAAACCCGCGGAAATCCGGATCGGGTTCCAGGTCTCCCCCAATGGCGAGCTGCTGGCCAAGGCCCTGGGCCTGGCGGAACAGAAGTTCCCGGGCATCAAGGTGTCCTGGAAGCAGTTCGATTCGGGCCGGGACGTGAACACCGCCATCGCCGCCGGCGGCATCGACTTCGGCCTGGTCGGGACCCCTCCGGGAGCCGCCGGCGTAGCCCGCGGCCTTCCCTACCAGGTCTACTACTTCCACGACATCATCGGCACCAGCGAAGCCCTGGTGGTGAAGACCAAGGCCAACATCAAGTCCATCCAGGACCTGAAGGGCAAGAAGATCGCCACCACCTTCGGCTCCACCTCCCACTTCAGCCTGCTCTCCGCCCTGCGCCTGGGCGGAGTCAACCCCGCCGACGTCACCCTGCTGGACCTCCAGCAGCCCGACCTGATCGCCGCCTGGCAGCGGGGCGACATCGACGGCGGCTACGTCTGGCAGCCCACCCAGGCCAAGCTGGTCAACGCCGGCGGAGTGGTGATCACCGATTCGGGCAAGCTGGCCGACCAGGGCGCCGTCACCGGCGAGTTCGGCGTGGTCCGCACCGCCTTCGCCAGCCAGTATCCCCAGATCGTCGCCGACTACATCTCGGTGCTGGACCAGGCAGTGCGGAAGTACCGGTCCGATCCCCAGGCTTCGGCCCAGGCCCTGTCCAAGGAACTGGGGCTGAGCCCCGCCGACAGCCTCAAGGCCATGACCGAGATCATCGTCCTGGACGCCTCCCAGCAGGCCGACCCCAAGTATCTCGGCACCCCCGGCAAGCCCGGCGCCTTCGCCCAGCTGCTCAAGGACACCGCCGACTTCCTGGTGGTCCAGAAATCCCTGCAATCGGCCCCGGCATTGGCCACCTTCCAGCAGGCGATCTACAACACCCCCTACGCCGCCAATAAATAGCCTGGTAATCCCTTAATCGCAATTTTTTTGAGTTGCTGCTGGAAATCGTTCCAGTGCAGTAAGCCTTTGCCCACCGCCGCTGCCACCGGCGGCCCTCCCCCCACACAGGAGCCTTAATGCGCACCAACCCGTTCCTCCTGACCGCCCTGGCGGTCAGCCTCCTGGCGATCCCCGCCGCCGCCGCCGACGCCCCCAAGGGCTACTTCTCCGTTCCCGGCACCGACACGGCCATCCAGCTTTACGGGAACGCCTGCTTCGACGTGGTCCTGGACGGTGTCCAGCACGGCGGCGTCATGACCGGCCTCAGCGCCGCCTCTGTCACCTCCCCGGACAACGGCCAGCCCAAGAACCAGTGGGACATGACCATGGACGAGTCCCGTCTGGGCATGCGCACCGTCACCCCCAGCGAACTGGGCGACATCAAGACCCGGATCGAATTCGATTTCCTGGGCACCAACAAGGACTCCGAAGCGGGCCGGGACGTCATCAGCGGCGAGACCAAGAACTACGCCCACGCTCGCCAGCTGTACGGCGAGTGGAACGGCTTCCTGGCCGGCAAGACCGACTCCAACTTCGAGGATCCCGACGGCTCCCCCAACTACCTGGACTGGGACGGCCTGCTGGCCGACTGGTACGGCGTCGGCCGTATCCAGCAATTGCGCTACACCTCCCAGGTGAACCCGAAGACGGTCCTGTCCTTCGCCTTCGAGCAGAACTCCAACCTCAACCTTGGCGGCAACGGCGGCAACGACCTGCCCGGGTCCTTGACCGGCCGGGCCCAGTATGCGGACAAGTGGGGCCACATCAGTTTCGCCGCTGCCTACTCGAAGTACACCGCGTTCAACAACACCTACAAGGCGGCCACCGCCACCACCCCTGCCGTCGCCGGCAGCACCAGCACCAGCTCCAAGGATTCCCTGTCCTGGGCCATCGCTGGCCACTTCCAGTTCGGCGATGACAGCTTCGTCTACCACCTCGGCGTGGGCGACGGCCAGTACGGCGCCGGCCTCGAGGACGGTGTCGTCACCGTCGCCGGCCAGTTGCAGTTGATCCAGGCCAAGCAGTTCGAGGCCGGCTACGAGCACTTCTGGACCCCCAAGGTCCACACCAACGTCTTCCTCAGCTACGTCGGCTATGGCCGCGACACCAGCAAGGGCCTGACCGGCTCGGCCTTCCAGACCTATGAGCAGGCCGGCGGCAACGTGATCTGGAACCTCACCCGGACCATGCAGTACGGCGTGGAATACATCTATGGCGTGGCCAAGACCTTCGACTCCAACACCATCGTCAATCCGGATCTGAGCACCACCGACGCGGTCCACGAGTCCAAGTTGCACTTCCAGTTCAAGTATAAATTCAACTAGCAAACAGGTACCAAGCCCAGTGGAATGGCGGTCCGGCCGATGATCCCAAGTGATCAGCGGCCGGACTTCCCTCCTGGATAGGCCAAGGCCCGGCGTTCGCGCCGGGCCTTGGCCGTTGGCGGAGACGGATCTTGCACGATCTCGGTCCCCTTCCCGGGGGTGACCCGTCGTCCGGTCTGACGGGGGCCCAGGTTCCGGCCCAACCCCGGGAAATCCCTTGACTGAAACAAGACCCTCTGGTATTCTTATTTTATCGGTAAGAATAATAAAGTCCTTCCCAGCCGGCTCCGGCCATTCCGGATCCCTACAGCCAGGAGTGCAGGACCATGGCGGTGAACCTGAAAGCCAAGATCACCCGCAAAGCCCGGCAACTGGGGGCGGACCTGGTCGGATACGCGGAAGTGTCGCGGTGGGCGGAGCGGGGCGAGGTGGCGCCCGCCTTCCGGCCCGAGGCCATCTGGAGCCAGGCCAAGTCGGTCATCGTGCTGGGCGTCCCCATGCTGCTGCCCATCATTGAAAGCACCCCCTCCATCAACTACACGGTGATGTACGACACCACCAACGTGCTGCTGGACCTCATGGGCTACCAGCTGGCGCTGTACCTGAACGGGCTGGGCCACGCCTCGATCTTCATGCCCCGTGACGGCTACGGCAGCCTGGAGATCCTCAAGAAGCGCATGCCCGCCTGCTTCAGCCAGGTCTACGCTGGCAAGTATGCGGGACTGGGCACCATCGGCCACAGCCACAACCTGCTGAATCCCAAATACGGTCCCCGGGCCCGGTACGTGTCGGTGCTCACCACGGCGGAACTGGCCGGCGATCCGCTCATCGAGCAGGAGCTGTGCAACGGCTGCGGCCTCTGCGCCCGGCTCTGCCCCTCCCAGGCGCTCGTACCGGTGGAGGGCGAACTCATCGCAAAAATGGATGCCATCCGCTGCACCGAATTCCATCAGGTCCTGCTGAAGGAAAAGCGCTGGCCCTGCGGCATCTGCGCCAAGGTCTGCCCGGTGGGGGAGGATCGCAAGCTGTACAAGAGCACCAAGGTCGGACTCTACGCCAAGGAGCGCCAGGCCATTCTGGACAATCCTGAGGATCCCCTCTACAAGCACCTGGTCCATCTGCGGCTGCACGGTTCCGACGGGGATCGCATCTGTTGATGCCGCCCCTGCGCGCGAGCCATCGATCCCAGCCCCCAGGGCTGGGCATAGCCCTGAAGCCATCCGGAGAATGCCATGAACAAGATCCTCACCAGCGCACTGATCCTCGCCGCCCTGGCCCTGGCCACCGCCGTCCAGACCGGCTGCGGTAAACAATCCAACCAGCCCGGGAGCATCCGGATCGACTGGGCCACCTACAATCCGGTGGGGCTGGTGCTCCGGGAGAAGCAGTTCCTGGAGCAGGATCTGGCCAAGGACGGGGTGAAGGTGGAGTGGGTCCAGAGCCTGGGCAGCAACAAGGCCCTGGAGCTGCTCAACAGCAAGAGCATCGACTTCGGCTCCACGGCGGGCGCCGCGGCCTTCATCGGCAAGGCCAACGGCAATCCGATCAAGGCGGTCTATGTCTTCTCCAAGCCGGAATGGACCGCCCTGGTGGTCACCAAGGACAGCCCGATCCGGCGGATCGAGGATCTCAAGGGCAGAAAGGTGGCGGTCACCCGTGGCACCGATCCCCATGTGTTCCTGCTGCGGGCCCTGGAGAGCGTCGGCCTGTCCGAGAAGGACGTCGAGCTGGTGCCTCTGCAGCATTCCGACGGGCGCAACGCGCTGGAGAAGGGCGATGTGGACGCCTGGGCCGGGCTGGATCCGCTCCTGGCCCAGACCGAGGTGGACAAGGGCTCCCGCCTGTTCTACCGCGACCCCAGCAAGAACACCTACGGCGTCCTGGACGTGCGCGAGGCGTTCGCCAAGCAGTACCCCGCCTACGTGGGCCGGGTGATCCTGGCCTACGAAAAGGCGCGTCTGTGGGCCATCCAGAACCCCGGCGAATACCGCAGGATCCTCGCCAGGGACGCCAAGCTCAATGACGCGGTCGCCGCCAAGGTCCTGGAACGCACGGACATCAGCCACCCCATCATCGGCGAGGACCAGAAGCAGGCCATCGCGGCCGCGGGCGGCGTGCTCAAGCAGAGCGGCATCATCAAGGCCAACGTGGACGTGAACCAGGTGGTGGCGGACCTGATCGACCCCCAGTATGCCCGAGCCGTCATCCACTGATATTCCGTGGGAGGACCGCGCGCGAGCGAAGCTCGCTCTCAGTCCCCCCACACCCCCACTTCATGCCCGGGCGAAGCCCGGTCATGAAGTCTTCCGAGGCCCCCATGGACGTCCAAGAGATCAGCGCGATTCCAGCGGTTCCAGCCGTGGCCGGGCCCACCGCCTGGCGCATCCCCGACCGGGCCCTGGGCTGGATCGCGCCCGGGGCGGGCCTGCTGCTCTGGGAGGTCCTGGCCCGGACCGGGGTGTTGCCGCCCAACGGGATGCCGGCCCCCACCGTCGTCGCCGCCACCATCGCCGACCTGGCCCGCAGCGGCGAACTGTTGCAGCACATCGCCATCACCCTTTGGCGGATCGCCCTGGGCTTCACCGCCGGAGCCGTGGCGGGCACCGTCCTGGGCGGGCTGACCGGCTCGGTGCCGCTGCTGCGCAAGCTGCTGGATCCCTTCCTGCAATCCCTGCGCAATATCCCGTCCATGGCCTGGGTGCCGTTGTTCCTGCTCTGGCTGGGCATCCAGGAGACCTCCAAGATCGGCCTGATCGCCCTGGGGGCCTTCTTCCCGGTGTATCTCAACCTGCTCAGCGGCATCCTCAACGTGGACCGCAAGCTGGTGGAGGTGGGGCGGATCTACCGGCTGAGCGGGTTCCAGCTGATCCGCCGGGTGATCCTGCCGGCGGCCTTTCCGCCCTATGTGGTCGGACTGCGCAGCGGCCTGGGCCTGGCCTGGATGTTCGTGGTGGCGGCGGAGATCATGGGCGCCAGCAAGGGCCTGGGCTTTCTCATGGTCGACGGGCAGCAGACCGGCCGGCCCGCGGTCATCCTGGCCTCGGTGTTCCTGTTCGCGGTTCTGGGCAAGGCCACCGATGCCGCGGTGCAGGGCCTGGGCCGGCGCTGGCTGAAGCATGGAACGGGGGCGGCATGAGCGGCGAGACACGGCTGGAGATTTCCGGACTGCGCAAGGGCTTCGCCACCGCCGACGGCGAACTGGCGGTGCTGGACGGCATCGATCTGGCCATCGAGCCCGGATCGTTCGTCTGCATCGTCGGCGGGAGCGGTTGCGGCAAAAGCACTCTGCTGCGCATCATCGCCGGTCTGGACCTGGACTACCAGGGCAGCGTCCGGCTTGGGGGTTCGCCCATCACCGGCCCGGGCCTGGATCGGGGCTTCGTGTTCCAGGAGCCCCGGCTGTTCCCCTGGCTCACGGTGGAAGGCAACGTGGGCTTCGGCCTGGCCGGGCGTCCGGACCGGGAGGAGCTGGTGCGCCAGCACATCGCCCTGGTGGGCCTGAAAGGGTTCGAGCGCAGTTTCCCGAACCAGCTGTCCGGCGGCATGGCCCAGCGGGCGGCCATCGCCAGGGCGCTGGTGGGGCTGCCCCAGGTGCTGCTGCTGGACGAGCCGTTCGGCGCCCTGGACGCCCTCACCCGGATCCGCATGCAGCAGGAAGTGCTGCGCATCTGGGAGGCGGAGCGAACCACCGTGATCCTGGTGACCCACGACATCGACGAGGCGGTGTACCTGGGGGATCGGGTGGTGGTGCTGTCGCCCAGGCCGGGCACGGTCCGCCGGGTGGTGCCGGTGGACCTGCCCCGGCCCCGGGACCGGGCTTCCCTGGAATTCACCCGGATCCGCCAGGCCATCCACGGGGAATTCTTCACCCGGGAGGCGCAGCCCGCGCCAGCCTATTCCATCTGACCCCTCCCAGGCCCGGACCGTCGAAGGAACCTTGGGGATGCACCTGCAGCTTGACAAGGAGATACCACGAATGACCGCTCAACCCCGCAGCCAGCTCGGCTTCTGGAGCATCGTGCTCCTGGGCCTCAACGCGGTCATCGGTTCCGGGATCTTCCTGCTGCCGGGCAAGGCCATGGCCCTGGTGGGGCCGGGGAGCATCTTCGTATACATCTTCATGGCCCTGGTGGTGATGGCCATCGCCCTCTGTTTCGCCGAATGCGCCGGGCGGTTCACCCGCAACGGCGCCTCCTACGTCTACGCCAGGGAAGCCTTCGGAGAGTTCGTGGGCTTCGAGGTGGGCCTGATGAGCTGGGCCGTTCGAATCATCGCCTGGGCAGCCATGGCCATGGGCTTCGTGACAGCGCTCAGCGCGGTGTGGCCGGCGGCGCTCCATGAACCGTACCGGACGTTCCTCGTCCTTTTCATCCTGCTCGGCCTGAGCACCCTGAACGTCCTGGGCGTCAAGCCCATGAAGCTGCTCAACAACCTGGTCACGGTGGGCAAGCTGCTTCCGCTGGCGCTGTTCGTGGGGATCGGAGCCTGGTTCATCCACGGCGGCAACTTCCACCCGATGTTCCCCCAGGGGCTGACCCGGGACGGCTTCGGCGGCGCCGCCCTGGTCATCTTCTACGCTTTCACCGGCTTCGAGTCCATGGCCGTCGCCGCCGAGGACATGGCCGAGCCGAGGAAGAACCTGCCCCGGGCCGTGCTGATCGTCATGGCCATCGCCGGCATCGTCTACTGCGCGGTCCAGGCCATCGCGGTGGGCACCCTCGGCCCTGCGCTGGCCAAGAGCGCCGCCCCGGTGGCGGACGCGGCCATGGCCTTCATGGGCTCCGGCGGCAGGTGGCTGGTCACCCTGGGCGCCCTGGTGTCCATCGGCGGCATCAACGTGGCGTCCTCCTTCATCACCCCCCGGACCGGGGTCGCCCTGGCCGAGGACCGCATGGCGCCGCGTCCGTTCGGCGAGCTGAACCGGTTCGGGGCCCCCCACTGGTCGATCCTGGTGACGGTCCTGTTCGCCATCCCGGTCGCCCTGTCCGGCTCCTTCGTCCAGCTGGCGGCGATCAGCATGGTGTCCCGTTTCGCCCAGTATCTGCCCACCTGCCTGGCGGTGATCGTGTTGCGCCGCCGTTCGGGCCGGTCGGCCGGGTTCCGGATCCCTTTCGGCCCGGTCATTCCGGTGGTCGCCTCGGGCATCTCCCTATGGCTGCTGAGCAAGGCCTCCAAGCCCCAGCTCTGCTGGGGCTTGGGCGCCCTGGCCCTGGGCATCCCCATCTACTTCCTGATGAAGTTCCTCGTCCCGGATGTGCCGGCCTGCCCTGACGCACCCGACCTTGCCGTCTGACCCGCCGTGGGGCCATTCCCGCACCCTTTCCATGCCACCCTCAAACCCGCCGGCGCCGCCTGCAACCTGGCCTGTGCGTACTGTTTCTACGCGGATCCCCTGGGAGATCCCGGCCAGGCAATGATGAGCCCGGCCACCCTGGACCGGACCCTGGCCCGGATCTTCCAGGCCCACCCGGACGGGACCGTCACCCTCACCTGGCAAGGGGGGGAACCGACCCTGCGCGGCCTGGGGTTCTACCGCCGGGCCTTCGCCCGAGCCCGGGAGCTGGCCCGTCCGGGCCAGCGGGTGACCCACGGCTTCCAGACCAACGGCCTCCTGCTGGACCGGGACTGGGCCCGGCTGTTCCGGGAGCACGGGGTCCTGGTGGGCCTGAGCTGTGATGGCCCCCCCGCCCTGCACGACCAGAACCGGACCGACCGCTCGGGCCGGCCCAGCTCCGGCCGGGTGCTCCAGGCCTGGCGGCTGCTGGCGGCCGGGGGGGTCGACACCAACCTGCTCTGCACCGTCAACGGCGCCAATGTCGATCACCCGCTGGCGACCTACCGATACTTCCGGGACGAACTGGGAGCCACCAACCTCCAGTTCATCCCCCTGGTGCGGGCCGGAGACGGCGGCGAAGGCCCAGGGACCGGCTATCCGAACCGGCTCGGGAGGTTCCTCATCGACGTCTATGACGAGTGGGTGACCCGGGATGTGGGGATCGTCTCGGTCCAGGGCTTCGAAGCGACCCTGGCCACGGTCCTGGGACTGCCTTCCCTCTGCGTCTTCGCCCGGGAATGCGGCGGCTGCCCGGTGGTGGAGCGGGACGGCAGCCTGCGGGCCTGCGATCCGTTCGCGGACGCGGCCCATCGGCTGGAAGCTTTCGGCGACCTGCGGGCCTTTGGCCGGCTCAAGGCGGACCTGCCCCAGACCTGCCTCCCCTGCGAGGTCCTGGAGTTCTGCCGGGGCGGTTGTCCGGCTGGTCGAAGCCCCACCGGGGTCCATTGGCTCTGCGCGGCCTGGAAGGCCTACTTCCTCCGGGTCCGGGAGGACATGGGCTGGATGGCCCGCCAGCTGCGCGCCGGGGGGCGGCCCGACCGGATCATGGGATCACCTCACTAACGCCACTGGTACCGCTGTCGTCGCGTGCCTGTCTGGCTAGGCCCGGTGACACCATCGCGGGGCCTCCTTATTTGCAGACACCTCCGGATCCACCGGCTTGCTGAGGTGGGCATCGAAACCGGCCCGGAGGGTCTGGTCCCGATCCTCCTCCGTGCCGAAACCGGTCAAGGCGATCAGAGGTGGCCCGCTGCAGCCCGGAACCGCGCCTCGGCAATAAAATAACTTAGTTTATAGACAATGTAAGGATTGCCATTTATACTTAGTTTATCAATTAAGTAAGAAAATAAAAAGTCAACCCCTCCCGGACCCTTCCCCCATGGAGCCACCATGAGATTTCGCAGCCCCATCCTCACGCTGACGGCCGGCGTCCTGGTGGTCTTGAAATCCCTGCCATCGGCCCCGGCCGCCTGCCAGCAGCCGATCCCCAACGCCCCCGGGAAATAGCCCGATGGCCGCCCAGCCCAACATCCTGCTGCTCATGGCCGACCAGCTTCCGGCCTCGGCCCTCCCGGCCTGGGGCCAGTCCCGGGTCCATTCGCCCAGGATCGATTCCCTGTCGGAGCAGGGGGTCACCTTCGACGCCTGTTCCTGCGCCGCGCCACTGTGCGCGCCAAGCCGGTTCTCGCTCATGGCCGGCAGCCTGCCCAGCAGGATCGGGGCCTGGGACAACGCCTGCGAATTCCCGGCCGAGGTGCCGACCCTGGCCCACTACCTGAGGGCCGAGGGCTACCAGACCTCGCTGGTGGGCAAGATGCACTTCGTCGGCCCCGACCAGTTGCACGGCTTCGAACAGAGGCTGACCACCGACATCTATCCGGCGGATTTCGGCTGGACCCCGGACTGGCGTCACCCCGGGGTCCGGCCCGACTGGTACCACAACATGCTGTCGGTGCTCCAGGCCGGTCCCTGCT
>Ga0302193_10000383_pt1 | contig 40039 bp, 39 predicted proteins | sample II_Bog_E3_3_FD_200228 | JGI IMG/M metagenome (GOLD analysis project Ga0302193, IMG submission 200228) | Peat permafrost microbial communities from Stordalen Mire near Abisko, Sweden - II_Bog_E3_3 | ecosystem: Environmental > Terrestrial > Soil > Wetlands > Peat | place: Sweden: Abisko...
CTCCTGACGGCGCGCGGCGGCATGCGCGGGCCCCTCCCATGGACTACCGGGATAACCGCCATCTACGCCGCAAAGGGGGTCATTTTTACACGCCGATCAGGGGGTCAATATTCAACGCCGATTGACAAATTTGGGTTTGTCGAAGCTTACCGCGCCAAAAAAGATCTTATGGCCTCATGGCTCGACGACGACAGGCCAGAGGTACGGCGATACGCCGAAGCCCACATTCGAAAGCTCGACCGAATGATTGCATCAGAACAGCGTTCCGCCGAGCAGCGCCAAGAGTTGCGGAAACGCGAGTTTGGCGAGGAAGACGACGCACGCCCTGCGTAGCGCCCTCGCTTAACACTACTGGTCCGAAGGTATAGAACGGCTCTTTTCAGCTTCCGGTCATTAATGCCCGTGACACAATACCCAATTGGAATTCCGGGGCCACAATGGATTCCGGGGCCAGAATTCCGGGGCCACAATACTTAATTGCACCAAGGAAGAAGCTGGTTCCCGGCTCATGGCCGGGAAGACGAAGGGGGGGAACGGGACGCGGGCGATTTTGTCAACGAACGACGGGTTTTGAGGCGCTCGGACGACTGCTGATTGACCGCTTTCGCGGCGGTTAGTTCTTGCGGTGGGATCAGCGCTGTTGGTCGTCGTCAGCCCAACCCGCAGTGAAGTCCTGCCCCCCATAATAAACCCCCAATATCGCAACATGATCGGCATCGACCGCATAGGCGATGGTTACGCGGCGGCGAAAAGGAATGGTTCGCAGGCCGGGGCGAATGTCATCGCGCGGTGTGCCGCGATGCGGAAACGGCGCAAGTCCCTCGCAATGTTCGATGATCGCTGTCGTGAAGCGTTCGGCTATGTCCGCTGAGGCTTCTTGCGTGATGTAACGATACAGGGCTACCAGTTGGGCTTCCGCCTCTGGTGTGAACACGACCCGATGGGACATCGGTCAGCGTGTTTTGATGGCGTTGTCGTGTTCGGCAGCCAGCTTTGCCTTCACATCGTTGATCGACCGTACACGAGCAGGGTCAGATTTGAGCGCATCGTAGACAGGTGCGATTTCGCTGCGCAGCCATGATTCAACGGCCTTCTCCCGGGCTTGCAGGGCGCGCAGGCCGTCACGGATCACTTCGCTTTCACTGGCATATTCACCCGCCGCAACCTTTGCGCGGACTTGCGCAGCCATTTCAATCGGGAGGGTGATGCTGAATTGCTGTGTCGTGCGCATAGGACTGTCCTTGAGACTTGAATGGGATTTAATCCTATCTGAGGCGCAGTTCAAGATGGCGACGCATTCCCAAGCATAAGCCGCCATGCACGACATCACCCAACTGGCGGGGCTTTACGCAACAAATCGCCTGCCGCCGCCTCATAGGCCGCCGCTGCCGCCAGACACGCCGCTTCGCCGTGGACCGGGGCGACGATCTGGACGCCCATTGGCAGGCCCGAGGGACCGAATCCGGCGGGCACGGCCAGGGCGGGACAGCCGGACAGCGTGATCAGGCAGACTGCCTGCATCCATTCGTGATAGCTGTGCATCGCCTGCCCGCCGACCACTTTGGGCCAGTGCTGTTCGACAGGGAACGGCCAGACTTGTGCTGTCGGCACGATCCAGTAGTCATAGCGGCGGAACAAGGCGGCGACCGCACGGCTCCAGCCGGTCTGGATCGCCGACAGCGCCGCCACGTCATAGCCCGACAGGCCAAAGCCGCCCTCGACTTCCCAGATCGCTTCCGGTTTCAGCAGCGCGCGTTTGGCCGGGTCGTTGTAGAGCGGAAGCATGCTTGCGCCGTTGTGCCAATGGCGCAGGCCGACGAAGGCGCGCCACGCCTCGGCCACGGGGAAATCGGGCACCGCCTCTTCGACATGCGCGCCCATCGCGGCAAAGCGGTCGAGCGCCTGACGACAAGTATCGAGCACACCGGGATCAAACGGGACTTTGCCGCCGAAATCGCCCGACCAGGCAATCCGTTTGCCTTTCATCGCCGCAGGTTCGACCGCGCGCAGCGCGCCACCGTCGGATTCCATCGACAGCGGCATGCGCGCATCCCATCCCGCCATGACCGAGAGCATGAGCGCCAGATCGCCGACATTGCGCGCCATCGGCCCGGCCACGCCCGGCGAGGGAATCCAGTCATCGTGCGCTTCGGACGGAACGCGCCCGAGGCTGGTGCGAAATCCGTAAACGCCGTTCCATCCCGCCGGATTGCGCAGCGAGCCGCCGTAATCGCTGCCATCGGCCAAAGGCACCATGTGGGTCGCCAGCGCGACCGCCGCGCCGCCGCTGCTGCCGCCAGCCGAAAGCGCCGGGTTCCACGCGTTGCGAGTCACGCCCCAGACCGGGTTGTAGGTGTGCGAGCCCAGCCCGAATTCGGGCGTGTTGGTCTTGCCGATGAACACCACCCCGGCGCGGCGCAACCGCTCGGCGACGATGCCGTCATGCGCGGCGATCTGATGCGCCATGATCGGCGAGCCCATCGTGAACGGCAGACCGGCCACGGCTTCGAGATCCTTGACCGCATGGGGCAGGCCGTGGAGCGGGCCGAGCGGCGCCCCGCCGGCCACGAGCCGGTCGGCAGCTTCCGCCTGCGCCAGCAAGTGCGCGCGATCGGGCATGCCGACGATCGCGTTGACCTTGGGATTGACCGCATCGATCCGGTCGAGGTGCGCCGTCATGACTTCGACCGCCGAGACATGCCGCGCGGCAATCGCAGCGACGAGCGCCCGCGCGGACCAGCCGGTCAGCGGCCCCGATCCCCAGTCTGCATGCCCCGCCGGTGGTGACGCGGCACCGGCGGTTCGCCGCGTGACAAGCGCTGCGACAACAGCGGCCAGCGCGATCATCGAGCGGCGCGAAAGGTGGGGGCGCGAAGCGGTTCGGGTCAGATCCATGGGCGCCATGACACCGCGCCTTTGGCCGGATGACAAGCCGGGTCGCAAAAAAAGGGTTCATCGCGGATTTGCGGGAACTGGCATTTGAGTGCGCTTTTTAGATTATCGTCATCCCGGACTTGATCCGGGATCCAGCTTTCTTCTTGGCACGAGGCGATCATCAACACGCTCTGCCAGGGGACCGAAAAATGAACCGGTGGCGTCAAACGAAAGCTGGACCCCGGATCAAGTCCGGGGTGACAAAGTTGACAAACTCATCCCGCAAATCCGCGATGAACCAAAAAAGTGCTGCACGCGCGTATGACTTTGCCCTATCGGAACGGTATACGACAGGCTCTCGCCCGGCACCTGGCGGGGGCCGTTTCTGATCGAGCATCGCCATGCCGGGCAGCGGCGGCGCATTGCGCTGCACCTGATGGGCGAATGAACCTTATGGTTCAGTGAACCCGTCCGTAACGGCGATTTGCGAAACTCTCCCATCGGCCTACCAGCCGTCCCCACCCTTGTAGCGCTTGCGGATGATGCGATGGAAACTGCCTTTCACCACTTCGAAAGTGAAGACGATACCTGCCTGCTTCAGGCCGCAATCCTGATGCAACAGGCAATCGACCTGCTCGACAGCGCGGGCGAAGTGCGCGCCGCAATTCACCTGCAGCACGCGATCGACACGCTGGCGGTGCGCCTGCCCCATTGCGGCCAGCCGCACTGAAGCCTGATCAAACCTGCGTTACGCGCGCGGCGCGGGTCCATTCATGACGAATGGGGCGACCCGGCTCAGAATCGCCCCTCTTCGCCTTACTCCACGTCGAAGGTCAGCGCGCCGTCGCCTTCGTCGATGTGAACGGCATGGCCGTCCGGCACTTCGCCGGCGAGCAGCTTTTCGGCCAGCGGATCCTGAATATAGCGCTGCACCGCGCGTTTGAGCGGGCGGGCGCCATAGACCGGGTCATAGCCCACCCGGCCCAGCCAGCGCTTGGCCGCGTCGGAGAGGTCGAGCGTGATCTTGCGATCCTTGAGCAGGGCGGCAACGCGCGCCACCTGCAGCTCGACGATCGGCGCCATGTGCTGCTGCCCCAGCCGATGGAACAGGATGATCTCGTCCAGCCGGTTAAGGAATTCGGGGCGGAAATGGGCGCGCACGATGTCCATGACTTGCGGTTCGACGCTCGCCACATCCTGCCCTTCGTCCAGATTGGCCAGATACTGGCTGCCCAGATTGCTGGTCAGGATGATCAGCGTGTTGGTAAAGTCGACCACGCGACCCTGCCCGTCAGTCAGGCGCCCGTCATCGAGCACCTGCAACAGCACGTTGAACACATCGCTGTGCGCCTTTTCCACTTCGTCGAAAAGCACGACCTGATAGGGCCGACGCCGCACTGCCTCGGTCAGCACACCGCCTTCGTCATACCCGACATAGCCCGGAGGCGCGCCGATCAACCGGCTGACGCTGTGCTTTTCCATGAATTCCGACATGTCGATGCGGACCATGGCGTTATCATCGTCGAACATGAATCCGGCGAGCGCCTTGGTCAGCTCGGTCTTGCCAACGCCGGTGGGCCCGAGGAACAGAAAACTGCCCAAAGGCCGGTTGGGATCCTGCAAACCGGCACGCGCACGCCGCACCGCCTTGGACACGGCGGCCACGGCCTGGGTCTGGCCGATCACGCGCTTGCCCAGCGCTTCTTCCATGTGCAGCAGCTTTTCGCGCTCGCCAGACAGCATCCGGTCGACCGGAATCCCGGTCCAGCGGCTGACCACGCCGGCGATATCATCGGCAGTCACTTCCTCGCGCAGCAGCGCGTTCTGCGACTGGCTTTGCGCATCGGCCAATTGCCGTTCAAGCTCGGGAATGCGGCCATAGGCCAGTTCCCCGGCGCGACCGAGATCGCCCTGACGCTGCGCCTGTTCCAGTTCGCTGCGCGCGGTGTCGAGCGCTTCCTTGATCTTGCCTTCGGCGGCAATCTTGTCGCGTTCGTTCTGCCAGCGGGTGGTCAGTTCGCTCGATTGCTGTTCGAGATTGGCGAGTTCCTCGCGCAGGACAACAAGCCGCTCTTTCGATGCGGCATCGGTTTCCTTGGCGAGCGCCATTTCCTCGATCTTGAGCTGGATAATCCGGCGATCGAGGTTTTCGATTTCCTCGGGCTTGCTTTCCACTTCCATGCGGATGCGGCTGGCCGCCTCGTCCATCAGGTCGATCGCCTTGTCGGGCAGGAAACGGTCGGCGATATAGCGGTTGGACAGCGTCGCCGCCGCCACGATCGCGGCATCGGCGATGCGCACGCCATGGTGCAGCTCGTACTTTTCCTTGATCCCGCGCAGGATCGAGATGGTGTCCTCGACCGTCGGTTCGCCGACGAACACCGGCTGAAACCGCCGCTGCAAGGCGGGGTCTTTTTCGACGTATTTCTGATATTCGTCGAGCGTGGTCGCGCCGATGCAGTGCAGCTCGCCGCGCGCCAGAGCGGGCTTGAGCAAGTTCGAGGCGTCCATCGCGCCTTCGGTCTTGCCCGCGCCGATCAGCGTGTGCATCTCGTCGATGAACAGGATGATCTCGCCCTCGGCGCCTTTGACTTCGTCGAGCACGGCTTTCAACCGTTCCTCGAATTCGCCGCGATACTTCGCCCCCGCGATCAGCGAGCCCATGTCGAGCGCCATCAAGCGGCGGTTACGCAAGGATTCGGGCACGTCGCCATTGGCGATGCGCAACGCAAGGCCTTCGGCGATGGCGGTCTTGCCGACGCCGGGTTCGCCGATCAGCGCCGGGTTGTTCTTGGTCCGCCGGGCCAGGATCTGGATGGTGCGGCGGATTTCCTCGTCGCGACCGATCACCGGGTCGAGCTTGCCCTCGCGCGCCGCTTCGGTCAGATCGCGGGCGTATTTCTTCATCGCGTCATAGGCGTTTTCCGCGCTGGCACTGTCGGCATTGCGCCCGCCGCGCAGCGCCGAAATCGCCGCTTCGAGCGCAGACGCATTGACATTGGCAGCCTTCAACGCGGCGCCCGCCCCCGTCGTCGTGGCAAGCGTCAGCGCGACCAGAATGCGTTCGACGGTGACATAGCTGTCGCCCGACTTCGTCGCGATCTGTTCGGCCTGATCAAGCAAGCGCACGGTATCGTTGTCGAGCCCGGGCGAGCTTTGCGCGCCGGACCCGCTGACCGCAGCAATCTTGCCCAAGGCCTTGTCGATCTCGGCATTGGCAATCGCCGCATTGCCCCCGGCGCGCTGGATCAGCCCGCTGGCCATGCCTTCGGGGTCTTCGAGCAACACTTTGAGGACGTGATCGGGGGTGATGCGCTGATGATTGAGCCGGATGGCGAGCGTCTGCGCAGCCTGCAAAAAGCCTTTGGCGCGGTCGGTGAATTTTTCGAGGTTCATGGGTCAGGTTCCCTCCTTTTCATGGAAGGTAGTGTTGCGTTTCAGCCACACAAGGAGGTGGATCAAATATAGCATGACAAAACCTCCATCTGTCGGCGAAGACAGCTAACGGATGGCGCTTTCGCCAAGTTTTTGGGGCAGTATCCCGGTTTGCCCCCTGTTCATCGCCGATCTGGTTTGGGAAAAACCAACCTTCCCACCGATCCTGCACACGGAATCCCCATGCGTCGCACCACCCTGCTTGCCTCTGCTCTCTCGTCCGTTTCGCTGCTGCTGGCGCCGATGGCCATGGCGCAAGAGGCGCCTGCCCCGGTGGCTGATCTCGTCGGCAAGATCGACTTGCCCTACGACCGGTTTACACTGCCCAACGGGCTGACCGTGCTCGTCCATACCGACCGCAAGGCGCCGGTGGTCGCGGTTTCGGTGTGGTATGGCGTAGGGTCGAAAAACGAGCCGCGCGGGCGCACGGGCTTTGCACACTTGTTCGAACATCTGATGTTCTATGGCTCGGAACACGTGCCGGGCAATTTCTTCGCGCCGCTGACCGAAGTCGGCGCGACCGATGCCAACGGCACGACCTGGTACGACCGCACCAACTATTTCGAGACCGTGCCGACCGGGGCGCTCGACCGCGCGCTGATGATGGAAAGCGACCGGATGGGCTGGCTCTTGCCCTCGATGACGCAAGCGCGCGTCGATGCGCAGCGCGCCGTGGTCAAAAACGAAAAGCGGCAGGGCGACAATCAGCCCTTTGGCCTCGTCGGCTATGAAGAGGCCGAAACGCTCTATCCCGCAGGGCACCCCTATCACCACGAAACGATCGGTTCGATGGAGGATCTCGACAAGGCCTCGCTCGACGATGTGAAAGCGTGGTTCCACGACCATTACGGGCCCGACAACGCGATTCTCGTGCTGGCGGGCGACATCGACCTCGCCACCGCGCGCGCCAAAGTCACGCGCTGGTTTGGCGCGATCACTCCGGGGCCCAAAGTGCAGCCGGTCTCCGCCCCCGTCGTCCCGCTTCCCGCGCCGGTAGACAAGACGCTGCACGATTCGGTGGCAACGACGCGCGTGATCCGCGCCTGGGCCATCCCCGGCCTCGACAATCCCGACTACCTGCCCTTGTCGATCGGCGCGACGATCCTTGGCGGGCTGTCGAGTTCGCGGCTCGCCGATACGCTGGTCCATGGGCGCGAAATTGCGGTCGATGCCGGGGCCAGTGCCGAAGTCTTTGCCCAGGCCGGACAATTCGAAGCCTCTGCCGATGTGAAGCCGGGCCAGAATGCCAAAGCGGTAGCCGACGCGCTCGATGCCGAAATCGCCCGGCTGATCGATCAGGGCCCGAGCGCCGACGAAGTCCAGCGCGCCGCCATGGCCGAAGTCAGCGGCACGATCCGCGCGCTCGAAACGGTCGGCGGCCGGTCGGGCCAGGCGCCGACGCTGGCCGAGGGTCTGCTCTATTCGGGCGATCCGGCGCATTATCGGGCAGAGCTTGACCGGATCGCGCGGCTGACGCCCGCCGATGTGCGCGCAGCCATGCAGAAATGGCTGCGTAGCCCGGCGCTGCGGCTGACCATCGAGCCCGGCACGCGGAGCGAAGGCGGCGAAAGCCGGGGCGGCGATGGGGCCCTGCCCCCGATCACCCCCGCACCGCCCGTCCCGGCGGGCCTGACAACGACCGGCCCCGACAGCGATCGCAGCGCCTTGCCGCCGGTTGCCGAAGTCGCCCCGCTGCCGTTTCCCGCGATCGAGCGCACCACGCTGTCGAACGGCATCAAGGTCTATTTCGCGCGGCGCAGCGCGGTGCCGGTGGTATCCGTGCGGATCGCGTTCGATGCGGGCTATGCCGCCGATCCCAAAGGGCATCAGGGCACCGAAGCCTTGCTGCTGCGCCTGATGGACGAAGGCACCGAAGCGCTCGACGCCTCGGCGCTGGCGCGCGCGCGCGAACGGCTCGGCGCCTCGATCAACGCACAGTCGGGGCCCGACCAGACTGCCTTCCAACTCGATGCGCTGGTGCCCAATCTGGCCGCGTCGCTCGACTTGTTGAGCGATTTCGTGCGTCACCCCGGCTTGCGCGAGGCGGACTTTACCCGCGTCCGCGATCAGCAATTGTCGACGATCGATGCCGAAACGCAAGACCCCGACGACGCCGCGCTGCGCGTGCTCTACCCCGCGATCTATGGCGCCGATCATCCTTATGGCACCGGGCTGAGCGGCACGGGGACCAAGTCGAGCGTCGCGGGCCTGACGCGCGACAGCCTCGCGCAGTGGCACAGCGCCTGGCTGCGGCCCGACAATGCCAGCCTGTTCGTGGTCGGCGACACCACACTCGCCGCCGTCAAGCCCCTGCTCGAAAAGAGCTTCGGGACCTGGACCCCGTCCGTCGCGCGCGCACCGGCCAAACATTTCGACCTGCCGCTGCCCAAAACACACGAGCGCATCCTGCTGGTTGATCGCCCGGGCACGCCCCAGGCGCAGATCGCGGGCGGCGAAGTGCTCGAAGCCCGGGGCACGGACGACCTTGTCACGCTGCGCGCCGCCAACGACGTGCTCGGCGGCGATTTCCTTGCCCGCTTCACGCAAAACCTGCGCGAAGACAAAGGCTGGTCCTATGGCAGCTATACCGCGATCGGCGAGCGCGAAAATCAGGTCGCCTTGCGCATCTATGCCCCGGTTCAGATCGACAAGACCGGCCCCGCCATCGCCGAACTGCGCAAGGAAATCGCCGAATACCTGTCGACCCGCGCGACCACGCTCGGCGAACTGCGCTTTGCCGCAGCGGGCGCCGCGCGCAAGCTGCCGGGCATGTTCGAAACCTCGGGCGCAGTGCTCGACGGCATCGCCAAGATCGTCCAGTATCACCGCCCCGACGATTACTACACCCGCCTGCCCGCCCGCTATCGCGCGATGAGCGCCGCCGATCTCGACGCAGCCGCGCGCGACAAGCTCGATCCCAGGCGAATCGTGTGGGTCGTCGTGGGGGATGCAGCCAAGATCCGCCCGCAACTCAAAGCGCTCGGCCTGCCGGTCGAAGAGGTCAAACCGGCGGAGTGATCAGGTCAGCATAACGGCTGCGCTGTTTCAAACAGCGCAGAAAAATTTTGCATCCCTAACTCGCCCGCTCATCCCGAGCCCGTCGAAGGATGCGCACCGAGGTCAGCCCAGCGCAGTTGCCACAGCGCCCGGAGCGGACAGCAGCGCGTGTCCTTCGACAGGCTCAGGATGAGCGGATATACCTACGAACCAATATCTTGTGGCGTATTGACCAAATCAGCCGAGCTTGGTCTTCAGCACTTGGTTGACCAGTTGCGGATTGCCCTTGCCCTGCATCGCTTTCATCGTCTGGCCGACGAAGAAGCCGAACAGGGCTTCCTTGCCGCCGCGATATTGCGCGACCTTGTCGGCGTTGGCGGCCAGCACGGCGTCGACAGCCGCTTCGATGGCGCCGGTATCGGAGGTCTGCTTGAGACCTTCGCGTTCGACGATCACGCCGGGCGAGTCGCCGGTTTCAAGCATCTTTTCGAGCACTTGCTTGGCGATCGAGCCCGAAATCGTGCCGTCGCCGATCAGGGCCAGCAATTCGGCGCCCGCTTCGGGGCGGACCGGGCTGTCGCCCAAAGTCTTGCCCAGCTTGTTGAGCGCGCCGAACAGTTCGCTGGTCAGCCAGTTCGACGCCGCGCGCGCGACATCGCTTTCCGACTTGCCCTGCCGCGTCGCGCTGTCGGTCAACAGGCGTTCGAACCAGCGTGCGGTATCGGCATCGGCAGTCAGCACGCCCGCGTTATAGGGCGACAGGCCCAGCGCTGTTTCATAGCGATGACGCTTGGTATCGGGCAGTTCGGGCAGGCTCGCGCGGCATTCCTCGACGAACGCGTCATCGAGTTCGAGCGGCAACAAGTCGGGATCGGGGAAATAGCGATAGTCGTGCGCGTCTTCCTTGCTGCGCATCGACCGCGTCGTGCCGGTGTCGGGATCAAACAGGCGGGTTTCCTGGACGATTTTGCCCCCGCTTTCGAGCACGTCGACCTGACGGTTCGCTTCATGTTCGACCGTCGCCATGACAAAGCGCACCGAATTGACGTTCTTCGTCTCGGTCCGCGTGCCCAGCTCTTCGCCCGGACGGCGCACCGAGACATTGACGTCGGCGCGCATCGAGCCCTGATCCATGTTGCCGTCGCACGATCCGACATAGCGCAGGATCGTGCGCAGCTTGGCCAGATAGGCGCCCGCTTCGGCGGGGCTGCGCATATCGGGGCGGCTGACGATTTCCATCAGCGCCACGCCCGAACGGTTAAGATCGACATAGCTCATCGTCGGGTGCTGATCGTGCATCAGCTTGCCCGCATCCTGTTCGACGTGGATGCGCTCGACGCCGATGACTTTGGTCACATCGGGATGCTTGTCATCGGGCACGATCTCGATCGCGCCTTCGCCGACCAGCGGGTGATAGAGCTGGCTGATCTGATAGCCTTGCGGCAAATCGGCATAGAAATAGTTCTTGCGATCGAACCGCGACCACTTGTTGATCACGGCGCCGATCGCCAGCCCGGTGCGCACCGCCTGACGGATGCATTCGCGATTGGGCACCGGCAACATGCCGGGCATGGCCGCATCGACCAGGCTGACCTGGGTATTGGGTTCGGCCCCGAACGCGGTCGCAGCGCCCGAAAACAGCTTGGACAGCGTGCTGATCTGGGCATGGACTTCAAGCCCGATCACCACTTCCCACTCGCCGGTGGCGCCCTGAATACGATAGGTCATCTTACCACCACTTTGCCGGCTTGGCGGCAAACCCGGCACGCCGTTCGATGGCGAGGCCGGCGTTGAGCACGCCCTGTTCGTCGAAAGGCCGCCCGATCAGGTGCAGCCCCAAGGGAAGACCCGCCCCATCGAGCCCGGCGGGCACCGACATGGCCGGCAATCCGGCCAGCGAAGCCGGCACCGAAAACACGTCGTTGAGATACATTTCGAGCGGATCGGAGGTCTTTTCGCCCAGCGCAAAGGCCGAAGTCGGCGCGGTCGGCGTCAGGATGACATCGACCTCCTTGAAGGCATTTTCGAAATCGCGCGCGATCAGCGTGCGGACCTTTTGCGCCTGGGTGTAATAGGCGTCATAGAACCCCGCCGACAGCACATACGTTCCGATCAGGATGCGGCGCTTGACCTCCGGGCCAAACCCGGCGGCGCGAGTTGCGGCATACATGTCCTGCAAACCTGCGCCTTCGGGCAATTCACGCAAGCCATAGCGCACGCCGTCATAGCGAGCGAGGTTCGACGAAGCTTCGGCAGGGGCGATGATATAATACGTCGGCAGCGCGTAGCGGGTGTGCGGCAGGCTGATGTCGACGACTTGCGCCCCGGCATCCTTCAGCCAGGCGATCCCGTCATCCCAGCTTTTCGCGACATCGGCATTGAGCCCGTCGAGGCGGTATTCGCGCGGAATACCGACCTTGAGGCCCTTGAGATCGTCCGACAGGTTTGTCGACCATTGGGGCACGGGCAGATCGAGGCTGGTCGAATCCTTGGGGTCAAACCCGGCCATCGCTTCGAGCATGATCGCGCAATCGGTGACATCGCGCGCCATCGGCCCGGCCTGATCGAGCGACGAGGCAAAGGCGACAATGCCCCAGCGGCTGCACCGGCCATAGGTCGGCTTGATCCCCGAAATCCCGGTAAACGCTGCGGGCTGGCGAATCGAGCCGCCGGTATCGGTGCCGGTTGCCGCCGCCGCGATGCGCGCGGCGACCGCCGACGACGATCCGCCCGACGATCCGCCCGGTGCCCGCGCGGCGGTATCGCCAGTCGCGCGCCAGGGCGAGATCACGTTGCCGAAGGCGCTCGTCTCGTTCGACGATCCCATCGCGAACTGATCGAGATTGAGCTTGCCCAGCATGCCCGCGCCCGCATCCCACAGCTTTTGGCTGACGGTCGATTCGTATGGCGGGATAAAACCTTCGAGGATGTGGCTCGCGGCAGTGGTCTGCACGCCCTCGGTCGCAAACAAGTCCTTCATGCCGATCGGCACGCCTGCCAGCTTGCCCAGCGGCTGCCCGCTGCTGCGCGCCGCATCGACTTTTGCCGCCGCCGCCAAAGCGTGGTCGGGCGTGGTGACGATAAAGGCGTTGAGCGCAGGATTGGCCTCGGCCACGGCGGCGTTGAACGCGCCCGCCACTTCGGTTGCGGTAAAATCGCCTTTGGCAACGCCGTCGCGGATCGCCGCGATGCCCAGTTCAGTCAGTTCGCTCATCTTATTCGATCACCTTGGGCACGCCGAAAAAGCCGTGTTCGGGCGCGGGGGCATTGGCCAGCACTTTGTCACGGATGTCGCCGCCGGTCAGCGGGTCGGCCCCGACCACGTCGGCGCGCAGGCGCAAATGGTTGGGAATGACGGCTGTCATCGGCTCGACGCCGGTCACGTCGACTTCACCCAATTGCTCGACCCAGGCAAGAATGCCGTTCAATTCCGGCACCATGGCCGAAAGCTCGGCCTCGGTTACCTTGATGCGGGCAAGCGTGGCGATCTTGGCCACGTCGGCGGGGGCGACAGACATGCCCTTCCCTTCCTCAAATGTTGAATACCGCAAAAACGGCTGCGACCGCGCTACACCGGCGCGGGCGACGCTTCAAGCGGGGCATCCCGGCCGCACATGCAGCCGGGAGCATGATCCGCGCGATCAGTGCGCGGCAGGCGCCGCATCACCGCCGGGCGCAGCGGCCCCGGCTCCGGCTCCGCCCCGCATCTGCTGTTGCAACTGCTGCATCATCATGCGCTGGCGCATGACGTCGGCGGCGCTCTTGTAATCGATCAGATCGATGTCGAACACGAGGTCGCTGTTGGCGGGAATCGACACTTCGCCGGTCATCTGGTTGCGCTGTTCCTGCGCGCCATAGGCCAACCGCGCCGGGATAAAGACGTGGTACTTGCCGCCCTTCTGCATCTGCTGCAGCGCCTTGGAAAAGCCGGGGATCACGCCCTGCACCGGAATCGGCACATGCTCGCCGCGGTCGAATTCCTTGCCGTTGGCCAGATGCCCGACATAGTTGACCAGCACATAGTCAGACGCGGTCGGCGCAGCGCCGGCCCCGACCTTGACCGTATCGACCTCGAGCCCCTTTTGGCGGGATTCATAAGCCACCGCCCCGCCGAGCGCGACAGCGAGAACAATGCCGATCCACAGCTTGCCGAGCGAGCCCCTGGCAATGGGCTGAAGCGCAACGCGGGTGATTTCCGTCATGATGACCCCTTGTTTGGGTTGATCGATAAGTCGGCACCGATTCGCCGGATCGATCCAGGCCACAGCAAACAGGCCGACCGGACAAGCGAAAGGGCGCCGCGATAACGGCGCCCTCTTGGCCCAGCACGGGCGCGGTCGCAAGCCTCTAGTTGAGGTTTGGCCGGTCAATAAGGAGGGGTTGCCCTCTCCTTAACAGACCGCGCCGACCTCGGCTTACTTGCCGCCGTCGCGTTCCACGCGCTTGCGCTCGAGCTTGCGAGCACGACGAACGGCCGCAGCCTTTTCGCGAGCGCGCTTTTCCGAGGGCTTTTCGTAGTGACGGCGCAGCTTCATCTCACGGTACACGCCTTCACGCTGCAGCTTCTTCTTGAGAGCGCGGAGAGCCTGATCGACATTGTTGTCCCGGACGAGAATCTGCATAAAAAAAGCCACCTCACGGTTATGACAGGCCAGAACCCCGTCTGCCGCACGCGACCAGCGCCACGCGGACCAAGGCGGGGGAACACCCATAGAATAGCAAAACAAAAAGGGCCGATTCCCAATCGGGATCGGCACTTGATCTGGCGCCCCTATCACTTTGCCCCACCCGACGCAAGCGCGCGAAAGGCCAAGATGCGCGGATTCGCCGGATCAGAAATCAGATTACCACTTTTGCGCGTCTTGCTCTATGGAGCCGCGATGCACTCTTATCCATCCTTTCCCGTCGCCTCCTTGTTGGTGGCCGGCGGCGGCGCAGCCGGTTCATGGCTGCGCTTTGTCACCGGGCGCCTTTGGGCGATCGCCATCGGCCCGATCGCGGCCAGCGCGTTTCCCTGGTCCACCCTGACCGTCAACGTGCTCGGCTCGCTGGCCATGGGCCTGCTGGTCGGCTGGCTGGCGCGTCATGCAACCGGCGGCGAAAGCTGGCAATTGCTGCTCGGCGTCGGCCTGCTCGGCGGCTTTACAACCTTTTCCGCGTTCGCGCTGGAATTCACCCTGTTTGTCGAACGCGGCGCACCGGCGATGGGCATGATCTATGTCGCGCTGTCGCTGCTCGCCGGGATCGGCGCGCTGTTTGGCGGCCTGTCCGTGATGAGGGCCACAGCATGAAGACGCCAGAAACCCCCGCAACCAAACCCCCCACCACCAAGCGCGCTTCCAAAGCCAGCGACGCCGTCCGCCAGTTCACCGTCCGCCCCGACGATAACGATGTGCGGCTCGATCGCTGGTTCAAGCGCCACTTGCCCGAAGTCGGCTTTGCCACCGTGTCGCGCTGGGCGCGCACCGGGCAGATCCGGGTCGACGGCAAACGGGCCGATGTCGACACCCGCCTTGTCGCCGGGCAGACGCTGCGCGTCCCTCCCGGCGGATCGCTCACGCCCGGCCCCGGCGGCGAACGCGCGCGCAAGCCGCTGACCGAGGAAGAAGTGGCGCAGGCCGAGGCCATGGTGCTGACGCAGGATCGCGCCGCGATCATTCTCAACAAGCCGCCGGGCCTCGCCACCCAGGGCGGCAGCGGCACATTCGTCCATGTCGACGGCCTGCTCGACGCCTATGCCGCCGAAAACGGCCCGCGCCCGCGCCTCGTCCATCGGCTAGACAAGGATACCTCGGGCGTCTTGCTCGTCGCCCGCACGGCAGGCAGCGCGGCCTATTTCTCGCGCCATTTCGCCGGGCGCTCGGCGCGCAAGATCTATTGGGCGCTGGTCGTGGGCGTGCCCGATGTGCATGACGGCCTGATCGAACTGCCCTTGTCGAAGCAGCCGGGCACCGGCGGCGAAAAGATGATGGTCGATGAAAGCGGCCAAGGCCTGACCGCGCGCACCCGCTATCGCGTGATCGATCGCGCGGGCAACAGCACGGCCTGGGTCGAACTGCAACCGCTGACCGGGCGTACGCACCAGTTGCGCGTGCATATGGCCGCCATCGGCCACCCGATCGTCGGCGACGGCAAATATGGCGGGCAGGCCGCGTTCCTCACCGGATCGATCAGCCGCAAGCTGCATCTCCATGCCCGTCGCCTGCTCATCCCGCACCCCGAAGGCGACTCGATCGACGTCACCGCGCCGCTGCCCGAGCATTTTGCCGCAAGCCTTGCACAATTGGGCTTTACCGAATCCGAAGGCGATCTGCCGCTCGAAGCACCCAAGGCAGACCCGCATACCGTCGAAAAGCGCGCCGCGCGCGCCCATTCGCGCGACGTGCGCCGCGAGCGCAAGGGCGAGCGGCGGAGCCGCGGCGCCGAAGAGGCAAAGCCCCGGAAATCGGCAGGCAAGCCGACCCGCAAGCCTGTGGACAAAGCGGGGGACAAAGCGGGGGACAAAGCTGGGAGCAAACCCGGCAGGCGCCCTCCGGCAAAAGCGCCCGTGCGATCGGGAGCAAAGACGGGGGCAAAGCCCGGCGGGCGCCCCCTGTCCAAACCTGCGGGGAAACCGGCGGCAAAACCGGCCCGCCGCCCCGGCCCCCCGCCATCGCGGCCGCCGCGTGGCTGAAGGCTGATCGGCGATGCATCCCAACCCCGCCTTTCGGCACGACGACCGCACGCTCCATACGCGCCTGATCGGCGAAGTCGGCTTTGGCATGGCGTTTCTGACGACGCCCGATGGCCCGCGCGTGGCACACATGCCGCTGGTCCTGCGCGCAAATGGCCGGATCGGCTTTCATCTTGCGCGCGGCAATGCCCTGACGCGCCATCTCGATGGCGCCAATGCGCTGATCCTGGTCAATGGACCCGACGGCTATGTCTCGCCGCGCTGGTATGCCGATGCCGGGCAAGTGCCGACGTGGAACTATGTCGCGCTCGAATGCGAAGGGACAGTGCGCCGCCTCGACCGTGACGGGCTGATCGACGTGCTCGCCGCGCTTTCCGCGAAAAACGAGGCCCGGCTCGAAGGCGCAGCCTGGACGATGGACAAAGTGCCGCCTGCCGCCTTGTCGCGGCTGCTCGATGCGATCGTCGGATTCGAGATGGACGTTGCCGCCTGGCGCCCGACTTTCAAGCTGTCGCAAAACAAGCCCGCCGGGGAGCGCGCCCGCGTGGCCGATGGGCTTGACCAGGCAGGGTCGACAGCGCTTGCCGCGTTGATGCGCGCGCTGGTTTCCGGGGAGGACTGAGCGTGCGTCTGGCCATTTTCGATTGTGACGGCACACTGGTCGACAGCCAGGCCGATATTGCGCTGGCGATGGAGGCCGCGTTTGCCGCGCATGCCCTGATCGCGCCGCCACGCGCCGACATTCGCCGCATCGTCGGCCTGTCGCTGGGCGAAGCGATCCGCCAACTCGCCCCGGAAATCGATAGTGAAACGGCCGCCTCGCTGGTCGCGGGATACAAGGACGCATTCCGCGCGCGCCGTGCCGCAGGCGTCGTCGAGGAGCCGCTGTATGATGGAATTGCCGCGCTGGTGGCCGATCTCGATGTGTCCGGCTGGCTGCTCGGCGTGGCCACGGGCAAGAGCGACCGGGGCCTGGCGCATTGCCTCGAACGCCACGGGCTGACCGGACATTTCGTCACGTTGCAGACCGCCGACCGCCATCCGTCAAAGCCCGATCCGGCGATGATCGAGGCCTGCCTCGATGCGACCGGCGCCGATCCGGCGCAGACGGTGATGATCGGCGACACAGCCTTCGACATGGCCATGGCGGTCAATGCCGGCGTGCGCGCGATCGGAGTCGACTGGGGCTATCATCATCCCGAAGAGCTTGTCGCCGCAGGGGCCGAAGCCGTGGCCGGATCGGTGGACGAGCTGCGCCTGCTGTTGCGCGGTCTTGAAGCATGAGCCGCGATCCCGCCCTGCCCCGTTTCGCGATCCTGCAAGTCGCGCGCCTTGGCGGGGCGGCGCTCGCGCTGTTGGGCGTGGTGATTCTCAGCCATGGCCAGCCCGCGCTGGCGCATGTTCCCGATGCGCTGGGCGATGTATTGATCGTTGCGGGCGCGATCGGTTTCTTTGCCGTACCGCTGATTCTGGCGCGCAAGTGGAAAGGCCGCCCATGAAACGGTTTTATCGTGACGTCACGGTTGAGGCGGCGAACGGGGGCTTTTGCATCCTGCTCGACGGGCCAGCGGTCAAGAAACAGGCGATCAAGACACAGGGCGGGCGGGCGCAGATCGTGCCGACGCGGGCGCTGGCCACGGCGATGGCCGCCGAATGGGCAGAGCAAGGCGAAACGATCGACACCGCGCGCTTCGTGTTTCGCGACATGGCCGACTATGCGATCGATGTCGTCGCGCCCGATCCGGCCGCGACCATCGCCGCGCTGGTGGGCTACGCCGGGACCGACACGCTGTGCTATCGCGCATTCCCCGACGAACCGATCGCCCCGCGCCAGCATGCACAATGGGAACCTTTGGTCGAAGACGCCGAGGCACGGTTTTCCGTGCGCTTTGTCCGCGTCGCCGGGGTCATGCCCCGCCCGCAGCCGACCGAGACGATCGCCACGCTTGCCGCGCACCTGGACGGCCACGATGCGTTCACGCTCGCCGCACTGCGAAACCTCGCCGGCCTTGCCGCGTCGCTGATTGTCGGGCTGGCCGCGCTCGAACCCGATGCGCCGGTCGAAGCCTTGTGGGATGCAGCCCATCTCGAAGAGCACTGGCAGGCCGAATTGTGGGGCAAGGACGCCGAAGCCGAAGCCCGCAGCGCCCGTCGCCGCGCCGATTTCCTCGCCGCCGCCCGGTTTGCCGCGCTCGCGAGAAGCTAGTGGTCCGATTCTGACATTTGCACCCGCTCTCGGCTAGGTAGTGTGCAAATGTCAGAATCCTTTCGGACCACTAGAAACTTTTGATTCTAGTGGATTTTCCGTTTTTGACATTTGCGACCGTGCTATCCGGATGGCGGGATGCAAATGTCAAAAACAATCCACTAGGCCATCCACTCAGCAACGGCGTGAGCCACCTGATTGGCAGCCTGATTGAGCGCTGGGCCGACTTTGGCGACATCGGCATCGAGATGGTCGATCTCTGCCTCGAAGCGACGCGTCTGGGTCGTGCCGTCGGGCAACTGGCGCGTGGCATCGAAACGGACGATCGCCGCGCGGGAATGCGCGTCATAGCCGAAATCGATCAACCGCCCCGACAGGATCGGGCCGTGAGAGGCGGAATCGCCTTCGACCACCAGACGATTGCCCTTCGCGCGCAAGGTTTCGGCGAGCAAGTGCTGAAACAGCCGCGCCGGGCGCTCGACCCATTGCGCATTTCTGAGATAGGCAACACGTGCGGCATCGATCGTCACCGGAACGCGCAAGACCGCCAGCTTGGCCGCCGTTTCCGGCTCCATCACCCTGAGCGCAGTGCCGGTCGGTCCGCTTGTGGTGCTGCCGTCGACCGGCGCGCTCGTCGCAGTCAGAGTCAGGAGCGCGGGCGGCGTCTTGGCATTGCCAAGGCCGAGATTGATACACCCGCCCAGCGCCGGGATCAGCAATAGCGGTGCGAAAACGGCCTTGCGCATGGCGTGTGCCCTCATGATCATCAATGCTTGTAATCCGGCAATTGCGGCCCGCCGATCAGCGTACCCAGCCCACGATCCTTCATCTGATCCGTCAGGTCGCGCAAGGCATGCGTGGTGACCTGAAGATCGCGGATCGTGCTTTCGGCGGCGGGCAAGGTGCGTTCGTTGAGCTGGCGCACGCCGGGCCGCGCCTCGTCGAGCACGGACTGAAGCGAAGCCGCCGCCGTGCCTGCCGATTTGAGCGTATCATGCATCTGGCGGATCAGCCCCTTGTGATCGTCATTGAGCGCATCATTGGCCGAATCCGACAGCTTTTCAAAACTGGCCAGCGTGTAATTGGCCTGGCGGATAGTGTTCTGCAATTCGTCCAACGTCGCCTTTACGTCGGGCGCCGTCGCGGCAAGGCTGGCGCTCAACCGGTCGGTATTGGCCAGAATGTTCGAAAAGGCCTTTTGGTTCTTGTCCGACAAGACGATCGAGAGCCGGTCGGTCAGATTGGTCAGCCGTTCGAGCAGGACCGGCGCGCTCGACAAAAGCTCGCCCAGACCGCTGCGCTTGGTCGGAATCTCGGGCACGCCTGCCGGGCCCGGATCGGTGATCGGCGGCGCGCCCTTGACCGCGCCCGACAGCTGGATCGTGGTCACCCCGGTAAAGCTGCCCTGAAGGCTGGCGGTGGTGCCGACGAGGATCGGCACGCTCTTGTTGACCGTGATCCGCACGCGCACGAATTCGGGGTCTTTTTCCCACAGCGCAATCTGCGACACTTGCCCGACCGGAACCCCGGAAAACGACACACTCGACCCTTTGGTCACACCATCGACCGACTGCTTGAAAAAGATGTCATAGCGGTTTTGTTCGGGATGATTGAGCCGGGCAATCCACACAATGAGCAGCGCGGCGCCGATCAGCAGGGCGAGCGTAACCGCCCCGACCCAGATGTAGTTTGCGCGCGTTTCCATGGTCGTGCCGATTCCTTCCTAGGCTCGCTCTGCCGACACGGCCGTATCTGCCATACCGTGGTCCGCAACGTGAGCCGCCATCGCTGCGCGCCCGCGCGGCCCGCTGAAATATTCCTGAATCCACGGATGATCGAGCGCAAGCAATTCGGGGATCGTGCCGACCGCGATCACCCGCTTGTCCGCGATCACCGCCACCCGGTCGCAGATTTCGTGCAGCGTGTCGAGGTCGTGGGTAATCAGAAACACGGTCAACCCGAGCGTGTGCTGCAATCCGAGGATCAACTGATCAAATGCCGCCGCGCCGATCGGGTCGAGCCCGGCGGTCGGTTCGTCGAGAAACAGCAGTTCCGGATCGAGCGCCAGCGCGCGGGCCAGACCGGCGCGTTTGCGCATCCCGCCCGACAGTTCCGAGGGGAATTTCGCCCCCGCATCGGCCGACAGCCCGGTCAGCAGGACTTTGTATCGCGCGATTTCGGCCAGCAGATCGTCGCCGATGTCCGGATAGAATTCGCGCAAGGGCACTTCGACGTTTTCCCCCACGCTCAGCGTCGAAAACAGCGCGCCGCCCTGGAACAGCACGCCCCAGCGGCTGCGGATGGAAATGTCGGCATCGACACGCGCCTCGGTAATCGATTGGCCGAGCACCTCGATGCTCCCGGATTCGGGTATTTGCAGCCCGATGATCGCGCGCATCAGCACCGATTTGCCCGTACCCGAGCCGCCCACGACACCCAGAATTTCGCCGCGCCGGACATCGAGATCGAGATTTTCGTGCACGACATGCGTGCCGAACGCATTGCACAAATCGCGCACCCGAATGGCGAATTCCCCCGCATCGGTCGAACCGGCTGCGGGCGCGACTTCCGTATCGGCAGCCGGAGCACCGGATGGATCGCTCTCGCTCATCCCCAGTTGATCTCGGTAAAGAACACCGCAAAAAAGGCGTCGAGCACGATCACGGTAAAGATGGCCAGAACCACTGCGGCTGTGGTGCGCTTGCCCACTTCTTCGGAATTGTCCCTGACCTGCATCCCCTGGTAACAGCCCGCCAGCGCAACGATCAGGCCAAACACCGGCCCCTTGACCACCGCGACCCACACGTCATGGATCGGAACCACTTCGCGGATACGCAAGAGAAAGCTGAAAAAGGGAATACCCAGCGCAAATTGCGACAGAAAGGCGCCGCCGATGATCGCAACCACCGCCGCATAAACCCCCAGCAAGGGCATCATCAAGACCGTTGCCATGACACGCGGCAAGACCAGCACTTCCATCGGCGCGACCCCGATGGTGCGCATCGCATCGACTTCTTCGGTCAGCTTCATCGTGCCGATTTCAGCGGCAAAGGCCGATCCCGACCGGCCCGCGACCATGATCGCGGTCATCAGTATCCCCAGTTCGCGCATCGAGATCCGCCCGACCAGATTGACGGTATAGATCTCTGCCCCAAACTGGCGCAGCTGCTCCGCGCCTTGCTGGGCAATGACGATGCCGACCAGAAAGCTCATCAAGCCGATGATGGCGAGCGAATTGACCCCGACCAACTCCATCTGGTGAACCAGCGCACGATAGCGAAAACGCGCAGGGTGAAGCAGCAACCCGCCTGCGGCGAGTATCATCTGCCCGACAAAACTCAGCACCGCGACGGAGCCGAATGCCATACCGATCACCGCTTCGCCGACTTTGTCGGGCACGCGCAACCAGACCGGCAGCCGCGAAGGCGCTATCATCGGGCTGTCGGCATCGACCTGGCGCAGCGCCTCGATCAACCGCGTTGCCGCATCGTCGGCATGGACGATCGTCGCCCCGGTCTCCTGCGAGATCCGGCAGCAGATCCAGGCGCCGACCGTGTCGATCCCCGTGATTCCCGCCAGATCGATATGCGCAATCGGCGTGGCGATCGTACGCAGCCGCCGATCGAGCGGCCCGAGCGTGGAAACCAGCATCGCCCCGGTAAACACCAGCGTGTCGCCGGTCTCGCCGGGGATCAAGGTGAAATCGGGCACTTGCGTCATCGCGCTGCTTCATGCGGGAAATCATGGTGTTGGGCAAGCGCCTCCAACCAAGGTTGCAGATGCGGCCCGGGGATGGCAAGGCACTGCGATCATGACCGAGAACATTCTGCCCGAAACTGCGCCCGAAGCACCGATCACACAAGGTTTGGCCAAAACCTTTGAACCCGCCGCTATCGAGGCAAAATGGTATCCCCATTGGGAAACGAGCGGCGCCTTTCGCCCCGCCCGCCCCGACGCCGTGCCGTTCACGATTGTAAACCCGCCGCCGAATGTCACCGGCAGCCTGCATATCGGCCACGCGCTCGACAACACGCTGCAGGACGTGGTGATCCGCTACGAACGTCTGCGCGGCAAGGATGCCTTGTGGGTTGTCGGCACGGACCATGCCGGGATCGCGACCCAGATGGTCGTCGAACGCCAGATGGAAGCGCGTCAGGACAAGCGCACCAATTACACGCGCGACGAATTCATCGCCAAAGTGTGGGAATGGAAAACCGAAAGCGGCGGCACGATCACGCGCCAGTTGCGCCGGCTCGGCTGTTCGATGGACTGGAGCCGCGAACAGTTCACCATGGACCCGCATTTCACCCGCGCGGTGGTAAAGGTCTTCGTCGACCTTCACGCCAAAGGGCTGATCTATCGCGACAAACGGCTGGTCAACTGGGACCCGAAGCTCAAGACCGCGATTTCCGACCTTGAAGTCGAAACGCGCGAGGTCAAGGGCGGGTTCTGGCGCTTTCGCTATCCGCTGGCCGACGGCGTCGTGCGGTCGGACGGGCTGGCCTATATCGAAGTCGCCACGACGCGCCCCGAAACGATGCTCGCCGACATGGCGGTCGCGGTCCATCCCGACGACGCGCGCTATCAATCGGTGATCGGCGCCTTCATCGAACAACCCCTGACCGGGCGCCGCATTCCGGTTGTGGCCGACGAACACGCCGATCCCGAGCTGGGCTCGGGCGCGGTCAAGATCACTCCGGGGCATGATTTCAACGACTTCGAAGTCGGCAAGCGCGCCGGGTTCAAGGCGTCCGAGATGCTCAACATGTTCGACGCCGAAGCGCGCGTGGTGCAGACCGCCGACGGCCTCGTTCCGGCGGAATATCTCGGGCAAGACCGGTTCTACGCACGCACAGCCATTGTTGCGGCGATGAAGGCCGCCGGATTCCTCGTGCCCCACATCGACAAGGATGGCGAAGAGCACGAATTCGAACCGCGCACGATCCAGACTCCGTTTGGCGATCGCGGCGGCGTGGTGATCGAGCCGTGGCTGACCGACCAGTGGTACGTCGATGCCGAAAAGCTGGCCCAGGCGCCGATCGAGGCGGTGCGGTCCGGCGCCATCGAGATCGTGCCCAAGGCGTGGGAAAAGACCTTTTTCAACTGGATGGAAAACATTCAGCCATGGTGCGTTTCGCGGCAACTGTGGTGGGGCCATCGCATCCCGGCCTGGTATGACGCAAACGGCAAGGCCTATGTCGCCGAAGACGAAGCCGCAGCACAGGCGCTGGCGGGCGAAGGCGTGGCGCTGACCCGCGATGAAGACGTGCTCGACACCTGGTTTTCCTCGGCGCTGTGGCCCTTTGCCACGCTCGGCTGGCCCGACGATACCGCAATGGTGGCGCGCCATTATCCCAATGACCTGCTCATTTCCGGGTTCGACATCCTGTTTTTCTGGGATGCGCGCATGGCGATGCAGGGGCTGGAATTCATGGGCGAAGTGCCCTGGCGGCGGCTCTATCTGCACGGGCTCGTGCGCGCCGCCGACGGGCAGAAGATGTCGAAGTCCAAGGGCAACGTGGTCGATCCGCTCGGCCTGATCGACCAATACGGCGCCGATGCGCTGCGCTTTTTCATGTGCGCGATGGAAAGCCAGGGCCGCGACGTCAAAATGGACGAGCGCCGGGTCGAGGGCTATCGCAATTTCGCGACCAAGCTGTGGAACGCCGCGCGGTTTTGCCAGGCCAACGGGATCGCCGCGTCGCAAAGCCTTGCCGCCCCTGCGGCGACCCACGCGGTCAACCGCTGGATCATCGGCGAAGTCGTCGAAACCTTGGCCGCGCTCGATCAGGCGATGGCCGACTTGCGCTTCGATGCAGCGGCGAATGCGGTCTATCACTTCGTGTGGGACACGTTCTGCGACTGGTATATCGAATTCATCAAGGGCGCGTTCGATGACGAAACCCGCGCTGTTGCCGGCTGGGTGCTCGATCAGATGCTGGTCATGCTCCATCCGTTCATGCCGTTCGTCACCGAGGAACTGTGGCACGCGCTGGCCGACCCCGCCTGCCCGCGCGACACAGACCTGATCCTCGCGCGCTGGCCCGAACCGGCGGCGCACGTCGATGCCGCGGCCAAGAGCGAAGTCGAATGGCTGATCGCGCTCGTCTCGGGCTTTCGCACCGCCAAGAACGAACTGGGCCTCGCGCCCGGTGCGCGGCTCGAAGCCTGGTTGCCCGATCCCAGCGATGCGAGCCGCGCGATCATCGCCGCCAACGGCCCGGCCATCGACCGCCTGGCGCGGCTTTCGGCGATCCACTTTGCCCCGGCGCCTGCGGGTGCGGCGATGCAGGTCGGCGCAGGCGATGCCACGCTGATCGTTCCGCTCGAAGGGCTGGTCGACATCGCGGCGGAAAAGGCGCGGCTGGAAAAGGCGCTGGCAGCCTCTGACAAGGAAGCCAAGGCGCTGGCCGGTCGGCTCGGCAATCCGTCCTTCGTCGAACGCGCCAAGCCCGAAGCGGTCGACAAGGCGCGTGCCGATCACGCCCATCACACAGCCGAAGCCGCGCGGCTTGCCGCTGCGCTCAAGCGGCTGGGGTGATGACCGCGCCGTCCCCATCCTCCCCGAACCGGGGAGGGGGACCACGCGCAGCGTGGTGGAGGGGTGTGGCCCCACACGCGTCGTGCCGGGGGATAATCCCCTCCACCACCCTTCGGGCGGTCCCCCTCCCCGGTTCGGGGAGGATCAGGTGACATCGCTGATCCTGGCCACGACCACGCCCGGCGAGGCGGAGATTTTCGCTTCGTTGCAGGGCGAAGGCGCCTCGATCGGGCGGCCGTCGGTGTTTGTGCGGCTTTCGCGCTGCAATCTCGCCTGCCAGTGGTGCGACACCGCCTACACTTGGCGCTTTGCCGGGGATAATCGGCCGCATCGCGACAATCTGGCGTTCGAGCGCGGCAGCAATCAGGTCGCGATGAATGTCGAGGACGTCGCCGCGCGCATCGCCGCGTTTGGCGTGCCGCGACTGGTGGTGACCGGGGGCGAGCCGTTGTTGCAGGCCCCGGCGCTGGCGCGGATGATCGCGATCTTGCGCGAGACAGTCACGCCGCTGCATGTCGAGATCGAAACCAACGGCACCGTCGAGCCATCACCCGCGCTCGACGCGCTGATCGACCAATACAATGTCAGCCCGAAACTGGCGCATTCGGGCAATCCGGCGGCACTCGCGCTGATCCCCGAACGCCTCGCCGCCTGGGCCGCAGAGCCGCGCGCACTGTTCAAATTCGTGATTGCGACACCTGCCGATCTCGACGACGTGCGCACGCTGGCGCAGACCTTCCCAATCGTGCCCGAACGCCTGTTTGTCATGCCCGAAGGCACCGACAGCGCGACACTGCGCGAACGCGCGCGCTGGCTCGCCGAAGCGGCCATGCAGGCCGGCTGGCGCTTTACCGACCGGCTGCACATTCATCTCTACGGGGATACGCGCGGAACCTGAATCCCGCGCGGAATCATTGCTCGGAACGGGCGTTGCTCAGAACGGGATGTCGTCGTCGAGATCTTCGCCAAAGCCGCCGCTCGAACCACCCGACGATCCGCCGCCGAACCCGCCGCCAGAGCCGCCCCCGGAACCGCCCCCGGAACCGCCCGATGCGCCGCCGCCGTAACCGCCGCCCGACGAGCGCTGTCCGCCGCCAAAGCCGCCGCCGCTGCGTTCACCGCCGCCGCCCGGCGCGCCATCGAGCATGGTCAGCACGGCACCGGGGCCCTGCAGGACGACTTCGGTGGTGTAACGGTCCTGCCCGTTCTGGTCCTGCCACTTGCGCGTGCGCAGTTGGCCTTCGATGTAGATCTTCGAGCCTTTCTTGAGAAAGCGCTCGGCAATGCCCACCAGACCTTCGGAAAAGATCGCTACCGTATGCCATTCGGTGCGTTCCTGACGCTCGCCGGAATTGCGGTCCTTCCACGATTCCGACGTGGCGATGCGCAAGTTGCACACTTTGCCGCCGTTCTGAAACGAACGCGTTTCGGGGTCCGCGCCAAGATTGCCGACCAGAATGACCTTGTTGACGCTGCCTGCCATCGAATCGAGTCCCTTGAATTATGCGAACCGTTGGCTAGCCGATGCAGCGCTGCTCCGCCCAGCCCTGCCGGGCGTTTTTCAACGCATTTTGCCGGTTTTCAGCCTCGATTTTCAGCCCATGCCGCAGGCGACCGCCGTCCAATAGACGATCCCGGCAAAAAGATAGGCCAGCCCGAACAGATAGGCGAGCATGAACGCGGGCCATTTCCACCCGTTGGTTTCGCGCCGGGTCACCGCGATGGTCGACATGCATTGCGGCGCAAACACAAACCAGGCAAGGAAAGCGAGCGCGGTCGCCAGGCTCCAGTGCTGCTTCAACTGCGCGGCAAGGCCGATCGTGCGGGCATTTTCGTCGGACGCACCCACGGCATAAGTCGTCGCCAGCGAACTGATCGCGACTTCACGCGCCGCCATCGTCGGGATCAGCGTCAGCGCGATGTCGCGGTTGAATCCGATCGGTTCGACCAACACGGCCAACCCATTGGCGATATGCCCGGCGATCGAGGCATTGACCTGATCCTGTCCCGGCTCTGCGCGCGGAAAATTGAGCAAGAGCCACAGCGCGATCGCCACGGTAAAGATCATCGTGCCGGCGCGGCGCAGAAAGATCCAGCCCCGCTGAAACAGCCCGAGCGCAAGATCCTTGATCGTCGGCAACTGATATTTGGGCAATTCCATGATGAAGCCCGACGCCGCGCCGCGAGTCAGCGAACGACGGAACACCAGCGCCGCCACCATCGCGCCGAAAATCCCCGAGACATAGAGCACAAACAGCACCAGCCCCTGCAACCCGACCCCCGGCAAGACATCCCGCGCCGGGATGAACGCCGCAATGATCACCGCATAGACCGGCAGGCGCGCCGAACAGGTCATCATCGGCGCGATCAGGATCGTGGTCAGCCGGTCCTTGGGATCGGTGATCGAGCGGGTCGCCATGATCCCCGGCACCGCGCAGGCGAATGATGACAGGAGCGGGATGAAACTGCGCCCCGACAGCCCGACGCCGGCCATCATCCGATCCATCAGGAACGCCGCCCGCGCCATGTAGCCGGTCGCTTCCATGACCAGGATAAAGAAAAACAGCACGAGGATCTGCGGCAGGAACACGATCACCGAGCCCACGCCCGCAATCACCCCGTCGGTGATCAGATCGCGCAGCAACGACGGCGGCATCACGCTGCGCAAGCCATCGGCGCCGGATGAAAACAGCGCGTCGAGCCCGTCCTGAAACGGCTTGGCCCAGCTGAACACCGCCTGGAACACCACAAACAACAGCGCAAACAGGATCGGCGGACCGAGCCAGGGATGCAGCAGGACGCGATCCAGCCGCGCGTGAAGCCGATGTTTGGACGTTTCCGACAAGACCGCGCCGCGCGCCATGGTCCGCGCCAGCATGCGCCGTTCGGGCATCGTCAGATGGGCGCGCGGGTGCGCCGGTTCGTGCGCTGCCGTTTCCCGCGCCGCGCCGACCGCAGCGCCAAGCTCGGCCAGCCCGCGCCGCCGCACCGCGACGGTCGGAATCACCGGCACGCCCAGTTCTGCAGCAAGCGCGGCCGGATCGAGCACCAGCCCGTCGCGTTCGGCCAGATCGATCATGTTGAGCGCAACCACCGTCGGCCGCCCCAGCGCGATCACTTCCTGCGCCAGCACGAGATGCTGTTCAAGGTTCGACGCGTCGAGCACGATCACCAGCACTTCGGGCTGCGCCTGTCCCGGCTGTTCGCCCATGATCACCCGGCGAGTCACTTCCTCGTCGGGGCTTGTCGCATCGAGGCCATAAGTGCCCGGCAAATCGACCAGTTCGACCGGCTCGCCATTGGGCAGGGCAAAGCGCCCCGCCTTGCGCTCGACCGTCACGCCCGGATAATTCGCGATCTTCTGCCGCGCGCCGGTCAGCGCGTTGAACAGCGCGCTTTTCCCGGCATTGGGATTGCCGACCAGCGCGACAGTGCAAGGAAGGCGGCTCATGCCGGGCAATCTGCCGCGACGGGCTCGACATGCATCGCGCGGGCATGAACCCGGCGCAGCGCCACCGTCATCCGCCCGATCTCCACCGCCAGCGGATCGCGAGTCATGAACACGCCGCGATAGGCGAGCCGCACTTGCGCCCCTTCATCAAGGCCGAGCGCGCGCAGCCGCTGCGCCTCTTCGGGAACGAGCGCAGCCCAATCGACCGCAACGATGCGCGCAAGAACGCGAAGGGGGAGCTGATCGAGTGTCACCCGGCAAGGGCTGCCACAGCGGATGAACAATTGCAAGTCATTCGCAATAGTTGATCCGGATCAATTGGCCCCGCATTTACCGCGCGGGATAGCGCAGGCGACCAAACAAGCGCGTCAGGCTGAAATGTTCGCCTTTGGGTTGAAGCAGTTGCGCCTTGAACTTCTCAAACCGCATGACCCCGTCGATGCGGCGCCCCAGAAACGCGCGGGTATCGCCATGCCCCTCGCTGCGATCATCGGCGAGGACCGCCAGAGTCGCGGCATAGATCGACCCCAGCGTCGCGCGCTTGGTATAATGATTGTAATCGGTCGCGGTATCGCCGGCGAGCCGCCACATCACATCGGCGCTTTTCCAAGCCAACCGCGCCGCCGCTGCGACATGGCCGGGCTTGGCCATTTCGATCAGCGCCCGGCGCAGCGATTCCTCGCGGCCCGTCATCGCGTCGATGCGGAATTCGAGCAGCACCCGGATGCGTTCGCGGATCGGCAGCGCGGCGAGCCGCTCCCTGGGCAGCGCCTGCGCCATCTGCGCGTCGATCGCCCGTGTCCAGGCGGCAATCATCGCCACCGCCTTGCCGCCAAAGGCAAAACGCGCGGCATCCGCATCGACCCCGGCGCTTTGCGCCGCAGCGGTCACCGCCGCATCGGTCCAGCCGTCGAACGCGGCCGCATCGGCAATCAATGGCGCCAGGTCCAGCCGAAAGCCGTCCTTCCCGTCGCCGTCGCCCCTGTCTGTTGTCGTCATCATGTCAGCCCTGTCGTGCCATGCCTCAGAACGTCGGTCCATATGTCTTGTGGGCAGCGTTGGCGCCGCCGTGGTCGCGCGCAAACGATTCGATTTCGGCCAGAACCGGGCTTTCCTTGCCGTCGAGCTTGGCATAATCGCGCGCCGAACGGCCCGAATTGTCGGGGCGGTCGGGGTTGGCCCCGGCCTTGAGCAGGCTGCGCACGACGGCAAGATCGCGCCGGCTGACCGCGTCGATCAACGGGGTGGAGCCGGTGTTGTTGGTCTCATCGACCCGCGCACCGGTGCTGATCAGGAAATCGACCCCTTCGACGAAGCCCAGTTCGGCGGCGATTTCCAGCGGGGTTTCGCCTTTGACATTGCGCGCGTTGACGTTGGCACCCTTGCCGACGATGAATTGCATCCACATGATGTCGCGCCGCGCGGTGACGATATGCAGCGCGGTTTCGCCGGTGGTGATGTCGCGGGTATTGACGATCTGGGTCGACGGCTTGTTCAGCATGTCGTTGACCACATCGCCATCCTTTTTGCGGATCGCGTCGAGGAACTTGTAGCTTTCGGAGAATTGCGCGACGGCGGGCATCGGCGCGGCGAGCGCGACCAGCATGGCACCGGCCAATGCGCCGGTCCATCGTGCGGCAATCCGGCGACGAATCCCGGACTTTCCTGTCTGCGGACCAAAGTTCCTGTTCACGTCGATCGAATCCCTTGATTGAGCTCTCGCCCGGCACTTGCCAGCGGCTGGTTAGCAGAGCATGAACCGGAGCGCCATGCCAGCCAACGCTATGCCGATCCCGACTCTGAAACGTGCGAAAGCCGTTTTTCCTCCGCTGCTTGCCGCCGGACTGCTCGCATTTGGCGGCTTGACCGGATGCGGCCCCGGCGCCACGCGGAGCGACCCGCCGCTCGCCGGAACGCAGCTGGGCGGCGATTTCACGCTGGTCGACAAGGCGGGCAAGGCCGTGCGCTATGCCGATTTCGCCGGCAAATGGCGCGTGCTCTATTTCGGCTATACCTTCTGCCCCGACGTTTGCCCGCTGGATGTGCAGCGCCTGATGCAAGGCTATCACCTGTTTGCCAAGGCGCATCCGCAAACGGCCGCCCAGGTCGTGCCGATGTTCATCTCGATCGATCCCGAACGCGACACGCCCCAGGCGGTTGGGCAGTTTGCCGCCGCATTCGGCCCCGAGCTGATCGGCCTGACCGGATCGCCGACACAAGTCGCGGGCGCGGCCAAGGCCTTTGCGGTCTATTACCAGAAGCGCAAAGGCGCGACACCGGGCACCTATCTGATGGATCACAGCCGCGCCGCCTATCTGATGGCGCCCGATGGCAAGCCGGTCGCGCTGCTGCCGGTCGATCAGGACGGCAAGGCGGTTGCGGACGAACTGGACAAATGGGTGCAATGACCCAGCCTCCTGCCGGCCGTGCGGCTTCCCGCTTTTGGGACAAGCCGGTTTCCGCGCTCAATCGCGAAGAATGGGAAGCGCTGTGCGACGGCTGCGGCAAATGCTGCCTGCACAAGCTGGAAGACGAGGATACCGGCGATGTCTGGCGCACCAATGTCGCCTGCCGCCTGCTCGACCTGTCGACCGCGCGCTGCGCCGATTATCGCCACCGCAAGGCGATGGTGCCCGATTGCCTGCGCCTGACCCCGCGGCTGGTCATGGATGTGCCCTGGCTGCCCGATACCTGCGCCTATCGACTGCGCGCCGAGGGGCGCCCCCTGCCCGCCTGGCACTATCTTGAATGCGGCGATCGCGACGCGGTCCATCGCGCCGGGCAATCGGTCGTGGGCAAGGCGATCAGCGAAGTCATCGCCGGCCCGCTCGAAGAGCATATCGTCGATGCCGACGGCATGCTGCTCTATCCCGGCGAATCGTTCGACGCGGACGAGATGTTCGACGCGGACGACCGGCCATGATCGAATGGCTGAGACGCGCCCGGCACGAACCAGCCCCGCCCCAACAGACTCAAGTGCGCGTGGGCGACCGCGTCCTGCCGCTCGAAGTGCGTCGGCTGCGCCATGCGCGCCGCCTGACGCTGCGGCTGGCCCCCGACGGGCGCACGGTCCGCGTGTCGATGCCGCATTGGGTCTCGGCGCACGAAGCGCTGACTTTTGCCGTTTCGCGCAGCGACTGGCTCGCCACGCAGATCGCCCGCCTGCCTCAGGCCAGCCCGCCCTGCCCCGGCGGCACAGTCGCCTATCGCGGCAAGCACCTGCCGATCGATTGGCAGGCCAGGGCCGGGCGCAAGCCGACCGTCACCGACGACCGCCTGCTGATCGGGGGCCCGCGCGAGAGCCTGCCGACGCGCACGGCCCGCTGGCTCGAGGGCGAAGCGCAGCGCCTGCTCGGCGATGATCTTGCCCACTATTGCGCGCGCATCGGCAAGCCCGCGCCGCGCCTGGCCCTGTCGCGCGCGCGGCGCCGCTGGGGCAGTTGCGCCGCTGACGGCACGATCCGCATCAATTGGCGGCTGATCATGGCGCCCGACGCGGTGCGCCGCTCGGTCGTCGCGCACGAAGTCGCGCATCTGGCGCATTTCGACCACAGTCCGGCGTTTCACGCCTGCCTCGGCGATCTGTTCGAAGGCAGCATCGAGGCGGCCAATGCCTGGCTCAAACACCACGGCCCCGGACTGTACCAGCCCTTCGGGTAAAACTGGCAAGTTTGCCCGCCAATCCCTATGAAGGCGCGATGAAGGGCTTTTTTCGCAACGTTTCGCCGCGCCGCGCGGTGCTTGATCTGTGGCAAGTACTTGGTGCGCCTAGTGAATTTCGCTGGCCGGCGCTCGCGCTGGCGGCGATGGTCACCGGCTCGATCTTCTGGATCATGATCCATCAGGAAGGGCGCGCGCTGCCCCCACCGCCCAAGATCATCTATTTCGAAAGCTGGCGCGCCGATCGCAGCGACAAGGACATCATCGCCGGCAACATCGAAGCCGCGCGCAAGGCAAAGGCCGAAGCCGCCGAAGAAGAGCGCCGCGCCGAAGACATCCGCCAGATGTACAAGGCGGTGGGCGCGGCCACCGGGCTCGATACCAACACCATGTATAAACAAGGCAACGTCGAGCGCGATGCCGAAGCCAAGGCACAAGCTGCACACGACAAGGCGCTGCTCGACCGTTTCCTGGAAAAAGGCACCAAGCCGGTCGTCGACCCGCAAGCCGCCGCCTCGGCCGAAAACTGACCATGCCGGGCGATGCCGCATGGATGCAGGCCGCCTCCGCGCTGGCCGCACGCGGGCGTCCGCTCAGTCGGCCCAATCCGGCGGTCGGCGCGATACTCGTGGCCGATGGACGCGTCATCGGACGCGGCCATACCCAGGCCGGGGGGCGCCCCCATGCCGAAGCCCAGGCGCTCGGCTGCGCAGGCGCGGGAGTGCAGAACGCGACGCTTTATGTCACGCTCGAACCTTGCGCGCATGTCAGCGCGCGCGGCCCCGCCTGCGCCGATCTGGTCATTGCCGCGCGCCCGGCGCGGGTGGTCATCGGCTGTATCGATCCCGATCCGCGCACAGCGGGCACCGGCATCGCGCGACTGCGTGAAGCAGGCATTCGCGTCGAGGTGATCGACAGCGCGGCGGCGCGCGCGTCCCTGGCCGGATACCTGCTGCGCACGCGCGAAGGCCGCCCGCATGTCACGCTGAAACTGGCCACCTCGCTCGACGGGCGGATCGCGCTGGCTTCGGGCGAAAGCCGATGGATCACCGGCGCGGCAGCGCGGGCACATGTCCATGCCACCCGCGCCCGCGCCGATGCGATTCTGGTCGGTGGCGGCACTTTGCGCGCCGATGCGCCCCGGCTCGATGTGCGACTGCCCGGTCTTGCAGCGCGCAGTCCCGAACGCTGGGTGCTGACGCGCGGCGCCGCGCCCGAGGGGTGGAACGCGGTATCGGACATGGCTGCCCGCGATGCCTTTGGCACAGCGCAATACCTCTATGTCGAAGGCGGCGCAGGCGCTGCGGCGACATTCCTTGCCGCCGACCGGGTCGACCGCCTGATGCTCTATCGCGCGCCGATCGTGATCGGAGCGGGCCGCCCGGCGGTGGGCGACATCGGGCTGGACCGGCTGGCCGAGGCGCACGACCGCTGGGCGCTGGTCGAACAACGCCGGCTTGGCAGCGATACGCTGGACATCTACGAGCGGTTGCGCGGATAAATCGTTTTTGACTCGTCGTTTTTGTGTCAAGGGGAGTACGTCACCATGTTCACGGGCATCATTGTCGAGGTCGGCAAAGTGCTGGCGATCGATGTCGCCGGCGATCATCGGGTGACGATTTCGACCACGCGCGCCCAAGGCGCGATCGCCATCGGCGCCTCGATCGCCTGCTCGGGCGTCTGCCTGACGGTCGTCGAAAAAGGCACCGGGTTTGGCGGAGAGGCCGGAACGGGCTGGTTTGCCGTCGATGTCTCGGGCGAAACGATCAGCCGTACCGTGCCCGCGCAATGGCAGGTCGGCGCGCGGCTCAATCTCGAACCGGCGCTGAAGCTGGGCGATGAACTGGGCGGCCATATCGTTACCGGCCATGTCGACGGCATCGGCGAAGTCGCCTCGATCACGCCGGAGGGCGCCTCGCGCCGGATCGAATTCCTCGCGCCCGCCGATCTCGCGCCTTATATCGCGGCCAAGGGGTCGATCACGATCGACGGCGTCTCGCTGACGGTCAACAGCGTCGCCGACGACGCCGATGGCCGCGCCCGCTTTGGCGTCAACATCATTCCCCATACCGCCGAAGTGACAACGCTGGGCGCGCTCGTTCCGGGCGCTGCGGTCAATCTCGAAATCGACGTGCTCGCGCGCTATCTGATGCGCATGCAAAGCGCGACACGCACGGCCTGAGCAGGCGTTCATAGGAAGCCCCGCTTCGGGTAACCAACTTGGCCGATTGTTTCGGGAAAGCTGGTTACTTCTGCGCCAGGTCAGTCGCCCTGTTTTGTTACTCTGCATCCAAAAGGATGGACATTTTCCTCATACTTGGGGACGATGCACAATCGTGGCTGATGGCCGATTCGACGATGAGCGCAGAACCGGGTAACGCAGCCCGGTGATGCCTTGATCGCGCGAATAGCCGACACCGGGGGGTGTGCGACGTGCGGGGCAGAGCGTGTTCATGGCTGGCCGTGGTACGGCTCGCTCCATTGTGGCTGACGGCAGCGGGACTGATCGGCCTGCCGCAAGGCGCCTCGGCAGGAACCGCCGCGCGGCGCGTTGCACTGGTCATCGGAATTTCGCAGTACCAGTCGGTCCCCTCGCTGACCAATCCGCAATCCGATGCCGATGCCGTTTCCCGGGCGCTGCGCGCCGACGGGTTTGACGTTACAGAATTGACCCGAACCGCTGATCTGGGCCGAACCGCGTTATGGGCCGCGATCACTGCATTTCGGCGTTCTGCTGCCGGAGCTGAGGCGGCGGTGATCTATTATGCCGGCCATGGCGTCGAAGCGGGGGGACGCAATTGGCTCTTGCCCGCCGATGCCAAGGCAAGCTCGCCCGACGAACTTGAAGGCTCGGCGATCGCCACAGGCGTGCTGATCAACGCGGTTTCCGGGGCAAGCGCGATGCGCCTGGTCATTCTCGATGCCTGCCGCGACAATCCCTTTGCGACGCAAAGCGGCTGGGCCGAAAGCACCCGCTCGGTCGCCGGGCCAACGCGCGGGCTGGCGCGCGAGGTCAATCTCCCGCCCAATGTCGTCGTGCTCCTTGCCACCCAGCCGGGCCTGAAGGCCAACGACGGCAAAGGCAGCACCAACAGCCCTTTTGCCCAGGCCCTGTCCTCCGCGCTGGTCCGTCAGGGCCTGCGCGTATCGTCGTTGCCGACGATGGTATCGAAACAGATGCGCCAATTGTCGGGAATCGATCAGCGCCCCGACCAGCAGGGTATCTTCGACGAGCCTGACTGGATGTTCCTCGCCGCGCCGGGCGGCGCGCCAGCACCCTCGTTCCAGGCATCGGCGGCGATTGCGCCGATGCCGACCCCGGCGCCCGCGCAGACTGCGCGCGGCTATGGCCTTGTGCTGTAAAGCCGAACCGACGGGCATCCCGGCCTTATGGTCGTTGATGTCACCGCCGGATCGCCATTCGACGGCGCGCTGCAACAAGGCGACGTCATCCTGAAACTCAACAGCGCGACGCCGCCCGACCCGCAAAGCGTAATCGGCGCGATCGACCATGACCATCGCGCTTCGGTCAGCGTGCAGCGCTCAGGCGAAGGCGTGCCGACCAGCACCGAGTTGGCCCTGCCCAAGGATCTCGACGAATGACGGACAGGATTTCCATGCCAGGCAAATCACGAATGCATGAGACGCTTGTCGCCGTTCTGGTCATGTTCGCGGCACTGCTGCACCCCGGCCCGGCCATGGCGCAGCAATTTGTCTATAGCTTCGATCAGCGGCTGCCGAGCACTTACGACGATGTGTTCAACCTGCCCTCGATTGGGGTAATTTCGCTGCGCGGGCCCGACGGACAGAACTTTGCGGCGGCCATCGCCGGCGAATTGCAGGCAGTGCGTATCGGCACCCGCCCGGCTTTTTCGATCCGGACCGAAGACAGCGGCGCAGCGCCGGGCAAAAGCCGCAAAAGCCCGCCCGATTCGGTCTATGTCCGCGCTGCGGCCGACCGACTGGGGGTAAAGGGCATATTGTGGGGGACGATCACCTCGTCCTCGGTAACCGCCGACAAATACGTCGGATCGACCACCAGTTGCGCCAACAAGGTCTGCACTCAGGTGCCGATCGACTGCGTCAAGTACCAGGGTTCTTATACAGTGACTCCGGCGATCTATGCAGCAGACAGCGGCAAGATCCTTTATCAGCGGATGATCAAGAAGGATTCGGTCACCGACGTTTGCGGCGGCATGGTGCAGAAATCATCGCTGGGCGATATTTTTACCGGCCTGTTCGGCAAAAAGAAGCAGGAAGCACTGACCCCCGACAGCATCATGACCGCGATCCGGCTCGACGCCGCGCAGGCCATCAACGCCGACCTGACGCCCAAATCGCGCAAGGCCAAAGTCGGGTTCAAGACGAGATTCCCCGAATACGACAAGGACACCCAGGCCAAGCTGGGCCTGGCCATCGACCAGATCAAGTCAGGACGTCCCGACAAAGGCTGCGGCATGTTCCAGGCGATGGGCGAAGGCACCGGGACCAAGGCGCTGAGCCTGCGTTACAACCTTGCCGCATGCGAAGAAGTCAACGGAAACTACAAAGTCGCGCGGCAGATTTACGATGCCTATGATCGCGACCATCCCGAAGTCGATCAGATGCTGAACGACGCGCTCAAGCGCCTGAACGACCTGAAATAGCCGATGACCTGAAATAACCGGGCGGCTTGCGAGCCGCCCGGTTACAGGATCAGACGGCGACGGCGCGCAGCGATTCGAGGAACTGCTCGATATTGCCGCTGGTCAGCCCGGCGATATTGATGCGGCCCGTCCCGGCCATATAGATGCCGTGCTTTTCGCGCAGCGCGAGGATCTGTTCCCCGTTCAACGGCAGCATCGAAAACAGCCCGTTCTGAATGCCGAGCGGCGCCATCGGGATGGTGCCGACCTGTTGCGCGGCGGCCAGACGATCGCGCACCTGGCGCATGCGGCCACGCATGTCGTCCAACTCGGCAAGCCACACTTTGGTCAGTTCCGCATCATCAAGCACCAGTCGCACCGCCGCCGCGCCGTGATCGGGCGGCATCGACCAGCTGGCGCGCGCGATCGTTGCGCCATTGGCCATCGCGCGGGTCAGCGCATCGGCATCGCCGGTCACGGCATAAAACGCGCCGACGCGATCGCGATAGAGCCCGAAATTCTTGTCGCAGCTATAGGCGACCAGCGCTTCGGGCACCTGGGCGAGAACCGCGCGCAGGCCATAGGCGTCTTCTTCCATGCCCGCGCCCAGCCCCTGATAGGCCAGATCGAGCAACGGCAATACGGCGCGCGACGCCAGCAGGGGCGCAATCTCGTCCCACTGCGCGTGGGTATAATCGACCCCGCTGGGATTGTGGCAGCACCCGTGGAGCAAGACCGCATCGCCCGGCCCGGCATCGGCCAGCACCGCCTTCAACGCATCGAGATCGGCCGTTCCTTCGGGCGTGACATGGCGAAAGGTCACCAGTTCGAGCCCGGCTGCAGCAACGATCTGCGCATGGTTGGGCCACGACGGGGTGCCCATGATGATGCGGCGCACGCCAGCCCGCTTGGCGACTTCGATCGCCAGCCGCACCGCGCCGGTGCCGCCCGGGGCCTGCATGCCTTCGACCCGCGAACGATCGAAGCCGGCGCCAAAGATATAGGGGATCAGCGCATGGACAAAGCCCATGTCGCCTTCGGGCCCGAGATAGGACTTGCTGTCCTGGGTTTCGAGCAGGCGTGCTTCAGCAGCCTTGATCGCCTTGAACACCGGGGTTGCGCCGGTGGCGGTGCGATAGACGCCGACACCGAGGTCGATCTTGTCGGCGCGCGGATCGGCGTTGTAAAGCTTGATCAGGCCCAACAGGGCATCGGCGGGCTGCGGCGCAAGAGCTTCGAGCATCGGTGTTCGGCTTTCCTGGCAATGGTCAATTGCCGACACGAAACCCCGACGGAGTCCGGCGGCGGCGCCCCCATGCCCCCCATGGCCGAGCGGCGCAAGCCATTTTGCACCCGTCAGGCAAAGCGCCGATCCGGATCAACCGATCAGAAAGGCACCCATTTCTGTTTGTGCGTAAAGTTCATATAGCCCGCATTGACGCCGAGCCGCAGCCCCCCGCCCATGCGCACCGGGATCACCACCAGATCGCCCCGCCGCAAATAGGACACATTGAAACCGCCGATCAGATAGGCCTGCCCCTCGCCCGCGCCGATGCGATGAAACAATTGCTCGGTATCATGCAGATTGTAGATCAGCACAAACGTGCTGCCGCCGCTGCCGCCGAAATCGGGCCCGAGCGAGGGCCCGGTCCAATAGACCGGCATCTGCCCCTCGATCTTGTGATGCAAGGTGCCGCTGCCATAGCGCAGCCCGATCACGAACGCACCGCCGCCTTCGCTGCCGGTGATATAGCCGCTGGGCTCGCCCTGTTTCTTGAGCAAGTCGCGAATCATCAACGCAAGCCCGCGCGCACCTTTGCCGAACACGTTCTCGGCGGCATTGACCAGTTCGTTTTCATGATAGGTCGTATCGCCATTGGCAGGCGCGGCGCTGGGCCCGCCAACCGGCCCGCTCGGCCCACCTGGCGCGGCGTAGGACACCCCGGCGGGCGGCGCGCCTTGCTGGACGACCGGCGCGGCAGGCGCCACGGCGGGGTCGGCAGGCGGCGAGGCCGGCTGTCCATGCCCCAGATCGGCATCGATTGCGTTGTTGGGATCGATCGTCTGCACCTGGGCCTGCGCCACAGGCGCCGCCAGCAAGGCGAGCGCAGCCGAAACGACCGGCACAGCCCGCAATCCCCACCCGGTAGCCTTGATCATGCGCGCGCCCTTACCCTGTCCTGCCAAGATCTGCATCATGTCCACCACGATTGTCGCGCGCCCGCCATCTGGCAAGGGCAGCCCACGTCCTTTTCGTGGACAATTGCCCCGACACAATGAACGGGCGATGAGCCGAGTCGATTTTGCGCCCAAACGCCGCATCGACAATGAAAAATGGCTCGAAACCGGGTCGGGATAAAACCTCACGGAAAAAATCGGACCACCCCTTGTCGCCCCCGCCAACCGTCGCTATAGCCCGCCCTCGCCGCTGCGATCCGGAGACGTGGGTGAGTGGCTGAAACCAACGGTTTGCTAAACCGTCGTACTGGTAAATCCGGTACCGAGAGTTCGAATCTCTCCGTCTCCGCCAAATCCTTGATAATTGGTACTTTTTCCCACATGGGAAACCTCCTTTCCAACATAGAACGGCCCAAAACCGTTGGTGCTGTGACCACTTTTGTGACTACCCCATCTTGGAACCGAGCTGCTGATCCGGTGTGAGATAGGCCAGATAGATCTCCGTGGTCTTGACACTCGTGTGTCCCAAAACCCCCTGAAGTGCGTAGATACTGCCGCCATTTTGCAGGTAGCGAACCGCGAAAAGGTGGCGCAAATCATGGAATCTGAAGCGTACGAAGGCGTGCCCGCGCTGTGACCATTTTTGTGACCACTGCTGTGACAACCGCCGCGCGGTCGCCCCGAATTGCGAGGACACCCAATCCATCGTTTGACCATCGGTTCGGTGGAACACAATTTGCGATCCATTGGCCCTCGGCTGACGCCTGAGAATGGCTATAGCGCCTGCAGAAAGCGGCACGGCACGCAGTTTGCTGCCCTTGGTTTTGTGAATGGTCGCCACCGCCCGGTTCAAATCGATGCAGGTCCAATCGAGCTGAACAATTTCATCCTGGCGCATGCCTGTCTCAATGGCGAAGGCGCAGATATCGGCGATCTTGGGTGGCAGTTCTTCGAGCATCACCGCAATCGCTACGTCAGTCGGCAGAAGGATCGGGTCGCGGCGCTCAGGAATGCGCTTCCGGTTGATCAGCAGCGCCGGGTTTTCGGTGATCCACCCCTCGTCCTGCGCAACCGACAGAACTGCGGAAATGGCCGTAAGATCGCGTCGGATTGTCGCGTTACTGACACCACCAGCGCGGCGCGCTTTGATCAAGTCGCGCAGGCAAGCCACGTCAATTTCGTGAATGGCTTTGCTGTCGAGCCACGCCCGACATTGGCTCAAGCTAACCAGATACCGCTTGTGCGAGCTTTCGGCGATTGCGCTCAGAGCCTGCTCGTTCCATGCAATGACAACCTCTTGCCAGACCTTGGGGGGCGTGATGCCGTGGTGGATCTGCTCCTCGATCTCTTGCCGTATCAGGTCTAGCGCCCGGATTGCCTTTGCCTCGGCGCGTTTCGC
>Ga0302193_10000384_pt1 | contig 40033 bp, 26 predicted proteins | sample II_Bog_E3_3_FD_200228 | JGI IMG/M metagenome (GOLD analysis project Ga0302193, IMG submission 200228) | Peat permafrost microbial communities from Stordalen Mire near Abisko, Sweden - II_Bog_E3_3 | ecosystem: Environmental > Terrestrial > Soil > Wetlands > Peat | place: Sweden: Abisko...
CACCAGCCCGCTGACCTCGCTGTTGCTGGCGATGAACATGGGCGCGACGCTGTTTCGTCTGACCGTGGCGGAATGCCTTGCGGGGGTGACGATCCATGCCGCGCGGGCGCTCGGGCGCAAGGACATTGGCGCGCTGGTGCCCGGCGCCTGGGCCGATCTGGCCGTGTGGGATGTCGCGGCCCCTGCCGAACTGGTCTATCGCATCGGGGGGCGGCCCCTCCATGCCCGTTATTGGAGAGGTCAATGACCACGCTTGTGCTTACCCCCGGTGCCGTAGGTCTGTCCGACTGGCGCGCCATCTGGCACGGCGCGCCCGCGCGGCTCGATCCGGCCTCGGCCCCGGCGATTGCTGCCAGCGCGGCGGCGGTCGCGCGCATTCTGGCAAAAGGCGAGCCGGTTTACGGCATCAACACCGGCTTTGGGAAATTGGCGAGCGTGCGTATCGACGACGCCGATCTCGCCACGTTGCAGCGCAATATCGTGCTCAGCCACGCCGCCGGGACCGGCGCGCCATCGCCGGTCGCGGTCGTGCGGCTGATGATGGCGCTCAAGCTGGCCAGCCTGGCACAGGGCGCGAGCGGGATACGGCCCGAGACGGTCGCGCTGCTCGAAGCGATGCTCGAACGCGGGCTGACCCCGGTGGTCCCCGCGCAAGGCTCGGTCGGCGCGAGCGGCGATCTGGCGCCGCTGTCGCACATGACGGCGACGATGATAGGGGTGGGCGAAATCGACTATGCCGGCGAACGCCTGCCCGCAACGGTCGCGCTGGGCCGCGCCGGGCTCGCGCCGATCGTGCTTGGCCCCAAGGAAGGGCTTGCGCTGCTCAACGGGACGCAGTTTTCGACCGCCAATGCGCTTGCCGGGCTGTTTGGCGCGGAGCGGCTGTTTCAGTCCGCGCTGGTTACCGGTGCCTTGTCGACCGAGGCGGCCAAAGGGTCCGACACGCCGTTCGATCCGCGCATTCATGCGCTGCGTCGCCATGCCGGGCAGATCGAGACCGCCGCCGCGCTGCGTGCGCTGATGGCCGGCAGCACGATCCGCGCCAGCCATCGCGACAACGATGCGCGCGTGCAGGATCCCTATTGCCTGCGCTGTCAGCCGCAAGTCATGGGCGCCGCGCTGACCGTGCTGCGCCAGGCGGCGGCAACGCTCGATGACGAAGCAAACGGGGTATCGGACAATCCGCTGATTTTCCCCGAGGCCGACGAAGCGCTGTCTGGCGGCAATTTCCATGCCGAGCCGGTTGCCTTTGCCGCCGACATGATCGCGCTGGCGGTGTGCGAAATCGGCTCGATTGCCGAGCGGCGCATTGCCATGCTGGTCGATCCGGCGCTGTCGGGCCTGCCCGCATTCCTGACGCCGCGCCCGGGGCTCAATTCGGGCTTCATGATCCCGCAAGTCACCGCTGCCGCGCTCGTTTCGGAAAACAAGCAGATGGCCTATCCGGCGAGCGTCGATTCGATCCCGACCAGCGCCAATCAGGAAGATCACGTGTCGATGGCCGCCCATGGTGCGCGGCGACTGGCGGCGATGGTCGCCAATGCCGAAGCGGTGATCGGCATCGAATGGCTCGCAGCCGCGCAGGGGTGTGAATTTCATCAGCCGCTGCCTTCGTCTGTCGCGCTCGAAGCGGCGCGCGGGGCATTGCGTGCGCAAGTGCCCGCGCTCGATGAAGACCGCCATTTTCACCCTGACATGGAGGCCGCCAATGCGCTCGTTCGCGCCGGGCGTCTGGTCGAAGTGGTGGCGCAGGCGTTGCCGGGGGTTTGCTGATGGATTGGCTGCGGGTTCATCGCGGCGCTGCGCCGCTGATTGTTGCGTTTCCCCATGGCGGCACCGGTCTGGCAGGGCTCGACGCGCAATTCGTCTCGCCCTGGCTGGCGCAGCGCGATGCCGACTGGTGGATCGCCGCGCTTTATGCCTTTGCCCGCGATCTGGGCGCGACCACCGTGGCGACCGGGATCAGCCGCAGCGTGATCGACTGCAACCGCGATCCTTCGGGCGTGTCGCTCTATCCGGGGCAGGCGACGACCGATCTGGTGCCGACGACGACGTTTGACGGCGATCCGCTTTATGCCGGTGCGCTGCCCGATGAAGCGGCGGTCGCGGCGCGGCGAAGAGCCTATTTCGATCCCTATCATGCCGCGCTGACCGCAGAAATTGCCCGTTTGCGCGCCATGCACCCGCGCGTCGTGCTCTATGACGCGCATTCGATCCGCAGCCGCATTCCGCGCCTGTTCGATGGCGCTCTGCCGCAATTCGCTATCGGTACCAACAGCGGGGCGAGCTGCGCCGTCGAACTGGAAGCCGCGATTGCCGAAGAGTGTGCCGCATCCGGGCTCGGCCATGTCGTCAACGGCCGCTTCAAGGGCGGCTGGACCACGCGCCACTATGGCCGCCCGGAGCAGGGCGTCCATGCCGTGCAGATGGAACTCGCGCTGCGCGGCTATGTCGACGAACCCGTTTCCATCGATCCGACCAACTGGCCCGCGCCGCTCGATCCGGCGCCGGTCATCGCCCCCACTTTGCGCCGCGTTCTGGATGCCGCGCTTGCCTTTGCCATCTCGGGAGAATCCGCATGAGCAACCGTCTCGACAACACCCGTGTCATCCGTCCCGCCACCGGCACCACGCTGACCGCGAAATCGTGGCTGACCGAGGCGCCTTTGCGGATGCTGATGAACAACCTTCATCCCGATGTCGCCGAACGGCCCGAAGAACTGGTGGTCTATGGCGGGATCGGCCGCGCCGCGCGCGATTGGGACAGCTATGACAAGATCGTCGCCGCGCTGACCCGGCTGGAAGAGGATCAGACGCTGCTCGTCCAGTCGGGCAAGCCGGTCGGCGTGTTCCGCACCCATGTCGATGCGCCGCGCGTGTTGATCGCCAATTCCAACCTCGTGCCGAAATGGGCGACCTGGGAGCATTTCAACGAGCTCGATCGCAAGGGGCTGGCGATGTATGGCCAGATGACGGCGGGCTCGTGGATCTATATCGGCACGCAGGGCATCGTGCAGGGCACGTATGAGACGTTCGTGGAAATGGGGCGGCGTCATTATGGCGGCGACCTGGCGGGCAAGTGGATCCTGACCGCAGGGCTTGGCGGCATGGGGGGCGCGCAGCCGCTCGCGGCGGTCATGGCCGGGGCCTCGTGCCTGGCCATCGAATGCCAGGCCAGCCGCATCGACATGCGGCTGCGGACCGGATACCTTGATCGCCGCGCCGACACGCTCGACGAAGCCATGGCCATCATCGACGAAGCCACTGCCGCGAAGACCCCGGTTTCGGTCGGGCTGATCGGCAATGCGGCCGAAGTGTTGCCCGAAATGCTGCGCCGGGGCATCCGGCCCGATTTGCTGACCGACCAGACCAGCGCGCACGACCCGATCAATGGCTATCTGCCCGCCGGCTGGACTGTCGCCGAATGGGTCGAAAAGCGCGAGCGCGAGCCCGAAGTCGTGGCCAAAGCGGCCAAGGCGAGCATGGCGCGCCATGTCGAGGCGATGCTGGCGTTTCAGGCGCTTGGCGTACCGACCACCGATTACGGCAACAATATCCGTCAGGTCGCGCTCGATGAAGGCGTCGTCAATGCGTTCGGCTTTCCCGGTTTCGTCCCCGCCTATATCCGCCCGCTGTTTTGCCGGGGGATCGGCCCGTTTCGCTGGGCGGCGCTATCGGGCGATCCGGAAGACATCTATCGCACCGATCAGAAGGTCAAGGAACTGATCCCCGACGATCCGCATCTGCATCGCTGGCTCGATATGGCGCGCGAAAAGATCCGGTTTCAGGGGCTCCCGGCACGGATCTGCTGGGTCGGCCTTGGCGACCGGCACCGGCTCGGCCTCGCGTTCAACGAAATGGTCGCCAGCGGCGAATTGAAAGCCCCGATCGTGATCGGGCGCGATCATCTCGATTCGGGATCGGTCGCCAGCCCCAATCGCGAAACCGAGGCGATGCAGGACGGGTCCGACGCGGTGTCCGACTGGCCCTTGCTCAATGCCTTGCTCAATTGCGCCAGCGGGGCGACCTGGGTTTCGCTGCATCATGGCGGGGGCGTGGGCATGGGCTATTCGCAGCATTCGGGCATGGTCATCGTTGCCGATGGCACCGAAGCGGCAGCGCGGCGGCTTGAGCGCGTGCTGTGGAACGACCCGGCGACCGGGGTGATGCGCCATGCCGACGCGGGCTATGCCATCGCGCTCGATTGCGCGCGCGAAAAGGGGCTCGATCTGCCCGGCATTCTGGGATGATCCGAACCGTCAATGGGTTTGAGACATGCCGGGGTTGGGAGAGCGACGCACGCTCCTCCAACCCCTTGGATTGCATGTTTGCAAACGATTGTTGCCAGAGGGCGCGATCTGTGACATGACCCCGCCATGAGGGCCGTCGAAGCCCCCGGGGGAGAGTTGCCGTGCCTGTTCACCGCCCGCGCTTGCCGCTTGGCCGCATTCTCGAAATGAACCTCGGGTTTCTGGGGCTGCAATTCAGTTTCGGGCTGCAACAGGGCAACATGGGCCCGATCTACAGCTATCTGGGGGCCAACGAGGCGCAATTGCCGCTGTTGCAATTGGCCGGCCCGATGACCGGCCTTTTGATTCAGCCGCTGATCGGCGCGATGAGCGATCGCACCGCCGGACGGTGGGGGCGGCGCACGCCCTATTTCCTGCTCGGCGCGTTGCTGTGCTGCATCGGCTTGTTCACGATGCCGCTGTCTTCGTCGATCCTGATGGCGGCATCGCTGCTGTGGCTGCTCGATGCGGGCAACAATATCACGATGGAGCCCTATCGCGCCTATGTCTCGGATCGGCTCGATCCGGCGCAGCGCCAATTCGGGTTCCTCTCGCAAAGCGCGTTTACCGGCCTTGCGCAAATGCTGGCGTTTCTGACGCCCGCGATCCTTGTCGGATGCGGCATGAACCAGGACTGGGTCGACGCGCATCACATTCCCTATACCGTGCGCGTGGTGTTTTCGATCGGCGCGGTGCTGTCGCTGTCGACGATTGTCTGGTCGATCTGGCGCGTGCCGGAATTGCCGCTGTCGGATGACGAGCGCGCCGAAATACTGGGGCGCCCGCGCGGATTTGGCGCAACGCTGATGGAAATCGTCGATGCGATCCGCACCATGCCGCGCGCCATGCGCAAGCTCGGCGTGATGAGCCTGTTCCAGTGGTTCGGCATGTCGGGCTATTGGACCTATGCGGTCTATGCGATGGGGCGCACGATCTATCACACCGCCGATCCGCAGACATCCGCGTTTCACAGCGCGGTGCTGACCAATGGCGAAGTCGCCGCGTTCTACAATGCGGTCGCGTTTCTGGGCGCGTTTGGCATGGTTCCGCTGGCGCGCCGGATCGGGCCGGGGCCGCTCCATGCGCTGGCGCTGGTCTGTGGCGGGCTGGGCATGATCGCGCTGCCGATGGTGCAGGCCAAGGCGCTGCTGTTTGTCCCTGCCATCGGTGTCGGGCTGGCCTGGGGCAGTATCATGGGCAATCCCTATACGATCCTGACCAGTTCGATCCCGTCCGCGCGCACCGGGGTCTATATGGGCATTTTCAACATGATGATCGTCATCCCGATGCTGGTCTTTGCGCTGTTGATGAGCAGGCTCGATCTCGGGTTCGTGTCGATCGGGTTCGATGTCTATCATCGCGCGCTGAACAACGATCCGCGCGCGATGTTGCGGCTGTGCGGCGCCTGCCTGATCGTGGCCGGGATAGCCGTGGCCTGGGTCGAAGAAGGGCGTGCGCGCCCGGCGCCGATGAAAGCCACCGTGGCGTGACTGTCCTGGCGCTTCATGCCGGTGACGGCACGATTGTCATCGAACCCGTTGCGGGCGGGGCTCCGCTGTGGCGCCATTGCGGCGCGCGGGTCGTGCCGGGCACATTGCCGCCGCTGGCGCAAACACGCACGGCGGCGTCCTATTCGCTCGACGATGATTGCCCTTTGTCGACCGCGCCGGTCTTTGCAGCGGGCTGGTTCGGCCCGTCCGTGGCTGTGCTGCGCCGCGACGGGGTGGCCTTGCCGTTGCGCTGGACTGCGGCCCACGTGAAATATGCCGACAACGCGATCCGCATTGCGTGCCTGGATGAGGTTGCGCGCGTCGAGCTGGTGCAGACGTTCCGCGTCGAGGCGGGGCTCGGCTGGCGGATCGGCGCAGAGCTGATCAACCGGGGCGTTGCACCGGTCGCGCTCGACTGGCTGGCCAGCGTTATGGTGCCTTTGCCCGATGGCGCCGACCGGGTGGTTTCGTGGCGCGGGCGGCACAATGCCGAGCTGGTCGAAGCGGTTGAGCGTTTGCCCGCGCAGGCATGGTTGCGCGAAAGCCGACGCGGGATTTCCGGGCATGGAGGCGCGCCGGGGGTCTATGTGCTGGGCGCGGATGCGGGCTGGCATGCGGGCGAAGTGCTTTCGCTGCAACTATGCTGGTCGGGCGACAGCCGCCTCGCGATCGAGCGCGACGACGAAGGGTTTCATGTCCTTTCGGCGGGCGCGGTCCTGCAACCGGGCGAAGTTGTGCTTGGCCCCGGCGAAAGCTGGTCTGCGCCCGATGCGCTGCTGGCGATCGGCCAGGGGCGCAACGGCGCGATGGCGGCGCAGCATGCCATGGTGCGCACAATGCTGCGCTGGCCGGGCGGGACAATGACCCCGCGCAAGGTCCATCTCAATAGCTGGGAAGCCTGCTATTTCGATCATGACGCGGCGCGTATCGCGGCCCTGGCCCGTGCGGCAGCGGCGGTCGGGGCCGAACGTTTCGTGCTCGACGACGGTTGGTTCAAGGGGCGCCGCGATGACAGCGCCGGGCTGGGCGACTGGACCCCAGATCCGGAGACTTATCCGCAAGGGCTTGGTCCCCTGGCCGAGACGGTGCGCGCGCTGGGCATGGAATTCGGGCTGTGGGTCGAGCCGGAAATGGTCAATCCCGACAGCGATCTCTATCGCGCGCACCCCGACTGGGCGCTGCACCATGACGGGCATCGCTTGCTGACCTCGCGCGGGCAACTGGTGCTCGACATGCGCCGGGCGGATGTGCGCGACTATCTGTTTGCCGCGCTCGATACGGTCTTGCGCGCAGTGCCGATCGGCTATCTCAAATGGGATCACAACCGCGATCTCGTGCCTGCGGGCGGCGCCGGGCAAGTGCGCGGAGCATACGACTTGCTTGCGCGGTTGCGCGCGGCGCATCCCGATGTCGAGATTGAATCGTGCGCAGGCGGGGGCGGGCGCAGCGATGGGGGAATGGTTCCTTATGTTCACCGCTTCTGGACCAGCGACACGATCGACGCGGTCAGCCGCGTGGCGATGCAGCGCGGATTTCTGAGCTTTCTGCCGCCCGAAGTGATGGGCAGCCATATCGGCGCCAGCCCTGCCCATGCCACCGGGCGCAGCCAGTCGATGGCGTTTCGCGCCGCCGTGGCGAGCATGGGGCATTTCGGCGTGGAGCTCGATCCCGACGCGCTCGACCCTGCGGATCGTCCCGCACTGGCGCGCTGGATCGGCTTTGCCCGCTGGGCGCGCGATCTCGCGCATGGCGGCGGGGTGTGGCTGGGCGAGGGGGGCGATGGCCTTGTCTGGCAGGCGCAAGGCTCGCTCGATCGCGGCCTGCTCGTCTGGGTGATCCGCACGGCGCCGCCGCTCGATCGCCGCCCGCGGCCGCTGGCGTTGCCGTTCCTGGACGGGGAAGGGCCGCTTGCAGTGCGTCTGCTGGGGATTGCCGGTGGGCTTGCGGGTCATGCCGCGCCCGTCCCCGCGCTTTGGGCGGGGCAGGCGCCGGTCGCGTTTGCCGCCGACTGGCTGGCGCGCGCAGGGCTGCCGCTGCCGCCATTGCGCGCCGAAAGCGTCGCGATCTTTCATTGTGTCAGGAGCCACGGCGCCGGCGCGCTGCCCCTGGCGCCATTTCCTGCCTGATTCCTCGCTTTTTCAGATTTCAAGATAAAGACGGTCCTCCCCATGACTCACGATCCCGCTTTGCGCCTGCAACCGATTGGACAATCGATTGAAAACTTCGGTGCCAGCCGTTGGGCGCCGCAGGCGTTTGGCGATCCGCCGACTCTGCCGCGCATAACCGCCGCCGATGTGGCGCCGATCCTGCCCGGCATCGACTTGTGGGATTGCTGGCCGCTGGCGCACGAAGACGGCTCGACGGTGATCCGCCAGGGGCGCGCGCTGTGGTTCCTGCTCAGCGCTCCGGTCCTGCCCGATCCGGCGGATCGCCACGTCTTTGCCCGCATCCGCCTGATGTCGCATGGGGCGGATGGCTGGCGCGACCATGGCCATGCCTTGCCCGACGGGCTCAATCCCGGCTCGCGCGAATGGGCCGGCAGCGCGGTTCTGTCCGATGACGGCGTGACGGTGACGCTGTACTATACCGTTGCCGGGCGGCGCGGCGGGCCGTTTTCGTTTGAACAGCGCCTGTTTGCGGTCGACGGCCGGTTGGAAAATGAGGCGGCTATCGGCCAATGGCAGACCCCGCGCGAAATCGTGGTCGCCGACGGGGTGCGCTATGTCTGCGATCGTCAGGAAATTGCCGACCCCGTTCCGGGCACGATCAAGGCGTTTCGCGATCCGGCATGGTTTCGCGATCCCGCGACGGGCAAGGGGCATGTGGTGTTCACTGCCAGCGCGGCATGGAGCCGCGATGCGTGTAACGGGATCGTCGGGATCGCCACGCGCGAGGGAGAGGCATGGGTGCTCGGCGATCCGCTGGTCGAGGCGATCGGGGTCAATAACGAACTGGAACGGGCCTGCCTGGTCTGTCGCGCCGGGCGCTATTACCTGTTCTGGTCAACGCAGCGGCACACCTTTTCCCCTGACACGGTCGCTGGCCCCAACGGGCTTTATGCCATGGTCGCCGACCAGATTTCGGGCCCTTGGCGCCCGGTCAACGGCAACGGACTGGTCGCCGCCAATCCGCTCGACGAACCGGCCCAGAGCTATAGCTGGTGGGTCACCGGCGAAGACGAAGTGTGGAGCTTCATCGATTACTGGGGCATGGAGGGGCGCTCGCCTGCCGACCATCCCGAACTGTTGCGCAGCCATTTCGGCGGCACGCCCGCGCCGGTGTTTCGTTTGCGCTATGACGGCGATCGGGTGCTGATCGCCGGGTGATCAATCGCCGCGTGATCATGCGCTTTCGCGGATGATCAGTTCCGGCTGCAGGATCGTGGCCGGGGCCGCGACGCCCGCGATGCGCTGCATCAGGGCGCCGACCATCGCCTTGGCCCCGGCGGCGATGTCCTGCCGCACGGTGGTCAATTGCGGCACTGTGCGCGTGGCCAGCGGCAAGTCGTCGAACCCGACCACCGCGATTCCCTGGGGTACGCGCGCGCCGCGTTCGTGCAGAACACGCAAGACCATCATCGCGATCACGTCGGACGCGGCGACAATCCCGTCGAGATCGTCGCCCAGTTCGGCCAATTGTTCTGCGACTTGTTCGGCCATGGCTTCGCTCGACAAAGGGGTCGGCATGACGCGCAAGGTCACGTCGCCGCGCCCGGCGATGGCATCGCGCACACCGGCCAGACGGTCGGCGATTTCGGGTCCGCGCGTTTCGCCCAGAAATGCGAGGCGGGTCTTGCCGATCGCGAGCAGACGCTCGGCGGCAAGGCGCCCGCCAAGGCGATTGTCGACTCCGACCGTGCAATGCACCTGATCGGGTCGATGCGACCCCCAGACCACCAGCGGCAGATAGCGCGCGGCCACGGCGTCGATCACCGCGCTTTGATCCGATTGGCCGATTACCAGCGCGCCGTCGAGCATGCCCGAATCAACGATCCGGTCGAGCCATTCGGTATCGCCGGGAATCACGCGCGACAGCATGATGTCATGCCCGCTTTCGGTCAGTTCGTCGGCGAGATAGCCGAACAGCGACATGAAGAACGGGTCGGAGATGTGTTGCCGGTTTTCATGGCCGAGCGGAAAGACCACGCCGATGACTCCGGTGCGCTGGGTGCGCAGGCGACTCGCCATCTGATTGAGTCGAAAGCCGTGTTCGCGCGCCAGCGTCTGGATGCGTTCGCGCGTTTGCGGATTGACCAGCGTCTTTCCGGCCAACGCGCGCGAGACTGTGCCGGGCGAAACCCCGGCGAGCTGGGCCAGTTCGGTAATATTGCGAATGCGTTGTCGCGGCGCGGCGATGCCCGCTTCCGGCACGCTCGTCTCTCCGGTATTATCCTCGTTCATGGCGTTGTGTCTGGCCTTTGCACTTGCGGAATGCAAGCCGTGCGCTGCCCAATGGAGGGGTGGTGCGCCCGGGCCACACTCGTCGAGCTTGCACCAATGGTCAATGCAATCCTTTGCAATTGGGGTTGCAAACGTTTGTATTAGGATTTATGCCGTCCTCATTCGACCCCTGCCTGTTGAGGCGGGGGCGTTCCATGGGGGAATACCTGATGAAGCGCCCAGCATTGCATTCGTGTGTCTCGTTCGCGGCTTTGACCGCCGTTGCCGGCATCGTCGCGGTTTCTGCCGCGCCCGCGTTTGCCGCAGAGCAGGCGCCTGCCGACAAGTCGGTGGACGCGAGCAAGGACACGCTTTCCGAAATCGTCGTGACCGCGGTCAAGGGCGGCCAGAGCAAGCTGAACACATCGGTCTCGGTCTCGTCGGTCAGCAACGATCAGATCACCAATTTCAACCCGACCAGCGATGCCGAATTGATGCGGTTCCTTCCCGGGATCCAGGTTCCGGGCAACAGCGGCCCCGGCGGCAATGCCAATATCACCATTCGCGGGCTGACCACACCGTCGGGCGGGTCGCCGTTTCTGCAAGTGCAGGAAGACGGTTTGCCGGTCGTGCTCAATGGCGACATGTCGTTTGCGAATAACGACTATTTCACGCACATCGGCCCGATCGATGAACGCGTCGAGGCGATCCGGGGTGGTTCCGCCTCGACATTCGCATCACAGGCGGTCGGCGGTGTCGTCAACTATATCAGCAAGACCAGCAAGAGCGACGGCGGCTATGTCGAGCTCGAAAAGGGCCTCAATTACGACTACACCAAAGTCAAAGGCCTGCTGTCGAGCAGCGTGAACGACAGCACCTATTTCAATGTCGGCGGCTATTTCGACATTGGCCACGGCACGCGCCATGCGTCATACAATGTCAGCGATTCGTATGAAATCAAAGGCAACATCACCAAGGAATTTGCGGATTCGCGCAATTTCATCCGCATCCTGTTCAAGATCGCCGATACGCAGGAGCCAACGTACAACGCGGGTCTCGTCACCGGCAATCTGAACGGTTCATCCTATTCGGGTTTTGCCGCTGCGCCGGGCTTTGATTATCGCGATCAGGCCGGTACTTATTCGATTTTCAATCGGCAGTGGACAGTCGTCAACTATGACGGCACCGATGCTTCGCGCGCCAATACGCAGACTGTGCAGAACAACGGCATCGTCACGCACCAGCGCCTGTTTCAGTTGCAGTTCCACTACAACCTGAGCGATGCGATCACGGTCGATGAAAACGGTCGCGTCGGCTTCGTCAACGGCTCGTTCGCGGCGGGCTTTTACGGCGGCACGCTTGCCTCGGGCCTGATCGGGTCGACCATTCCCAATTCGGCCAACACCATCGGTTCGTTCATCTATGCCAACGGTGCCAACGCAGGGCAGGTCTATTCGGGATCGGTGATCAATACCAATACCGACATCTATTCGCACATGCGCGATCTCAACAGCGTCGCCAACGACCTGTCATTGTCGGGCAAGTTTACCATGGGCAGCCTGCTGGCCACGGCGCACGCCGGCTGGTTCTATTTCGACCAGCATGTCGGGATCGACTGGCACCCCAACGTGACGTTCTCGGAAGGCTCGAACGGGGCCAATCCGGCGATGCTCGACCCGGTTTCGGGGGCCAACGGCACGGGCAATCTGCTCGCGGTCAATGGTCAGGCGGGTTACAACAACAACTGGGGGACCGGCACTTGCTGCGCGCAGAGCTATGATCTCGATTACGCGATCAATGCGCCTTATGCCAATCTCGTGCTCGACCTCGACAAGTTCAGCCTCGACGGCAGCGTGCGCGAAGAACTGTTCCATTATCAGGGCACGCAATGGGGCGGCTCGGGCGCCAGCTCGGTCAGCACGGTCAACGTGACCCAGATCGATCCGCGCACCGGCAAGCCGGTCGTGACGGCGATCCCCTATGCCTTTCTCGACACGCCGACCTATTTCAATTTCAACCAGCACGCGACGAACTGGACCGTCGGTCTGCTCTACAAGGCGACGGGCAACACGTCGGTGTTTGCGCGCGCGGCGCATGGCGTGCGGTTCAACGCCGACCGGCTTGCCTGGACCGGCAATGCCAATCCCGACGGTTCGCTCAATGCGGCGGGGCTGGCATCGGAACGCTATCCGGTCGATCAGTATGAAATCGGTGTGAAGAGCCGTGGTGCCCTGTTTGGCGGGCACTACACGGTCGAAGCGACGCTGTTCAAGACGAAGTATTCGATCTCTTCATTCGGCATCGGCGCGAACTGTGCGCCGATCGATCCGAGCTATTCTGTCAACACGACGTGTACGCTGACCAGCAATTACAAAGATACCGGGTACGAGCTGTTTTCGACTTATGCGCTCGGTCGGTTCAATCTCGTTGCCAATCTGACCGGCGATTTCTCGAACTATACGACTCCCGGCGCGGCGTCGAAGCATTCGGCTCTGGCGCATCTCGCCTATACGGTTCAGGCAAGCTATCGCCCGACCGACGCATCGACGCTCGGGGTCAGTGTGACGGGCAATACCAGCACGCCGCAATATGTCGGCGCGACCGAATACAGCTATCCGGGTTCGGCGGTGTTCACGGCCTTCGCCAAGATCTGGCTGACCAGGAATCTCCAGGCCGGGGTCGACGTGTACAACCTGTTCAATGCGCTGGCGCTCCAGGGCGGTCAGCCGGGCACGGTCGGCGGCGGATTCTACAGCGCGACGGTCGCCGACGGCCGCAGCGTCAAGGGTTCGCTCAAGTTCACGTTCTGAAGCGGCGCGTGATCGTGTTCGTGTGATAAAGGGGGGCGGGTTGGCGCGGAGGCGTCGGCCCGCCCTTTTTCGGATAAGGCGACGGCTATGGACGATACGCGCATTCGCAAGGTGCTGATTGTCGGCGGGGGTTCGGCGGGCTGGATGACGGGGGCGATGCTGGCGCAGATCCTGCGCCACGAATGCCAGGTCACGCTGGTTGAATCCGATGACATCGGCATTGTCGGAGTGGGCGAGGCGACGATCCCGCCGATCCGCACGTTCAACGAAACCCTGGGCATTGCCGAAAAGGATTTCCTGCGCGCCACGCAAGGCACGTTCAAGCTGGGCATCGAATTCGTCGGCTGGGGCGCGCGCGATGGCCGCTATTTTCACCCCTTTGGCCCGCACGGGCGCAATTTCGATGTCGTTTCGCTGCACCATTACTGGCTGCGCGCGCGGGCGATGGGCGATACCTCGCCGTTTGACGAGCATGCAATGGCCTGGGCTCTGGCGCGCGCCGGGCGTATGGACAAACCGGCGACCGATCCGCGCAGCGTGATGTCGACATTCGACTATGCCTATCATTTCGACGCGGCGGGCTATGCCCGGTTTCTGCGCGGCTATGCCGAAGCGCGCGGGGTGACGCGGGTCGAGGGCACAATTGCTGCGGTGGATCAGCATGGCGAGACCGGCTTTGTCGAAGCGGTGCGGCTCGATGACGGGCGACGGCTTGAGGCAGACCTGTTCATCGATTGCAGCGGGTTTCGCGGCCTGCTGATCGACGGGGCGATGCACGAGCCGTTTGAAGACTGGAGCCACTGGCTGCCCTGCGATCGCGCGGTGGCCATGCCCTGCGCACACCCGGCAGGATCGACCAATCCCACGCCTTATACCCGCAGTACGGCGCAAGAGGCGGGCTGGCAATGGCGCATCCCGCTGCAACATCGCATCGGCAATGGCTATGTCTATTGCAGCGCGTTTCTCGACGACGATCGCGCTGCGACATTGCTGGCGGGGCGGCTCGACGGCGAAGCTTTGGCCGATCCGCGCTTTATCCGCTTCAAGGCCGGGCGGCGGCGGCGGCATTGGGTCGGGAATGTCATTGCCATCGGGCTGTCGAGCGGCTTTCTCGAGCCGCTTGAATCGACCAGCATTCACCTGATCCAGGCGAATATCTCAAAGCTGATCGCGTTTTTCCCGGACAAGCGGTTCGATCCGCTGGTGATCGACGAGTTCAATCGCGTAGCATGCGGAGAGACCGAGCGGATCCGCGATTTCATCATCCTGCATTACAAGCTGATGCAGCGCGACGATGCCGAGCTGTGGCGCCACACCGCCGCGATGGACGTGCCCGAAACACTGGCGCTCAAGATCGCGCATTTCCGTCGGCACGGTCGGTTGATTTCGCGCGAGCTGGATCTGTTTGGCCCCGACAGTTGGCTGGCGGTGCATCTGGGGCAGGGCAATGTGCCACAGGATTGCGATCCGTTGATCGATTATCGCGGCATCGACGCGCGCGACTGGCTGGCCAAGCTGCGCGCGGCAATGGCGCACGAAGCCGCGCGCGCGCCCGATCATGCCCGCCATATCGCGCAAGTCATGGCCTGAGGCCTATCGATCGGCGAGCGCCTGATGCCCCAGGGCAATGGCGCCGGTGATCCCGGCATCGTCGCCCAGCGCCGGGCCGACGATATAGGTTTCGAGCCCCGCATCGAGCCGGGGGTGGCAGATATAGCCGTTGAGCCGCACGAGTGTACGCCGCCGCACGGCCTCGATCAGACCGGGCGCCTTCATCACGCCGCCCCCAAAGATCAGCCGGTCGGGCATGTGCATCAGCACGAGATCGGCGGCAAGATCGGCGATATAGCCGCCGATCAGCTCGATCTTGTCGGTATCGCCCGCCAATTGGTCGAGGCTCTTGCCCCAGCGCTTGATGATGCCGGGCCCTGCGACCAGCCCTTCGAGGCAATCGCCGTGATAGGGGCACCAGCCGGGGAAGGGATCGGCCACGCGGTCGTGATTGGGATGGATATGCCCCATCTCGTAATGCGAAAAGCCCCTCATCGAGCGGCCATCGCGCAAGACCCCGGTGCCGACGCCGGTGCCGATCGTGGTATAGGCGAGCGTGCGCGCTCTCTGACCCGCGCCATGGAGATATTCGCCCAGCGCCGCCCCGTTGACATCGGTATCGACGACAAACGGCACGCCGAACGGATCGAGCACGTCGTGAAACCGCGCCCCCTGCCAGCCGGGCTTGGGCGTGGTGGTGAATGTGCCATAGGCAGGCGATGTCGGATCGATGTCGATCGGGCCGAAACTGGCGACGCCGAACGCGGCGATCGGTCCATGGGTTGCACTGCTTTCGCGAAAGAATGCGGCGAGGTCGGGAAAGCATTCCGCCGGGGTGCGCGTGTCGATCCGCGTGCGCGCGACGATCGTGCCGTCGCTTTGCGCCAGGGCGCAAATGAACTTGGTGCCGCCGGCCTCGATCGCCCCGATCAGACCGCTATTCTGGCTTTGCATGTCCCGTCCTCTCAAACTCGCCCGCTTGCGCGGCAGGGCTTGAGTGGCACGGGGCGCGGGTCTCTGCCAAGCCTATAACGTATCCATGCAATCGTTTTAATAGGCGCGATCAGGGGCGGCGATAGCTGCGCACGATCTGGCCCCGGGCGAGGACATGGCCGCTGGTGGCATAGTCGTAATCGGCTGCCGTCGCGGTTTCGGGCAGGCCGAGTGTGGCCAGATCGAGCGCATAGACGGTGATCACGTAATGGTGCGCCGGATTGCCCTTGTCGGGGCAGGGGCCGTAATAGCGTGGGGCGGGCGCATCGCCATCGGGGCGAACGTTATGCGCGCCCGCAGGCAGCGCCCCGCCGGGATTGCCCGCACCGCGCGGCAGGCCATGGGCCGCTACGGGAATGTCGGCGACGATCCAGTGCCACCAGCCCGATTGCGGCGGGCGATAGGGGTCGTACATCGTCACGAGGTAGCTTTTCGTCCCCGTCGGCGCACCGTGCCAGTCGAGCGCGGGCGAAACCTCGCCCCCGGTGCAGCCGAAATCCTTGCCGGTGAACAGCACCGGAATGTCCTTGCCTGCGGGCAAATCCGGGCTGGTCAGCGCAAGAACGGGCACGGGCATTGCCGCAGCCGGTTGCGCCAGACCCGCCATTGTCGGCAGGGCCAGCAGGGCAAAGGGGGCAAGACGCATCAGCGCGCGCCTTCGCCGATTGTCACGACCGGGCTGCCGTGGCGCGCACGCAGTTGATAGGCCAGCACGCAAAGCGCAAACACGCCCGTCGACAGCTCGACTTCGGTGCGCTCTTCGCTCGACAGCAGCATCATCACCAGCACTGCCAGAATGCTCAGCACCGCAGCATAGCTGACCACCGGAAACAGCCAGACCTTGATCTGCAGCGCTTCGCCGGTGCGTTCGAGGCGCTTGCGCAAATGGATCTGGGCAAACGCGATCAGCAGATAGACGCACAGGATTGTCGCGCCCGACGATTGCACGAGGAATGCGAACAGGCCGTCTTTCGACAGGACCGAGGTCATCACCACGCCAAAGCCGAGCACGGCCGAGACCAGGATGCCTTTTGCGGGAACCTTGCGCGCCGACAACAGGCCAAACGTGCCCGGTGCGTCGCCGCGCTGCGCCATTTCATGGAGCATCCGGCTCGTCACATAGATCGCCGAATTGAGGCACGAGATGATCGCGGTAAAGATCACCGCGCCGATGATCGCTTCGGCGCCCGGAACGTGAATAAGCCCAAGCGCGGCCACGAACGGCGATTTGCCCGGAACGACCTGATCCCACGGCAGGATGGCCTGAATCACCGCGATCGAGCCGAGGTAGAAAAACATGATGCGCAGCGCCACGGTGCGCCCCGAGCGCACGACGTTGCGCGCGGGATCTTCGGTTTCGACTGCTGCAATCGTTGCGACTTCGCTGCCCATCATCGAAAAGATGACGGTCGGAATGGCCAGGAAAATCGCGCTCCAGCCCGAAGGCAGCGCCCCGCCATGCGCGTTGAATTGCGCGGCCAGCGCGGCCAGCCCCGGACCAAACCCGAACACATAGCCAAGCCCGAGCGAGATGAAGCCGACGATCGTCACGACCTTGAGGCTGGCGAACCAGAATTCGAATTCGCCATACGTCTTGACCGAGAACAGGTTGACCGCCGTCATCGCCCCGATGAGCAGCGCCGCCAGCGCCCACATCGGCAAAGGGATGAACGGCATCAGCATGTTGGCCCCGGCGATCGCTTCGACCGCGATCGTGATGACCCAGAAATAGTAATAGAGCCAGGCATTGGTGAACCCGGCCCAGGGCCCGAGGCCGAGCGAGGTATAGCCCGTGAACGAGCCCACGCCGGGGCGCGCCATGGCCATTTCACCCAGCATGCGCATGATCACGAAGATGAGCAGGCCGCACAGGAAATAGGTCGCGAGCACGGCAGGGCCGGCAATGTGGATCGCCACGCTCGATCCGACGAAGATACCCGCGCCGATGATCCCGCCGATCGAGATCATCGTCACGTGGCGCGGTTTTAACGAATGCGCGAGCGTGGCGTCGTGTGACAAAGGTCTTTCCCTGAATTTGGCCGACGATCAGTTGCCGGCGGTTTTTTTATGCTGCGCGTCGTAGCCCTGTTTTTCCTGATCGAGCAAGTAGGCATGGATGGCCTCGACATCATCCTTGCTGACAAGGTCGTTCAGGGGCGCCATGCCGAGCGGCGCGAGCGCGCCCTTGAGCACGATGTCGGCAAACATCGCGTGGACTTCGGGCGGCAGGCGCGACAGGTCGGGAGTCACGCCGGGGCCGAAGCCGTGGCAGCGCGAGCAGTATTCGGTGAACTTTTCCTCGCCGTGCGCGATCTGGGCCGCCGTGGCGGTGAATTTGGGCGGCTCGGGATAATCGAACGGATTGACGCGCGGTTCGGGCGGCGTGACCGCGCCGCCGCCCAGCTTGAACACCAGAATGCGGTTGGTGTTCATGTTGCGATAGGCCGCGCTTGACGGCGGGATCGGAAAGCTGATGCCCGACCCGCCATAGCCGGCCTGAACCGCAATATATTGCACACCGCCGACTTTATAGGTCATCGGCGCGGCCATGATGTGGCTGCCGGTCTGGATCGTCTTGATCGGCTGACCGGTGGTTGCATTGTAGACCCAGATCGTGCCGTCGCCGCGTCCCTGGACGACGATATTGCCCGCCGTTGACAGCACGCCGCCGTCATAGCCGCGATTGCCTTCGGACGTGACCTGGCTCCATACCACCTGGCGCTTGACCGGATCCCAGGCTTTCAGGATTTCGCGCACCATCCTGGTGCCGGGGCGCTCCTTGGCCAGTTCCGCCTTGTCGGGCAGGGCGCCGAACAGCCGCTTCATGCCCGATGGATCATACGTGTCGTCGGGGATCAGGCCGTCGGCGTTGAAGAACCCTTCGACGTGTTTGAGCGCGCCGCCGTTGCCGGCCATGTTGAGAATGACATTGGGCACGTCGAGCGTCGGGATATAGACGAGCCCGGTTTTCGGGCTGAACGACATCGGATTCCAGGTGTGGCCACCGGCCCACGAGGGATAGACGTTTTTCGGCCGTTTCGAATAGTCGGCGACTTCGGTGAACTGCGGCCGACCGGTAGCCAGATCGACGCCCTTGGCCCAGTTTACATAGGTAAACGCATCGGCGGCGAGCAGTTTGCCGGTCTTGAGATCGAGCGTGTAGTAAAACCCGTTCTTCGACGCCTGCATCACCACGCGGCGCTTTTCGCCGCCGACCGGCAGATTGGCGAAAATGAACTTCTGCACCGCGTCATAGTCCCAGGAATCGCCCGGGGTTTCCTGATAATACCAGTTCATCCGCCCGTTTTGCGCGTTGACCGCGATGATCGAGGCGTTGAACAGGTCGTCGTGGCGCTCGGCGCCGGTCTTGACGCGCAGATAGGGCGAGGCATTGGCCGTGCCGAACACGATCTGATCGGTCTGCGGATCATAGGACAGCCCGTCCCACACTGCGCCGCCGTTCTGGTACTTGCCGTCGCGGTTCGGGCCCCATGATTTGGCTGCCATGGCCAGTTCGGGGTGTTCGAACGGCTGATCGGGCGCGGGCGGCACCGTGAAGAAGCGCCACTTGAACTTGCCCGTCTTGATGTCCCAGGCCGAGATATAGCCGCGCGACGATCCGTCGCCGAGGTCGGCGCCCGAATTGCCGATCACCACCGCGTCGCCGGTCAGGATCACGGCCCCGGTCGAGGCGTAGACCTGCTTGCGATTGATGATCGTGTCGGCGGTCCACTTTTCCGCGCCTGTTTTCGCATCGAGCGCGTGCAGCTTGCCGTCTTCGGAGGCGACGAAGACCACGCCGTCGCGATAGGCGACACCGCGATTGACCGTGTCGCAACAGGCATTGCGCGCCGACATCGGATCGATGCCGGGATCGAATTGCCAGATCAGCTTTCCGGTCGTGGCGTCGAGCGCATAGACGATGCCCCACACGCCCGACGTATACATCACCCCGTCGATCACCAGCGGGGTCGCTTCCTGCCCGCGATCGGTGCCCATGTCATAGGCCCAGGCGAGCCCGATCTGGCCCGCGTTGGTATCGTTGATCTGGGTCAGCGCGGAAAACCATGTGCCCGACTGATCCCCCCCGGTCAGCGGCCATTGCTCCGCCGCGACGGGATAGGACACGCTCGATGGATCGGGCAGCCCGGCCAGCGATGCTGTGGCGGCGAGCGCCAGAGCACCCCCCAGCGTGAGCGTGCAGGCAAGGCCAAGGACACGGTTGCGAAGATTCGCAGAGGCGGTGCGGTTTGGCTTCATCTGGGCTTGTCTCCGTTGGATTGGGGGCAATGGCAAGGCCGCATTGCACACGGACAGGCGTTTTGGGTACGCCCTTTATCGGCAATGCCCCGGCGCCTTGCGGCCCGGGGCATCGTTCTGCGTCAGCCTGGCATCGATTGGAAGCAATACCGGGATCAGAAGTGATACCGGGCCGTCACGCCCCAGGTGCGAGGCTTGCCATAGATCCCTTCGGTCGAGCCGAAGAACTGCGATCCGTCGTAAGCGTAGATGCGATAGGCGCGATTGAACACGTTGTTGACGTAAACCGCGAGATCGAGATTGCTGTCTTTCGGGCTAAACGAAATGCGCGCGTTCTCGGTGTGGTATCCCGGCTCCTGCTCGACGGGCGCACACATCACCGTAAAGCACATGTGCGACTGATAGAGCGCGTCGGCCTGAACTGCCGCATTGCCCCCGGCGAGCGGGAATTCATAGCGCAGCAGCGCGTTACCCGACCACTGTGGCGCCTGCGGCAGATCGTGGGTGACCACAGTAGTCTCATCGGGCAGCAGCACGTCGTGGACATGGCTTTCTTCCCACGAGCCGGACAGGTTTATGGTCAGTCCGGGGATCGGGTGCGAGGTGAATTCGGCCTCGATCCCGCCCGCCTTGGCCGGAAGATTGCGGATTTCCTGGGTGTAGCCGACCTGCACAAACGCCTGGTAATTGTGATAATCGTAGTAATAGGCCGCCAGGTTGAATGTCGAATGGCCGGGCAGGCTGGTCTTCACCCCGATTTCATAGTCGTTGAGAACTTCTGGGCTGAACGCGATACCGTTGATCGTGTCATAGACCGCCTGATCGTTGGTCGAGGCCGACAGTGTCGGCGTGCCGGTCGAGAAGGTAAAACCGCCCGACTTCGACCCACGGTTGTAACTGGCATAGAGCAGCGTGTTCGTCGTCGGCTTGTAATCCACTTCGGCGCGGATCGTGACGCCGCGGAATGTCGGGTCCGCCTGCGACGGACTCGCGGTAAAGCTGCCGGCGGCGGTGCTGCCGGAAAAAAGATTGGCAGGGTCGTTGAAGTTCAGCCCATCGGGGCAATAATGCATTGTAAAATTGCTATAGTACTCTTTCCCGTCATAGCAGCCTTGCTTGTGATCCTGCCAGTACCGTGCGCCAAGGATCAGCTTTAACTGATCGGTGGCCTTGAATTCGTCCTGGGCAAAGAAGGCAAAGCTCGACGTGTGCTGATAGAACGTTACCGTCGGATCGTAGCTGTCAAACGGGGTGGCATATTGCGCGGCAAAATGGCTTTCGATCGCCATCCCGAAAGCGCCGAATACCAGGTAGTTCTTTCCGAAGCTGGTCGCTGCGCGCAGTTCTTCGGAGACCTGGTTGGTCTTGTCCTTTTGATAGAAGATCGTGCCGGGGGCATAGCATGTGACCGAAGTCAGGCCGGGGCAGGGGCCGGGGGTATAGGAAGCGCCCTGAACATAGGGAAATTCGGGCTGGCTGTCGCCCATTTCGTTATAGAACTTGTTGACGTACTGGTAATCGGTGATCGAGGTCAGGTCGAACAGGCCGACTTTGGCATCCATCCGGTACGTCGCGCCGAAGAACTGACGGCTGACGCCCGGATCGCCGGTGGCTGCGATCGACCAGGGGTTGCCGCCCTGCCAGGCGATCACCGACTTGTTGGTATAGCCGGTCGCCATCGTTCCGGTCGTGCCCCAATATGAGCAATATTGGCCGGGATAGAGGTTCTCGCCCTGCATTTGCGTATTGGGGCATGATGGCGACAGGGCGTACATCGCGGCCTGACGCTCATGATCGGATTCGGTATAGCGCAGTGTCAACTTGGCGGTGAAATCGCTCGACGGCGTCCATTTGAAAATGCCGCGCAGGGCCCAATGGTTGTTCCCGCCGCGGTTCGGCTGGCCGGGCAGGATGTCCTTGATATAGCCGTCGTCGTGATCATAGATGCCCGAGACGCGCACGTCGAAGTCTTTGGCGATCTTACCCGACAGCGCGCCTTCGACAGTGGTCTGGTGAAAGCTGCCGAATGTCCCCGACAGATAGCCTTCGGTGTGATCGGTGGGCTGGGCCGAGATGAACTGCACCGCGCCGCCGGTGGCATTGCGGCCAAACAGCGTACCCTGCGGCCCGCGCAGCGCTTCCGTGCGCGCAAGGTCGAAAATCGGGAAGCTGGCGGTGGCCATCGACGACGAATAGCTGTCGTCCTGATAGACCGCGACCGGCGGTTCCTGCTCGTCGCCATAGTCGTTCTGCGCGATGCCGCGCATGTTGAACACCACTTGCGACGAGGCGTAGGCGTTGAAGCGCAAGTTCGGAATGGCGCGAATGACGTCGGTCGCGTTGGTGATGTTGAGATTCTTGATCGTTTCCTTGTCGAGAACCGTGATCGCGATACCGACATCCTTGAGCTTTTGCTCGCGGCGCTGCGCGGTGACGACGATGTCGGGCGCGACTGTCGGTTGGGCGGTCTCGGCCTGGGCCAGCGCCAGATCGGGGGCAAACGCGATCAGTGCGGCCCCGGCCAGCAGGCTGCCGTTCAGAACGGTGCGCGTGGTTGCGGTCCGGCGTGTGGTCGACGTCCGGCCCTTCGGATCCTCATGTGTTGTCATTGTCATTGATAGCTTCCCTTCAAGCCATCTGAAAACCGATCGTGCCATGCACGATCGGCCCATTCCCTGTGAGCAAAAGGTGCATCAAACGTCGCAATTCGGCAAGCGGGCCGAGGCGTCGATTTTGACGCGATGCGGCATTGCAGCAATTTCAAACTGGTAGCGAAAAGCTCAATAAATCAATTTGTTGGGGTAATTTTTCGGGGTGCGACCATTTTCAAAAATGCTTATGAAAACGATAACTTTTTCCGATGGTTGGCGCTGACGGAGATCTTTGCTGCTGCAGCAAAATCATGAATTTCAGCGCGTTGCTTCCTGCGGTGGAGGCGCCGGAAAGTCAGCGCGGGGGCCTTTGATCGCCCCGCCTTCGGCAATCGGCAAATGGCTGCGAACAGGCGTGTGAAGGGATCGTCGAGAGCGCCTTTTGCGCCGGTAGTGCCAAAAATGCGACAGGGGCCATGAAAAAGACCGTCAGGAAATAAAATTTATTGCAGATACAAAGTGGCCGAAAGTGTAAGTTGCCCCGAAAATACCGCATAACATATTGATAATATGTTATATTAAGGAATTTTTTCGGCGCCTTTCGGGGTGTCTCGAACCCTAAAAAGGGTGGGGCGGACGTCTTGCTGCGTTGCGGCGCTTGAGGCACCTTTTGGCACTGGGAACGGGTTGATCAAGAAAAGCGCCATCGGGTTTCAGATGGCTTGAAGGGGAGCTATCAATGTCAAGGACTGTACAACAGGGCCCGATGGGCCAAATGCCGGGCAAGAGTCGAACGGCCGCCCACCGTGCTGTCACCGCCGGTCTGATGGCCGGGGCCGCGCTGATCGCGTTCGGTCCTGGTTGCGCGATGGCCGAAGCGGCGCCTGCCGATGCAAGCCTGTCGACGGACGGATCGACCGACATCGTCGTGACCGCGCAGCATCGCGAGCAGAAGCTCAAGGATGTCGGCATCGCGATCACCGTGCTCGACAAGGAAACGATCAAAGACCTCAATATCAACAATGCGACCGACGTCGTTCGGGCCGTGCCCAATTTGCGCTTCAATGCCTATGCCTCGTCGCAGGTGGTGTTCAACATGCGCGGGGTGGCACAGAATTCCTATGGCGACGAACAGGAGCCGCCGGTCGCCGTCTATCAGGATGACAGCTATTCATCGACGATGTCGACCGCCGGCTTCCCGATTTTCGACCTGGCACGCGCCGAAGCGCTGCGCGGGCCGCAGGGTACGCTGTTTGGCCGCAATGCCACCGGCGGCGCGGTGCAGTTCATTTCCACGCAGCCGACCGACCAGACTGCGGGCTATCTGTCCGCGACTTACGGCCGGTTCAACGAGGTCATTGTCGAGGGCGCGTTGCAGGGGCAGATCGCCAAGGATTTCGACGTGCGCGTCTCGGGCCTTTATGACCGCGACGATGGCTATATCAAGGACGTGATCCCCGGCCAGCCCAACCGTGGCGCCAATAACCATTGGGCGCTGCGCGGCATTTTCAAATGGGAACCGTCAAGCGATTTCAAGGCCAAGCTGACGCTGCGTTATACCGAGGCGGATCACGAGCGGCAGGGGGCGATGTACGCGCTGTCGCCATCATGTCCGAATGCGCAAGATCAGGGGGTAAACCTCGCACCCAACCAGGTCTGCGGCCTCTGGGCCGCGACGAGCGGTAACAAGCCGGGCGCGATGGGCACGGGCTATTTCAATCCGTCGGTAATTGCCTGGCAAGGCGGCAATCCCTGGACGATTGCGGCGACCGGCGACCCGGGAGTCGAGCGCCAGTTCTTTGGCGCGACGTACCGGATGGATGCCAAAGTCGGCCTGTTCGACCTGACGTCGATCACCGACTATCAATACCTCAACAAGTTTTACAACGAAATGGGCGATAGCCAGCCCGAGTTCCCCTATGTGCAGGGCGCGACTTATACGCCCGGTCCTTGCCCCGGCATTCCCTCGGTGACCTGCTACGCGCCGGGTACGATCTTCAATCAGCGGGACCGGATGAACCAGGTTTCCGAAGAACTGCGCGCGGCGACCAGCTTCGGCAAAAACTATCTGGTCTTCGGCGCGTTCGGGATGTCGATCGAAAGCCATTTTGCGGCGCAATATGCGACGCCCTTCGATCAGTACGATCCGCAGGTGCAGTTCTATCAGCAGACCCGAAGCTATGCCTTTTTTGCGCAGGACGAATTCAAGGTCAATGATCAGTGGAAGCTGATTTTGGGCGCGCGCTATTGGCATGACCACAAGATCGGCTGCTACAACGGGCAGGAATACTGGTCTAAGTTTACCATGCACTATTGCCCCGACGGGATCTCGTTCAAAGATCCTACCGGCGCGACCACTGGCGGCACGATCACGGCGGTTCCCGGTGATACGCACCCGAGTTACTCTGGCGTGACCGTGCGGGCCGAAGTGGACTACAAGCCGACGACGAACACACTGCTCTATGCCAGCTACAACCGCGGTTCCAAGTCGGGCGGCTTCAGTTTCTCGACCGGCACGCCGTTCCCGGGGCAGGCGGTCTATGACACGATCAACGGGATCGCGTTCCGCCCCGAAGTGCTCAATGACTATGAAGTGGGCATCAAGACCAGTCTGCCCGGCCATTCGAGCCTGAACATCGTTGGCTACTATTACGATTACCACAATTATCAGGCGTTCGAGCAAGTCGGCTATACGCAGGAAATCGTCAACCTGCAGGCCAAGGCAAAAGGGATCGAGGCCGAATTCAGCTCGCACCCGATTGATGGTCTGACGCTCAATCTGACGGGGTCTTGGGAAGAAAGCCATGTCCCCAACGTGCTGTTGCCCGATGGCGTGACGGTTGTCGAACATGACCTGCCGCAGGCTCCGCACTGGTCGGGCAATGCGCTGGTACGTTATGAATTCCCGCTGGCCGGCGGCAATGCGATGATCCAGGCCGATGCCATGTACCAGTCGCACATGTGCTTTACCTTGATGTGCGCTCCGGTTGAAGAGGAACCCGCCTATCATGTCGAAAACGCGCGCATCGGGTTTACCCCGAAGGGCAGCAATGTCGATCTGGCCTTTTATGTGAATAACATCTTCAACCGCGCCTATCGCATCTATGCCTACGACGGGGTGTACTATTCCGGCGCAACCCAGTCGGTTTACAACCGGCCACGTACCTGGGGGGTCAATGTCCGCTATCACTTCTGATTGAATGCGCCGACTTGAACGCCGTGATGCCCCGGTTCCGCAAGGTTCCGGGGCATTGTGCGTGCCGGGGCATTGTGCATGAAAGTGGCGCCATCATGACTGCGCCCGGTTTGCGTTTCTGATTTAAGTTTTGCTGATATTGATCATTAGTGTTTCGTATGAGGATAAGCGGCCTTGGCGAGGGGGGCGTGAAACTGGCATACCGTGGGTTCACATCGGTTTGAAAAGCCTGAGGGGCGAGCATGAAGACGACAGCGCGCGTGGTGGTGATTGGTGGCGGGGTGGTTGGCGTCAGTACGCTGTATCACCTGGCCAAACTCGGCTGGTCGGACGTCGTGCTGATCGAGCGCAAGGAGCTGACCTCGGGTTCGACGTGGCATGCCGCAGGTCTTTTGCCGCTGTTCAACCTCAGCTATTCGGTCGGCAAGCTGCATCAGTATTCGGTCGATTTCTACCCCTCGCTTGAGGCGGAAACCGAGCTGAATGTCGGCTTTTCCAGGGTTTCCAACATCCGTCTGGCCACCAGCCAGGACCGCATGGATGAATACCGCTATTATGCTGGCGTGGCCAAGACGATCGGCGTCGACGTCAACTGGCTGACCCCCGAGCAAGTTCGCGAAGTCTGGCCGCTGGCCGAAACCGACGGCATTCTCGGCGCGATCCAGCATCCGGCCGACGGCTATATTCAGCCTGCCGACCTGACGCAGGCGCTGGCCAAGGGGGCGCGGCAGCGCGGCGCCACGATCTATCGCAACACCACCGTCACCGGCATTGTGCAAAAGGCCAATGGCGAATGGGTGGTCACGACCGATCAGGGCGAAATCACCTGCGAACATGTCGTGTCGGCGACCGGCAGCTTTGCCCGTCAGACCGGCGAAATGATCGGGCTCGACATTCCGGTGGTCCCGGTCGAACATCAATATATCGTGACCGAGCAGCACCCGGCGATCATGGAGCGCAAGCGCCAGGGCCTGCCCGAAATGGGCGTGCTGCGCGAATCCGACGCCAGCTGGTACATGCGCGAAGAAGCCGGCGGCCTCTTGCTCGGGCCCTACGAAATCGGCGCGCCTGCGTGCTATGTAAAGGGTCCGGCGGCGAACAGCGAGTACGAACTGTTCCCAGACGCGCTCGATCGGCTCGAGCCCTATATCCTTTCCGCCATCGCCCGCGTTCCCGCGTTTGGCGAAGTCGGCGTGAAGAAAGTCTATAACGGCGCCATTGCCTATACGCCCGACGGGTCGCCCATCGTCGGACCTGCCTGGGACAAGAAGAACTTCTGGCTCAACGAAGGCCATTCCTTCGGCATCACCGCAGCCGGCGGTGCCGGTTGGCAGCTGGCGGAATGGATCGTCAACGGCGAGCCGACGATCGACATGATGGGTGTCGATCCGCGCCGCTTTGGCGACTATGCCGGCGAAGGCTATCTCATCGAAAAGAATGAAGAAGCCTATGCCAAAGTGTTTTCGATCCACTACCCCGACGAAGAGCGCGAAGCGGCGCGCGCGCTGCGCCGGACGCCGTGCTATGATCGGATGAAGGATCTGGGCGCGGTGTTCGGTTCGGTGTTCGGCTGGGAACGCCCCAACTGGTTTGCGCCCAGGGGCTATGAGCTGACCGAGGCCGATCTCGACAAGGCCGATACCATTCTCAACGAAAATCACCCGGTCGTGCCGGGCGAGCCGATCCGCGAAAAGTGGTCGTTCCGCCGCTCGAACTATTTCGAATTCGTCGGTGCCGAATGCCGCCACGTTTCGGAAAAGGTCGGCCTTCAGGACATGAGCGCCTTTGCCAAGTGCCTGATCACCGGCCCCGGTGCCGAGGATTGGCTCAACGGCCTGTTGTCGAATGTCGTCCCCAAGAAAGTCGGCAAGCTGTCGCTGTCGTACCTCCTGACCGACGAAGGCGGGGTCCGCGCGGAATTCACCGTCTATAAAAAGGCGCCGCAGACCTATTATCTCGTCTCGGCAGGCGCGCTCGAACGCCATGATCATGATTACCTGCTGAAGGCGCTGCCGACCGATGGCTCGGTGCGGTTTGAACGGTTGACCACGGCGATGGGCGTGCTGGTGCTCGCCGGGCCGCGTTCGCGCGACGTGCTGGCCAAAGTGACCGGCGCCGACCTGTCGAATGCGGCATTCCCGTGGCTGACCGGCAAGCCGATTTCGATCGGTGCGGCGCGGGTCGATGCGCTGCGCGTCAATTTCATCGGCGAATTGGGCTGGGAAATCCATCACCCGATCGAGATGCAGAACTACATCTTCGACACGCTGATGGCGGCGGGCGCGGAATTCGATATCAAGCCGTTCGGCATTCGCGCGATGACCGCGATGGCGCTGGAAAAGAGCTACAAACTGATCCCGCGCGAACTGTCGATCGAATACAATGCGCTCGAAAGCGGCCTCGAACGCTTTGTCAGCATGAAAAAACCGGCGTACAAGGGGCGCGAAGGTATTCTTGCGCACAAGGAAGCCGGGCTGAAGTGGCAGCTCGTGATGCTCGAAGTGTTTGGCGTGACCGATGCCGATGCGCGCGGGTCGGAGCCGATCTATCGCGATGGCGCGCTGATCGGTCGCGCGACGTCGGGCGGTTATGGCTGGCGCGTGGGCAAGAGTCTGGCGCTGGCGATGGTCGGGCCGGGCCATGCTGCGGTCGGCACCGAGCTGGAGATTTCGATCCTGGGCACTACGCACCGGGCCGTGGTCATCCCCGAATCGCCGTTTGATCCTGAAAACAACGCCTTGCGGAGCTGATCGCAATGCATACTTTCGACACAATCGCCGAACTGCTCAAACACGACCGGGCGGGCATGACCTTGCCGCGCGATCTGTACGTCGGTGACGAGGCGTTTCATTTCGACACCGACGTCATGCTCAAATCGGTGTGGCTGTATGCGGGTACCGTGGCGCAGGCGAAAAATCCGGGCGACTGGTTCATTTTCGAACTGGGCAACAACCAGGTGATCATCGTGCGTGGGCGCGATGGTGAAATCCGCGCGTTCTACAATTCGTGCCGCCATCGCGGTGCCCGGATCTGCGAGGCGGCAAGCGGCAATTCTCCGCGCCTGATCTGCCCCTATCACTTCTGGACTTACGGGCTCGACGGCAAGCTGCTGGCGGCACGCAACATGCCCGACGAATTCGAAAAGGCCGATCACGGGCTGGTTTCGGTGGCGCTGGAAAACGTTGCCGGATTGCTGTTCGTGTGCCTGTCGGACAACCCGCCGCCGTTTGGCCGGGCCAAGGCTGACATTGCCGAACAGGTCAGCCTCTATAATCTCGACACGCTGAAAGTCGCGGTTCAGGATTCCCTGATCGAACCGGCCAACTGGAAGCTGGTCATGGAAAACAATCGCGAGTGCTACCACTGCGACCAGAACCATCCCGAACTGCTGAAATCGCTGTCGACCTACGGGTTCGGCAAGGGCCTGCCCGAAGATGGCGCGGAAGATGTGGTCGACGATGCCGCGTTCGATGCCATGCTCGAGGCGCAGCGCCAGCATTGGCGGGATCTGGGGATCTATCACGACCTGATCGAGTTCCCCGAGGAAAATGGCCGGACCGGCTGGCACCGCGTCGCCCGATTGCCGCTGGCGCATGGCGCGGTGTCGCAGACGCTCGACGGTAAACCGGCGTGCCGCATCCCGATCTGGGCGCATGGGCTTGACGAACCGAGCAGCCTGTCAGTGTGGACCCAGCCCAATAGCTGGCACCATTTCTGCAACGACCATGTCGTGACGTTTTCGCTGACCCCGCTTGGCCCAGACAAGACGCTGTTGCGCACGACCTGGCTGGTCCACGAGGACGCGGTCGAAGGCGTCGATTACGATCCCGAAAACCTGGCCGCCGTGTGGCGCGCGACCAATGCGCAAGACAGCTATCTGGCGGCGCTGAACCACAAGGGTATCATGACCGACGGCTATCGCCAGGGGCTGTATTCGGTCGAGGAAAAGCTCGTCGATGCGTTCAAGACGTTTTACGTCGAAGCCAGCGAACGCGCCATCGAAGCGGCCTGAGAAATGGACTGGATCATTCTGTAATGAAGCGCTTTTCCGGACTTAACCTCATCGCCGAGGCGATGAACGGGCACAAGGGCTGGCCCGAGCACTGGCCCGAAAAGGCGCCAAAGCCCGCCTATGATGTGATCATCATCGGCGGCGGCGGCCATGGTCTTGGCGCGGCCTATTATCTGGCCGCCAAATACGGCATCACGAATGTCGCGGTGATCGAAAAGGGCTGGATCGGCGGCGGCAACGGCGGGCGCAACACCACGATCATCCGCTCCAACTATCTCTATGACGAAAGCGCGCATCTTTACGACCATGCGGTGAAGATGTGGGACGGATTGAGCCAGGAGCTCAATTACAACGTCATGTATTCCAAGCGCGGCGTGCTGATGCTGGCGCACAATGTCCATGATATTCAAAGCTTCAAGCGGCACATTCATGCCAACCGGCTCAACGGCGTCGACAACGAATGGCTGACCCCCGAAGAATGCAAGGCTTATTGCCCGCCGCTCGACATTTCGCCCAATGCGCGCCATCCGGTGCTCGGCGGCGCGCTGCAACGGCGCGGCGGCACGGCGCGGCATGATACGGTGATCTGGGGCTATGCGCGCGGCGCCGTCGCGCGCGGGGTCGACATCATCCAGAATTGCGCGGTCACCGGCATCCGTCGCGGCCCTGACGGGGCTGTGCTGGGTGTCGATACCGAAAAGGGCTTCATCGGCGCGAAGAAGATCGGGGTATCTGCTGCGGGTAATACTTCGGTGGTGATGGACATGGCGGGGCTGCGTTTCCCGCTCGAAAGCTATCCCTTGCAGGCGCTGGTGTCCGAGCCGGTCAAGCCGATCTTCCCTTGCGTCGTGATGTCGAACACGGTGCATGCCTATATCAGCCAGTCCGACAAGGGCGAGCTGGTGATCGGCGCCGGGACCGACCAGTATGTCAGCTATTCGCAACGCGGCGCGCTGCACATCATCGAGCATACGCTGGCCGCGATCTGCGAGATTTTCCCGATCTTTACGCGAATGCGCATGTTGCGCTCGTGGGGCGGGATCGTCGATGTCACGCCCGACCGTTCGCCTATCCTGGGCAAGACTCCGGTTCCGGGGCTCTATGTCAATTGCGGCTGGGGCACCGGCGGCTTCAAGGCGACGCCCGGCGCTGCCGATCTGCTGGCCTATACGATCGCGCATGACGCGCCCAATGCCATCAACGCAGCCTTCAATCTCGATCGGTTCCGCACGGGCCGGTTTATCGACGAGGCTGCTGCCGCAGCCGTTGCGCACTGAAATTGCGAGATCCGCGATGATTTTGATCCATTGCCCTTATTGCGAGGAAGATCGCCCCGAGGTGGAATTCACCTATGGCGGCGAGGCGCATATTGCGCGCCCGCTCGATCCTTCGGCGCTGACCGACAGCGAGTGGGAGGGCTATCTCTATATCCGCAGCAACACGCGCGGGCTTCATGCCGAGCGTTGGCGTCATGCGCATGGTTGTGCCCGTTTTTTCAATGCAGTACGCGACACTGTTAGCGATCGGTTTGAAGTGACGTACAAGACCGGCGAAGCGCGTCCTGCCAGGATCACCCAGACCGGTGGCGCGGCATGAGCGGGTATCGTCTTTCCAGCGGCGGGCGGGTCGATCGCAGCCGTCCGTTGCGCTTCAGTTTCGACGGCGCGGGTTATCAGGGCTTTGCCGGCGATACGCTGGCTTCGGCACTGGTCGCATCGGGCGTCACGCTGTTTGGCCGCTCGTTCAAGTATCACCGCCCGCGCGGTTTGCTGGCGACGGGCGTCGAAGAGCCCAATGCGCTGGTCAGCGTCGATCGCGGCCCGGCACGGGTCACGCCCAATGTCCGCGCCCCGCAAGTCTCGCTGCACGAAGGGCTTGTCGCCGAGAGCCAGAACCGCTGGCCCTCGCTGAAATTCGACGTCGTCTCGATCAACGACAGGTTCAGTGCGCTGTTTCCGGCGGGGTTCTACAACAAGACCTTCATGTGGCCGCGATCGGCTTGGGAAAAGCTCTACGAGCCGGTGATCCGCCGTCTCGCCGGGCTTGGCGACAGCCCGGTCACGCGCGATCCCGATCATTATGACGCGACCTATGCGCATTGCGAAGTGCTGGTCGTCGGCGGCGGCATCGCCGGGATCGAAGCCGCGCTGGACGCAGCCAGGACGGGCAGTCGCGTCATCCTGATCGACGAACAGGATGAACTGGGCGGCGCCGCGCTGGCCGATCCGGCGCTGTGGTCCACGCTCGACGCGCTCAAGGCGCAGCTGTTTGCGGCAGACAATATCACCGTGCTGACGCGCACGACGGCGTTCGGATACTACCACCAGAACTTCGTCGGCGCCTCGCAACAGTTGACCGATCATCTCGCCCCATCCGAGGCGCAGGGGCCGCGCGAAAAGCTGTGGCGCATCCGCGCGGGCGAAGTCGTGCTGGCGCAAGGCGCGATTGAGCGTCCGCTGGTGTTCAACGGCAACGACGTGCCGGGCGTGATGCTGGCGAGCGCCGGGCGCACGCTGGCGCTGCGCTATGGTGTGGCGGTCGGGCGCGCGGTGGTGATCATGGCCGCGCATGACAGTGGCTGGCGCGATGCGCTCGCGCTGATCGAGGCGGGGGTTCACGTTGCCGCGATCGTCGACATTCGGACTGTCGTTTCCGCCGATCTGGCCGATGCGGCGCGCGCGGCGGGGATTGCGCTTCATCTCGGCAGCGCGATCACGGCGGTTGCCGGGCGCCATGCGGTCAAGGGCGTGACGGTCGCGGAGGGCGGAACGGGCCCGGCGCACAAGATTGCCTGCGATGCGGTGTTGATGGCGGGCGGTTGGACGCCCAGCGTTCACTTGTGGAGCCAGGCCAAGGGCGGCCTGGTCTGGAACGAAGCCTGGGGCACTTATCTGCCGGGCAAGCCGCAGGAAAAGTGCCGCGTGGTCGGCGCCGGGGCGGGGGCCTGGCATTTCGGCTCGGGCGCGATCACTTCGGTCCTGCCCAACAGCCTGCCGGTTTCCAAGCAAAAGGCTTTCGTCGATTTCCAGAACGATGTGAAAGCGCGCGACATTCAGCTCGCAGTGCAGGAAGGCTTTCGCTCGATCGAGCACATCAAGCGCTATACCACCAACGGCATGGCGACTGATCAGGGTAAAACGAGCAATCTCAATGCCTTGCAGATCGCTTCGGGCGTGCTCGGGCGGCCGGTGACCGAAATCGGGCTGACCACGTTCCGCCCGCCTTATACGCCGCAGACGTTTGGCGCGCTGATGGGGCATCACAAGGATGCGCTGTTTCAGCCGGTGCGCAAATCGGTGATCGATGACTGGGCAACCGCGCAGGACGCCGTGTTTGAAAACGTCGCGAACTGGCGGCGCGCGCGCTATTTCCCCAAAGGCGGCGAAGACATGGACGCCGCGGTTGCGCGCGAATGCCGCGCGGTGCGGCAGTCGGTCGGCATCTTTGACGCCTCGACGCTCGGCAAGATCGAAGTGGTCGGTCCCGATGCCGCCGAATTTCTCAACCGCATGTACACCAACCCGTGGAAGGCGTTGCAACCGGGGCGCTGCCGCTATGGCCTGCTGCTGCGCGAAGACGGGTTCATTACCGACGATGGCGTGTCGGCGCGGATGGCGGACGATCGGTTTCATCTGACCACGACCACAGGCGGCGCGCCGCGTGTGCTGGGGATGATGGAGGATTATCTTCAGACCGAATGGAGCGATCTTGACGTCTGGCTGACCTCGACCACCGAACAATGGGCGGTGATCGCGCTGCAGGGCCCGCGCGCGCGCGACGTGATCGCGTCGCTGGTCGGCGGGATCGATCTGAGCCCCGAAGCGTTTCCGCACATGGCGGTGCGCGAAGGGACCATTGCCGGGGTGCCGACGCGGCTGTTCCGGGTCAGCTTTACCGGCGAACTGGGCTTTGAAATCAATGTCCCCGCCAGCGAAGGTCGCAAAGTGTGGGAAGCGATCTTCGATGCCGGTCAGCCTTATGGCATCACGCCCTACGGCACCGAAACGATGCACGTGCTGCGCGCCGAAAAGGGGTTCATCATCGTCGGGCAGGATACCGACGGCACGATGACGCCGGGCGACATGGGTCTCGACTGGGCGGTGGGCAAGAAAAAGCCCGATTTCGTGGGCAAGCGCTCGCTGGCGCGCCCCGAAATGACTCGCAAGGGGCGCAAGCAGTTCATCGGCCTTCTGACCGAAGATCCGCAGGAATTGCTGGAAGAAGGCGCGCAAGTGGTCACCAACCCCGATGCGCCGATCCCGGTGCCGATGATCGGCCATGTCACTTCGTCCTATCACAGCGCCACGCTGGGCCGGACGATCGCGCTGGCGGTGATCGCCGACGGACGCGCGCGGATCGGTGAAACGATTTTCGTGCCCATGGCCGACAAAGTCATCCGCGCCAAGGTCACCGCGCCCATGTTTTATGATCCCGAAGGGAGCCGCCTCAATGATTGAGATCGCCCCGCTGGCCATCGGCGCCACCGATCTTGCCACCGGCGCTGCGCCGCACACGGGTGCGGTCAATGGCCTGTCGGTCAGCCTGTCGCCTGCCGAACCGCGCGTGCGCCTGTCGCTCCGCGCCAAGGACAGCGGCGTGTTGTCGGCGGCGCTGGGCCGCGCCTTGCCTGAACGCATCGGTACGCAGCTTGACGGTATCGCCCGCCTCGGCCCCGACGAATGGCACGCGCTTCTGCCCGAAGACACTCCGGTGCCTGCCGTATCGGGACAACCGCTCAGCGTGGTCGATGTCACGGCGCGCTCGGTCGGCTTTACCGTCGAAGGCCCCGGCGCCGTCGCCGCACTGATACGCGGCTGCCCGCTCGACCTTGCGAATTTCGCTCCGGGTCGTGCGACGCGCACGGTGTTCGAAACTGTCGAAATTCAGCTCTGGGCCTTGGCCCCCGACCGCTTCCACGTCGAAGTCTGGCGCAGCTTCGCGCCCTGGCTGTGGCATTCGATCGCCGACGGCATCGTCTGATCAAACCGGTTCACCCTGACTGGCCCGCACATCCCTCGGGATTTGCGGGCCATTTTTTGTCTTATTCGGCAAGCCATTCGATACCCAGCCATTGAGCGACAGCGTCTTCGGCATCCGGCGACAAGGTCAGCCCGATGGCAGAAGCCCGGTCCAGCACTGCCCCGAGGAAGGCGCGGCCAATATCGTCCGGTTCGGGGGCTACGTTCGCATCCAGCCGGGCTCCGCCGAATTGTGCCACGCGCATGATGTAGCCGACCGCGTTGCGCGCGGTCTGCACGCCCTCGTCGGCGAGCGTGTCGCGGCACCAGCGCGTCGCTTCCGTCAGATTGAATTCGTGATTTTTCGCATAGCGCGAAAGAACATCAAAGACTTTTGGCCAATCGGCCTGTTCGATCCGGGGCAGATCCAGCTCGCGTGAAAGCAGGGCCACAGGCGGCGGAAACTCGCTGCCATTGTTCGATCTTTCCGCAGTTGGCGGCTCGTGCCTTTCGCTATCCCACATGTGATGCTGCGAAAACCGGACGTTTGGCAGATCCAATGCCGAGACGGCGGCGGAAAAACTGGCTGTGCCGAACCAGCCGGACTGTTTTGCGCCGGGGCAGGTGCGTGCTGCCTCGAAGGCCAGCGCGGCGAGATTCAAGGCCGTACCGGCTTGTGCGTATCGCTTGCGGATGAGCTCGGCAAATTGGGCTTTGCTGTCCGAAAGGTTTACGGGGCCATCGATCGCGTCGCGCTGTTCGTCGCCGTCGGATGCAGCATTGGCATCGGCGGCGAGCAAGTCCATCATCCCATCGAAATCGACAACGCGGTCGGCGATCGCGGTATAGGCGGATGAGAGGTAGCCCGGCGAGATGATGGTAATGCGGCGGTCTTCGGCGCGCAGGCGCTGAAGCAGGGGGGTAAAGTCGGAATCGCCCGACGCCAGCACAAACTCGTCGAAGTGCGTGCGATGGCCGAGAAGATCGAGCGCATCGACCACCATGCGTATATCGGCTGCGTTCTTGCCGCCGCGCGACACCACAGGGCAATCGATCACCTCGAACCCGGCGCGCACCAGGCTTGGCCGAAAACGGGAAAAATAGAGCCGGTCGTTGGCTTCACCGGGCGTGGGCGCATATCCGGCCGGATTGAGATAGCATCGCGCCACAAGCCATCGACGCGGCTCGCCGGTGAGGCTGGAATTGGCAAGAATCTGCAGCCAGTCGGCCGGCTCGGATGCGAACCGGAGCGCCGCGTTGCGGTCCAAACCCCAAAGTGTCGTGAAAACATTGTCGAAATCGACAAAAATGGCGCATCTGGCCGGCATGGAAATATCCCAAATATAAAAGGAAACGCACGACCATTCGTGCGATATCCTGAAAGGCGCTGGCCAAAAAATTCGTAGCATGAGGCTATGAAATGCAAGGCTGGCTGGCGTCTCCTGATAATATACACAAGCGAACGGGGCGATCCAGGGGTAATCCGCCAGTACGAGGTGGTTACTTCATCAAGTCCTCCACCCAGGGTAGTTGCTGATAGAGCGGGACGAGGCAATCGACCATCATGACTTCGCGGGCCATCTGGGCAGTCTGTTCGGCGAGGTTGCCCAGTTCCGCGCTGCGGCCGACGACTTGCACGCGGCGGGAAAAACGGGCGCGGGGCAGGGTTTCGATGCGGAGTTGATCGACCAGCGATGGCATCGCGGCGAGGCACAGGACCGAGGTGATGCTCCAGCCGATACCGAGCGCGACCGAGGTCAATTGCTGATGGATGATGTCGACTTCGACCACATTGGGCATGCGCAGTTTCATCCGCGTGAGCTGGCTTTCGATGCGCTGGCCCATGCCGTGGTCGAGCGAATAGCGGATGAAGGGCAGGCGGCTTGCGGCCTCGGTCGGGTCGCCGCTGCCGCTGTAATCGCGGGGAAAAATCAGAACGAAGGGATCGTCCATGACATCGTGATGTTCGATGCCGGGGTGTTTTTCGAGCGTGTTGCTGCCGGTCACCAGCATGTCGACGCGGCGCGCGAGGAAATCCTGTTGCTGGAGCAGCGAAATGCCCGAGCGGATGCGCCAGCGCCCGACGCGCATGCCAAAGCGGTGGAGCAGCGGCGCGGTCAGCAGCGTGGCAAAGGTTTCGGACATGGCGATGGTGATCTGGTCGACCGGCAGGTTGGCGCCTTCACGCACTTCGTCGATCACCGTGCGCGCCGTGGTCAGCAGGCGCCGCGCGCGTTCGTAAAGTGCACGCCCCGCAGGCGTCAGGCCCAAAGGGCGCAGCGAACGGTCGAACAGCGGCGTGCCGATTCCCGCTTCGAGCCGGGTAATCGTTTGCGACACCGCCGACTGGGTAATGCGCAATTGCGTGGCGCTGGCGGTCATGCCGCCCAGTTCGACAGTGACCACGAAAACTTCCAGCGCGTGGAGGTCGAATTCCGATGGCAAGCGCAGCATTGATGTCCCCTCGATCATGCTCCCTTAAGCTATGTATCATTCCTCCTTATCTGATGCCAAGGCAATTCCCGTTGTGCGCGCGCCGCAATAGACAGTGTGTGCAACAAGGGTGGTCGCGCCCTTCGAGGAGCATCGTTGGACATGACGCAAAGAGCTGATTTCACTCGGCCGGATTTCGTGTTGCTGGTTTCGTGTCAGGACCGCAAGGGGCTGGTCGCGGCCATTGCCGGGTCGATCGCCGCGCAGGATTGCAACATCGCCCACAGCGCGCAATTCGATGACGCGCATAACGGGCGCTTTTTCATGCGCGTTGCGTTCAAGGGGCCCGAGGGGCTGACCCGCGAAAAGTTCAGCGAGGCGTTCCTGTCGGTCGCCGCTGCCTACAATCTCGATTGGAGCGTCCACGATCTGCGCGTGAAACAGCGCGCGATGATCATGGTCAGCAAAGGCGGGCACTGTCTCAACGACTTGCTCTATCGCACCGCGACGCGTTACCTGCCGATGGAGGTGACCAGCGTGGTGTCGAACCACACGACCTGGCAGCGCCGCGTGGAACATGAAGGCATTCCCTTTTTCCACTTGCCGATCACGCCGGAAAACAAGGAGGAGCAGGAAGCGAAACTGCTCGCGATGATCGAGGAACAGCGCGTCGACCTGATCATTCTGGCTCGCTACATGCAGGTCTTGTCCGACGCGACCTGTCGCAAGCTCGAAGGCCGGGTGATCAATATCCACCATTCGTCGCTGCCCGCGTTCAAAGGCGCCAAGCCGTACCATCGCGCATGGGAGCGCGGGGTCAAACTGATGGGCGCAACGGGGCATTACGTGACGGCAGACCTCGACGAAGGGCCGATCATCGCGCAAGATGTATCGATGGTTGACCATGCCGACACGATCGACGACCTGATTGCCCAGGGTCAGGAAACCGAAAGCCGCGTCCTGACCCGCGCGGTCAAGGCGCATTGCGAACACCGCGTCATGCTCAACGGCAACCGTACGGTGGTGTTCAAATGAGCGTTTCAGTGAGCGAGGGCAAGCTCTACGCCGATCTCGAATCGCTTGGCATCGCCTGGACCGCGCTGGAACACGAGGCGGTATTTACCGTCGAGGAAAGCGAGGCGATCCATGCCGCGCTGCCCGGTGCACATACCAAGAACCTGTTTCTCAAGGACAGCGGCGGCGCTTTTTTCCTCGTCACGGTCGATCATGCCGTGCGCGTCGATCTGAAAGCGCTGGCCCCGGTGATCGGCGCCAAAAAGCTGAGCTTTGGCAAGGCGGAGGATATGGAGGCGCTGTTGGGGGTGACACCCGGCGCAGTCACGCCGCTTGCCGCGATGAATGATACGGATGGCAAAGTGCGCGTGGTGCTCGACGAGCGGCTCGCTGGTGCGGACATGGTCAACGTGCATCCCTTGCGCAATACCGCGACGATCGGCCTGACCGGCGCGGATCTCATGCGTGCCCTGGCGCACTGGGGGCATCCGCCGCAGATCGCCGTGATCCCCGAACGCGCCTGAAAGGCAAGCCATGATCGCTGGTGTTTTTGACCTCTTCAAGATCGGCATCGGCCCTTCCAGTTCGCATACCGTCGGGCCGATGGTCGCGGCACGGCGCTTTGGCGAACGGCTGCGCGAAAACGGGCTGCTGGACAAAGTCGCGCATGTGGAAGTGTCGCTTTATGGCTCGCTGGCGCTGACCGGCAAAGGCCACGCCACCGACAGCGCGATTATCCTGGGGCTGGCGGGTGAAATTCCGGCGCTGGTCGATCCCGACCGCGTGCCGATGATCGTGGCGCAAGTCCATGAAACCGGGCGGCTCGCCTTGATGGGCGAATACGATGTGGCCTTTGCCCCGGCGCGCGATCTTCATTTCTATCAGCGGGAGCGCAAACCGTTTCACAGCAACGCCATGGCGATCGTTGCGCACGATGCGGATGGTGCGGTGCTGGATGATCGGATGTATTATTCGATCGGCGGCGGCTTTGTTCTCGATGAAGACGAAGCGCTCGGCAACATGCGCGACGGCGATCTGGGCCCGGATTTGCCGCACGATTTCGTCTCGGCGGAGGAACTGCTCGAAATCGGTGCGCGTGAAGGGCTCAGCTTTGCCGACATCATGCTCGCCAACGAATGCGTTCGGCGGCCGCTCGGCGAAGTCGAGGCCGGGCTCGATCTGATCGCCGATACGATGGCGCAATGCATCGATCGCGGTTGTCGCAACGAAGGCGTGCTGCCCGGCGGATTGAAAGTGCAGCGCCGCGCCGCCGCTCTGGCGCGCGAACTGGCGGTGCGGCAACAAACCACGCTGGGCGATCCGCTGGCCGTGCTCGACTGGATCAACCTGTGGGCCATGGCGGTAAACGAGGAAAATGCTGCGGGGGGCAGTGTTGTCACCGCGCCGACCAATGGCGCGGCGGGGATCATCCCGGCGGTGCTGCGCTATTATGTGCGGTGTTATCGCGGCACGCGTGAAGGGACGCGCACGTTCCTGCTCACGGCGGCGGCGATCGGCGCGCTCTACAAGCGCAATGCTTCGATTTCGGGCGCCGAAGTCGGCTGTCAGGGCGAAGTCGGGGTGGCCTGTTCGATGGCGGCAGCCGGGCTGACCGCAGTGCTCGGCGGCAACATCGGCCAGGTCGAAAATGCCGCCGAGATCGCGATGGAGCACAATCTCGGCCTGACCTGCGATCCGGTCGGAGGTCTGGTGCAGATCCCGTGCATCGAGCGCAATGCGATGGGCGCGGTCAAGGCGATCGACGCATCGCGGCTCGCGCTGCTGGGCGATGGCACGCACATGGTCAGCCTCGATAAAGTGATTGAGACGATGCGCCAAACCGGGCACGACATGCGTGACAAATACAAGGAAACGTCGCAAGGCGGCCTTGCCGTCAATGTGGTCGAATGTTGAGGAACAGGAAAGCAAGCCAATGAAAGCGCTGGTCACGGTAAAGCGTGTGATCGACTACAACGTGAAGCCGCGGGTGAAGGCGGACGGCACGGGTGTTGATCTCGCGAACGTCAAGATGAGCATGAACCCGTTTGACGAGATTGC
>Ga0302193_10000387_pt1 | contig 39892 bp, 33 predicted proteins | sample II_Bog_E3_3_FD_200228 | JGI IMG/M metagenome (GOLD analysis project Ga0302193, IMG submission 200228) | Peat permafrost microbial communities from Stordalen Mire near Abisko, Sweden - II_Bog_E3_3 | ecosystem: Environmental > Terrestrial > Soil > Wetlands > Peat | place: Sweden: Abisko...
TTCCCTGCATCGACGGTGACACCACCAGGTGGCTCGTGCCCAACTTCCTGCCCCGTGAGGGAAAGGGCATCCTCTTCCTCGACGAGTTGACCTCGGCGCCGCAGATGGTCCAGGCCGCTTGCTACCAACTGGTGCTCGACCGGCGGTTGGGCGACTATGTCCTGCCCGATGGCTGGGACATCATGGCGGCCGGCAATCCACCCTCCGAGCGCGGGGTCCACTTCGCAATGCCCTACCCCCTTCGTGCTCGCTTCCAGCACCTCTTTTTGGAACCGACAATGCCGGACTGGTGCAGCTGGGCCATTGTCCACAAGATTCTGGCCCAGGTCATCGCCTTCCTGCGCTTCCGGCCTAACCTGCTGCTGGTCCCCGACCACTCCGCCGATGCATACGCCTGGCCGAATCCGCGCGCCTGGGCCATGACCTCGCGCATCCTCCAAGGGTGGTTTGCCCGTCATACCACCCTCGACGACCTACTGCTCCACATGCTCAACGGAGTGCTGGGAGACGGCGCCGCCGCAGAGTTCTTTTCCTTCCTGCACTTGCTGCATGACCTTCCCTCCACCGATGAGATTCTGCTCAACCCCAAGACGACGAAGATTCCGGATGACCCATCCGCATCCATTGCCGTCGCTACCGCCCTGGGCCGGGTCATCAACGACCGGAATATTGGCCAGGCCGGCCAGTATCTCTTTCGGATGGAGCCCGAGTACTGCGTACTCGCCATGCGCGACGCCGCATTGCGCGATAGCGCCATCACGAAGACGTCAACCTTTATCGATTTCAGTGTCCGGTTTGCCGGTGTGGTGGCCTGAAGGCCGCTACACGGCACCCGCCAAGGAGTTAAAGCCATGGACCTTTCCGCCAAGGCGATGCTGGCTGCCGTCCACATCAGCCTTTGGGCCGCCCGCAAGCATGATCGCAAGGCCAGCCGCGACGTTGCCACTCTCAACGGCGCCAACGAAGAGGCAGGCCGCTACAACAAGCGTCTGTTTTGCGAAGCGCCCAAGCTCGACGAGATTCAGTCGATCGCCGGACGCATTCGCAACTACTTCTACCGCGTCACCCTTCCCTGGAGCGACGAGGGACTACGCATCCTGCCTGCGGAGCTCTACTTCGAGTTCCAGGCACAGATGCGCGACTTCGCGACCGAGTTCCGTTATGCAGTCGACGAGTTTCTGGATGCCTACGACTCCTATGTCAAGGAGGCGCAGCCCATGCTCGGTAACTTGTTCCGCCTCAAAGACTATCCATCCGCCGAGAAGTTGAAGGAGAAATTTGCTTTCCGGCCGGAGATTCTCCCGATCCCGACCGGCGACGATTTCCGCGTCAACTTGTCGGAGGACGAACAGGCTCGCATTGCCCGCGATATCGACGCTTCTACCCGCACGGCGATCGGAGATGGCATGCGCGACCTCTGGACACGTCTCTATGACGTGACAAATCACATGGCAAGCCGGCTGGCCGATCCGGAGGCCCGCTTCCACGGCACGCTGGTCTCGAATGTCAGCGACCTCGTAGAGTTGCTGCCTCGACTCAACATCGTTGGCGACCCGCACCTGGCCTCCCTTACCGAGCAGGTGCGCAAGCAGCTTTGCCAACATTCCGCTGACTTGCTGCGCAACAGCCCGACAACCCGGATCGAGACCGCTGCCAGCGCCGCCGCGATCGCGCGCACCATCGCCGGCGTCCTGGCCATCGACCAAACCCCCGCGGAGCCGCCGCAGACCGACGCGGCCGGCTCGGCGCCGCTTTTCGAAACTCCCGCCAATACCGAGGAGTCCATCGAGAACGAGACCTCCTCGATTCTGGACCACATGGCCGCGTACATGGGCGTTCCAGCCTGACCCAAACAGCCGTTCGCCACCGCTTCGACCACAGTATCGTGCGGCGGCGAGTTCGACGGAGCGCCAATTCAAGTAGTTGGCACCTACTCGAAGGGCATGCCGCAGGGAGTGTCACCCGTGAAACTGAAAGCACTTGACCTAATCCGGAAAGCCAGAACCGTGCTTCTGCTCGACCATCCCTTCTTCGGAGCACTCATTTTCCGGCTCGCACCGGTCTCCGCTCCCAGCATCCCCACCATGGCGACTGACGGCAAGAGCCTCTTCTACAATCCAGCCTTTGTAGAGGAGTTGCCCCCCGACCAACTGGTAGGCGTGCTGGCCCACGAAGTCATGCACCCCGCCCTCCAGCATCACACCCGGCGCGGCAACCGCAACCCCGGACGGTGGAATGAGGCGGCCGACTACGCCATCAATCCCTTGGTACTCAAGACTGGCCTGGCTCTGCCGAAAGACGTTCTGGACGATTACCGCTACCACAACCTCAGTGCCGAGCAGATCTACAACAGGCTCGAAGAGGAAGCGTCTGAGAATTCGTCGAACTCCGGCTCCCCTCAATCGTCGGGATCGACAGGTGACTCAGACTTGTCCAGTGGTAGCCAATCGAGCCTGCCAGACCCCGGCGGCAACCAGATACCTCAGCCGCCCAAGACGCCGGGCGGATTCGGCCAGGTTCTGGACGCCCCGAATCCCGAGGCTCCCGGCCAGCCCCTGTCCGATGCCCAGCGTTCTGCTGCCGAGACTGAATGGCGCGCCGCGGTGCATCAAGCCGCGGCCGTCGCACGCATGGCAGGCAAGATGCCAGCCGGCGTGGACCGCGCTCTCGAACAGACGGCGGCGGCCACGGTCGATTGGAGGGACCGGTTCAAGCGCTCGGTCTCGGCCACGATCCCAAACGATTACTCATGGATGCGGCCCAATCGCCGCTTCATTCACGCCGGTCTCTACCTGCCTGGCATCAGCCGGGAAGGCGTCGGCGAGTTGGTGGTGGCCATCGACTGCTCCGGATCCATCAGCGAGCGGCAGCTGGGCCAGTTTGCGGGCGAGGTCAATGCCCTGATTGAAGAGCACAGGCCCGAAAAGGTCCACCTGCTCTACTTCGACACGCTCATCCACCGCCATGACGTCTATTCCTGCGGCGAGCAGGTGGTACTCACGCCGGTGGGCGGCGGCGGCACGGAGTTTTCCCCGATCTTCGAGTACATCGACCAGAACGGGCTCAACCCGCACGCCCTGGTCGTCCTCACCGACCTGTACGGCCCTGTCCCGGACAGGGAGCCGAACTACCCCGTCATTTGGGCATGCACGAGCTCGCAGGTAGCCCCGTTCGGCGAAACGATCTCAGTCGGCGCAGCTTGAAAGCATGCCTTAACACGTCTTCTCGACCGGCTGAACGGGCATCCGATCTTCCTTCCACCTGGAACTGTCAACAAAATGATGCAGCGCGCATCTAACTTTGTTCCCTCTGTCCTTTACTCCCTTTACTCACTTGTAATCTGTGCCATACTGCTGGCCTAGACTTCCGGCCAAGGCAGGGAGAGGAGGCGCGATGGGAGCAATACTACAGCGGGCAGAGTTCGACGTTCCCATGGAGCAGATCTTCGCGGATTACAGCATTCTGCAACCTGTAGCCGAGCCCGAGGACGAGGTCCTTACCTACGAAGTGGTCATGGCTCTCGACGCGACCCGAGACCAAGATCAACGTATTGTGGTCGACCCCTACGACCCCGACAACACGTTCGTCCCCGAGGATATCGACTAAACGGCTGCGTCAGCCGTATCCTCGGGGTTTCTCCCAGCTCCCTCACTGAGTGGTCTGGCCCTTTTTGCGCCATTTGTGCATTTCTTGCCCTTCTAGACTTCCTTCTCAGACCCTATCGCGCTACCGTGGGCTCAATGCCCTGTGCGACGACAGAGTCCGACCCCACCACACAGCTGATAGATGCCGCGCGCATAACGCCGCTGATGGTTGCCGAGTACATGCTGTGGTTTGTGAACAGCGCGGATTTTTGTCTGCAGAATTCATTCTTGTTGCCCGCAGACCTTGATTCACCCCACTATTTGCGCGTCAAGGTCCCTCTCTCCCCTATCCACATCCAGCGCCATCTGGATGGCCACAACACGATCGGCATCTATGCTCTGGACCCGGACTCCAGTTGCGGCAAGTGGTTCGCGCTCGACGGCGACTACTCCGGCGCCGAAAAACACCTCGAAGTGATCGCCAGGGAAATGAAAGAGGATGGCCTGTTTCCCGCGCTCGAACAGTCGCGGCGCGGCGGCCACCTGTGGGTGCTTTGCGGTGACCCAATCCCCGCTCGTCTCAGCCGCATCTATCTCTACTCGCTCCTCGACCGCTTAGGCTACGCCATCCAAGGCGCGCGCGGCTTCAAGGAAGGACTCGAAGTTTTCCCTAAGCAGGAAGTTCTCGCACCAGGGCAGGTAGGCAACGGAATGCGCGGGCCGCTGGGCGTTCACCGCAAGGTCATGCGACGGTTCTGGTTCCGAGATGCCGAGCCGGAGATCGAAGCGCAATTTGCCTACCTGCGGCAGCTGCCCCGGTGTTCTCGTCGGGTGATGGACACGCTCACCTATGGCATGGATATGCCAGAAGACCTGGTTCCCTCACCCATTCCAGCGCGCATCGGGCCGCCTCCAAAAGGACAATTCGATATCCGCTTTTACATTGAGGTTCCACGCCGCAAGTACAGGAGCAAAGAAGGGATCTCATATCACGTCCAGTGTCCCTCGTGCGCCGCCTCCGGTCTCGATACCGGCCGCGACAACCTTCACGTTACCGAGCAGGCCGCTGGTCCGCCGGTATTTTACTGCTTTGCCCGATGCAGCGGCCTCGACATCATTGCAGCCTGTCACCGGCGTGCCGGCACCTACTCCGGCCGCAGATCGGAGTAGCCATGCACCCTCTTCCTACCGCCGTCCGGCCTGCCTCCCGGACCTCGCCGCCCGGCTTCGGTCTGGGCCTGGCACCCTATGAGTTGGCGGCCCTCAAGAACAACGCCATCTTTACCAACAGCCGCGTTGTCGCCGTGCGCCAATCCAGCGGACGCCACCTGCTGCGCGGCGAGGAATCGGGCGGCGCCGGTCCCACCGTAGGTCACTATGTCGGCTACGTCCCGCTCGACGGCTATCCCTTCCAAGTTGTCCAGCCCGTGCCCGCCCTTGCGCCCGGCGCTCAGCACCGGCGCGTCTTCGGCACGGTCCTGGTACGGTTCGAAGTTTTTCACTATAGTGCAAATCAGCTTCATACCCAGATTTCGCTACATACGGTCTCTGCATCTACCAATCCGACGCAGCACGGACCTGACACCCACGTTCGGCGAGTGCTTTTCGAGGCGCGCTTCGGCGAGATAGCCGAGGACAATACCCCAGCATTCCTTTCGCCCGCCGGCGAACTGCTGGCTGTACCGAGCTTTCTGACCGAAGGCTTCCGGCAGGCTCTCAACGGCAGCCGTTGCCGCACATGCCGCCATCGCAGCCACCTCGAGAAGGTGGCGCCCATCGTTCTTCCGCCGGGCTTGCTGCAAACCCTGCGCCTTCCGGTGGCCCACCCTACCCCTGCGGAGAAATAAGATGCGCTCCCTCCTGCCTCTCGTTGTTCTCGCGGGCCTAGCCTTTGCAGGCTACAGGCTCTACCAGCAGACTCTTATCGATGGTGTGGGCTCTTCCTGTCTTCGCGACGGCCTGGACACCTCACCTGCGCTGCCCGGTCTCCTACGGACCGGCACCGGTCATGCTTTTGCGGCCTTCGCGGCCCAGACGCCGCCGCTCTACCAGGCAGCATCGACCGCGAACTACCATGGCGCGGTCCACTATGGCCCAGAAGAAAACCTCGAAGTGATTGATGTTGCAGCCATCGTAAACTCTCGCTGCGATCATCTGGACATAGCGATGTACAGCTTCACAGACAGGGCACTGGCGCAGGCCGTCATACGTTTCGCCGCGAACGGCCGCCGCATTCGCATCTACCGCGACCGCGAACAGTACGAGCAGGAAAGTCGACGCGGCTCCTACGTCGCCAATCTGTTCCACGGAAATCGCAACATCGCTATTCGCGTTAAAGGTTCCAATATCCTCATGCATGACAAAGCCTGGTCTGATGGCTGTACGCTCCGGGAAGGAAGCGCCAATTGGAGTCCCAGCGGCGAAATCAAACAAGACAACACCCTGACTCTAACGGCTGCCCACGACGCCATTAACGCCTTCGAGACCAACTTCCAGGCGATGTGGGCCCGGCCCGACAACCAGGTCATCCAATAGTCGCGGGGGCTCCGGGCCGCCACGACCCTACCCTTTGTCTCTTGTCCCTTGGAGCCCTTATGCCCTCCCCCCGCACAAACGTATTGCGCTGCCCGCACTGCCGCCTAATGCAGTTCTCAACGAAGAGTGGCCTCTGCCGTCGCTGCCGACAGATTTTAGATCCTTCTACGCTCCCACCCGCCTACGCGAAATCCATCGGACGCGGCATTCGGATGCTACGTCTCAAGTACGGCCTCACCCAGGCGCAGCTGGCTGCTGCGTTGAACACCAGGCGCACCTACATCTCCACGGTAGAACGGGGCGTAGTCATCCCATCGGTCCTCACGATCGAGCGCATCGGGGCGGTTTTCGGACTCGACATCGCCGGTCTGTTCCTTGCAGTCCGGCAAATGAAAAACGACTCGGATCACAGCCAGGTCGCCGCGTAAGCGGCCTTCAGAACCGTGTTCGTTGGGTACTCTGTCCCATGAGCCACGCTTACTGTCGATTACTTTCGAAACCCAACTATGTAACTTTGCATTTCTGCGGCTCTACGATATTTCCCCGCATTCCGTCAGCGTAGCGAGCCTATCCCTCGTCAATGCCCGTTTGGTTACTCTGTTACCTGCGTATCCCCTTATGTTGCTTTACATACCTCGACTCTGTATATTTTCTGCGTTCTCATGGTTACCGCTCAAAGCGAAAAGTGGCCTCTCGCTAAACGGGTCCAGCGCCTGGGCATGGCCAACGCACGGAGGAAAGTTCCATGTTAGGGAAGAAGGGCCCTAAGTCTACCCCACCACCTGTTTCCCAAACCATACCCACCACGGGGCTGCCCAATTGGCAGGACGGTGAGCATAAGGACCTCGGCTCCCGCGTATTGGTGGTTCGCGAGTTGACAACCAAGATCACTTGTTCGGCCGCCATTCCGAACCGAATGACCGTCAGGGAAATGCTTCAGGATTATGTCTCATTGCGCGCGTTCGAAGCATCCGAGACGAAGCTCCCGATCGTTTTTGAACTGGTAGCGAACGGCCAACTAGCCGAACCCGCGGGGCGCGCCATTGCAACGCGCAAAGCACGCAGGACGACACTGCGAACACCATGCCGCGACCTGGAGTGGGCACGCGCTACACGACCTATCTCCCATTAGCGGCTGCCGCTCCGACTTTCGAACCCACAGTGGCCAGATCAATTCATCCCATGGCCGCTGAGGCGATTCTCGCTTGCTGCCGGCCTGCGAAGCCATATGGACACTCCGCTGCGCTCTGGCTATACTTTTCCTCACGCACTTACCTGCTGTCCGCTTGTGAATCCAAGAGGATTTTCACGAAAAGCGTGGGCTAGTAGAGTTCGCGATCCTGCGGAATATTGCGCTGGCCAAGCGAACTCAACCACCTTCGATGAAAACGCTCTCAACAAAGGAGACGCGCACATTATGTGCTCCCCAGCTCATGCACGAACGTTGTTAATCAATGACACGATGCCCGACGACTGCGTTGTTCTTGCGGGCCTCCGCGTGGTCGAACAAGTGCCTCTCCAGTCTCTTCCGGAAGGCATGCATGTCCAAGGGCGCTTGGACTGCAGTCGTCATCCAACTCTAACGAAGGTTCACGCTCGTGTGCGCGTGGATGGGTCGCTCCTGTTGAGCTGGTGTTCCGCTCTCAAAACAATTGGCAGCAACCTTTGTGTGGCTCGCGATTGCATCCTAATCGGGTGCCGTTCCCTTGCCTGCATCGGCGATGGCCTCTTTGTGGGCGGCGATTTGGACCTGACCGGCTGCTCGCCGAGCATCATCTTGCCTACCTGCGGCCACGTCTGCGGGGCTCTGGTTCTGCCCTGCCACTACGATGTCTCCCGCCTACCGGATACGTTTAAGGTGGACGGAGAACGTCGCATTAGCGATCCGGATCCCAACTAGCCGCTCACGCGCAGGAAGAGCCAAGACACCGCCTATCTTCCTGGGACAGGCCGAATGGTGAGCTATGTGTGGGCGGTGTGCGAGGCGTAGTTTTTCTCCCCTTGCCCCTCAAATTGCTGGCTCTCGTCGTTGATTCCTTCTTAGTTGTGGAAGGAAGCGCGGTCCGGGCAGATTCCCTGGTTCAGGCTCTCTGGGTCGCAGGAATGCCCGATGTCCCCGCCGCTTTTCACGACCGCAATAGCCCTCCCGCACTCTCCCCGTACAAGCGCTCGCTTGTTCTCATCTACCGGATCCGATTTCCTGCCGGACAACTGTCCGGCCCCGAGGTTCACATGGCAGCATCACTTTTGGTAGACCTCCGCGGTAACGCGGTTAGCCTGCCGGATTCTCCCGCCCCGACACCGGCCGCTAGCCCGGCCACCGACGAGAGAAAGCGCATTATCGCCCGACTTGGCGAACCATTCCCCTTCAGGGACATTTGCTGGCGCGTGGTAGAGCGCACCAAGGACAAGAAACGGGGGCTCGTCACTCCCTACGTCAAAGTCGGCGTCCTCATTGACCGGCTGAACTCTGTGCTGGGCGAAGGCTGCTGGAGCCGTACCTACCAACACCGCACGATCGACAACATCCCCGTCACGGAGAATAACAAGACCGTTATCAAAGGCAAGGTAGCGCTCATCTGCGACATTGATGTGCCGGGAGTGGGAAGAAACTCAGGCACGGGCGAGGCTTGGTCCGACGACCCCAACGCCTTTACCTCCGCAGACACGCAAGCGTTCAAACGAGCCGCTGAGTGCTTTGGGATCGGCCTGTACCTCAGGCTTGTCGAGAAATTCTGGTGGGACATCGATACGTACGGGAGGCCTCTCAGCATGGAGAAGTTCGCCCCTTCTGCCGCCGAGAAGCTGACTGCCGCGCTCCGGCGCACCGGTACCGTGAGGCCCGTAGAGCAGGTTCTGCCGACAACCACAGGAAACCATAACGGCTCTCCGGCTACCGGCAACGCTTCGCGGTCACAGATCCCCGCGCAGACCACGGCTTCCCGTTTCGCGGGACAGCCTTCACTGCGCGACGAGCTGCAGACGAAGAAAGCCTCGTACATCGCGTCCCTGGGCGAATCACTCTACACCGACGCCACTGCCAAAGCCAGAAGTGCAATCGCTCTGGGGACAGCACCCGTCGACACCGTCAACCAGATCATGCACGCCCTCAACGATGCATGCGCCTTGTTGACCAGTACCAGGTTGCTTGCCGCCGAGGTGTCTCCCCAGATTGTCGACCAGATTCTGGATACATACAGTGTCCAGACCTTCGCCACCGTCCCCTCTCTGGAAGCACTGAACAATGTCCGGCTCGCCCTGGAGACAGCCAGGGATATCCAGCCCTAATCACAGACCTGGCGCGGGAGCCACGTAACTCCCGCGCCCGCGTGACCGCGTCTGGCCCGGCTGCATTGCTCGGTGACCCTGCGCATCCGTTCCCAACGCTTTCCCCCAGCTTCCCCTACGAAAGGTGCCTTGAGTAATGTTCGAAACATTCAGAATCCGTCCTGTCGTTGAATCGATGGACGAAAGCGGCGAAGTAACCTGTGAGGCATTCGCAAGCCTCGCCGATGCCGAACGCGATTGCGCACAGTTTGAGGCCTGCCGCTCCGCCAGTGAGCGCAAGGGCAAGACGATCATCTGGACCCTCTACGGCGTCAACGCAGAAGAGAACGAGGTCCGAACCGAGGACGCCATCGCCGACCGGGACACCGAAGGGTCCGCCTGCGAGCTGTTGACCAGCATCATCGGACCGTTTACGACCGACGACGCCGGGTATTCCACTCCTGCTGCCCTACCGACCGGCGCCGCCGCGCTACTCTCCTCCGCTCTCGGTCACATCGAGAGGTACAAAGACACCGAAGATGTTGACTCTATCGCCCTTGCCGAAGACTCTATCGAGTCTGCGCTCAACACCATCATGCAGCCCCGGCCGGCCCAGACCGACAGCGCCGTGGCAGGCACGCGGGGCGCCGAGACCGCCTCCTCAGACCCGAAGTCCCACAGGGTTCGCATGAAGTGGGGTTCCGGAATCGGAGGCGACGAGAAGCCGGTGAGCGATTACGAGTTTGCTTCCGCCGGGGAGTTGAATGCGTTTCTGTATGGGTGCGATGAAGCCAACGGCTGGCTCGACATGGAGCAGATCGACCCGAATCCAGATGGTTCCTTCCCGGAGCCAGACGCCAACGACGAATAGGTTGATCTGTCCAGACAAGCATCTGAGACCTTCCCGAGCCCGGCCGAACGCTCGCACACGTTCCCGACACCTGCCCCAAATGGCGCGCGGGTACCGGCGGAACTTCGACCGGCGGTAGCCCTTTCCGAACATGAACAACGCTCGGGCGGGGCTGCGGGCAACATCGCAGAAAGATCCGAGTTACGCTTGCGTAACCACGGAATGCCATCGACAATCGCTGATGCCCGCACCCTTGTGAGGGCTGAGACCGCCGCCGCTTTCGACCATGGGGAAGTGGTTCGCCAGGCGGTGCCTGACAAGTCTGGGAGGCTTGCACCGAGTACCCCAGTCATCCTGGAGGCTGTTTCCGCCGTCTCTACGACTTCCACCATTACCTACTGAGGTTCGCCCTATGGCATCGCCAGCTGTCATTACAATGCCCACCCCCGCACCGGCTTCCGGGCGCGCTCAATTCCTGGTCAACAGGAAGGAGTTCATGCAGGAACTCGCGCTCGCCCAGTCCGTACGTGAGCCCAAGACCACGATCCAGATCCTGTCCTGTCTGATGCTCCGCGCAGATATGTCCGGCCACCTGTCCATCGTAGGCACCGATTTGGACCACGCCCTCTTCACAACCTGCACTGCGCGCGTTGTAATCGGCGGAACACTACTCCTGCCGGCCCGCAAGCTGTTCGACTACGTGCGCCTCCTCGAGGGCGAAGATGTTGCTTTCACGCAGCTCGATAACAACTGGGTCCAGATTCGCTGCGGCAGGTCGAAGACCAAGATGGTCGGCATGAGTTCGGCAAATTTCCCGGCTATACCTGGGTTTCCTGAGAAGCCTGCCGTCCGGTTGCCGGTACATCTCTTCCGCTCCCTCCTTGAGCGTGTTGCCTTCGCCATCTCCACCCAGGAAAGCCGGTACACTCTCTCTGCCGCACTGGTGCAACTGGCGTCCGACTCGATCACTTTGGTCGCTACCGACGGCCACCGGCTCGCGTTCGCCAAAGCATTGGATTGTCTCGACCCCGGAACGGCGCCCACGGAATACCTGCTCGCACTCAAGGGTGTTCAGCAGCTCACCGCGCTGCTTGCCAACACTAAGGAAGAGTTTGTCGACTTCGGGGAGAGCGACACCACGTTGTTTTTCCGGGTCGGCCCGCGGATTTATTCCGTGCGAAAGATGCCTGGCAAGTTTCCGAACTACCAAGCAGTCATGCCCACTCGCAATGACCGCATCGTGATCCTGTCGCTCAAGGAACTCGTAGAAACCCTGAAGCGCGTCGCGCAGTTCGCGGACGATCGCAGTTCGCTCATCCGCTTCTCTCTGGGCGCCAACCAACTTCTCATCTCGTCGTCTTCGACCGAATCCGGCGAATCGGAGGAAATTCTGACCACTTCGTATGAGCGTGAACCGATCGCCATCGGACTCAACGCCTCGTACCTGCTGAATGCACTCACCGTGATGGCCTCAGCAGAGGTGAGACTGGAACTTCTCAATGCGACTACCGCCGTCCAGTTGCGCCCGCACACAGATGACGCCGCGCTCGACTATCGGGTGCTGGTCATGCCTGCCAGGGCGTAGGTCGCAGTTTTAACAATGCGGCGCAACTCGCGCGCGCCGTATGAGACTTTCCACATTCGAACTGCATTTTATTCGCGCGTAGACTTGCCTTTCTGGACTCTTCAAGTCAACCTGTCACCAGGGACGACTTCTTCGCTGCTGAGGGACGCGGAAAATCGACTTTCCCAGTCCGAGGCATGCTTTGTCGACCGTTCCCTGGTGCTGCACGTTTTCCCTTTCAATCACAGTGCCGTGTCAAGAGAAACTGCTCCAGGCACCGCACCCCGCCCGTCAGCCTACCTCCACAGCGCGGCGTCTTCAAAAGCTGTTCAAGACGCCGCGTCCCACCTCCCGCTTTGCCTTCAATCGATGGATTCCTGTTTTGCTTTTTATCGAGACTGTGAAGTCGCAGGGAGGCGCCGGATGCAAATCGAGCAGTTGACCAATGACCTTCACTATGCGGTTGCCCTGATGGAGGCATTCCATTTGACATCCTCCCCGCCATACACCCAGCTAAAAGATCTTGCGAGAGACCTGGAGTACTGCGAGCTCGTGCGGTATTCGCCCGACGCGGGCCGTTACGCGCTCGCACTGCTTGACCGCCTCGCGGCCATCCTACGCGAGTTCTCCGGCAATGCTACATTCCGCATTCCCGAAGGCCAGTTGCTCTGCATCGAGGAAGACATCGCCGCCCTGTCGGAGGACATGAGGCAATATGCACGCATCGTTCGTCCTGCCGACTGACGGCCGCGGCCCGCTGTAGTCCTGCTTTCCTTCCTGCCACATCTCAAATCCGGAGATCGCTCTATGTCTGCAGAAGACCTGCACTCCTGGTTTCTCGCCCGCACTGGACCCGTATGCGCCTATAGAGTGGAAGACCAATACCAGCTCTTCTCAACTCGCCACACGGCAATGGTCAAGCTCGTCGATACCTCTGACAAGCTCCAACCAGCCATCCTTGTCAGGAATGCCGTGTTCAACAGATTTCGCAACATGCTCCCCGCTGTCCAGCGGGCCCAATTGCCCCTGAAGAAACGGGCCACTACACACAACGCGGTTGCCACGCCGGCGGCCACGTCCGCCCCATAACCAGCTTTCCCATATAGGATGCGCCGGCATGCAGTCACCCGGCCCGTCTACGTACCGCACGCCTTCTTGCCTTCCGCTACCCTGCCCTCCGCGAAAGGCAGTACGTCCACACCAGACCCACGGCCCCTCTCCATCGGAGTCGACCATGTCGAAATCGTTCTGCAAGGCTCAGATCCTCGGAGTTACCGGAGCTGACCCTATCCTCGCAACCCTTTCAAACGGGACTGCCACGGCCTCGATCAACATTGCAACTTCCGTGGATATATTCGACCCCGGTGTTTCGCGGTACATTGAGCGAACCATTTGGCATCATGTGGTTGCCTTTGGTCCCCGGGCCGCGGATATCCGCAACAACGTAACCAAGGGATGTCGCGTTTATATCGAAGGTGTGTTGTACCCCGAGGTCTATCAGGACCGCGACAACGGCAAGACCCTCTCCCGTACCCGGTTGGTCGCATCCAGCGTCATCCTTCTCCAGGACTCGCAAAGGCACGCGCAAGTTGCTCCGCATCTTTCTATTACGCAGCCACCCATCTTGCCGCAAACCGATGCCACCCAGAGCCTGGATTCCGAATGGGATGGCCTTCCCTTATAGCGGCGTCCTCTCTTCTTCATTTGTGTTCCGGTCCTTAGTACGCCGGCAGCCGGAGTCAGAACAATGCGCCATCGTAAGGATGCCCAGCCCAAAAGCGATCCCTGGCATGACCAGCAGGAACGTAAAAACGTCCTGGCCAATATTGATTGTCGTTCCCACTTCCCTCTCCTCGCCGCAGATCCCGCAGCGCCTTGAGCGTATCGCGAGTTGCCAGTCTGGGGGAACGTCTAGAATGAGGCTTTTTTGAGGCTGTTTAGACAGGTCCGCCCCCGCATTGGATTTGACCCCCATCTACGTTGACATCCTCCCCTCCCTCGACCTACGGTCGCCGCTAAAGCGGAAAGGATGGGGATTCCTACGAGGGCCGTTTAAGCGGCCCTTTCGGTGGGTTCCTGCTGCTGGCGGCCAACATTGCCGTTCACTTCACAGGCTAACCGGGCGTGTCCCGCCCTTAGAACATTGATCGCGCCGACCAGATCGGCGTTCTGATTGAAGCCGCACTCGACGCAAGCAAAGACGGCTTGCGACTTGCGGTTCTCTTTGGATACATGGCCGCAACGCGGACAGGTACTAGAGGTGTTCTGCGGTGGCACAGCCAGAAGCAGACCTCCCACCCAGAGCATTTTGTACTCCAGTTGTCTCCGGAATTCCGCCCAGCCCTGGTCGAGGATCGACCGGTTCAGGCCGGACTTGGCCCGGACATTCCTGCCGGGTTGTTCGACAGAGCCTGCGGCAGACCGGGACATGCTGCTTACCTGCAAGTCTTCGACGACGACCATCGCGTGGTTATTGCTGATGGTGGTAGAGGTTTTGTGCAGGTAATCCCGGCGAGCATTGGCGATGCGAACGTGGAGTTTCTGGACTCTGGACCTAGCCTTCTTCCAGTTGTTGGAGAATTTCTTTTTGCGGCTCATGGCCTGCTGCGCTTTGCGCAGATCGGCCGCATACCGCTTGAAGATGTTGATCGATGGGTAGACGGTCCCATCTGAGAGTGTTGCAAAGCGCACCACGCCCATGTCAATGCCTACGGCATCACCATGAGCAACCGGCTGCTCTACCTTGCGTTCGGTCTGGATCGAAACGAACCATTTGCCGCTTCGGTTGCTGACCGTGACGTTCTTCACCACGCCAAGGACCTCGCGGCTGTTGCGATACCGGACCCAGCCTAGCTTGGGCAGAAAGACTCGGTCGTTGGTCTGGTCCAACTTGAACCCTTGCGGGAAACGGACGCTGTCTCCGTACCCGCGCTTCTTGAAGTGCGGGTAATAGGTTCGTTTCTCAAAGAAGTTGGTGAGGGCGCGATCCAAATTCTTGAGCGAGTGCTGTAGGGCTTGCGAAGGAGATTCCTTGAGCCATGGAAATTCGCTTTTCCATGCGGGAAGTAGGTTAGCCATTCCCACGTAGCGGATGAACTTGTTTCCCGCTTCATAGTTGGCTGTTTGCAACGCCAGTGCCTTGTTGAATACGAATCTGCACGATCCGGCAAAGCGGCGCATGTTTCGCAACTGTTCGCCGGTTGGAATGAGTTCGTATTTAAAGGCCTGAAGCCGTTGCATGGTGAGAGTTTACTCTTGGTTTATTCGGGAAGAAAACAATATTCGACACGGGCGACACTGCGTATTCCTGATGCATGTCCAGTCGGTCTTCGTCACAAAATACCGGCGCGAGATTCTTCTCCAAAGAGATACTCCCCGATTTGCGAAGCATCTTTTCCGGGGTATGCAACAACTTTGAAGCGGAATTGGTAGAGTTCGATGGCGAAGACGACCATGTTCATTTGCTCGTAAACTGCCACCCGAAGGTAGCTGTTTCCACGCTCGTGAACAGCCTCAAAGGAGTTTCAAGCCGCATGATTCGACAGAAGAAGTATCCAAGCATTCGTAAGATGCTCTGGGGTGGAGCATTATAGTCGCCAGACTATTTTGCCGGAAGCTGCGGTGGCACACCCATCTCTGTCATTCGCCAATACATCGAGCAACAGCAGACTCCGAGTTAAGGACAGCTTTGCTGTCCGCGCTCTACATCCCCGCCCTGAACGGCGAGGTTTTCTGCGCAATTCGGATAAGGAGCAAAACAAGTGAGAACAGCAGGCAGACTGCGCCTGGGATATTTCCCTCTTCCCAGTCCAGAAGGGCCGCGCATTCGCGCGCGGCTGACTTTTTCCCAGCAAGCAAGCGTGCTCGACCCCTGCGCCGGAACCGGCACTGCACTGCTTGCCGTGACGGCAAACGCTCCCGTTGAGCGCTACGCCATCGAGCTTGACACCGACCGCGCCGAGGCCTGTGCCGCGGCTGGGATTACCACCATTCATGGCAATACCATCGAAGTTGCCGGCAAGGTCCAGCAGGTGTCCCTGCTCTACCTCAATCCACCCTACGACTTCGAGACAGGCACCTCTGACAACAAGCGTCTGGAGCAGGTGTTTCTCCAACACTGTTACCGCTGGCTTGTGCCCGGCGGCATCCTTGCCTTCGTCATACCGGAGAAGGCCCTCGCTTACTGCTCACGCACCTTGGCTGGCAGGTTTGCAGACATCCGCGTATACCGGCTGACCCACCCGGATTCGGTCAAGTACGACCAGGTGATTCTGTTTGGAGTGCGCAAGGACCAGACCGACAGGGCCGCCGAGCGTACCCAGACTTTCCTCAATGGCCTGTCCTGGGGGCGCCTCGGCATCGACCCGCTGGCTGACCCCGGCGACGGCGTCTGGTCATACATCGTGCCAGGTTCTGGATCTGCTACTTTTACCCACCAGGGCATTGACTTCGATCTCCTCGAGGATCTCTTGCCCCAATCCAACGCATGGCAACAGACCAAGCATGCGCTCCTGCCTGAAGCCGCATTTACCGGCGGCCGACCTCTGACACCGCTGCATGGCGGTCATGTTGGCCTCCTATGCACTTCCGGCCTCATGAATGGAGTCTTCGGTGAAAACGAAGACCGGCATATTGCCCGCTGGCGCACCTTAAAGGTCACCACAGCGATCGAGGAGCCACCGGACGAGGACGGCGCAGTTGTTACACGCTCGATCCAACGATTTGCGAATGACCTCGCACTCGTTTATGAGGACGGTCGTGTACTGACCCTTCAGGCCGAAGCTCCCAAGGACGGCGAGCCCGAACACCCGGCACTTCCTCTGGATTGCGACACGCAGCCTGCCGAAGACGATTCCACCGGCGATGGCCAGGTCGGTGATGGCCTGCCCGGGGAAGACACCGTGTCCTGCGAGAAGCTCACAGGCCACTTGTTCCCACTCGGCCGAACATTGATGACGCCCGGCATCCATGAGCTGATTTGCCAGGGGCTCAACGTCACACACCTGCTCGAGCGGCACGCCGATGGAGACTGGGGAGACCTGTCGAAAAGCGATATCGCCTCAAACGAAAGTGCTCTTGAGTTTGGAGGCGACAGGCTTCTAAGCTCCTACGACACCGACATGAGCCCCGATGGCAAGGTCTGGATTCTCACCGATGCTGATCGCTCTGTCACAACCGTGCTGCTGCCCTCGGAAGACTAGCTTCCCGGGGCAGCAACCCCCACCTTTATCGGTCCCCGCGCTACCCCAAATCCACATGAAAAACGCACACCTGCGCTTCCTGCCAGTCACCTTCCACCAGCAGCGGCGCGATTCTTCCACGCGCATCACTGCATACTGCGACCGCTTTGCGGCGGATGAGGATAAGACCCACCTGCTTTCCCTCACCGCTAACGACTCGGTCATGGCCGCCTTCACGGCAGCTGTAACCGAACAACTGAGCTTCGACATCTGTCTTCCCGGACAGACCGAGCAATCGGTCTCCCTCGGCGAAAACGCCCATGCTTGGAAGGCTTCTATCCCAATGCCCGGACGCAAACAGCCGCTGCGTCATGTCGTTGTTCTCTCCGAGGAGCTGCGTTTCAACAAGAGCGAGACAGGCGTTTTCATCCTGAACGGTAGGACCGACTTCGCCTGGGCGGTGCTGGCCAGCAAACTAGGGCTGCCCGCCTGCCCTGCCTGGGGCAACTACATGATGGCGCGGCTTGAAGCAGAAAAGCGCATCGACGACCTCACCGGCTACAACTGCAACCCGGTGCGCATCCGCGTCAGCCGCGACGAGATGCTTCAGTGGATCGGCGATGGCGTTCGCGAGGGCTTCCTGGGCTTACCGCCTAAAAACGGCCCCATCCAGTGGCCCACCTTTACCCTCGGGAACATTCTTATTCCCCCCACCCAGCTCGCCAGCACGCCAGAGACCGCCGAGTAAACGGTCCCTGGCTGCTGTGCGGCCATCCAAAACATCATCCAACTGCTCGAAGCTGGCTGATTTTGTTGAAGCATTCCTGTTAACGAATTAAATGGCAAGGATCTCGGTGTTGCTAATTAGAGGCGCGTACCGAGTATTTCGAAAATTGCGAGTATTTCGAGTATGTGCTACCATGGAGCCATCATGTCGATAGCAATGCAAAAGCCGATCACAGTCCCAGATACTGAACACCAACAGGTGCAGGCCCTGGAGCGGGTGCTGCATCGCGGTGTACCTGCATTCGTCACTTCAGCCGGGGAACGGATCGAACTGCCGAACACTGTTCTAGAGGTCCTCAGGAAGGTCGTGGGGTTCATGTCCCATGGCCAAGCCATTACGCTCGTTCCGGACAATCAGGTAGTCACGACACAGCGGGCAGCCGATACCCTCGGGATGTCACGCCCATTTTTTGTCAAGCTACTTGAAACCGGCGTAATGGCCCACCACCGAGTTGGCAACCAGCGCCGCGTTTACCTTCGTGATGTTCTTAAATTTGCGAAGAAGCGTGATGAAGAGCGCCTTGCCTCGCTGGATCGTTTGTCTCGCGATGCGTTCGAAGCCGGCTTGTATGAGCGGAATGTATTCCCGAAAGGCGGCTCGGACAAGTGAAGCGCGACATTACCGTTTTGCTGGATGCGTGTGTTGTCAAACTGGCCAAGAAGACCAAGAAGATCCTAGCTCCACGCCTGAGATCGACCGCGCCGTTCGATCTGCGGGCAATCAACCCCCTCAACGAGCCATCGATCAAAATCCCTGCCCAGGCCGTGCATCTGTTGGTTCAGATTCTGGATGAGATGAGCCGGGGCAATGCAGTCAAGCTGATCCCGGTCCATGCGGAACTCACGACTCAGGAGGCCGCCGATATGCTGAACGTTTCACGTCCGACTCTGATTCGCCTGCTCGATGAAGGCAAGATCGAATTTCACAAAGTAGGAACACATCGCCGTGTTCCATTCAAGAGCGCGCTGGCTTACAAACTCCAGATCGACGTGGAGCGCAAAGCGGCCCTTGCAGAGCTCGCTGCCTGCGATCAGGAGTTGGGTATCTGAGCATGCCTGCGCTCATTGCGTTCTAAGACGCGAATGTTCTGTACCCCGCGGAGCTTCGGAACTTTCTGATGCACTTGGCGCTCACCGGTGCTTTCGCGCCAAGCGGTCCGCTGCTGCATCGGTATTCAAAGCCATGCCCCTTAAATTCATTCGATCTGGACATTTTCAACACAGTCCTATACATTGGACCATATAAGGCCATAGGGCTTTATGTATGGAGCCTTATAAATGAGATCGAATGTGTCAGATGTTCTGCCCCCCGCCGTCAAGCGGTCACTGACCAAATTCGGCAGCGACCTAGCAACCGCCCGGCGAAAGCGTGGGCTCACAATCCTTGCCGTCGCCGAGCGCATGGGCGTTGCCAAGAATACTTACCTCCGCGCAGAGAAGGGCGACCCCAAAGTCGGCCTTGGCGTGTATGCGATGGCGCTTTTCGTCTTGGGCTTTGGCGATCCTCTTGGCGCTCTTATCGACGTGAGCCGCGACGATACCGGCCTTCTGCTCGATGAAGAACGTCTGCCCAAGCGCGTGCGCATGAAGAAAGCACAGGTGCCGCAATCATGAAGCGGAATATCGACGTGATGCTGGGAGATGGGGTCGAGGTCGGCACGCTGCGCTACGACCTGCAAGGGCATCGCGAAAGCGCCGCTTTCGAGTATGGTGCGGGCTGGCTCGGCGCCCCCGCGCGTTTCGCTATGGGGCCGACGCTTCCGCTCCAGGCGGGACCACAGTTTCATCGCAAATCAAGAGACGGTTCTCTATTTCATGCCGCGATTGCCGACACCGAACCCGATGGGTGGGCAAGGCGTGTCATCCTGCGCGACCACATCAAGCGCAGACAAGAATTGCGCCGTGAAGGAAAAGAAGAAGCGCAGCCGCTCAACGCGCTTGATTATTTACTGGCTGTGGATGATTTCAGCCGTGTCGGCGCGCTTCGTTTTCGCGACGAAGAGGGCGTGTTTCAGCGCGCGCAGGAAGAAGGGCGCCGGACCGCTCCGCCACTCATCGAGCTTGGACATTTGTTGAGCGCGTCGCGCGCTGTCGAGGCGAACAAAGAGACGGCAGCGGACCTTGCATACTTACGCGGCCGAGGCACGTCGCTTGGAGGCATGCGCCCGAAATGCACGGTCATTGACGAAGACGGCTCGCTCTGCATCGGCAAGTTTCCGAGCATCGCAGACGAGCGCGCCGTTACCAAGGGAGAAGTGCTCGCTCTGACGCTTGCCAGAAAGGCCGGGATCGATGCAGCCACGGCGCGTATCGTCCAGAGCGAAGATTTGCCGGTCGCACTCGTCCGCCGCTTCGACCGCCAAAACAGCGGCCATCGCGTAATGTATGTCTCCGCCGCGACCATGCTGGGTGTTGAGGTGACGGAACCCGAGGAACATACCTACACCGAGATCGTGGACGCAATCCGCGTACACGGGGCCGACGCACAAGCCGATATCGAAGAGTTGTGGAGGCGCATTGCCTTCTCGATTTTGATTACGAATGTAGACGACCACTTGCGCAATCACGGCTTCCTGCATGTAGATAGGGAATTCTGGCGGTTGTCGCCCGCTTTCGACATCAACCCGTCGCCCGAGCGCGTGCGTGAATTGAAGACGTGGATATCCGAGGATGCAGGCCCTGACATGACCATCGATGCCCTCATGTCCGTGATTGCTTATTTCCGCATCACGGCTACGCGGGCCAGGGAGATATTGAGCGACGTTATGCATGCCGTCAATGGCTGGCGCAAGACTGGACGGAGTATTGGCATGAGTGACGAAGAGCTTGAGCCATTCGTAGACGCCTTCGAACATGGCGAACGCGCCGCCGCGAAGAGGCTTATCTGAAGATCAAAGCCGATAATTCCCGGCAAATCCCGATGGTTATGCCATCACCAGCTATACCGGACAAGGACAGACTGCTGACCGCATGATTCTCGCGGCATTACAATTCCGCAAGTTCCTTCCGTTGAGAAGGAGTCGCGACCTGTCGTGCTTCCGCAAGCAACTCCGCACGCTGGCAATTGCAGTAGCGGCCGACAAATGCTTCGAAGCGCCGCGCATATTCGGCCGGATCCGCCGTAATCGATAGAACGCGAAACCATGCAGGCAGCACTTGCTTCCAGTCGATGCCAACCATCCACGACCCTCCCTCGTCGGCAAAGAAGACCATCCTGTCGTCAGCATCGTCGAAGCGGTCCAGAAGTTCGAACAGAATATCAAACGCGCAGCGCACGCCGGCCACATTCCGCTTCTTCGCTTGCTCCACACAGCGGAAAAGCAGCCGCCGAAAATCGGCGATCCAGGCCAGCGTTCCCAGGGAACTCTGCGTGCAATTCTTCGAGTTGACGTCAAATGCTTCGTAGTATTCGCCGGCAAGACATGCCTTCTGAAATGCCTGAACCTCGGCAAGGAGGTCACGCTTCACTGCAACATCGGAGACGAACTGCTCCGGTTTCAGATATTGCGCCATCAACTGGCGAAGTTTGGCTGGAGGAAGAAGCGACAGGGCGTCATCGAGCAGAAAGAAGATGGTCTCGCTGCCACTCCCGCGGATTACCCTGCGAATTCGTTGCAGATCGAGTTTGCCGCCGCTCATTGTCGCCTCGGGTCAGTGGTCTTCATTTCAATGACCATCCTACCGCGGGCGACGCCATGTACACTGGAATGCAGAATTGATCGTGCCGGCATCCGTGCTTGAGCCATCGCTCTCTGCATGGCGCATGCTAGAATCGCTTCCCGTCTTGTGAATTGCTCATTCCCCACGAAAGTTATTTCCGCCGATGCCGAAGAAACGCGCCGATACAACTCCTGCTTCCCCAGATTATTTCTTCGCAAAGGAACTCGCCGGCGAGGAGCCGCCTTCATTTGCTGCTATGAAGAGGCTCTACGAGCGGGCCAGCGATCTCTTCGGTTTCCGCCCCTGGCAGATACTCAGCGAAAGCGAGTTGGTGGTCACGCGCGACAGCAAGAGCGGCGAGACGTGGTATTGCTCGGTGATGGGTTCGATGGGCGAGGTCTACTCGATGCAGGCCTATCGCGGTGACGAAGGGCTGCGCCTGTTTCGCAGCATTGCGGCCGAAGATCTCACCGACCCCGGCGAGGTTCTCGCTTCGATGCACTGTCTGAGTGTGGAGTTCGTACCGCGAAAGGAGTTGAAGCGGCAGGATCGCGAGTTGCTTGCCGCGCTCGGTCATCCGCAGGGCCGGGGGTTGGCATCGCCCGTCTTCCGCGTGATTCGTCGCGGCTTTCATCCCTGGTTTGTCAATGCCGAGGAGGCACGCACGTTGGCCGAGTGCATCCGCTCCGTGGTTGTCATCTGCGCGGCCGTCGGCAATCAAAAGGACGTGCGCTTCTGGGATCGGGCCGATACCTATCCCATCGTCACGCGGGCCGACGGCACCGAGCCGCGCTACAACATCGACTTGATCAAGCTGGAGTTTCCTGCGCAACCTCCCATCGCGCCGGTCAATCTGCCGGAGGAGTTGTTACGTCCGCTGCGCGGTAAGGACTACGTCGTGCGTAGTGCGATGGAGCTTGAATACGTTTTTAGCGGCGCGGCCGTGGGCAAGGCCAATGAGCGCGCCGCCTGTGTTGCGATTGCTTTGGCGGTCGATGCGGAGACAGGCATTGTCTATGCGCCGGAGGCGATCGACACTAGCGTGCCACCCGCCGAGGCGCTGGTTCGCGTCTTTATCAAAGCAGTTCAGAGCAATCGCGCGTTTCCCAGCGAGGTCCGTCTGCGCAGTCAGAAACACGCCGCGAGTCTTGGTCCGCTGATGGAATCATTTGGCGTCACGCTACGCGTTGCCAACCGTCTTCCCGCTGCCGAAGAGGCCCGCGCGCATCTACTCGGCTTTATAGGTGGGAAGCAATAACGCGCGGCCTTGACCTGAAAGCGGCAATCTCACGGGCAGGATCATTCGATCTAACGACAACCAATAATCCTTCGGTTAACAGCCATCGAATTTGCCGACCCTCCTGCTGCTATCGGTTCCTATAAGCCACTATACAAGATACGTTTACGCCCTGGGCGAAGATTGCGGACTGCTGTCCATACCGCCTGGATTGAGACTAATTTTGAATGAGCGTGGGCACAAAAATGGGCACAGTCCGCTATCACTTCCATTTTGCGGGGAACACGACCTATTCCAACCCGCGACCCCTGCCGTGACAGATCCAGGGTGGTCATAGAAAACAGAAGGCACGGGTGGCCAATCTCGGAGCTCTGGAGACCCTGCGGAACGCTTATCGAACCTCTTGCGACAGTCGATTGGCTGGTCACGAGCGGAACCGGCGAACCTTCCCGCACGCCAGGTAGGAATATCGCCTCTAGGCCTCTCCTCAGCTCCTCTGAGTTGAGCAAATTGAAACATCCAAGAGTGCCCCCTCAGCGAAATCATAGGCAAGGCAATAGTGGAGTGCCCGTTGATTTCTTGTAACAAGAAACACTTGAGAAAAGGTCACACAGGTTTCCCTCGAACATAGCCATTTGTGACAAATGGATCGCGACCCACGAAAATCGAAAGAATCCGAACCGATGCCGGGACTCAATATCACCAGCTTCATCGAACCCATTTGTCAAATCTCGTAGCAATGTTCAACGTGCGGCCAGGCGCAAAATCTGACGCAGCGGAAGGTCGGACGACGACCCTCCCGCCTCGACCAGGAAATCGCCGGCTGGCCGTCTCCAATCGTCGCCCACTGTCGAGTAAATCGACAAGTACAGCGGATCGATCGGAACCTCCACCGTCTGTGCTGCGCCTGCCGCCAGCGAGACGCGCTTCCAAGCGGCCAGCTTGCGGAACGGTTCTCCTGCCGAGTCCGGTAATGTGACATACACCTCGGCAATCTCGTCCCCGGCCTGCGCCCCGGTATTGCTCAAATCGAACCTGACGCTCTTCGCGTCAGAATCGACCCTCAAGTTCGAGTATGCAAATCGCGTGTACGAGAGCCCAAAGCCAAATGGGAAGAGTGGCTGCTTGTTCTTTTCCTGGAACCAGCGATAACCCACCGCCATGCCCTCCAAGTTGTAATCGACGTCGAAGGGTCTGGGCTGGACTCGGGGCCCACTGTGCGGCGTTGCGGCCGCCTCCCTGCGGACGTTCATCATCTGCTCGCTCAGGCCGGTAACCGTGGGATGGGGAAGGTCGCTGTCGGCCGCGGCAAAGGTAACCGGCAGCTTGCCCGACGGATTGACGCGATCGAAAAGAATCGCTGCAATCGCTTGCCCGCCTCCGATTCCGGGATACCAGGATTCGAGGATCGCCTTCACGTTTTTTGCCCAGGGCATGGTGACTGGACCGCCCGTCTCCAGTACCACGATGGTGTTCGGATTCGCGGCGACTACTGCGGCCACGAGTGCGTCCTGGTTGTCAGGGAGGCTGAGGGTCGCAGCGTCTCGGCCCTCTGACATCCACTGCGTCACGAATACGACGGCTACCTGGGCGCCTGCGGCAGCCTTGGCAGCTTGCACCGGATCCGTACCGGCATCATAGACAATCCTCGTGCCCTGCCCAGCCTGCTCGCGAATGTACTTGAGCGGAGAAGAAGGAAAGTAGACGGGCTTACCCCAGGCCGACGGGCCGGGCATTGGGTCGATTGCATTCCCTCCCGGCGCATCCACCTGGGCAGAGCCGCCGCCGGAGAGCACGCCCACATCGGCGTGACCTCCGATAATCGCAATGCTGCGAATGTTCGCAGCATCGAGCGGAAGAATGCCTCCACTGTTCTGTAGCAGCACGGCGCTCTCTTCTTCGATCTTCCGGGCGTCGTCGCGGCCGCGAAAGGGATCGACGACGCTACGCACCGGTGGCTCATCGATGGCGCCGCTCGCAAACATGCTGCGCACGATGCGATGGACCATTTCGTCGAGCCGAGTGATGGGAACCTTTCCATCCTGCACCGCCTGCTGCAGCGGATCGCTAAAGTAATTGTCGTCGCCAGGCTGATCCATATCCAGACCTGCCAGCGCGGCCTTGACGGTCGAGTGCGTGCCTCCCCAGTCGGAGAGCACAAAGCCTTTGAACCCCCAATCATGCTTCAGAACCTGATTCAGCGTGTAGTCGTTCTCGCAGGCAAAGTCGCCGTTCACGTGGTTGTAGGAACACATTACCCCGGCCGACTGAGCTTCGGTGATGGCGATTTGGAAGGCCAGCAGATCCGTCTCGCGGAGGGCGCGCCGGTCCAGCACAGCGTTCAGAATATTGCGACCTGTCTCCTGCTCGTTGAGAACGTAGTGCTTGATGTCTCCCATGATGTGGTTGGACTGGACGCCGCGTGCCAACTGGCCCACCATCGTGCCGGCGAGGATCGGGTCTTCACTGGAGTACTCGAAGTTGCGCCCGTTGCGCGGCTCGCGGATCAGGTCCATCCCGCCGCCGATGGACATGTTGTACCCCTGCGCGCGCAATTCGCGGCCAATAACGGAACCGTAGAGGAAGGCGGCTTCGGGATCCCAGGATGCGGACATGCCCAGTACTGAGGGAAGTAGAGTGGCATAGCGGCCCTCGAGTGCGGCCATGCGCACGCCCACCGCGGAGTCGGCGAGATTGATGTCAGGAAGATGCAGCCGCGGGATGCCCGGGACGAATCCAGCGCCGCCATTATCTGCGGGTGGGACAGGCGCGCCGGCGCGGAGAACCCCCCAGCCCACGCCATGAACCAATTGGATTTTCTCGTCGAGCGTCATCTCGTGAATCATGAGATCGGCACGCACATCCGGGTCCAGGGATGGATTCATCCAGGGCTGCTGAGGCGCGGCCTGCTGAACGGCAGACTGCGAAGACTTGGCTCTCGAACCTTGCGCGTCTGCAGCATCGGCGTAACAGAGGGCCAGTGTGATGCAGACAATCCATGCCGTGCGGAAAATCATCGTGAATGCATCACTCCTTTCCATGGCGACCCGGACCACCTCCGCCGAGGCGTCAAAAACCGAACTCCATGATCCATGGCTCAAATCATTTTCCGGCAATCTTCACGATTGCGCTGTCAGGTTCGCTCCAGCCGGCGGCGCCGTCGCGCGTAAGCATCTGCTTTGCGTCGTCCCAATGGATCTGGGTAATGGAGCTCGCGCCCTTCTCATAAGCATAAGTCGTGCCGTCGTCAGAGAAGAGCGTGAAGCTGCCGTCGGCGCCCGGATAGACTCTTACCTGTGCGATAGCTTGAATCTGATGGGTATTCTCAACCGGCGCTCCCAGCGGAACGATAGAGCCGGCACGGACGAAAAGGGGAATGGTATCGATAGGAGCAGCGACAGTGATCGTCTGGCCGCCCTTAACACGTTCGTTGGTCCAGAAGTTATACCAATCGGTTCCGGTCGGCAAATAGACCTCGCGGCTGGTCGCGCCCTGGTCGGTCACGGGCGCGACCAGAAATGCCGGTCCAAACATGTACTCGTCACGCAGGTCAGCGACTTTGGGATCATTGGGAAAATCCAGCGGGAGGGCGCGCATAAAAGGAGCGCCGGAGAGCCATGTCTGGTATCCCAGCGAGTAGATATATGGCATCAACTCATAGCGCAACCGGAGATACTTTTCCAGGATGGGCTCGGCCTGCTTGCCATAGGACCACACCTCATTTGCCACGCGGCTGCCGTGGGTGCGAAAGATGGGCAGAAACGTAGCGTACTGGAACCAGCGGGTGTAGAGCTCCGGGTAGTCGTCGTATCCGCCTACGTTGGCGCGGGCATCGGAAGGATCGAGCAGTGGAGGGTGATCCGGATGGTGCACCGCGGGAAGATACTGCCAACCACCGGTGTCGTTGGACCAGTACGGGATCCCCGAAGCCGCAACGTCGAGACCGGTGGGTATCTGCCGCTTGAGCGTGTCCCAGGTGGGATAGATATCGGAGGACCACACAATGGCGCCGTTGCGCTGCACGCCCGTGAAGGCGTCGCGAGAGAGGATCAGCGCTCGCCGGCCGGGTTCGTCTTTGCGGAAGCCGTCGTAGAGCGCGGCGGTGTGAAAGAGCGGATACACGTTGAAAAACTCCGTGCCAGGACCGATGTGGAAGTAGGCGCCGCTTGGAGGCAGATCGGGCTCTGTTTCATCGGCCCAGAGGGAGTCGAAGCCCTTGCTGAGGATGTTGTCGCGGATGGTCCTCCAGTACCACTGGGCGGCCTCGGGGTTTGTGGTGTCGATGTCGGACCCGGCGCGGTCGTAGGGCAGGCCGTTGATCGGCGTGCCGTCGGCGAGGTGGATGAACCAGCCCTTCTCCCGCAACTCGGCATAGAAACGGTCGTCGGGCGAAAAGCGCGGCCAGACACTAATCATGGTTTCAAATCCCATTTCATGAAGCTGCTTGTTCATAGCCGATGGGTCAGGCCAGAACCGGGGATCGAAGTCCATTTGGCCCATTTTCGTGTAGTAGAACCAATCCACCACCAGCACGTCAGCAGGCAGATGGCGGTCGCGATAGCCCTTCGCAACCGACAGCAATTCCTGCTGGCTGGCGTATCGTTGCTTGCACTGGATGTAACCGTAAGCCGCTTTGGGCAGCATGTGCGTGGGGCCCGTGAGCAGCCTATAGCCGGCGTAAATCTCGTCCGCAGTGGCGCCGGCAATCACGAAGAAGGAAACACGGTTGCCCGCCTCGGAGACCCAGCGGGTCTGCTCGTTGAAGCCCGGCTCGATCGTGGTCTTCGAAGCGTTGTCCCACAAGAGTGCATAGCCCTTGTTGGTGACCAGGAACGGCACGCAGAAACTGGGAGCGGCAGGAGCCGTGTAATCGGCCCAGCAATGGACCGGGTGTCCGCGATGGTCCAGAAAACCCTCTTGATTCTGCCCCAGCCCGTAGTAGTGCTCGTCGGCGGGCGAGTTAAACGTCGCGCTTACGGAGTAGAACTGCGGGTCGGTGGGACGGCGATCATGTTCCAGGCCGGCCGTGCCGGACTTGAAATTAAGTTCATCCTGAGCCCAGCCGGTAAGCTCAAGCAGCATTCTGCCGTCGGGAGTGCGAATGGTGATGTGCGTTTCAGGAGTGGAGCCGTTGAAGTATTTGGCTATGTCGGCCATGGTATGAAGCGGCGGCGGTTCCGCAGGCAGTTCGCGGTCCACGGTGACGACCATGCGCGGCGAGCTGTACACGTCCGCTTGTGCGGCCCTGCTCGTACTCCAGCCAGCAGCGTCAGGCGCCGCTACAAGCCCGTACCCCGGCGTGGCCAGCGCAGATTCCCGTTGCAGGCTGAGCGTGACGCGCAGAATGTTGGACGCGTAGGGCTCCAACACAATCGTCTCGCCAGTGCGGTTAAGTTCCAAACGCGGCGACGGATTCTGCGCCCGGGAGCAAACAGCAGTCGAGGTGAATGCGGCAACAAGTGCGACAACCGCCAGAGGCCTTCGCATAAACTGAATTCCTTTCTCAGTACGTAGCCACCGAAACCCTGAGTACCTCGGGTTCCGAAGAGAAGTTGAGGCCCCAATCCGTTTGATCTCCATTCAGGATGCGCAGGAATTTAAAGGCCCCGTTTTCGTACGTGCCTTCTTCCACGCGGAGGAATTGGCGATGCTGCCATTTACCGTCGATCTCCGCGGACGGCGTCTGCCCGGCTCCCACGACGATATTCCCGGATTTCTGCTGTTGCGGGGTGCCCACCGGCCGGAAGTCGACGCGGCAGAAGGTTCCAGTGACCAGGAATTGGTTGTCCTTGAGTTGCGCCACCAGGGCACGGCCGATGGGTTCGGGATTTCCCTTTGTGGGGCCTTTGCCACTAACTCTGTAGGAAACCACCGCGTCCCACTTTCCAAAATGGAGCGTTTGCGGCCCCTCGCCTTCTACTTCCGCTGCAGCCTGCAGCTTGCCCTCGAAGTTGAGGCGGGCAACATCGCGCATCATGGGGCCGATGAGGCGGTAATTCTGGGCCGTCGGCTCAAGAAACGCATTCGGCGCATCTGGCTGGCCGGGCTGAACGGAATGGCTTCGCGTGTAGTCAAGTCCGAAGGGAGAGTAGCCGATGGCCTGAAGACCGAGGGCTGAGAAAAGGAAGCGGGCTTCATGGACGGCGCCGCTGGTTTCCGGGACGAGTAATGCGTTGTCAGGACGATGATAGAGGTCCAGCACCTTGAGATACTCCGCGGTGTTGGACGTATATATGTCCGGCGCGAGGACATCGATCGCGGGCGCCTCCGCCTTCCAGATGGAAAGCACATTGTCAGTGGGGCCGCCGCTTTCGTACGTGCCGGGCGCTCCCGGCTTTAGCGGATCACGTAATGCCGCATTCACATAAAGCGGCAAGGGATAAACGGCCTTGCCCGCGGAGGCAACCTGTCCGACGTATTTGGCGACCGCCCAGGCATGGAAGTTCACTTCCGCCTCAGCACCGAAGACCTGTTCCCAACTCGCACCCGGCGTGACCGACGTCTGGCCCATGGCCTTCAGAACTTCGGCCGGGACCGGGCCGTCATAGAGTTTGTTTGCTTCCGGCGAGTAGTCGCGGAGCGTGCCCCAGGTGCCCGTTTCGTTTTCTACCTGCACCATGAGCACCGTTCTTTCCGGATCGGCTGCCTTGAGGTGCGACATGAACGCGCTGAACGCGCGCTTGTCCGCTTCAAGCGATGCTTGAGCGAATGGAGAGGGCGAGTCAACCAACTCTCCATTCTTGTTGGTCACGTGGGAGTAGCGCTGGGGATCGAGCTTCATCCATTCAGGCATATAGTGCTGGCTGCCGTTCTTCCAGGTGCTGAACCAGAGCACCACCAGATGAACGTGATGCTCACGGGCCTGAGCGAGAATCGTGTCCACTTGCGAGTAGTCAAACTGTCCCGGCTTGGGTTCGAACTGCTCCCAGTAGATTGGAGTTTCGAGCGTATTGGCGTGAAGGTATTCGATGGCGGACCAGACTTTGGGGAGCGTGGCCGGCCAGTCGCTGGAGTTGTTCGATTGTGCGCCCAGCATCAGATAGGGCGCACCGTCCACGAGCAGGGCGTATCGTCCATCCTTCTCGATGATGCGGGGGATGGGATGTTCCGTCACTTGCGCCAGCGCTGCAAACCCGGTGCTCGATACCGCTAAAACTGCCGCGATCATGAAGGTCTTCATCGTCTTTCATCCTCATTTCTTCTGCGATCTGCATGCAAGTTCGTCAAAATGCCTAGGGCCGGGAAGGGTACGCGCATTCGAGAACCGCTCTACTGCACGCGCAGCTCGGTTGTCAGTTGAATGTCGGCGGATGAATTGCCGATCATCACACGGATCGGCTCGGCTTCGACGCGGAAACCCGGGAGTTTTTCGTCCCACCAGGCCAATGTCGAAGCCTTGAGCGGAATCTGCACGGTTTTGGTTTCACCGGGCTGAACGGTGACGCGCTGAAAGCCCTTCAGCGCTTCGCGTGGTTGCTCAACCTTCGTGCCCAGATGCTTGACATACATCTGGACCACCACATCGCCCACGCGGCCGCCGGTATTCGTTACGTCCACGCTGACCATGACCGAGCCGTCTTTAGACAGCTGCGTGGAACTGGCACGGAGATTGGAATACTTGAAAGTTGTGTAGCTCAGACCATAGCCGAAGGGATAGAGCGGCTCCCCTTTGAAGTACATATAAGTGCGGCCATCGCGGATGTTGTAATCCATCATCGGCGGCAACTGATCGAGAGACTTGGGCCAGGTCTCCACCAAATGCCCGCCCGGGCTGTAGTCGCCGAAAAGCACCTGCGCCAAGGCCGCACCCTCGTCCTGCGAGGCGTGGGCCATGTGCAGGATCGCGGGAACGTGTTCCTGCGACCAGTTGATGGCGAAGGGGAAGCTGGAGATCAGGACGACAACGGTCCTAGGATTGGCGGCGTACGCCTGCTTCACGAGTTGTTCCTGGGCAAGATCGATGGTTTCCCGATCGCGTCCTTCGCGTCCGTCGCTGGGCGCGGTGCAGGCCAGTGTCCCGCCACCGTCGACGGTGTTGTGCCAGTCGTGCGCCATATCCGGACCGCAGGTGGGATCGTTTCCGATCACGACCACCGCGACGTCGGAGGATTTGGCCGCGTCGAAGGCCGCGTTGCCCAGCTCATTCTCTGCGTAATTCACTTTTACATCCGGACCGAGCTCCGCTTTGATTCCCTGCAACGGCGTGACTGCATACGGCGGCGTACCGCCATACCAGTCCCAGTGCACCGAGTCGGCGAGCGGCCCGATGACAGCGATTGACTTGATAACATCCTTCTTGAGCGGCAGAAAGCTGTTTTCGTTCTTGAGCAGCACCACCGATTCGAGCGCCATCTGCTTTGAGACCGCGCGATCCCGCTCCGTGTTCCAGGGCTCGGGCGCATCCTTGATCTTCGAGTAGGGAACCATCTCCGGCGGATCGAGCAAGCCCAGGCGGATGGTAATCCGGAACTTGGGGCGAAGCAGGGCATCGATCTCCGCTTCGGTAACTTCGCCATCCTTCAAGGCAGCTTTGGTTTCGTCCTGATAGCGATCGAGGAACTGGTTGACTCCTGCCTTCAGGCACGCGACCACTGCGGCCTTCTGATCGGGAAAAAGATGGCGTGGATCGACAAGGAGATGGACCGCTCCCCCATCGCTCGAAATCACTTCCACGCCCCATTGTTCGCGGACGATGCTTTTGAGAATCGGATTGACCGCCATCGCAGTGCCGTTCCACGCGTTGTAGGAAGCCATCACACCCTTGGCGCCGCCCTCTTGAAATCCCATCCGGAAGGGCACCGAATAGTATTCCCAGAAGAGCCGCTGATCGAAGTTGGACGAAGAACTGGTACGGAAATTTTCGTTGCTATTGGCGAGAAAATGTTTGAGCAGCGGGGCAGCCTGCCAATACTTCCGATCGTCGCCCTCCAGGCCATTGGCGAAAGCCGCCACCATGGTTCCGTTGAAGAATGGGTCTTCGCCGTACACTTCTTCGCTGCGGCCCCATCGAGGATCGCGCGCCAAGTCGGCTTGCGGTCCCCAGAGCATGAGAATCTGACGGTTGTACTCCTTGGTTTGGGTGATGAATCGAGCTTCATAGCCCTCCACACCGCCCGCCTTGCGAACCAGGTCGGGATCCCATGATTCGCCCATGCCCGGAGGCTGCGGAAACTGCGTCGTCGTGATGGCCTGGTGACTGCCCCTGGCCTCGCGTTGCACGACTCCATGGATGCCTTCGGAGCTGCCGTAGCTCGGCACCCCCAACCGGGGCACGCCGGTGTTGGTGCTGAGACAGCTGACCTTTTCGTCGGTCGTCATCAGCGATAGCAGGTTGTCAATCCTCTTTTCCATGGGCAGCGAGGGATCGTTGAACGGATATGGAGGTTGCTGCGCGCGGACCGGCGTGAGCGCTGCGAACAACCTGAATGCCAGAAGACAGAGCAGAACAGCAAGGTGCTTTTTCATGACGGCGGGTACCTTGTCAGCTTTCTAAACCAACGCCCAGCGCTGGAATTTATCGCCTGGTGGGTTTGTGAATTCAAAAACGCAGAAAAATTGTTGCGTGCACCATCAGCCCATCGGGGCTGAGATATTCGGCGGGGAACATCGGAACTCTCAACCTATGGAGCGCGGTAGAGCTGGACGCGCACGATCGTGCCCGGATTCAGCACCAGGATCTCTCCTTGTGCGTCGTCGTCGCCTTCGATCCAACGGGTAAGCTCCCACTTTCCGTCCACAAACCTGCCTGTCTGGACCACACCGAGTCCCACATTGGGAGGCCCGGGCGTGTTCGGAGTAAAGTCAACGCGCATGCCACCTCCGCCAAAATAGTACTCATCGGGACCGGTAGAAATCGCAATTGCGGCCGCTTCCAACGGTGGCAGGGGCTCTTCCGGCCCGGCTCCCGGTTGCCTAGGGGGAGGAGGAGATGCGACCACTCCGCCTTTGGCCTGCGGAGCCAGGCGCGTGACTCTGCCCGTATAGGTGAACGTCAGGGTGTAATTGCCCAATTTGATCTGCCGAGGCGGATCGCCCTGGACCATGCGCACTGCAGTCATGGTGTCAGTCCCCTGGTGCGCCAGGATCATCGGCGCCATGTTGTTGAGCATTCCGTAAGCAGCGGCAAGTTCCTCGGGAATCGGCCTGTTTCCGTCAACGCCAAACGGGGAAAAGCCGATCGTATTGAATTTGCCGACCGCCATCATCAGGTTGGCCGCGTTGGTGCCCGTCTCCGGAATGAAAAGCGGATTGCCATTCCTGCTGAAACGTTCGCAAACTTCGTCGAAGTACGGCAAATAGAGATCGGGTGCAAGAATGTCAACGTCCGGCGCTGCCGCCCGCCAGATGTCGTGCACCTGAGGCATCGGACCGCCGCTGGGATACGTCCCCGGCCAGGCGTGATTGGGCTGCTGCAGCCATCCGTTCACGTACATGGGAATGTCATAGGCGGCCTTGCCTTCTTTGACCACCTTCTCGACGAAGCGCGCATAGTTCCACGCCATGAATACTTCGTCCGACGGCCAGTGGAGTTTCCTCCAACTGACTTCATGCTCATCCGCGCTCATGGGCGGGCTCGTCGTCTGAATGGGAATCTCCTCGTCTGCCGGCTTGCCGGGGCCGAAGACCTCTTCCCAGGTTCCTGAGTTTTTGTAGCCATTTGCAGCCCAGACCGCACGGAACTCGGGAATAAGCGCAACCTTGTACGCTTCCAGGTAATTCATCAGCTCTGCCGGCACCGGCCCGGTAAACGCGCGGTTCGCCGCCGGGGACCGGTCTCGCGAATCCCGCAACACGCCCACTTCGTTCTCCACCTGCATCATCACAACGGTGTGCTGGGCGCCATCGACTTCCTTGATATGCCGCATCAGTGCCGCGAACGCGGCCGCGTCGGCATCCCGCGTGGCGCCGCCAAGCGTACTCAGCAGTTCGACCGGGCCCGAGATCGAGACGGTGCTCCCATTGCCGATCTGAATGCGCGGAAAGCGCGTGTAATCCTTCTTCATCCAGTACGGCGCAAAACTGGAAGTGCCGTTCTTCCAGGAGCCGAACCAGAGGATGACAAGATGCATGTGGTTCTCTCTGGCCTTGGCGATCACGCCATCGATCTGAGCGTAATTGAACGCTCCTTCTTCCGGCTCAAATTGCGCCCACGAGACGCCTACGAGCGCGGTGTTCAGGTTGGCGGCGACAAGCTTTGGCCAGATGGGCTCCATCATGGGGAGACTGGTGGCTGCGTTGTTGGTCAGTTCTCCCGCGAGAGCCAGAAACGGCTTGCCATCGACGATCAATTGGGTGGCTGTGCCCTGTTTCCGCAAGTGCGGGACGCCGTTATCCGTTTGCGCCACGGCCGAAATCGCCGCGGCGGCAACACACGCGAGCAAGCCAAGTACGGATACCGCTTTCATCTTGATTCGCATACATCACTCCTGTTTGAATCCTCGAAACCGCAAGCCGAACCGCGCGTCGTCGACAAGTCGTTTTCATCTTGCCGATGTTGCCCGTGGTGATGACTCTGCCGCCCAAAAAATGAATAGAAACTTCCTCGACCTGTCTAATAGGTGTCAATCGCGACGCGCAGCACTGTGGGCTCCCAGCCAAAGTTAACGCCGGAGTTCATGTCGCGGGAAAGAGAAAGTCAGTCTGCCGAGGATTGCGGCCGCCTCCGATCTTGCCAGAGCTGATTTTCACTAGTCGTTTCCGGACAGTACTCCAGTACGGAGGGCGGTAGCCACAGCTTCGGTACGATCGGACACCTGCAACTTTTCCATGATGTTGTTCACGTGGTGGCGGACGGTGTTCTCACTGATGCTAAGAGTCCCGGCGATTTGCTTGTTTGTCGAGCCCTGAGCAAGCAGTTCCAGAATCTGCAATTCTCGGGCGGTCAGATCTGATCGCATCATACGATCGGTCAGGCGCGCTGCGATGTGCCTGGAGATGTAGCGCTTTCCCGAGTGAACAATGTTAATCGCCGCAATCATTTCAGATTCAGATGTGTCTTTCAGAAGATAACCGTGGGCTCCGGCGCGAACCGCACGATAGATATCTTCTTCCTTTTCAAAGCTTGTCAACACCATCACGCGCGGAACATGATCCATCTGCTTCAGGGCATTCAGCACGCCGATGCCATCCATTCCGGGCATGCGAAGATCCAATAACATGAGGTCCGGACAATCCCTCTGCACAATGGCAAGAGCCTCCTCTCCGCTGGCGGTCGAACCCATGACCTCCAGGCCTGCCTGCGTCCTTAACATACTCGTCAGGCCCAAGCACACAACGGGGTGGTCATCGACGATAAGAATCCGGATGATGGTGTTACTCTTCGTTGGTGTGGACATGGAAGATACCCTCTCGACAATAGGACCACAGTTGATGGAAAAAAGCCGGCAGCGCGCGAGAACGAGGTGCCGGTGCTGTCAATTCGACGCACGTTCCCTGTCCCGGACTGCTGCTGATCTTCAGGGTTGCATAAAGCGCCGCCGCACGTTTGCGCATCCCGCGCAACCCAAACCCCAGAAGGCCGCCGCTCTTCACGAATCCACAGCCATCATCCTCAACCTTCAGCCGGACCACGTGTTCCTCATAAGCAATCGAGATTTCCAGAAGGCGGGGGTCCGCATGACGAACAGCATTGGCAATGGCCTCTTGCCCAATTCGCAAAAGAGGGCCGACGATTTTGGGCGGAAGTGCGCGCGGCGTCCCGATTACCCGCGTTCTCACCTCGACGGTGCTGCGTCCAAGCATGGTGCGCGCCGAGGTTTCCAGCAAGGGCAGCAGATCCAGTTCTTCTATCGCTTCGGGGATCATCGGCTCGACACTGCGTCGCGCCTCTTTATGACTATGACGCACCAGCGCGCGGGCTAAATCGATCTGTTCGCGTAACTCCGACTGTTCGCTGGGAATTGCATTGCGGACCGCCTGTAGCTGAAACCCGATTCCAGCAAAACTTTGTGCCAGCGTGTCATGCACCTCTTGAGCAAGGCGCTCGCGCTCTCCCAATACGGCCTGCAGCCTCCATCCCTCCATGCGGCCATAAATCACCATGCCGAAGAAGATCAGCGTGAGCGCTGCCAGGATGCCGGCAAGATAAACCACATGAGTTCGGGTCCACCACGAAGGCGGTTGAAGGATTCGAATATCATCAGGCGACCGGAGCAGCACCCTGTAATTTACAGAACTCGCAGTCGGACCGCCTGCGTTCCAGGTCCCGATAATATCCAGAATACTGATTCCGGAAATTCGTATCGTGCTCCCCTCTTTGAGATCGGGCAAGACATTCGAGTTATTGGGCTCGGCCAATTCAGCCAAAAGGAGAGATGACTCTACCTGCAGTAAGAACACCTCACGGGACGGTTCCCGCGTCCTTCTCAAGAGCCGCCCTTCGGTGCTGACCAGGTTGTAGTTGAACCTGCCGGTGGAAAGGTCAGCCGGCGTCACCGCAGTAGGGAGCAGCGGGCTTCCGGAGGCAATATCGCGGATCATTGCATCTTTCAAGAAGGGGCCCGTGTCCCTGGGCGCGGGAAAACCGAGCGCTTCGACTCTGTCCCCAATTTTGATGTTTTCGATTTGTGCTACTTCAACTAGCAGGGCTCTGCCCTGATCCTCAAGGATCAAGCTTTCCGAGGGCTTGTAATAGGTCACGGTTCCTGCAACCCTCACACGATGGTAGTAATCCGTTCCCGATCGGTATTGCATCAATTGGCCGATGGGAGTGAGAGGCACAGCGAACTGATTGGTGGGCGGCGGGCGAAGCACAGTGACGCCAGCCATGCTCGACATCATCAGCGTGGGAGCGGCGATCTGCATGTTCTGGTTTTTTGCAGAGGAGGCCGCGCCTGTAAAGCGCACAACCGCGTCAACCAGACTGTTTCCGACAACGGCGCAATCCTGCGAAAAAGCGACATAGAGAGCCCCGTCGGACATTTCCACTCTCATCCAAAAGTTCTGCGAGGGTGCGGCGTTCGGTCGAATTCCTGCTGAGCGCACGATGCCCGTAAGCGTTACGTATTGGGCGTCGAAGTTGCCGGTACTCATTTGCTTGAAGGTAACCTGCGTCGGCCGGGGGAGCGGAGCGCGTCCAAGTTTGTTTGCAACACTTGCAATCACCACCCGAGAGTAAAGGCCCGGACCTGTGACACCGATGACATCGACTTCATCTCCGGCTGAAAACTCCTTAGAGGGGTGGATGTAGCTCACCCAGATCCCCGCGGTTGGATCCACAAGCCCAAAACCCCACTCGGTGGAGCGAATGACTACACCGCGAATGTGTGCGGGTTCATGTCGATCGGCCTGCTCGGGAGTGAGGGCAAGAATCGATGCTGCGGTCTGATACCGGGCCGCTGCCGGATTGGACGGATCTTGACCGGCGAACAGACAGGAAGCGTGCGCTCCCAACAGCGCGCCAACCGCGAAGACCGTCACCCACGCGCGCCGGCAGCAGCCGCAACCGCCGCGATCGCCAGACCGCGCCGATGCGAGTTCCGTCTTCACGATTTCTGTCGGCTGCAAACCGGGATTCACCTTGAATTCCATACTTCAGTTCTCATACGGGTCAGCACTGGAAATCGGCAAGTCAATGCTATGCGCGGCGGCCACCATTGTACACATGCGGCAGTGAATGCGTGCTCTGCCGTGGCTTATATGGCCCATTTGTACTATGTTTCTCCCACCCATTCGGCAAATCCCGGCGTACCCATTCGGACCACGATATTCTTCCCAGCTGTGCCTTGTGCGTCATTTCTACAAGTACGTAGTATTCCGCTGTCTCATCGAAGAACTCTGTGGGGTAGCGTAATCTGCGCAGTTTCTCGATCGCACATCATCGGCGGGATCTCATAAGGTGTGAGCCCAATATATGAGGAGAGGCTTTCTCTCGAATTTATGACGAAAAACGGCAGTTCAATCACCAGGGTTGCCTGGATGGAATGAATAACCGGAGTCATCACAATCACGACTATTCGGAGGATCCAATGAAGCGCAATCGTCTGAACCTTACAAAGGTTCTCGGCCGCTGTGCAGTCGCTTTATGCTGTGCAGCATTATTGCTGTTCTCATCACGCACCAATTCACAGGAAGCCGGAAAAGGCAGCATTCAGGGTATAGTTTCGGACCCGTCCGGCGCAGTCGTGGCCAGCGCATCCGTCACCCTCGCCGAAAGCGCCACCGGCAGGACGCTCAGCACTAAATCGGACGGAAGCGGCATCTATAGCTTCCCCAACATTGACATCGGAACCTATACCCTCACCGTCACCGCCCCCAACTTCGAGACCTACGTCAAGACCAACAACGTTCTCGAGGTCGGCAGCAATATCTCCATTAATGTCACGATGACTGTTGGCCGGCAGGCTCAGACGATCACGGTGGCGGCGGAAAATCTTTCGCTTCAAACAGAAGACGCCTCCTTCAAGCAGACCGTCGACTCAAATGAAGTTACCGAGATGCCGCTTAACGGGCGTCTGTTGACAAACCTGGTGCAGTTCGCCGGCGCCGAATTTGCCAATAGTCCAGGAGATTCAACAGGTAGCAAGTTCACCTGGCAATCCACCGGCCTCTCCATTGCCGGAGCACCGGGAAATTCGGTTGCCTGGACGCTCGATGGCGGCATTCACGTCGACTTCATGGGAGGCACCAACCTGCCTTTGCCGTTCCCCGACGCTGTCAGCCAATTCAGCGTGGAAACATCGGTTCTCGGCTCGCAGAACGGAATGCACTCCGGGGCCTCGATCGACATCGTTACGCGTTCAGGCGTGAACGCCTACCATGGTTCGGGATTCGAATTCCTGCGTAACAACTTCATCGACGCCACGAACTTCTTCGCCGCAGGCAAAGATACGCTGCATCAGAATCAGTACGGCGGGACCATCGGAGGTCCCATTAGCATACCCAAACTATTTAGCGGTAAAAACAAACTCTTCTTCTTTTTTGCGTATCAGTGGGAAAAATCCGACTCGGCTTCCTCCAATTCAACCGCGTATGTGCCGACCGCGGCCAACCTGGCGGGCGATTTTTCCAATACCGACCCGCCTCCGAGCGCCGCGGCAAACAACTGCGGAAAGCCTCAGCAGCTCTTTGACCCGATCGCCGGTGCACTTATTCCCGGGAACAAGTACCCCTCGGCCCCGACTTGGAACGCTTCAGCGCAGGCGCTTGAGCCTTACCTGCCCAAAATTAACTCGGCACTCGATCCCTACAACTGCGGGCTGGTATACTACGCCCTCCCAAGTGAGTTTTTCGATAAGGAGTTAGACACTCGCGTCGATTACACTATCAACCCAACCAACAACCTGTACGTCGCGTATTACCTCGACGGCTACCAGGCTCCCGCGTTCTATTCCCCGACAGACATTCTGCTTACCGCGAACTCGGGAAACAATGAGCAGACGCAATCGATCACCATCGGCGAGAGTCACGTTTTCGCGAGCAATCTCGTGAACGCGGTTCATCTCACGGGAATTCGGCGAAGGAACCTGAGGGGATACAACTCAGCAGATATCAATGCCACCACGCTTGGAATTACTATCTTCCAGTATCAGCCAATCGGTCTGCAGCTCTCCGCCAGTACATCGGGCAAGAACCACGGCTTCAGTATCGGCGGCGGATCGAACTCTAAAGCCGTCATCAATGACAACACTCCCTTCGCGATCGCCGACGACCTCACCTGGGTCAAAGGCAAGCACCAGTTTGTATTCGGCGGGGGATATATTCGCAACCAACTCAATCTCAACAACACCTACAACGGTAACGGTACCTTCAGCTTCAACGGGATTTACAGCGGGAACGGCCCAACCGGCGCCGGGGCTGGCATAGGGAGCACAACCAACGCCTCTCCGGGCGACGCTAATCTGGACTTCCTTGATGGATCCATGAACCCTAGCGGTTTCACTCAAAGCAGGCCTCAGCAGAACGCGTTGCGCGGGCCCATCACGACGCTCTACGCGCAGGACACGTTTCATGCGTCGAAGCAGCTGACCATTGTGGCAGGCATTCGCTGGCAGCCATATTTCGTCCCGCCGGACGTTTTTAACCGCGGAATGCAGTTCAATAATGCCGCGTTCCTGGCGAACCAGGTCAGTACCGTTTATTCCAAGGCTCCCGCGGGAGCGTTTTACTACGGGGATAAAGGTGTTCCTCCCGGCTTGACCAAGGGCACACCGCTCCACTTCAATCCCAACTTCGGCATGACCTACGATGTGTTTGGGAATGGCAGGACAGTTGTCCGCGCAGGCTCCGAAC
>Ga0302193_10000393_pt1 | contig 39727 bp, 25 predicted proteins | sample II_Bog_E3_3_FD_200228 | JGI IMG/M metagenome (GOLD analysis project Ga0302193, IMG submission 200228) | Peat permafrost microbial communities from Stordalen Mire near Abisko, Sweden - II_Bog_E3_3 | ecosystem: Environmental > Terrestrial > Soil > Wetlands > Peat | place: Sweden: Abisko...
ACATCGGAACACATGCGCATGCTGCAGAGGAAACCAGCGCGCGTCAGAAAATACTTTGAGAACGAATACATTGCTTATGCGGCTTAGCAGATATTGTCAGTTGCCGGGTTAATATCTGTGGGTTGTTTGGGGTTATGAACCTGACTACATCCAGGCTGTCCCGAGTTCTGGCAGCCATTGCGTACGTTCTGGCTGCAGGCGGTGTCCTGTTTGTGTTCTCACTGATGTTCGTATGTATCGCTTCGGATGACTGCTTGTGAGGTATGGCGAGCATGGCCATTGTTTGTCCCGCGTCCATCCCTCACGGCAAACAAAGCCGATACCCCACCCCCGTCTCCGTCAGAAAATACTTCGGCCGCGCCTGATCCGCCTCCAGCTTCTGCCTCAATTGCGCCATGTAAATCCGCAAATAATGATTATGTTCCACATACGAAGGCCCCCACACATCCAGCAGCAGCTGGCGGTGGGTGAGTACCTTGCCGGCGTTGCGGATAAGCACGGTGAGCAGGCGGTATTCCAGCGGGGTCAGGTGCACTTCTTCTTCGCCGCGCCAGACGCGGCGGTGGGTGAAATCGACCTTGATATCGCCCAGCATGAACAGGGGTTCTTCCTGCTCGCTGCTGCGGTGGCGCAGGGCCACGCGCACACGCGCCAGCAGTTCGGCGGTGCCGAAGGGTTTGACGAGGTAGTCGTCGGCGCCGGCGTCCAGCGCCTTTACCTTGTCCTGTTCGTCGGAGCGGGCGGAAAGCACGAGGATGGGCACCTGCGTCCAGCCGCGCAGGTCTTTTATCACTTCAACGCCGTCGCGGTCGGGCAGGCCGAGGTCGAGTATCACGAGGTCGGGCTTGCGGGTGCCGGCTTCGGTCAGGCCGTCGCGGGCGGTTTCTGCCTCGAACACGCGAAAGCCCTCGGCCTCCAGCGCGGAGCGCAGGAAGCGCCGGATCTGGCGTTCGTCTTCGATGATGATGACGGTGGGGTTGCTCATGATTCCGCCTGATGCTCCGTTTCCGGCGGCATATTCTCTGGCGCCTCGCCAATCGGCAAGCGTATCTGGAATTCAGCCCCGCCGGCCTCATGGTTACGCGCGCTGATATGCCCGCCCATGGCGCTGATAATGGCACGGCTGAGCGCCAGACCCAAGCCCACACCGGGCGTGCCCGATTCCGCCTCGCCACGCACAAACTTGGCAAACACATCGCGGCCTTCGGGCAGGCCGGGGCCACGGTCCTGTATGCGCAGGTCCAGCCAGTTGCCGTCGGCGCGGGCGCGCAGGGTCAGGGGCGTGCCGGGCGGGGTGTATTTCACGGCATTGTCGAGAATATTCACCAGCACCCGTTCCATGAGTACGCTGTCGATGCTGACCCAGGGCAAATCGGGGGCGATGTCCAGCGTGACCGGGTGCTCCGGCAGGCGGCGCTCCAGTTGCTTGAGCGTGCTGCCTATTACTTCTTCCAGCGGCTGCCATTCGCGCCGTATGGTCACGGCGCCGGCCTCGATGCGCGCCATGTCGAGCAGGTTGTGCACCAGCGCGCTCATGTGCAGGGCTTCTTCGTGCAGGCCTTCCAGCAATTCCTGTTTGGTCGTCGCGTCCATCTGTGGCTGCGTGAGCAGGGCGCTGGTGGTGCCGACGATGCCGGCCAGCGGCGTGCGCAAATCGTGTGAAATGGCGCTGAGCAGATGATTGCGCAGGCGCTCGCTGCGCATGCTCACTTCGGTGGACTGCGCCACCTCGGCAAAATGCACGCGCTCCAGGGTAATGGCGATCTGCGTAGTAAAGGTTTCCAGCAGCCGGTGCTGCTCGGGGCCGAGTATGCGGCGGGCGTCGCCGGGCTTTACGGCGAGTACGCCACGGGTACGCATCGACGCTTTCAGCGGCAGGTAATGCGCCTGCGCGCCGGGCAGGGTCTGGGTGCCGAGGCCTGCCGGTTTTTCATTGTCGTATACCCACTGCGCCACGCCGAGGTCGGCGCTTTTAAGCGAGGCGGGCAGAGGCTGCTGGCCACGCGGGTAAGCGATTTTTTCGTCTTCGTCGGGCAGCAGCAACACGGTTTGCGCATCAAACACGGAGGCCAAATGATTGACCGCCACTTCCGCGATATATTGCGTTTCCATGCCGATCGCCAGTTCCTGGCTCATGGCATACAGTTCGCGTATGCGCCGCTCGCGGGCAAGGGCGATGCGCGCCTGCGCCCGCACAGCGCTGGTCAGCCGACTCAGCAGCAGGCCCACCGCGAGCATGACGGCAAAGGTAATGAAATACTCGGTGTCGGACACTGCAAAGGTAAAGCGCGGCGGCACAAAGAAAAAATCGAAGGCCAGCACCGAAAGCACGGCATTGAGCGCCGAAGGCCCGCTGCCAAGCCGCAGCGACACCAGCACGGTGCCGAGCAGGTAAATCATGACGATATTCGTGGGCGCCACCACATCGCTGAGCGGCCAGGACAGCAGCGTCACCACGGCCGTCATGGCGGCGGCCAGCAAATAGCGGCGACGGTCACGCGGGCTGCCGGGCTCGCTGAAATCCAGCCCGCGCGAGGTGGCGGGGCCGGGCTTGTCCTGCGGCTGCGAATGGTCACGGGCCACCACCACCACATCAATATCTTCGGACTGTTCGGTAATGGCTTGCAGCGGCGAGCGCCGCAGCGGCAGCCAGCGTCGGCGCCGGGGCTTGCCCATTACCATGCGCGTCACATTCATCGCGCGGGCGTGGGTGAGAATGGCGTCGGCAATATCCTGCCCGCTCACCGTGGCGGTTTGCCCCCCCAACGATTCGGCCAGCCGCAGCCAGTGCAAAATGCGCTCGCGGCGCGCCTCCGGCAGCTTTTGCAGACGTGGGGTTTCCACATACAGCACGCTCCACGGCGCCCGCAATCGCGAGGCCATGCGCCGTCCGGCGCGGATCAGGCTCTCGCCATTATCACCGGGGCCCAGGCACACCAGCAGGCGCTCGGTGACCTGCCACACACGGCCTATGGTGTGGTCGTCGCGGTAATCGCGCATTTGTGCATCGACCCGGTCGGCCATGGCGCGCAGGGCCAGCTCGCGCAGCGCAATCAGGTTGCCCTTGCGGAAAAAATGCTGGGTGGCGTGCTGGGCCTGATCGGGCAGGTACACGCGGCCTTCTTTCAGGCGGGCGAGTAATTCATCCGGCGGCAGGTCGATCAATTCGACTTCATCTGCCGCCTCGAATACCTGATCGGGCAGGGTCTCGCGCACGCGCACGCCGGTAATTTGTGCGATCACATCGTTCAGGCTTTCGAGGTGCTGCACATTGAGCGTGGACCACACATCCAGCCCCGCGTCGAGCAGCTCCACCACGTCCTGCCAGCGCTTGGCATGACGCGAACCAGTGATATTGGTGTGTGCCAGCTCGTCCACCAGCGTCAGCCCCGCCCGCCGCTTCAGTGCCGCGTTCAGGTCAAACTCGGTGAGCGCGCGGCCCCGGTAAGTCTCCGTGCGCACCGGCAGCGACTCCAGTCCCTCCTGCAGGCGGCTGGTCTCCGGTCGCGCGTGCGGCTCTACATAGCCCGCCACAATATCGATGCCCTGCGCCCGCAGCGCCTGCGCGGCCGCCAGCATGGTAAAGGTCTTGCCGACCCCCGGACTCGCGCCAAAGAAAATCTTCAGCCGCCCGCGCTGCCGGCTGGCTTCCTCACGGTTCACCCGCGCCAGCAGGACATCGGGATCGGGGCGTTGCGGTTCATTCATGTATTGCAGCCTTTAGTCCCGGCAGGGGAGAGGGGATTTAGCACGAAAAGCCGTAGGATGGGTGGAGCGTAAACGCGATACCCATCGGAAAATAGTGCTGCATGTGATGGGTATCGCTTCGCTCCACCCATCCTGCGCGTGAAGGCCCTTACTTCAGTTTATCCAGCGCCATATTCAAAGCCAGTACATTAACCCGCGCCTCACCCAGAAGGCCAGGCTGCTCGGTATTGGCACTGACCAGGGCCTGCAATTGCGCCGCATCAATATGCCGTGCCGCCGCCACGCGTGGCAACTGGTAGAGCGCTGCCGCCGGGGTGACATGCGGGTCCAGCCCACTGGCCGAAGCCGTCACCAGGTCTACCGGCACCGCACCTGCCGGCGTCGGGTACTTCTTCAAATCGGCAATACGGCCTTTCACTGCATCGGTCAATGCCGAATTACCCGTGCTCAGATTGCTGCCACCCGAGGCCAGTGGATTATAGGCATTATTGCCGGTGGCCGAGAGCCGGGCCCAGAAATACCCCGGCTTCTTGAACTCCTGGCCAATCAGCGATGAGCCGATCACCTTGCCATCCTGCTCGACCAGGCTGCCATTTGCCTGGGCGGGAAACGCGACTTGCGCCACGCCGGTAATCAGCAGCGGGTAGGCAATACCGGTCAATACGCTGAACAGGAGCAGCGATAATACTGCGGGACGTAGATATTTCATTTTCTTCACCTCAACATGGTTTCCGTAGGGCGGGCCATCCCCGCGCACAACAGACTTATGACATTTTCCGGTAGCGGTATTTACACTACCGGTCGTCCTTGGAAGTCCCCCTCCCTCCGGGAGAGGGCTAGGGGTTGCCCCCCCCATGGATGGGGGTAGTCCGGGCTGCGTCAGGAACGCCGCCGGTAGAGGGACCGCACGTCAAATCAGCAACGGGGGCTGATTTGAAGTGCGGTTCGGGCGTCTCAAAAGAATGGCGTCAGCACCAGATCAATCACCTTGATCCCGATAAACGGCACAATAATGCCACCCACCCCGTAAATCCACAGATTGCGACTCAGCAGCTTGGCCGCCGGCATGGGCGTATAGGCCACCCCGCGCAGCGCCAGCGGAATCAGCGCGATAATCACCAGCGCATTGAAAATAACCGCCGACAAAATTCCGCTCTCGGGACTGTGCAGCCCCATTATATTCAGCGCCTTCAAGGCAGGATAGGTCGTCACAAACGCCGCCGGCAAAATCGCAAAATACTTGGCCACGTCATTGGCAATCGAAAACGTGGTGAGCGCACCGCGCGTCATCAGCATCTGCTTGCCGATACCGACAATCTCGATCAGCTTGGTAGGGTTGGAATCCAGGTCCACCATATTGCCGGCTTCCTTCGCCGCCTGCGTGCCGGTATTCATGGCCACCGCCACGTCGGCCTGGGCCAGCGCCGGCGCGTCATTGGTGCCGTCGCCCGTCATCGCCACCATCAAACCCTGTGCCTGATGCTCGCGAATCAGCTTGAGCTTGGCTTCCGGTGTGGCTTCGGCGAGGAAATCATCCACACCTGCCTCTGCTGCAATGGCCGCCGCCGTCAGCGGATTGTCGCCGGTAATCATGATGGTGCGTATGCCCATGCTGCGCAGTTCGGCAAAACGCTCCTTGATGCCACCTTTGACAATATCCTTCAATTCCACCACACCCAGCACACGCAGGCCCTCGGCCACCACCAGCGGCGTACTGCCACGGCGCGCGACGAGATCAACGCTGTTCTGCACGGCAGCGGGAAAGCGGCCACCGAGCTTTTCCACCCAACCCTTGATGGCGTCCACCGAGCCCTTGCGAATCTGGCGCGGGCCCATGTCAACGCCGCTCATGCGTGTTTGCGCGGTAAAGGGAATGAAATGCGCATCCAGCTCATGCAGCTCCCGCTGGCGCAGATTGAATTTCTCCTTGGCCAGCACCACGATGCTGCGGCCTTCCGGCGTTTCATCGGCCAGCGAGGCCAGCTGCGCCGCATCGGCCAGCTCACGCTCACTGCAACCCTCGGCAGGAATAAAGGTATTCGCCTGACGGTTGCCAAGCGTGATGGTGCCGGTTTTATCCAGCAGCAGTACGTCCACATCGCCCGCCGCTTCCACGGCACGGCCCGAGGTGGCAATTACATTGGCCTTGAGCATACGCCCCATGCCGGCAATGCCGATGGCCGAGAGCAGGGCGCCAATGGTGGTGGGAATCAGGCAGACCAGCAGCGCAATCAACACCGTCAGGCTCACCGGCGTGCCCGCCTTCATGGCGCTGACGCTATAGAGCGAGTAAGGCAGCAGCGTCGCCGTGGCCGCCAGGAAAATCAGCGTCAACACCACCAGCAAAATGGTGAGCGCGATTTCGTTCGGCGTCTTGCGGCGAATGGCGCCTTCCACCATGGCGATCATGCGGTCGATAAAAGCCTCGCCGGGGTTGGCGGTAATACGCACGATGATCCAGTCCGACAGCACGCGGGTACCACCCGTGACCGAGGAAAAATCACCGCCGGATTCACGAATGACCGGGGCTGATTCGCCGGTAATGGCCGATTCGTCCACGGAGGCAATACCCTCGATCACTTCGCCGTCACCGGGAATATAGTCGCCGGCTTCCACCAGCACGATATGCCCCTTGTGCAGGCCCGAGCCCGGAATGATCTTGTGCGGGGCATCATGACGCGGCTCGTCGAGCAGTTTGGCCAGGGTTTCACGCTTGGCGGCGCGTAGCGAGGCCGCCTGCGCCTTGCTGCGGCTTTCCGCCATGGACTCGGCAAAATTGGCAAACAGCAGGGTGAACCACAGCCAGATGGTGATGTTGAGAATAAAGCCCTGGCTGGCTTCGCCATGGCCACCCAGGGCCTGAATCCAGAGCGCAGTGGTAAAGATACTGCCAAGATACACCACAAACATCACCGGGTTCCGCAGCTGCTGGGCCGGGCCCAGCTTACTGAAGGAATCGATAATGGCGGCGTGTATGGCGGCCTTGTCAAACGACATATTACGGGTAGTCATAATTCCATCTCTCTATGTGACATCACACAGCCTGTTTCTTACTCCGTCATCCCCGCGGCCAGCACCGCTCCCGGCGGTGCTGTGCATTCCCCACATTCCTGTGGGTTACGTGGGCATCCAGCGCCTCTGCTTTTTTACGGCCAGCGGGCTTGCCACACAGTGTGGAAAGGCACTGGATCCCCGCGCTCGCGGGGATGACGGTGAAGTTTTTATTTCCTGTGCCTGGTACCGGAACCAGCTCACTTTTCCAAAAAGAAAGTGGCGAAATGCTCCTTACTGCGCCAGTAACAGAAAGTGTTCGGCAATCGGCCCCAGCGCAAGCGCCGGCAGGAAGGTGAGGGCGCCTACCAGGATCACGGTGCCTGCAAGGACCAGCGCAAACTGCAGCGTATCGGTCGGCAGCGTGCCAGCACTCACCGGCACGGTCTTCTTGGCTGCCAGTGAACCGGCAATGGCCAACACCGGCACGATCACGGTAAAGCGGCCAAACCACATGCAGAATGCCAGCGTTTCGTTGAAGAACGGCGTGTTGGCATTGAGCCCGGCAAAAGCGCTGCCGTTATTGTTCGTGGCCGAGGAGTAGGCATACAGAATCTGCGAAAACCCGTGCGGCCCGGGATTGCTGATGCCCGCCAGACCCTGCGGATTCAGCACGGCAATGGATGCACCCACCAGAATGATGACCGGTGACATCAGCATGGCCAGCGAGGCCAGCTTGATTTCATGCGCTTCCACTTTCTTGCCCAGGTATTCCGGCGTGCGACCTATCATCAGCCCGATCACAAACACACCGATCAGCGCATAAATCATGATGGTGTAAAAACCGGTACCGACACCGCCAAACACCACTTCGCCGAGCTGAATCAGCCACAGCGGCACCAGCCCGCCCATGGCGGTCAGCGAGTCGTGCATGGTGTTCACCGCACCGCAGGAGGTGGAGGTGGTAATGGTGGTAAAGAGCACGCTGGCCGCCTGGCCAAAGCGCACTTCCTTGCCTTCCATATTGCCACCGGCCTGCATCGCCGAAGCCACTTGGTCCACACCCAGCTTGCCCAGCAGCGGATTGCCGGCCATTTCAAAATGCGTAATCACCGCCAGCATGGCCAGAAACATCAGCATCATGGCGCCAACAATCACGAGGCCTTCACGATACTTTTTCAACATGCGGCCAAAGCACAGCACAATGGACGCCGGCAGCAGGAACATGCTCAGCATTTCCAGGAAATTGGACACCGCCGTCGGGTTTTCATAGGGGTGGGCCGAGTTGGCATTGAAAAAACCACCACCATTGGTGCCCAGCATCTTGATGGCTTCCTGCGAGGCCACCGGCCCCTGTGCCAGCATCTGCTTCACGCCTTCCAGCGTGGTGGCCTGCGTGGGCGCCGAGAAATTCTGGATAACGCCCGTGCTCACCAGTACCAGTGCATAGACGATGGAAATGGGCAGCAGCACGTAAACCGTAATGCGCCACAGGTCCAGCCAGAAATTGCCGATACCGGGGTTCTTCGCGCGCAAAAAGCTGCGAATCAGCGCAAACGCCACGGCAATGCCGGTCGCTGCCGACAGGAAGTTCTGCACGGTCAGGCCCAGCATCTGCGTCAGGTGGCTCATGGTGGATTCACCACTGTAAGCCTGCCAGTTGGTATTGGTGATAAAGCTCATGGCCGTATTGAAGGCCAGGCTGGGCTCTACCGCTGTCATGCCGGCAGGATTGAGCGGCAACATGCCCTGCACGCGCTGCAAGGCGTACAGCAGCAGCGCACCCAGCGCATTGAAGGCCACCAACGCCGTAGCGTATTCACGCCAGTTCATGTTGTGGTCAACGCGGGTGCCGAGTATTTTCATCACGCTGCGGTCAACACCCGCGAGCGCAGCAGGGCCGTCGCCCGCCAGCCTGGCCAGCCAGCGGCTGAGCGGCCAGGCCAGGGCAAACAGCACGACAAAATAAGCCAGGGTGAGTGGCACGATGGTATTCATCAGAAACGCTCCGGAAACAACAGGGCAACCACGAGATAGCCGGTCAGGCCGATCAGGCAGATGCCGGCGGCAACATAAAATGCACTCATTTGAAACTCCTCATTGCCCATGCCTTACTTCAGCGGCCGCGTATCGCCAGCGGGCTTTCCCAAGCGGTCCAGGCCTGCAATCAGACCCATCATCACGACCCAGAACAGGAGCGCGGCCAATACAAATGCGACGTCCATAGCAGACTCCAACAGTGGTTTTACTTAGGCTCTTACTGCTGCGAAGTATGGTTTTTCGGGTATAAAGGCTGGGTAAAAGCTTGGGGAGCGGGTGTAAAAATGGTGTAAAGACGGATTTGCCGTTATCAGGGATTACCGAGGGCGAACATGGGTGAACGCGACAGCCGCGCCGAGTACCAGCGGCGCATGCACAAGGTGGTGGAGTATATCGACCGGCATCTCGACGAGTCGCTGGATCTGGACACGCTGGCGGGCATAGCCAATTTTTCCAGCTTTCATTTTCATCGCCTGTTTTCCGCCTGGATGGGCGAAACCCTGGGCGATTATTTGCGCCGGCGACGGCTGGAAACAGCAGCCCAGCGCCTCGCGGCACAGCCCCGCATGCCCGTGCTGGCGGTAGCCCTGTCGGTGGGTTTTGGCTCGGGCGAGGCATTTACACGCGCGTTTCGCCAACGTTTTGGCAGCGCTCCCAGCGCCTGGCGGCAGGAACAGGCACGCAGGCGCGCGGCCAAAAAAAGCAATCCGGGTCAGCTCATTAGCAAGCCCGGTCAGGCGTCCACTGGCAATTTGCGCGACACTGTGGCCAGTCCGCAAGCACACCGGGAGTCCGCCATGAACATCACCCTGATCGATCGCCAACCCGTCACCATCGCCTATATGCGCCACACCGGCCCCTATGGCGAGCCGGTGTCACGCTTCTGGCACGAGGTCTTTTTTCCGTGGATGCAACTGCACGGCCTGCAAGGACGGCCTTTTTACGGCATGGGTCAGGATGACCCCTCCATCACGGCGCCCGAACAGTGCCGCTACGATGCTGGCGTGGAAGTGCCCGAAGGCTTCCAGCCCGGCGCCAACGCCTATCTCACCACCATTCCGGGTGGCCGCTATGCTTCGCTGGCCTTCAAGGGCAGCGTTGCCGATGTCGGCGCCGCCTGGGACGTCTTGTTGCGCGACTGGCTACCGGCGAGCGGCCTGCGTTTTGATGCCAGGCCCTGTTTTGAATACTACGGACCGGACGCCAGCTTTGATCCGGCGACGGGGGTGTTTACCTGCGATATTTGTATTCCGGTGGTGCCGCTTTAAAACGGTAAACGTGGGATGGGTGGGGCGCAGCGATACCCATCAGAATTTGCGACGGTGAACGATGGGTATCGCTGCGCTCCACCCATCCTGCGAAAATCAAGTGGCAGGGCGGGTGCAACCCGCCGTAACGAAGTTGCATTTGCCGATGCGGCGGGTTGCACCCGCCCTGCAAAAGCCAACCACCACCTCTAAATTCCCACCTTCCTTAACCGCAACGCATTCCCGATCACTGATACCGAGCTGAGGCTCATCGCCAGACTCGCAATCATCGGGCTCAGCAACCACCCCGTCAGCGGATACAGCGCGCCTGCGGCCAGCGGTACACCGATAAAATTATACGCAAACGCAAAAAACAGATTCTGCCGGATATTGTTCAGCGTGGCTCGGCTCAGGCGCAGGCCCTGCACGATGCCGCGCAAATCGCCCTTGACCAGCACCATGCCGGCGCTCTGCATGGCGATATCGCTGCCGTCGCCCATGGCGATGCCAACATGGGCCTGCGCCAGCGCAGCGGCGTCGTTGATGCCATCACCGGCCATGGCGACGATATGGTCCTTTGCCTGCAAATCCTGCACATGCCGGTATTTGTCGGCGGGCAATACCCCCGCGTGCACCTCGGTAATGCCCAGTTGCCCGGCGACAGCGTTGGCCGTAGCAGGGCTGTCGCCGCTAAGCATGACAATATTAAGACCCATCGCCTGCAACTCGCACACGGCCTCACGTGCCGAATCCTTTATACGATCTGCAGCGGAGATAATACCCGCCAGCCGGCCATCGGCCTCCAGCAGCATCACACTCTTGCCCTCGGCGCGCAGGGCTTGCACTATGGCGGCCAGATCCACTGGCACCGCCTGCGCCAGCAGGCTTTCATTGCCCAGTAAACAGGGGTGACCGGCCACCGAGCCCTGCACGCCACGCCCGGCCAGGGCCATAAAACCTTCCACGGGCAACAATTCCAGCTGGCGAACTTTTGCAGCAGCTACCACGGCGGCAGAAAGCGGGTGCGCGCTCAGCGCGTCGAGGCTGGCGGCCCATTGCAGCAGCTGTTCATCGGTAAAGCCGGGCGCGGCAATGACTTCCTGCACGCTGGGCCGGCCCTCGGTCAGGGTGCCGGTCTTGTCCACCACCAGCGTGTCCACGGTGGATAGCCGCTCCAGTGTGGCGGCGTCCTTGAACAGCACCCCGAGGCCGGCGCCACGGCCTATGCCCACCGTGACCGACATGGGCGTGGCCAGCCCCAGCGCGCAGGGGCAGGCGATGATCAGCACCGACACTGCCGCCACCAGCGCGTGCGCCAGCCGTGGCTCGGGCCCGAACAACGCCCAGCCGGCAAAGGCCGCAGCGGCAACCGCCATCACCACCGGCACAAACCACGCCGCCACGCCGTCGGCCATGCCCTGCACCGGTGCCCGCGAGCGCGCGGCCTGCGCCACCAGTTCGACAATGCGGGCCAGCAGGGTGTCCTTGCCGACCTTGTCAGCGCGCATGAGCAGGCTGCCACGCTGGTTGATGGTGCCGGCGCTGAGCGTGTCGCCCGCCGCCTTGCTGGCGGGCAAGGGCTCGCCGGTGAGCATGGCTTCGTCCACGCTGGAATCGCCCGCCAGCACCACGCCGTCCACCGGGATTTTCTCGCCAGGCTTTACCCGAAGCTGGTCGCCCACCAGTACGGCATCGAGCGCAATTTCTTCTTCCGCGCCGCCGCGCACCCGCCAGGCCTTGTCTGGCCTGAGCGTGAGCAGGGCCTTGATGGCTGCGCCAGTCCGGGCACGCGCCCGCAGCTCCAGCACCTGGCCCAGCAGCACCAGTGTGGTGATGACAGCCGCTGCCTCAAAGTAGAGCGGCGTCATGCCGCCCGTTCTGAAGCTGGCGGGAATGGCTTCGGGCAGCAAAAAGCCAAGCACACTAAAGCCATAGGCCGCCCCCGTGCCCAGGCCGATCAGGCTGAACATGTTCAGGTGCAGGCTGCGGAAGGAGGCCAGCGCCAGCCGGAAAAATGGCCAGCCGCCCCAGAGCACCACCGGCGTCGCCAGCAGGAATTGCAGGGTGTTGAAAACGTCCATGCCCAGCCGCTGCTGTATCAGCAGTCCTGGCAACAGGTCGCCCATGGTCAGCACCAGCAGTGGCAGCGACAGGCCCAGGCACACGAGAAAGCGCTGGCGCATGGCCACAAACTCGCTGTCATCGGCCTCCGCACCCCTATCCATGGGCTCCAGTGCCATACCGCACTTCGGGCAGCTGCCTGGCCCCTGCTGGATCACCTCGGGGTGCATGGGGCAGGTATAACGGGCGTCCTTGGGTGCAGCCGCCGCCAGCGTGGGGTTCAGGTAGCGGGCAGGGTCGGCCTGGAATTTCTGCAGGCAGCTGGCGCTACAGAAGAAATACGCCTCACCGCCATGCACACAATGGTGCGCGCTGCTCTCGGCCACGCTCATGCCGCACACCGGGTCTTTCAGGCTGCCAGCGGCAGCACCGCCGTGGCAGCCGGGGCCGGAGGCAGGTGCTATGAGAGGAACTGGTGCCGGTTTGGGCGTGCAGCAGTTGTGGCCGGTCGTCGCCGGGGTAGGGGAGTCGTGCTCATGCATAAGAAGGTGCCCTGATGGGAATGCCATGGCAACACGATAAACTCTGTACCTTGGTACGATGTCAAGCCATTTCAATGCCGCAAGTTTCCGCTGCGATGTTGTGGCTGATGCTGGATGGTTCCAGGCATGACTGTCTTGACCGCAGCCAAACCGGTAGATGTCCGCGCAGGCGGGGTTATTGGTGCGGCCTGAACACATTCCGTGTGCTGCTGACAGCATTCTGGGCGGGACAGGTCAGTGTCAGGAGATGATGGATGGCCAGCAGCTCATCCAGTGGCGCTGCTGCCGCAATTGAACGGGCTACGCCTGGCATGCTGGCAAAAAGCCGATAGCCAATACCTTGTATTCATGAACCCTCTGTCAGCAGGCCCTGACATCCGGAAAGCAAAAAGCGGGCAGAGCCCAGGAGACCCGAACTCTGCCCGCTTCGCTGGCGTCGACTAAATATCGAGAACTGTAATGCTATCGGTAATCAGGCCAGACTGATTAATTGTCAGTGACAGGGGATTATCAGGAAAAATGACAACGACCACTATCCCTTCGGTCTGCAGCATGGGAAGTCTAAGGTTGTTGTAAGAGTCTAATGAAAAAGTAAATGTTGACAGACTATTATTATTAATAGTGAGACTATCACTCACAAGCTGCGTAGTGACTGATTGCTGAAAAGCAGTGGTAGCCGGCGGTGACCATACAACGTTCGCAATAAGGGCTGGCAGGTACTGCTGGTATATATTGGACTGGACCTGCAAGCCAGGCACGGTCACCGTCACATTATATTGCTGATTGAAACCGGCGCCGTTCAGGGCAGACAGCATGCCCATCCCGCTGGTATTGGCTGTACCCAGGAGGGCCAGCAAGGCGGGCAGGTCAAGACTGACCTTCGTCGGTGTTGTGCTGGTACCATGGGTAAATGAAATGGCACTGTCAAGCGAACTACCCGCTAACGTTGCGTTGACGACAGTGCCACTTTGCAAAGCCCCGCTGACCGTTGCCGTCGCGCCGGCCGGAATGAAGCCCTCAAGCAGGCCCGACGTATCTTCGTAGAACACGACGCCGTCAATCCTGAAATTGAGCGACTCCCTCATGTCGGTGTCGCCGACATTGGGTTTCACGGAGATATAGACACTGCTGGTTTGCTCCGTGGAAATGACGGCCGTAGCGTCGCCAGTGACGTCGGTGCTTCCGACAGCGCTTCCATTCACTACCGGGTTACCAGCAGGGGTGGCAAACGTCAGGTTGATCGTGCCCAGCTTTGTGCCATTGACCAACGTCATGCCGGCGAAAGTTCCTGCCGGTGCAAGCTGGGATGACGATGTGGAATTGACGGCATTGCAACTGGAGTCACAGCCGAACGTGGCCGAGACCGAGTTGTTCAGGTCGTTGGTGCTATTCAAGGCAGCTGTCAGGGAGGTTTGCAGTGCCGGGGGAATGGTAACGCTGGTGGCGTTGGTCGAAATGGCCTGCAGGATAGCCGTCGCCGAAGCCGTAACCGGCATGCCATTCTGACTGATGGGCAGGGCAGCATTGGCGATGGCCTGCAGGTCGGTTGCCGAAATCAGGTTGGCGCTCGTCAGAAGCAGGGTGGCCAATGCACCAACCGTATTCGCTGCCGAGATATTGGAGACCAGCAAGGCAAAGGGGTTGTTGGGACCAGGGTTATTCAGGCTGGACGCCGGGGCTGCCGCGACGGCGTCGGTCATGGCGGCAATCACGGCACCAATAAAATTACCCATGCTGGCCGGGCTGAGCGTGGCCAGTTGAGTGGCGAAAGAGACCGTACGAGCCTCTCCGTGCAATTGGCGGAAGTGCAGGGAAGCCAGCCCGGAGTCGGCCTGTGCATTTGTCGTTGCCGCCGTTACCACGGCGGCGGCAATGCTGCCCAGCGTGGGGGTCGTCAGCGGTGAGGAAAGACCCAGCAAGGTGCTGCCAGTGGCCTTTACCGTGTCGGCATACAGGCCATTGGTTAAGGCATTGCCTTGCGCCGCCGTACCGGAACCGCCCGCCGCCTGTATGGACGAGGCAGACTGCACCATGAGTGTCTGGATGGCCGCCGTGGTCTGGATGAGCGCCGGGGTTGTGGAGATCGCCGCTACGGGATCTGTTGTGAGCAGGTCAACGCCGGAAAGCCCCAGCCTGCTTGCAATGGCCGCCGCATTGGCCACGCCTGCGGTAGTCACAATAGTTGTCAGCGGAGTAACGACAGTGGCGCCCGCAGGAGCTGTCAGTGTTCCAATCAGCACCAGGCCTGTACCGATGTCGGTGCCACCCGTTACGCAAACCATGTGCTGGTTGTCTGCAACAGGAAAACTGTAGTTGCCGCTGCCGTCGGTGGTGGTGGTCGGCTCGCCGCTGTCACACGTGCCGTTGTCATTGACGTCCAGGGTGACTGTTGCACCGTGAACATAGCCGTCAACAACCTTGCCGGTCGTTGCAATTGTCGTAGCAGCAGAAGAAGAACCACTGAAGCAACCTTCAGCACGGTCATAACAGTTGTGCGAGCATCCAGCCAGTCCACCACCAATTACTGTCATCAGCAGTGCTGTGCTCAATTTTGATTTTTTCACGAAGCCACCTGTTCCCTTGAAAAAGTAAAACCATGATTTGGTCTAGTAGTCCCTTGAAGAGAACAGGAAATAGTAGGCGTTTTCAGGTAGTTGCCCGGCAGATTGAAACCAGGAAGATCGGCGTATGGACTGCCCGAATAATGGCCTAAGCAATGACAGTCAAGCGGAACTGGCATTCCTGCTGCAAACCCGCACGTCATCAGACAGACAAGGCGCGGTTCAGGTGGCATCGTGAGGTGAGGGGATATTTCGCCTGGCGGGCGGCAAGGCACTCCCATAGTCAGTATAGCCACTTTGAAAATACTAGATAGCATTACTTGGCAAGATGGTGAGTTGGCTTAAAAAATGAATCAACATCAGTGAAATAATCTTGCTCCATGACTGACACATGATGTTTGAAGGAATGTTTGCAGGATTAAGGATTTTATCGCGTGCCAGCAATTGCGAAGCGCTATTTTTTGCCGGATTTGTTTGCGATATCAACGGTGCAGCCGCGCATGCCGCTATACCATGGCGCTGTACAGATCCATTTCAATGCCTTAGGTTTATGCTACGGTATTACATTTGCTCATGGAGGATTTTTAACATGACAGCCCTGACCATCGGCAAACTTGCCGCCGCCAGCGCGGTAAACGTGGAAACCGTGCGTTACTACCAGCGTATCGGTCTTTTGGCGGAGCCCGGGAAAAATGGCGGTTTTCGCTACTACGGCCCCACGCATCTGGCGCGGCTGCACTTTATCCGCCGGGGCAAGGACGCCGGCTTCAGCCTGGAGGAAATCCGGGAGCTACTGGAGTTGGACGAGGTGAGTGATCGCGAACGTGTACGCAGCCTCGCCACCCAGCGCCTGCAAGCGATAGAGGCACGCGTGATCGACATGCAGGCCTTGGCTGAGCAATTGAAAGTGTTAATCGAGCAATGCGAACAGCGCGCCGAGGGCGAGTGCTGCCCGATTCTGGAGACCTTTAGCTGAAGGTAGCTACCGGAAGGCATCCCGCATACGCGTCAGCGCCGCATTCAGCGTGCGGCTGGGGCAGCCAAAATTGAGCCGCACAAAGCCTGGCAGGCCAAACTCGGCGCCGTCCGACAGGCCCACCCCGGCCTGTTCGAAGAACAGTTGGGGCCGCTTGATGCCAGCATCGCGGCAGTCTATCCAGGCCAGAAAGGTGGCCTCGGGCCGCGTCACCCTGAGGCCCCTGTAGCCATCCAGTGTGATCATCACGCGGTCGCGGTTGTCGCGCAGGTAGTCCAGCAGCGCCGCCCGCCAGGGCTCGCCGTGGGCATAGGCCGCCGCGCAGGCGGCGAGGCCGAGCACATTCACATGGGGCACTATGCCGGCCATGGCCAGCTCAAAGCGGCGACGCAAGCCGCTCTCCGGGATGATGGCAAACGAGGCGCCAAGACCGGCGATGTTATAGGTCTTCGAAGGCGCCATCAGGGTGATGCTGCGGTGGGCGAGGGCGGGCACCGCCAGCGCAAAGGGCTGGTGGCGCAGGCCTGGCTCCAGGATCAGGTCACAGTGGATTTCGTCGCTGATCACGATCAGGTCGTGGCGCTCGGCAAAGTCGCCCAGCATGTCCAGCTCATCGGCCCGCCACACCCGGCCCGTGGGGTTGTGCGGGTGGCACAGTTCGATGGCGCGGGTGCGCGGAGTTACCGCAGCTTCCATGGCCGGCCAATCCCACTCCCAGCCCAGTCCGGTTTCCTGCAGGGGCACGGCGATGGTGTCCCGCTGCTGGTGGCGCGGCGCCGACAGGAAGGGCGGGTAGATAGGCGACACGGTGAGCAGCGCGTCGCCCGGCTCGCCCACCGCGCGGGCGGCCACGTTGAGGCCGGCCACCAGCCCCGGCAGTGGCACCAGCCATTCCGGGGCCACCGCCCAGCCATAGTCCCGCGCCATGGCCAGCAGGATGGCTTCGGTTACTTCCGCCGTCGGTCCGCCATAGCCGAAAACCCCTTCGGCCACGCGCTGCTGCAAAGCCTTGATGACGGCCGGTGGGCTGGTAAAGTCCATGTCCGCCACCCACAGCGGCAGAATGTCGCGGCCCGCATAGCGGCTCCACTTGATGCTATCGCTGTGGCGGCGTTCAATAACGGAGTCGAAGTCAAAGGGCATGGCGGGGTTCCGGCGGCGTCAGCAATTCGGCCATGATACCTGCACAAGGCCATTCAGGCTCTTTGTGCAAGTGTATCCGGGCTGGGTAGCGGCCTTGTCCCGGTTGGGGTCTGCCCCCATGATGATGACTCATAGTCTGGCTTAAACCCCACCCGTCGTTATAAAGCACAGGCTTCGCTTGGCGGCTGGCTGCCAGTTCCGCATAATCCGGCATCACCCCCCGGCCGCTTGGCCGGCAGGCAGCAACGAGGAGTTTCCCGTGTCGTCAGCACCGCAAGCCGCACATCCGGCGTTTGAATGGGTTCGTACCGTGCCCGTGGCCTCCCTGAAGATGGATGTCAGCGAGTACCGGCATCGCCGTACTGGCGCCACCCACTACCACCTGGCCACCGACAACCCGGAAAACGTCTTCCTCGTGGCGCTGCGCACCATGCCCATGGACTCCACCGGCGTTGCCCATATCCTGGAGCACACCGCGCTCTGCGGCTCGCGCAACTTCCCCGTGCGCGACCCTTTTTTCCTGATGATACGGCGCTCGCTCAACACCTTCATGAACGCCTTCACCAGCAGCGACTGGACGGCCTATCCCTTCGCCAGCCAGAACCGCAAGGACTTCGACAACCTGCTCTCGGTGTACCTCGACGCGGTGTTCTTCGCCCGGCTGGACCCGCGTGATTTTGCGCAGGAGGGTATACGTGTCGAGTTTACCGAAACCGAGAATCCCGAGTCGCCGCTGGTGTACAAGGGCGTGGTGTTCAATGAAATGAAGGGGGCCATGAGCTCGGCCACCAGCACCCTGTTCGAAACCCTGAACAAATACCTGTTCCCGACCACCACCTATCACTTCAATTCCGGCGGCGATCCCGAGGCCATTCCCGATCTCGCCTATGAAGGCCCGCTCGCCTTTTACAAAACGCATTACCACCCCAGCAATGCCGTGTTCATGACCTTTGGCGATTTGCCGGCGGCCGAGCTGCAGGAAAAATTCGAGCAGCGCGCGCTCAAGGAATTCACGGCCCTGCCGGAAAAAATTCGCGGCCACGATGAAAAGCGCTATCTCGCGCCGCTGCACGTGGAAGAAGCCTACGCGCTTGACGAAGAAAGCAGCGCCGAAAAAACCCATCTCGTGCTGGGCTGGCTGCTGGGCAAGACCGCCGACCTGACCGCACGCTTCGAGGCCAACCTGCTCAATGGCGTGCTGCTGGAAAATTCCGCTTCGCCCCTGCGCCTCATGCTGGAAACCTCTGACCTGGGCACCGCGCCGTCGCCGCTGTGTGGCGTGGACGATTCCGGCCGTGAAATGAGCTTTATGTGCGGGCTGGAAGGCTCCGCGCCCGAGCGCGCTGCCGAACTGGAAAATTCTGTGCTGGATGTGCTGGAAAAAGTCGCGCTGGATGGCGTGCCCTATGAGGACGTCGAGGCTGTGCTGCACCAGCTGGAACTGTCGCAGCGCGAAATCGGCGGTGATCACTACCCCTATGGCTTGCAGCTGATTCTCAATGGTCTCGGCGCCATTCTGCACGACGGCGATCCGCTGGCGCTCTGGGACATGGACGCCGTGCTGACCGGCCTGCGCGAGAAAATCCGCGACCCGGACTATATCAAGCAGCTCACACGAAAATACCTGCTCGACAACCAGCACCGCGTGCGCCTGACCCTGCGCCCCGACACCACGCTCAGCCAGCGTCGTGTGGCCGCCGAAGCGGCTCGGTTGGCAGAAATCCAGAAAAACCTGAGTGCAGCCGACAAGCAACGCATTATTACCGATGCCAAGGCCCTGGCCGAGCGGCAGGAACAGAAAGACGATGTGTCTGTCTTGCCCAAGGTCGACCTGAGCGATATTCCCGCCGATATTTTTATTGCCGAAGGCGAACGCACCAGCCTGCAATGCGGCGACGAAACCGTGCCGCTGGCCGTGTACGCGCAGGGCACCAATGGCCTGTTTTACCAGCAGATCATCATCGACCTGCCGGCGCTCAGCGCCCGCCAGCAGCAATTGCTGCCGCTATACACCACGCTGGTAACCGAACTGGGTGCGGGTGAGCGTGATTATCTCGGCATACAGCAGTGGCAGTCGCAGGTCAGCGGCGGTCTGCGCATGGGCTTGAGCATGCGCACCAGCCTGGACAATGCCCAGCAGGCCGTGGCCCACCTCGTATTTTCCGGCAAGGCGCTGGCGAGCAAGCACGTGGAATTCCAGTACCTCATGTTGACCATGCTGGAGTCGGTGCATTTTACCGAGGCTGACCGTGCGCGCGAATTGCTCTCGCAGTTGCGCGCGCGCTGGGAGTCCAGCGTAACGGGGCAGGGCCACGCCCTCGCCATGCAGGCAGCAGCCAGCGGCATGAGCGCCGTGGCGGCTTTCCAGTACCGCCTGAATGGCCTGCCCGGCATTCGCTTTATCAAGGAACTCGACACCAACTCGATTACCGCCTCCATGGATTCCCTGCTGCTGGAGCTGGCCGATCTGCACGTTGCCGTGCTGCAAGCCCCCCGGCAATTCCTGCTGATTGGTGAAGCCGAACGTCTGGCTGAGCTGCAAACCGGCTTGCAGGGCACCTGGAGCGCCTCGCGCTACAAACCCAAGGCCGCGGCTTTCCGTTTTGTGCCGTCGAGCGTAACTGTGCGCCAGGCCTGGCTCACCAATACCCAGGTGCAGTTTTGCAGTCGCGCCTATCCCGCCGTGCCGGTGGAGCACGCCGACGCACCCGCCCTGATGGTGCTGGGCGGCTTTTTGCGCAACGGCTTTTTGCACCGCGCCATCCGCGAACAGGGCGGGGCTTATGGTGGCGGCGCCGGTTACGACGGCAACGCCTGTGCCTTCCGGTTTTATTCCTATCGTGACCCGCGTTTGTCAGCCACCTTGCAGGATTTTGACGCCAGCATCGCCTGGCTGCTCAACACCGAACACGAGCCGCGCCAGCTGGAAGAAGCCCTGCTCGGCATTATCGCCGATATGGACAAACCCCTGTCACCCGCCGGCGAAGCCCGCCAGTCTTTTCACAACACGCTCTATGGCCGCACCCCCGAACAGCGCAAACGCAGCCGCGAACGCCTGCTGGCGGTAACGCTGAAAGACCTGAAGCGCGTAGGCAAAAAATACCTGCTGATTGAAAAAGCCAGCACGGCAGTGGTAGCGCCGCTGAGCAAGGCTGCCGAGGTGGAAGCACTGGGCTTGGCTATAAACAAGTTGTGAGATATAACCTGAGCCTTCGAAAAGGCGGTGCAATGGCATAAATGTGCGCTGCGCTGGCCCCTCAATGTGAGACCTCCCCTCTCCCTCCGGGAGAGGGGCAGTGGTGAGGGACCGACCGTTGAAGCAAGCAACGGGGGGCTAGTTTGAATCCCGTAGGATGGGTGGAGCACAGCGATACCCATTACCGGAGCTGTAGATTTAAAACCGTGTTGAATAAATAACTGTTTTCGCAGGGCGGGCCATGCCCGCGTACAACCGGCCTTGGTTAAATTCGCCACTGTGGTTATGACGATGGCCAATCGTGCGCGGGCATGGCCCGCCCTACAATGATTAATAACATGATGGGTATCGCTTACGCTCCACCCATCCTACAGACCCTAGCACACCGATAATCAAAACTCCCACGGAGGGGGGAATCACCGCACCGGCCCATTACCAGAGACAACCCACTCCATGACCCGACCCATCATCCATTTTGCCCATGCCAACGGCATCATCTCCGCCTGCTACCGCAAATTCCTGGCGGAACTGGAGCAGAGTTACGAGGTGCGCGTGGTGGCGGCACTGGGCATGGACCCGCGCTTTCCCGTGGACAATAACTGGCGCTCGCTGACCGAGCAGCTGCGCGACTCCGTGGAAAGCCAGACTACGCCGCCGGTAATCGGTCTTGGCCATTCCCTCGGCGCCATGACCACCTATATGGCCGGCTATAAATACCCCCAGCTTTTCCGCGCACTGATCCTGATGGAGCCGCCCATCATCATGGGCGCCGCCGCCCCCATGATGGGCATGGCCAAAATATTCGGCTTGGGCGACCGTGTAACGCCCGCCGGCAAAAGCCTGGGCCGGCGTGACACCTGGCCCAGCCGGCAGGTGGCCTATGACACCCTGCGCCAGAAAAAACTCTTTCGTGATTTTGATGAAGAGTGTTTCAAGGATTATCTGCGCTATGGCCTGACGGAAAGCGAAGGCAGTGTGCGCCTGACGGTACCGGTCAGCACCGAAGTGGAAATATTCCGCAAGACGCCGACCAACTCCTGGTCCTTCCGCCGCCAGCTGGCCATGCCGGCCGCCGTGATCGGCGGTGAAACCAGCGAGATCAATGCCAGCGGCCTGCTCGACAAGCTCGCCAAAAAGCACCATATGCTGCGCCTGCAAGTGCCGGGCGGGCATATGTTCCCGCTGGAGCACCCCATTGAAAGCGCGAAATTCGTCAAGGACACCATTGCCAAGATGGTGGGCAATCCATGAGCCAGATTATTGAGCGTAGTTTTACTGTGCGCGGCATGAATTTCGCCGCCAAATGCTGGCATGACCCGGCCAATCCGCCGCTGCTGGCCCTGCACGGCTGGCTCGACAATGCCGGCAGCTTTGATTTATTGGCGCCGCTGCTCAGCAATTACCACGTGATCGCCCTGGATTTCGCCGGCCACGGCCTGAGCGCCCACCGGCCCCCAGGCACGCGCTACCATACGCTCGACCATATCGACGATGTATATGCCATCGTGCAGCAACTGGGCAGTGAGAAAATTACGCTCATGGGACATTCCATGGGCGCCGGCGTGGCCACGCTGTTTGCCGGCACCTTTCCCGAACGCATCGCCAAACTGGTCCTGATCGAAGGTTTCGGCACCTTTGCCGGCGACGCGCTGGAAGCCCCCGCACTGCTGCGCCGCGCCGTGGAGCAGTGGGCTGCCCAGCAGGAGGGCACGCGGATTTTTACCAGTTTCGATGATGCCGTAAAAGCCCGTCGGACCGGCGTAGGTCATATCGGCGAAGAGGCTGCCCGCCTGCTGTGTCAGCGCGGCGTGCAGGTCGTGGAGGGCGGCTACACCTGGACCACCGATAAACGCCTGCGCCTGCACTCCACCCTGCGTTTTGCTGAAGAACAGGTGCAAGCCTTTGTCGGTGCCATTACCGCACCTACGCTCCTGATACAGGCAGAACAGGGCTTGTCATTCAATGCAGCGCGCTATGATGAGCGCATGGCGCGGCACCATGACCTGACCGTGGTGAAATTACCGGGCGGGCATCATTTGCATGTGGATGGTAGCGCGGAGCGGGTGAGCGAAGCGGTCAACAGGTTTCTGGCGTAGGGTGCGCTGTGCGCACGCGGGTAGCGGTATAGTGCAGCCCACAGCCCACAGGCCAGAGGTTCCCGCCCTGTGAGCTGACGAACAGAAAGGGTGCGGTTTGAGGTATCTACACGGCTTGTGACAATCCCGATAAAAGCCGGTCACCCCGCAGACAAGTGACCCTCACGCTTCTGGACTCGCCTGGACAATGCTCCGCCCATACGAATTGACGGCTTTTCCAGAAACTGCCATGAAAGCCAACCGATCAGGCTGCACATCGCAATGGATGCCATCTGGTTAAAAAAGACACCCCACGGTAGAAAATAGTGCGAAAGTACCTGCTGTACAGGAAATCCCCAAAGGTACACGCCATACGATATATCTGACTTGAGCCTGATGCGCAGGAATGCGCGTGTTGACGACAGCCACATGATTGTCAGAAACAGTGCAACAAAGAAAAAATAGGGGATGATGACAGTATGTTTGGAGAAATGGTAACCAATCCAGAATCCGACCACCGCTGTGCCGGTTATGTTGATCTCGTTCTTGAAGACGGCGACTATCAAGCCAAATATAAAACTGCACAGGGCCAGGTTTATGCCGCCTGTCGGATCCAAGAAGCCCAGTATCGTGTTGTCGGTCAATATTATTTCAGCAAGAAAAAACAGTGACACAGCCAGAGCAATGTATTTGCTTTTTGCTGACCCGATCATGAATAGCCAGAGAACGTAAATATAGGCACCAACTTCCCAGGGAAGTGTCCACAGCGATCCATTGACAGCATCGGGGTAGGCGTTGTCCTTGAATACCCCAGGCAGGCTCCAGCGCGAATCCAGGTTGATATTATCCTTTATATATAGCCATGTGTCGGGGTTACTGAAGTATTGATGTAAGCCCAGGGTGGTCATGGCTGGTCCTATCACCAGAGCCGAAACCAGCACGACTGCAATCAAGGCCGGCCAAATGCGAAACAGGCGCCTGACGGCAAAGGCATAGGGATCCTTATTCTCCAGCAAGCTATTGGTAACAACCAGGCCGCTCAGAAAGAAAAAAATATTGACTGCCACCGACCCGGAGTAACCGAAGTGTAGATGCCTCTGGATGTAGTCCGCTTTCGTGCCTTCCGGGGCGAGGGAATAGGCGTGACCCCACAATACCATGAGAGCGGCTATCAGACGGAAGATATCAAGATTGTTATTTTCCCGAAGCAGTAAGGTTGAAACCTTCATTAGTGTTTTACACCATAAAATATAAAAGAACAGAAATGCCCGGCAGCACAGGGGGATCGCGGTGTAGCCATCATCAGCCGTGGCAAATACCAGTGGGTATTCCTGCGGTTTGGGGCCTCACCCCAATTTCCCCGCCACCTCCACCAGCCGTCTGGCAATACCCCCGACACTATCCCGCTGCCGCCCATCTTTCAGCTGCCCATTTTCATCAAACGCCGTAGCCGCACTACCAATCCCGATCTGCTCCGGAATCACCAACAATCCCAGATTGCTCAAATACTGCCGAGTAACAATCAGCGAACGCAGCCCACCAGCCGGGCCGGGGGAGGCGGAAGCAATGGCGGCCACCTTGCCCTTGAAATGACGCAGGCCGGACTGGCCGCTGGGGTCGCTGCGGCTCATCCAGTCCAGGGTATTTTTCAGCAGGGGCGGGAAAAAGCCGTTGTACTCGGGAGTGACCAGCAAAATGCCTTGCACGCCCGCCAGAATATCCAGCAGTGCAACGGCAGAGGCGGGCATGCCGCTGGCTGCTTCGTCGTCGCCCTGATACAAGGGCAGCGGATAGTCGAGCAGATCGACCACGGTAACCTCGGCTCCGGCAGCACGGGCAGCCTCCACCATGAGCGGCAACAGGCGGCGGTTGAACGAGGCGCTACGGGTGCTGGCGGCAAAGGCCATGAGTTTTACGGTCATGATTTTTCCTTGCTGGTGAAGCTGTCCATTATTCGGCATCCAGCGTCAAGGTGGTGATGACGGCATTGTTTTTCGCACTGGTGGTCTGCGGCTCCAGGACAAAGACACGGCTGTCATCCACTTTCTGCTGCACCATCTGGTCGCGGATGGCCTGTGCGCGCTGCAAGGCCAGCTGGCGGAGGTCACTATCCGATACCACCTCGCGGTTCGTCAACTCGTTGCGCAGGGACTGCACATAACTTTGCTCGGAAAGGGCCAGGCTGGGTGCGGCGCCGTCGCCGACCGGCTTCAGGCTGAGCGCCCGTAGTTCAGCCAGTTTTTCACTGCCGACACGCTGTGTATACATGTTTTCCAACAGCCGCTCTTCTTTGCCACCCGCTTCCGCCGCCTGGGCATAATCCGCTGCAAACTTCGCCGCCTTCAAAGCCTGTGCGTCCTGCTGTGTGTCGTAGCTGCCACGCAGTTTCAGGTGCAGGGCAGGGCGCTGGCGTAGTGCGGTCGCAACCTTGTTCAGCTTGTCGGTTTCGGTGGGCGTCAGCCTGCCGTTGCCGGCGGCAAAGCCGATGCTGTCCATGTCGTCGCCGCCGCCCACCAACCCGGCAATAAACTTGAACGGTGCTTCGGCCACCTTGCTCAGCACGTTGACGAAGGCCTTCCAGATGATGGGGCCAACGCGGAAGGTGGGGTCATCCAGACTGCCGCTGATGGGCAGGTCGAGGTTGATGTTGCCATCGCTGTCTTTCAGTATCGCGAGAGCCAGCTTGAGCGGCAGGTGCATGGCATCGGGGCTGTCCACCTGCTGGCCCAGGGTCAGCTGGTTGAGGATGACGCTATTGCTGGCCTGTAGCTGGCGCTTCTGGATCTTGTAGTGCAGGTCCAGCGTCAGCTTGCCCTGATCGATGCGGTAGCCGGCAAATTTAGCGGAGTAGGGCGTCAGGTTGGGCAGCTCCAGGTTGGTGAATTTGACGCTGATATCGGTGTTCTGGTCGCTGGCCAGCGGGTCGAGCTGGCCGCTGATGTCGGCGCTGCCGTACTGGTCAACGCGGCCTGTCAGCTTGATCGTGGCCTGGCTGTGGCCGGTGGTGGAGATGCCGACGATATTCCCGGCCAGATCCTGTATGCCGGTGGCGAACTGCGGCGTCAGGGTCAGGTCGGCAAACAGCATGGAGCCGTTCTTTACCAGCACCTGGCCCACCTTCACCGGCACCACGGGGCCGGCTTCCGCCTTCTTCGGTGCCGGTTTGTGCTGGATGGTGTTGCTCTCGGCGCTGGCAAAAATATGCTGGAAATTGAGCTTGTAGTCCGGCGTAATGATGGCGCGCGTGTAGGGCGCATCGGCGACGATCTGCTTGATGTTCAGGCTCATGGGCGAGAGCTTGAAGCTGATGCCTTCCACTGCCAGCTGCTTCCAGGCCAGGAAGCGCTGGTTCAGGTCGAGATCGTTGGCGGCAAAATTATTGACGGCCACGCGCCCGTCAAAACTGGCCTGCGGCGGCGTGCCCTGGGCAAAGCTGAGCTGGCCGTCGAGATCGAGCTGGCCGCTCTTGAGCGAGAAGCGGCCGATATCGGCAAAATAGGGCGCCAGCGGCGGAATGTTCAGGCCGGCGATGTTGAGGTGGGCGGCGGCCTTGAGCGCCGTTTCGTCGAACGTGCCTTGCAGGTTCAGCTTGCCGCCAAAACCCAGGCTCAGGCTGCCGTCAATCTGCTGCGGCTGGCCGGGCGCGCTGCTCGGGTTGAGCCGCAGGTTAATGTCCTGCACCGGAATCTTCACCGCCGGGCGGAAGCGCTGGTCTTCGGCGTTGACGCGGAAGTGTGCCAGATCCAGCTCGCCCAGTGACCAGGCCCATGCCGGAGTCGGGCTGGCCGCTACCTTGGCCGGAGCCGTGGCTTTTGCGGCAGGCTGGGTTTCAGCACCCGTATCCTGCGCGCGCCGGGCCAACTCGGCCAGCGCCAGCTGCCAGTCCACGCGCTCACCCGGCAGCACGTGCAGGTTGGCTTCGCCGTCGTTCAGACTGATGTTGTCGATGTGCAGGTTATGCTGTGACAGGCTGGCCTGCATGTTGCTGACCACCAGTTTGGGCAGGTCAAAAAGTTTGGCCGTCTTGTCATCACGTAGGCCCAACTGATCCAGCTCCACCTGCTTCAGACTCAGTGCGCCATCACCGGCCAGCCAGCCAATATCGTCAAAACCCAGGCGCTGGAAGCCCACCAGCGGGTCACCGCCCGCCTTGCCCAGCACGCCAAAGCCCGTCAGTTCCAGGCTGTGCACGCGGGCGGCGTGCAGAGGCCAGTCCAGTTGCAGGCCACCCAGCTTGAGCTGGTCAAGCGCCAGGCTGAGCGGCTGTTTGGCCGCCTTCTGTTCCAGCAGCAGCTTGCTGACGCTGATGCTGCCATTGTCCAGCTTGAGGGCCACGGACTGATCCAGGGTCAGCTGGTAGTCACCGCCGATGGTAATAAGGCCGGACTTGACGATGACCGGCACCGAGTCCTGCACATAGCTCCAGGGCGTGGTGGCTTGCAGGTCTTCAATCTCGATATGCCCGGTCGAGCGCAGCGGCGCCATGGCCAGGCTGCCATGCCAGCGCAGCTTTTCGCCGTGGCCGGTGTCGGCGCTGAAGGCGTATTCACCCTGCTTGTTGGGTTTGGAGCTGAGGTTTTCCAGGCTGATATTCAGGGGCAGGAACTCGGCGCTGAAGGGTGTGGGCCGGGTGTCGTCGTGGAAGTCGATATGGCCGTCATGAATCCCCAGCTTGCCGATACGCCAGTTCGGTGAGGCTCCGGGCTTGCTGGGCGGCGCCTTGGGATCGGCCGGCGGTACCAGCTTGAGCAGGTTGATGATGCCCTGGTGGTCCAGGTGGGCGTTGACATAGGGCTGCTGTAGATCCAGCTCAGCCAGGCTGCCACCGCCTATGGCGAGAGAGGAGAGCACGCCAGCGCGCACATAGATGCTCTGCGCCGCTACCAGTGTCTCGCCCGCCTGCGGGTCACGAATGCTGAACCCGTCCAGGCGCAGGGCCATGCTCCAGGGATTGAAGGCCACATGGTCAAGCCTGGCCTGCAGCTTGAGTTTGTCGCTGACAAAACCCGTGAGCAGGCGCTGCACCGCCATCGGCACCACGACAAAGCCCAGCAGGTTATAGACCAGGAGGGCCAGCAGCAGCCCAATCCCCAGGCGGCGATGTTTCGGGCGGGTCTTGCTTGGAGTGGCAGCGGGCATGGGTATTCCTGGTGGTGGCAGAGGCGTGGATTCACGGGGCGCAGATTATAGAGAAAATGGCGGCTTATCCCAAACGCCAATATGTACGGCATGGACAGCTGTTGTGCCGGGCCGTAACATCAGGCTCCATTTTTCAGCATCAGGCGCAGCCTCATGAGCCATTCCGACGCCCATATCCACACCAGCCTTGAAGCCGGCATCTACCAGATCCGCATGAACCGGGCCGACAAGAAGCACGCCCTCACACATGCCATGTACACCCGCCTGCACGAAGCCGTGAGCGAGGCCGAGGCTGATCCCCAGGTGCGCGTAATCTTTATCGGCGGCAATGAGGGCATTTTCACCAGCGGCAACGACATGAAGGATTTCCTGCAAAATCCTCCCGGCGACGACGACGCCCCCGTGTTCATCCTGCTGCAAAAACTGCTGTATGCCAGCAAGCCCATCGTGGCGGCCGTCAGCGGCCCGGCAGTGGGCATAGGCACCACCATGCTCCTGCATTGTGATCTGGTCTACGCCGATAACACGGCGCGCTTCCGTCTGCCGTTTGTCAGCCTAGGCCTGTGCCCCGAGGCCGGCTCCAGCGTGCTGTTGCCCATGCTCGCGGGCTACCATCGCGCTGCCGAGCTACTGCTGCTGGGCGAAGTGTTCGACGTTGCTACTGCGCGCGATATTGGTCTCGTGAACAGCATCGTCCCCGCCGCCGAATTGCAGGAATACGCACTGGGCCGCGCCCGCCAGCTGGCCGCACAACCCCCCGCCTCGGTGCGCCTCACCAAGGCCCTGATGAAGCACGCGCAAAAGTCCACGGTAGCCGAGGCCATGACACGGGAAAGCGGGCATTTTGTGCAGCGCCTGCATTCGCCCGAGGCTAAAGAGGCGATGAGCGCGTTTATGGAAAAGCGGCTGCCGGATTTTTCGCGGTTTGAATAGGGTGCGGATTGAATAGGGCGGTATTGTCATAATCATTGCCAAGTCTTGTTTGTATGCCTGTTTTTGCAAAGAATATTGTGCTTTTTTGCGCTAAGGCGCAGCCCCGGTTGGCTGCGCCATTGTCTTGCACAATACTAAAGTTCAGTGGCATATTGCCCTGCATGTAGTCGGCTCGATGACACTGGCTGACGCCAGCGCCGGGTTCGCCTGTACGTGCCGGGGTACCAATCATGCGTTGGGAAGGGGCGGTGTTGAAAAATAGAAAAGTGGTTCTGCTTGTGTTGTTGGTCGTCGCTGCGGCTGCAACTTTCCGCTGCTTCGGCAGCGACTCATCTGGCCCGGCCAAAGCGGTGCCGTTTGATTTTGTCAGTCTCCGCAATACGCCTCCTGCCATTGCGCCAGACCAGTGGATGCAGTCGGTGGTTCCGGCCTCATACCCGCGCCCTGTCTCTGCCTGGCAGGCTGCTGAACGAACGCGTTTTGAGAAAATACTCGGTCATGCCCAGGCTGATGTGCTGGTGGTGCCCTTCCAGATTGAGGAAATGCCGCTGGATCGGGCGGCGCGTTCGCTGATGACGGCGGAACTAGCGCAGGCCATTGCCAATACCACCAAACTCAGCGTGGCTGACCCCTACCTGGTGGCGCGTGCGCTGGGCGACGGCCAGCGCCAAGTCGATAAGGCCGCGGTCATGAAGCTTGCAACTGAACTGCACGCCAAGCGTATTGTCTGGGGCGAGGTCGGCCATGATGGGCGCGGCCACTTTGCGCTGGATATACACTGGCAAAATGCCTTGCCTGACTCCGCCGACAGCTATTCGTCGCTGCAAACAAAATCTTTCCCCAGCATTCCCTTTACCGATGAGAAGCCGCCGGTACTGATATGTCAGACCCTGTTGCCTGCGATCATGCAGTCGCTTGGTTACACCACGCCTGCGGCTGCTCAAGCCGTGTCCACGACAAGCCCCGTCAGTCCAAATCTGCCGTCCGTCCAGGGCATGCTGGCCGCCGCGCCCAACCCCCTGCGTGACGCCGAATGGTTTCAGGTGCTGGGGCAGTTGACGCCCGACGATGCCAGCCGCACGCGCGAACGCTTTTTTGAAAAATCCCTGCTGGCCATTACCACGCTGCCGACCGGCGCTCCCGAATACCATGCCTTGCAGGCCACGGCATTGCTGCGGCTGGGCTACCGGCAGGCCGCCTTGCAGGTACTGAGTAATCCGCAAACCGCTGAGGAAAAAGCGCTGACGGCCATTCTCAACGGCAACCTGACAGCTGCCAAAACCTGGACGGCACAGATCGGCGATAAATCACGACGACTGGTAGCAGCGCTTTTTGTGCAGGACATGGTCGTGAGCTATGGCGGGGCCAACGAAAGCAGTTCGCAGCAGCAGGCCCAGGCATTTTCCAGTAGCGACAAGGATCTGTCATGGCTGATTTACCGCGCCTTCCTGGACTGGAATGTGTGGTCTCCCTTCAGCAACGAACAAGCCAGCGACATGCTCGACAGCGCTTTTTCGGCGCAGCAATATCCCGGCGTCACCATGGAGGATGCACTGCAAAAGCTGGGCAATGCTGGCGACCCGCAGGTGGCCCAGGAGCTTTCGGTGCCGATGCGTATCCAGCGCTTGCAGGTGGCATCGAGCGACAATTGGTGCTGCCGCTTCGCCCCCGAACATTTTAGCCAACTGGACTATCTGGATTTGCTGGATGCCGTTGCCACCGACAACCTCATGACTGCTGTTAGCCTGAAGGCTAATATGCAAGGGCTGCCTGACGATGCCATCACACTACTGGATCAACTTGACAGCGTTTACAAGGACTACCCGGAAGCGACCCTGATGCGTGCGGAGGCAGAGGCAGCATTGGCTGAAAAGAAGTCTGGTGATGAGCAGGCCAGCCTGCAGGGAGCGGCTTTCAAGCACGCCTACAACGCCTACTACTGGGAGCAGGGCGAGACCCCGATCTCGGCGTCGGCGCTGGATATGATCAGTACCAGCCAGACCCAGCCCTATGGACATTTCCTGAATTTCTACACACTGGACTACCCCTTCCGGCCATTCTATCCGGCTGAGCGTTCCAGCGACGATACCCAGTTTGAGCTGCAAATGTATCAGATGGCGCTGGATAACGCGACCTGGCAAACACAGTCATTGTTGGCTATCAATGAGAGGATAACACACTTTCACTGGCAGACGGACAGCTATCTGCAAACCACGAAGGACAGTCTCGTAGGGCGTTTCGAAGGTAGTGGAGAGGTGAGCTATATGAAGGCCACTTTTGCACTGCAACAAAATGATATCGAGCATGCAAAGACTTGGCTGCTGGCCACCATCAAGGCCCAGCCCACTTATTGGGATGCCTACAAGACACTTGGAACCCTGCAACTGGAAGACGGTGATGCCAGTGGCGCTGCCGCGTTGTTCCACAGCTACCCTGGCTTCCAGCCGGGCAGCACGGAGAATGCGGTATACGTTTCCAACTACGCCTTTGACACGGCGAAATTATTTTTCTATTCCGGCGACATGGCCTTGGCCACACCCTTTTTCACCATTTGCAGTCAGCTTGATACGGGTGCCGGTGCAGAGTTCTTCAGCACCGGCGACCTCGCCTTGTTGAGTGGTGACTACAAACAGGCCGACCAAAGCTTTGAAGGAGTAGCGGAGCGCTACAATGCTGGTGCCGGTTACCGTAACCACCTTGCCATCCAGTTTGCGGCTGGTGCCACCGACGAACCTTGGACGGCATTTGATACTCTGTCGACGCAGAACATGGTGGAGGTCTGGGATGCAGCAGATGTTGGGCAGCGACGTGCCGGTATGAGCGAACGCGATATTAGCAACTGGGCCGGGCAGGGAGGCAGGGCACAGGTGGGTGATATAGGCAGCGAGGCGGCCCGCTATGTGTTGCGGGCGGGCATTACTGATCGCTTGCCCACAGCGGCGCTGGCACCAGCGCTTGACAAGCTTGAGCACCCAACATGGAAAGTTCATGCCATGGGTCGGGACGCCGTGGTACGACCCTCGACGGATGGGCGCATTCAATATATCTTGGGCCCGGACTCAGTCGAGGAGAAGAGCAGCTTGCCCATTGGCCAGTTCGTACAGGCGCAGAAGGCGCCGGTAGAGTCCGAACTGGCCTTGTTTGCCGACGCCTATCGTGCACTGCGTCTTGGCCACGATGCAGACGCCCTCAAGGGTTTTCAGCAACTGACAGCCCTGTATGATGTCACGCAGTCGCAGCAGGGCTTTGTGCTGCCCTATTATGCTTACGCCGCCGCACGTAGCGGCGATGTCGGTTCCATCAATAAATTGCTGGCCGGTTTTTCACCGCAGCAACAGCGCCTTGACTATTTTCTTGCCAAAGCTGTGCTGGCAGGTATTGCCGGTGACATGGCACACGCAACGCAATTCCTGAATCTGGCCAATTACCGGCATGACTTTATCAACAACCGTGCAGTCGCACAGGATTACGCCTACGTTGAATTGTGCGAGTGGCTATATCAGAGCACGAAACAGCCACAATACAAGAGCCTGGCCCTGGACCGGGCGCAGAAATTCCAGCGTCGCCAGCCTTGGTATGCCTGGACCTATGCCGTGCAGGCCGAATTGCTGCCCGATTCGCCAGCCCGCCAGCAGGCCATCGCCATGGCGCATAATCTTGACCCGAACTCTGAGCGTCTGGCCCAGCTTCCAGGCCGCTATGTACAGGCCTCGATCAAAGCCTATGGTGATAAAAATCCGTTTGATTGAGCACTGTTTTTGCAACATGAAAAAGGCCGCTTGCGCGGCCTTTTTTACAACTCAACATTGCTTCAGTGGAACTGCTCTTCCTCCGTCGAGCCCGTCAGCGCCGTTACCGACGATGCGCCACCCTGTATCACCGTGGTCATGTCGTCAAAATACCCGGTGCCCACTTCCTGCTGGTGCGCCACGAAAGTGTAGCCGCGCTCCGCATCGGCAAACTCCTTCTCCTGTAAACGCACGTAGGCGCTCATGTCTTCGCGGGCGTATTCATACGCCAGGTTGAACATGCCGTTCCACATATTGTGGATGCCGGCCAGCGTGATGAACTGGAACTTGTAGCCCATCGCCGACAGCTCGCGCTGGAAGCGGGCAATGGTCGCGTCGTCCAGGTTCTTCTTCCAGTTGAACGAGGGCGAGCAGTTATAGCTCAGCAACTGGTCCGGGTACTTCGCCCTGATGGCTTCGGCAAACTTGCGCGCCTCGGCCAGATCGGGCTTGGCGGTTTCGCACCACAGCAGGTCGGCATAGGGCGCATAGGCCAGGCCACGGCTGATGGCCTGGTCGATGCCATTGCGCACGCGGTAGAAACCTTCAGACGTGCGCTCACCAATGACAAAGTGCTTGTCATAAGGGTCGCAGTCGCTGGTCAGCAGGTCCGCCGCGTTGGCGTCGGTACGGGCCAGCACGATGGTCGGCACATCCTCCACGTCAGAGGCCAGCCGCGCCGCAATCAGCTTTTGAATCGCTTCCTGCGTTGGCACCAGCACCTTGCCGCCCATGTGACCGCACTTTTTCACCGAGGCCAGCTGATCTTCAAAATGCACACCCGCCGCGCCCGCGCGTATCATGTTCTTCATCAGCTCATAGGCGTTAAGCACGCCGCCAAAGCCGGCTTCGGCATCGGCCACGATGGGCGCAAAGTAGTCGATATAGCCCTTGTCGCCCGGATTCTTGCCCGCCTTCCACTGGATCTGGTCGGCACGCTCGAAAGCGTTGTTAATCCGGCGCACCACGGTCGGCACCGAATCCACCGCATACAGCGACTGGTCGGGGTACATGGTCTCACTGGTATTGGCGTCCGCCGCCACCTGCCAGCCAGACAGGTAGATGGCCTGCACGCCGGCCTTCACCTGTTGCACCGCCTGGCCGCCCGTGAGGGCGCCCATGGCATTCACAAAGTCCTTGTCCGGGCGAAAAGCCGGGCGGCCACCGTTATTGCACAGCTCCCACAGCTTCTCGGCGCCACGGCGGGCCACCGTGTTTTCCCGTTTCAGGGAGCCGCGCAGACGGACGACATCGGCCGCAGTATACGTGCGCGTCACGCCCTTCCAGCGGGGGTTTTCCGCCCAGTCTTTTTCAATACGGGCAATTTCTGCGTCGCGATCATAAGCACCGATAGCCATGGAGCATCTCCTGCTTGAGGGCCTGCCGGGATTCGGCGGGCACCGGGTGGGGAAGGGCACAGGTCAAGAATAGGGCGGGGTTTATGATTTATCCAATCTATGGGTTTTATCTGCGCTATTTCCGGGGTGAATCCCCGGTGAGGCAAAAAGGGCGGGGCGAGAGCTGGTTTTCGCGGGATGGGTGGAACGTAAACGCGATACCCATGCGGTCAGGGTTCAACGCCGGAGCTGGAGCAGGAGTTCTGCTGATGGGTATCGCGTTTACTCTCCACCCATCCTATGCATGTTGGCAGCGTCTGGAGGAGGGCGAGTCTCCCTCCAGAGCATCATGCGCAAGTGCCAGATTGTGGTGGCTCAGGTATTAGCGCTGTCTCACTATCGAAGCAGGATTAACAAGGCAAGGACTAACCCGAGCAGCATGATGCCAGGCAAAAGCAGTTGTGCCCTGATGCCGCGCCAATAGCCTTGCGGGTTTGCCGAGCGCGTGTTGGAGCCTGTCCATCCCTGAGAAATACCGCTGGCCAATTGTTGCCACAGCTCTGAAATCGATGCCCCCAAGAGGCCGACAGGAATAAATACGAAGATCATGACTGCCAATATCCAGAGCATCCAGGGACGGCTTGGAATGTCTACGGCATCGAAAGCGGTCGGGTAAAGCAAAAGGGCAAAGAGCAGGGCTGCGACAACCAAGAAAGACAGCACCCCATACCAGAACATTCGCCAGAAGAACGTGGCGGCACGCTGCTGAGACTGGCCGGCAATGGCAAGCACCGGGTGCGCTTCGAGTTGCAAGTCCAGCACAGAAGCCAAATGTACGGGGGACTTCAGCCCTTCCTTCCATACTATGTCGTCTGCAACGATGTTGCCCTCGGCTGCCATGGTTCTGAGTTCATCACGGGAGTAGGGGCCATACCGCTCCTCGCCCCGAATGACCATCCAAATCCTGGTTTCCGCTTCCATTGTTCGTCTCACGTTGTGCGGTGTGCGTAAAAGTTACCAGAGGGAGCGCACGAGCCGGTCGGATCGGTCGAGCCACGGCCGTTGGCCTGCCGTTTTTTCCGATAGCCTGATGCCTGAAAAATGGTAAGGCTTTTTGAATATATCATTTATGGTGATGGCGGCAATCACCTGTATCATGGACGTGTATGGTTTTCCGCCGCACAACCTTTCCCTTAAAAGCACTTTATCTTTGGGATATTTCACCTCTGCCGGCACCTCCGAGAGTCCTGACATGGCCAGAGCCTTGCCGCCAATGCTATGCTCGGGCACCCCTAAGCGGGGCCAAGGAGTTTTTGTCATGTCGGATATTTTAGGTTTTCTTAATGCGTCCGAGCCGGTGCCTGCCTTTGTTGTTTTATTTCTTTTGTGGATAGTGGCCCAGTTCGTGCGCTGGAGGAAGAAAGATAATAAGTGGAAGTTGGCCGCTGAAAAGCTGGGCTTTACCGCCAAGCTCATGGTTAGCGCCGAGGAAAGAGACGCAGTTTTGAGCGGTTCCTGGTTGCTCCGACGCCAGATTCTTAACCGGACTGCTTACCGACTGATGAGTGGCACCCAGGGCGGGCTGCGTGTGGCGGCGCTGACACATGTTACCAGCACCGGCGGCAAAGGATCATCAGGGCAGAGGGAAACGGTAGCCTGTATATTCCTTCCTGCCGGTACGCTACCGGTGTTTGCCATTCGTCATCGTGGTTTTGGTAGTGGTATCGGGCTTTTGCTGAGTGATGACCAGGAGGTGCAAGTGGACCAGCCTCCAGGCTTCTGCAATGACCACATTATTACTGGGAACGATGAGGATTTATTACGGAAGCTGCTGACACCGGAATGGCTGAGCATTTTTGTCAACCAGTCTGCCCTGCATGTTGAGAGCAATGGCGGCAGGCTGCTGATCTATTGGCCGGGCACCATTCTGGACGCGGTCGATACTGTGCAGCTGATTGACAAGGGCATCAGGCTTGTCACCGCCATGCAAAAAACGATGATTGATTGCATGTAGCCTGATTGAAGAACATATGCTGGCATCAGCAATGGCGTATTTTCGGTGCCTTATTCGGGCTCCGCTGATGGGTATCGCGTTTGTGCTCCGCCCATCCTAGAGGTGCGCTATTCGGAGTTGGTGTGGGATTCTTACTCCTTCGTCTGCCGCGCTCCCGGCACGACAGACGTCCCCTTCATCCCTGGAGGGGAAACAAAAAGGCCCCCGTGCTTGCGCACGGGGGCCTTTTTGACACAACGGACCAATCAGCCAGCGAACTGGTTCATCGTGTTCTTCGCGTCGTCACCGGCCTTGAGGGCCTGTTCGCCAGCGAAGATTTCCTTGTGGTCGTCACCGATGTCGGAACCGGCCATGGCTTGGTGCTTGACGCAGGCAACGCCTTCACGGATTTCCTTGCGCTGCACGCCGGCCACATAGGCCAGCATGCCCTGCTCACCGAAGTAACCCTTGGACAGCTCGTGCATGTGCAGGGCGGTGGTGTGATAGGTCGGCAGGGTGATCAGGTGATGGAACACGCCGGCTTCACGCGAGGCATCAGCCTGGAAGGTACGGATCTTTTCGTCAGCTTCCCTGGCCAGTTCGCTGTTGTCGTAGTCAGCGCTCATCAGCTTGGCGCGGTCGTAGGCAGACACATCCTTGCCTTCGGCAGCGAGGCGATCATAAACCTGCTGGCGGAAGTTCAGGGTCCAGTTGAACGAGGGGCTGTTGTTGTAAACCAGCTTGGCGTTTGGCACCACTTCCTTCACGCGGTTGACCATTTCAGCGATTTCGGCAACGTTCGGGGTAGCGGTTTCGATCCACAGCAGGTCAGCGCCGTTCTGCAGGCTGGTCACGCAGTCCAGCACCACGCGGTCGATCTGCGTGTTCTTGCGGAACTGGAACAGACCGGAGGCCAGGCGCTTCGGGCGGTGCAGCTTGCCGTCACGCTTGATCAGCACTTCGTCTTCCAGGGCTTCGGAAATGTCGATTTCCTGGGTGTCCAGGTAGCTGATGTACTGCGAGGCCAGGTCGCCCTTCTGCTTGGAAACCGGGATCTTCTGGGTCAGGTCGGCGCCTTCGGAGTCGGTACGGGCAACGATCACGCCCTCGTCAACACCGAGTTCCAGGAAGGCATAACGCACGGCGTTGATCTTGGCCAGGAAGTCTTCATGCGGCACGGTAACCTTGCCAGCCTGGTGACCGCACTGCTTGGCGTCGGAGACCTGGTTTTCGATCTGGATGCAGCAGGCGCCGGCTTCGATCATCTTCTTGGTGAGCAGGTAGGTGGCTTCTTCGTTGCCAAAACCGGCGTCAATGTCGGCAATGATCGGCACAATATGCGTTTCGAAGTTGTTGATCTTGTCTTCGATGGACTTGGCCTTGACCTGGTCACCGGCTTCCTGGGCCTTCTTCAGGTTGCGGAACAGGTCGTTCAGTTCCTTGGCGTCAGCTTGACGCAGGAAGGTGTACAGCTCTTCGATCAGGGCCGGCACGGAGGTCTTTTCGTGCATGGACTGGTCGGGCAGCGGGCCGAATTCGGAGCGCAGCGCGGCAACCATCCAGCCGGACAGGTAGAGGTACTTCTTCTCGGTGGTGCCGAAGTACTTCTTGTTGGCGATCATCTTCTGCTGGGCGACAAAACCGTGCCAGCAGCCCAGGGACTGGGTGTACTTGCTGTTGTCGGCATCGTACTCGGCCATGTCACGGCGCATGATGGCGGCGGTGTACTTGGCGATGTCCAGGCCGGTCTTGAAGCGGTTCTGCATCTGCATGCGAGCGGCGTCTTCCGGGTGGATGGCGCTCCAGGTGTCACCGAATTTGGCCTTCAAGGCGCGAACGGCATCAATCGCAGAGGTATACGTGGTCATGGCGTTTCCTGTCGCTGGTAGAGAAGGGGGCTAAAGTGTGGACGACACAAAAATGCAGCTTTAGCAGAGGCACGCAGTCTACGGTTTGTGGCATAATTTTTATAATTTATAGGGCTTATCTTCGGTATTGATGCCATGAATCTGGAACGCATAGACCTGAACCTGCTCGTCTACCTCGACGTGCTGCTGCGCGAGCGCAATGTCACCCGCGCCGCCGAGCAGCTGGGCATCACCCAGCCAGCAATGTCCAATGGACTCAAGCGCTTGCGTGATCTTCTCAATGATCCACTTTTAATTCGCTCCAGCTCCGGCATGACCCCCACCGAGCGCGCTCTGGAGCTGCAACCCAAGCTGCGCGAGATACTGGGCGCGCTGGGACAGATGCTGGAGCCCAAGCAGGAGTTCAAGCCGCTCAGCTCCAGCCGCGCCTTCCGCATCATGGCCTCCGACTATGCCGAGGCCACGCTGGTGCCGGCGCTGGTCAAGGCCATGCGCTCCGAGGCGCCGGGCGTGGTGCTGGACTTCTTGACACCCTCCGACGTGACCTATCAGGACATGGAGCAGGGCAAGGTCGACCTTGCCATCAACCGCTTCAACGAAATCCCCAACTCCTTCCACCAGATGACCCTGTGGACCGACAGCTTTTCCTGCCTGCTGCACCGCAACAACCCCATCGCCAACCGCTTCAGCTTGAAAACCTATCTGGACGCCCAACATGTTTGGGTGAGCAAGACCGGCATGGGCGTGGGGGTAGGGGTGAACCCCGAGAAGTCCGGGGGGCTGGGCTGGATAGACCAGGCGCTGGAGCGCATAGGCCAGCGCCGGCGCATCAGCCTCTTTACCCGGCACTACCAGATTCCCGCCCTGATTGTGCAGCGCACCGACCTGGTGGCGACCCTGCCCAGCCGTATCGCGAGGCAGCAGGCCGACAACCCGCACATGGTCATCAAGGAGCCGCCTTTCTATATACCGGACATGGAGCTGAAGATGGCCTGGAGCCCGCTGCTGCACCACAACCCGGCGCACCGCTGGTTGCGCCAGCTTATCCTTTATGTCGCGCGCCAGAGCAGCGAAAAGGAAAAGCAGAAGGCCTCGCGCTGGAGCACATCGGCGGCGGGTGAGGAATAGGGCACTATATCTTCTGCTTATGACCACTATTTCCCGGCTGAACCAAGCCGGGATTTTCGTTAGAATGCGCCCATCCGCGCGTCCCCGTAATTTTCGTTCTGGCGCCGCTCCCGGTGAGCGGGCGTCTTTGTAGAGGTAGCAGACCATGACCGACCGCATTCGCAAGGGCGAACTTGACATCGCCAGCTCGCTCTATGACCTGGTGGTGAACGACATCGCCCCAGGCACCGGTATTGAGGGCGATGCCTTCTGGGCCTCCTTCGAGCAGGTCGTGGCGGAACTCGCCCCCAAGAACCGTGCCCTGCTGGCCAAGCGCGATGCCATCCAGGCCAAAATCGACGCCTGGCACACCGCCAACCCCGGCTTTGACTTTGCCGCCTACAAGGCCTTCCTGACCGAGATCGGCTACCTGCTGCCGGAAGGCCCGGACTTCAGCATCAGCACCGAAAACGTCGATGCCGAGATCGCCACCATCGCCGGCCCGCAGCTGGTGGTGCCCGTGAAGAACGCCCGCTATGCGCTCAACGCCGCCAACGCCCGCTGGGGCTCACTCTATGACGCCCTCTACGGCACCGACGTCATCTCCGACGAAGGCGGCGCCGAGAAGGGCAAGGGCTACAACCCCGTGCGCGGCAACAAGGTCATCGCCTATGCCCGCCAGTTCCTCGACCAGGTAGCCCCGCTGGCCATCGGCTCGCACCTGGATTCCACCCGCTATGTCATCGACGGCGAGCTGGTCGTCACCCTGAAAGACGGCACCAGCACCGGCCTCAAGGACGGTGGCCGCTTCGTCGGCTACAGCGGCGATGCTGCCAGCCCCACCGGTGTGTTGCTCCGCCACAACAACCTGCACGTGGAAATCCAGATCGACGCTGAACACACCGTCGGCAAGACCGATCCGGCCCACGTCAAGGACCTGTGCATCGAAGCCGCCATCACCACCATCCAGGACTGCGAAGACTCCGTGGCGGCCGTGGACGCCGAAGACAAGGTCGAGGTCT
>Ga0302193_10000394_pt1 | contig 39665 bp, 32 predicted proteins | sample II_Bog_E3_3_FD_200228 | JGI IMG/M metagenome (GOLD analysis project Ga0302193, IMG submission 200228) | Peat permafrost microbial communities from Stordalen Mire near Abisko, Sweden - II_Bog_E3_3 | ecosystem: Environmental > Terrestrial > Soil > Wetlands > Peat | place: Sweden: Abisko...
TGCCCCTCGTAACAAGGCACGACCGACGATGTGTGGTAACTCCACCGGCAGCGCTCCCGGCGCCACGATCAATGAAACGTCAACAAACCCCAGGCCCCGAGGATTTTGATGCAGAAGCTCCCGACCCGCTCCCAGGCCCCCGCCCCCGTTCTGCGCAACGACGGTCCGTTCAAGGCGGCCGTGGTGCTCTGGCTGCTGCTGATGGCCATGCTCAGGCCGCTGGTGGTGCCGGACGAAGGCCGCTATGCCGACGTCTCCCGCTGGATGCTGGTGGCGCATGACTGGCTGATCCCGCGCCTGAACGGCCTGCCCTTCTTCCACAAGCCGCCCATGCTGTACTGGATAGACGCCAGCCTGTTCAGCGTCTTCGGCCCCAGCGTGCAGACCGCCCGCATTGCGCCGGTGCTGGCGGCCGGCCTGTGCTGCCTGGGCATGTTCTGGTTCCTGCGCCGCCGCTTTGGCTCGGCCCTGGCGCGGCTGTCCACGGTGATCCTGGCCACGTCCGCCCTGTTTTTCGGCGGCGCCCAATACGTCAACCACGACATGCTGGTAGGCAGCGGCATTACCCTCGGCATCTTCTTCTTTGCCGACGGCGTATTAACCGGCGAACGGCGCAGCTATATTCTCGCTTACCTGGCCTGTGGCCTGGCCTTCATGTCCAAGGGCATGATCGGCCTCGCCCTGCCCGGCCTTGTGCTGCTACCCTGGTTTCTCGCCTGCGGGCGCTGGCGCCAGTTGCCGCAGGTACTGAACCCGGTGGGCATAGTCGTCTTCCTGCTGGTGGTACTGCCCTGGTTCATCATGGTGCAGCAATCCTTCCCCGGCTTCTTCCACTACTTTTTTGTGGAACAGCAGGTGCAGCGCTACGTCACTGCCGACTTCAACAACAAGCAGCCGGTGTGGTTTTACGTGGCTGGCATGATCGTCAGCCTCCTGCCCTGGCTGTTCCTGGTGCCCTGCAAGAGCCTGTGGCAGCGCTGGGTCAGCCTGTTTGGCAAAGAACTGGCGGCCTTGCTGGTCTGGTGGCCGGTAGCCATCATCGGCTTCTTTTCGCTTCCCGAATCCAAGCTGATCGGCTATGTCATTCCGGCCTGCGCACCACTGGCCATCCTGCTCGCCGGGGCCCTGCAAAAGGTCGAGATCGGCCCGCTCCGGCGCCTGAGCGGGCCGCTGTTTCTGCTGGTCATGGCCGTGGCCCTGCTGGTGGCCTGCATCAAGCACGCTGGCGGCATCACGGACGCTGAAAGCCAGTATCTGGTGCTGGTCATGAGCGTGATGGTGGTCGGCGCCCTGCTGTTGACCCTGCTGGTTGCAAAGCAGCGCATCCACTGGCTACCGGGTACCGCCCTTGCCGCCGCGCTCTGGTGTGTCACCTTTACGCTGACAATAGGCTCCGCCGACCACAAGAACAACTCACCGGATGTGGCAGTGCTGCGCCAGCACCTGACACCCGATACCGAGCTGGTTTTCTACCACCACTACTACTACGACCTGCCCTTCCTGCTGAACTGGCCCAAGGCCGTGGCCGTGGTGGAAGACTGGCCAAAGGTAACCACCGACAGCTGGGGCATGGAACTTAAAGATGGCAGCCGCTTCGATGCTGTGGCTGCCCGCAAGCTATGGGACAATGCAAAGCTGGCTCAGGCCCTGCACGCAAGTCAGCGACTGGTCATTCTGGCGCCGCTATCGACAACGGTCCCCGGCCTTGAGCACCTGCAGCCCGCATTCAGCGGACGCAACTTCAATGCTTTCGTTATCAACAATGGTGGGCGCTGAGCCTGCTCATGGGATGGCGTCAAACGGTCTGACGCCATCCCATCCGTCATTTTAATGCCAAGGAAAATAGCGTCATGACGCAAACCATGTCGCAGCGTCTGCTGCTGAATGCGCTGGGCAAACTGGTACGGCGCGGCTCCCTGACCATTGTCACTGCCAGCGGCGAACGCGTGGTGCTGGGCGATGGCGGGCTGCCACGCGCCAGCATCCGCTTTACCGACCATGCCGGCGAGCGCGCCCTGCTGCTGGACCCCGAACTCCAGTTCGGCGAGCTGTTCATGAATGCACGCCTGCTGGTTGAAGAAGGCACGGTCTATGACGTGCTGGAACTGCTGCTGCGCGACGCCAGGCAGGTAGACCCCGGTGTTTCAGTGCGCGTGCTCGACAAGATCCGCTACTCCATGCGCCGGGTCCTGCAAAACAACCGGCCCACCAGGGCACAGGCCAATGTGGCCCACCACTATGACCTGGGCGATGCGCTCTACGATCTTTTCCTGGATGCCGACCGGCAATATTCCTGCGCCTACTTTGAACACCCCGGACAAAGCCTGGAAGAAGCCCAGCTGGCGAAAAAACGCCATATCACCGCCAAACTGCTGGTGGAGCCGGGTCAGCGTGTGCTCGATATCGGCTGTGGCTGGGGCGGGCTGGCACGCTATCTGGCGGCGGTCACGGACGCCGGCGAGATCACCGGCATTACCCTGTCACAGGAACAGATTGCCACGGCAACGCGCCTGAAAAATGATGAACGGCTTGAGTACCGCCTGGAGGACTACCGCAGCACGCCGGGCCCGTTTGAACGCATTGTTTCCGTCGGCATGTTCGAGCATGTGGGTGTTGGCTTCCACGACGCCTTTTTTGAAAAATGCCGCGACCTGCTGACGGATGACGGCGTCATGCTGCTGCATTTCATCGGCAAGTGTAATGTGCCCGACTTCAATCACCCCTGGGTCGAGAAATACATATTTCCGGGTGGCCACCTGGCCTCCTTGTCCGAGGTAACTGCCTCTATCGAGCGCTCGGGCCTGATCGTGACGGATCTGGAAATACTGCGCCTGCACTATGCGCGCACCCTGAGCATCTGGCGCGAGCGCTTCATGGCCCGGCGAGAAGAAGCCAAGGCGATGTATGACGAACGCTTTTGCAAGATGTGGGAATTTTACCTGTCGATGGCGGAAGCAGCCTTCCGTTTCGAGGACGTTGCCGTCTTCCAGTTCCAGTTGGCAAAACGCCAGGAAAACGTGCCGCTGACGCGCGACTACATGAGCGCACGCAAGGAAGAACTGAGCCGGCGCGAGGCGACCGTGCCCGGGCTGGTTCCACGGCCGGTTACGGTGCACTAAGAATCCCTGCGCCCCCCCCTCCCCGCCCCTCGGCTGCAGACCGCCTGAGCGCTACTGTGGCCGTAGCAAGGGCAGGGAAATCCTGAAAGTGGCTCCACCCCCGGCGCGATTCTCGGCCTCGATGCTGCCCTTGTGCTGCGCAATCAGCATTTGCACCACGGCCAGACCCAGGCCGCTGCCGCCGGTGGCGCGGGAGCGGGAATTGTCCACGCGAAAAAAAGGGTCGAACACCCGCTCGGTAACACCCTCCGGCAGGCCGGGGCCACGATCACTCAATTCCAGTATGGCCAGTTGCCCTTCGATCATTACCCTGATTTCCAGCACGCCACCGTCTGCGGCATAGTGCAGGGTATTTTCAATCAGGTTGGTCACCACTTGCCGCAGGCGGTCACGGTCCGCCAGCACCAGAGCCGTTTCGGTATGCAGCTCCATTTTTACCCCATGGCTGGCAGCGCGCTCGGCATACAAGGGCACAAGCTGCGTGATGAAACTACCGAGATCCATGCTGCTGCAATGCAAAGACAGGCGCTCCGCCTGCACCAGTGTCAAGGTGTTCAAATCCTCGACGAGCCTGACCAGATGTTCGGCCTGATCGAGCAATTTGCGATGCTCCGCGTCGCTGCTGGCGATGACGCCGTCACACAGTCCGTGCAGGCGGCCCTGCAAAATGGTCAGGGGCGTGCGCAGCTCATGCGAGATGGCGGCAATGGTGTCCTTGCGTTCGTTTTCTAGGCGCTCGCGTGAAGCCGCCATCAGATTGAAATTCCGCACGAGTTCGGCCAGCTCGCCATTTTCGCCCAGTGCGCGGGCACGCACGGTAAGATCGCCTTTTGCGATACGCAGTGCCGCTTCGGCTACCGACGCCAGCGGGCGAATAAAAATCCGGTCCGCCAGCACGGCGGCCACGCAGCCCAGCAAGACGCTGACCACGAGACCCAACAGGAGCGCTGCGGCCAGACCGGGGCCGTCGTCAGGCCAGTATTTTTCGTAAATATCGGCAGCACGCGCACTTTTTTCCTGCCCGGTGGCCTGCAGCTGATCGAGCTCGGCGTGCACATCGGCCGGCATATTGGCATAAAACCCGTCACGCTGATCATGCTGTTGCCACAGCAGGCCAACGCCCAGCACCAGCATGACAAGCAGGGCCGCCGCCGTCATATAGGCGCCGAAGCGGACCCAGGTGCGTGTCAGTGGCTGGGCCACAGTCGATACCCCACGCCGCGCACGGTTTCAATGAGGCCATCGCAACCGGCATCCTGCAGCTTGCGGCGCAGCTTGCTCAGGTGCGAGTCAATGACACGGTTGAGTGCGTCGCTTTCCGGCAGGCAGGATTCGATCAGTTCATCACGGCTGAAGCAGCGTTTGGGCTGCTTGGCGAGAAAAGCCAGCAGGCGGAATTCGGTGAGGGTCAGAGGGATGGGGGTATGCCCACCATCCACACCCGCTACCATGACTGCGTGCATTTCATGATCAATCAACAGCTGCCCGACCGTCACCAGGGACGCGGGTGCCGCCGCTGTACTGCTGCGACGCAACACGGCGTGCACACGCGCCACTACTTCGGCGGGATTGAAAGGCTTGGAAATATAATCGTCGGCACCCAGGCGCAGGCTGAGCAATTTGTTGACGTCGTCGGTGAGGGCGGTGAGCATGATCACCGGCACCGCGTATTCACCACGGATGGTCTGCAGGATGTCTATGCCATTCTGCCCTGGCAGGCGGATGTCGAGCAGCACCAGCGCTGGCCGCAGGCGTTGCAGGTATTCCATGCCCAGCCTGCCATTGAGGGCATGTTCAGTACGAAAACCATCGTGTCGCAGATAGGCTTCGAGAATTTCCGCAATTCCCGGCTCATCTTCAATAATCAATATCAGGGGGCCATTCTGCACGGGAGGGAAACCTCTGAACCACGATGATCAGGTCGCGCTGATACGGCGGGTAATGACGACTGGCGCGGCCCGGAGCCTGATTATACGAACGCCACCCGCAAAAGGCCAATTCGCCCTCCACACAGCCTCCACAAAACCTCAATGCTTGCGCAAACCTGAGTGAGCACAATGGCAAGATAAGCATAGTGTCTGCCACCCCGGTGCAATGGACAGCACAGAGACTCCGTACCAGGTATTTGCATGCCTCTCCCGTTTCGGCCAACCCTTGCCATGACTGCCCTGCTTTGCGCATTGGGAGGCTGCACCAGCACCCCCATGCCCACGCTGCCGCAGGCGGGTTTACCGGGCAACTGGCCGGCTACCGCCGCTGCGGCCCCGGCGCCGGATCTGCGCCACTGGTGGCTGCAATTCTCCGACCCCATCCTGAACGGGCTGGTCGAGCGTGCCCTGACCGACAACCTGAGCCTGGCGCAGGCGCGGCTGCGCATCCAGCAGGAGCGTGTACTGCTCGGCACCGTCGACAGCAATTTCCTGCCGGAACTGCATGCCAGCTCGGCGGGCGTACAGTCTGCCGATGGGGCCGACAGCTTCTTCCAGTTTGGCCTTGATGCCACCTGGGAGCTGCCCCTGTTCGGGCGCAAACAGGCCAGCACCCGTATCGCCCAGGCCGGCCTGGACAGCGCCACCAGCGATGGCCAGGCCATACGCGTGTCGATAGTGGCCGAGGTGGTCAGGACCTATGTCGAGCTGCGCACTGCGCAGCAGCAGCTGGCCGTGCAGCAGCAGGTGCAGGTGCTTGAGGAAGAGCGTGTACGCCTGCTCGGTGAGCGCGTGCGCCTGGGCCTGTCGGCAGCCAGCGAACTGGTCCCGGTACAGGCGACGCTGGATGCGGACAGGGCCGCCCTGCCCCAGCGCCAGCAGGATATCGAGCAGGCGGCCTGGCGGCTGGCCGTGCTGCTGGGGCAGCCGACGCTCGACACCAGCTTGCTGAATACGGCGGCGCAACCTGTGCTGGCGCCCTTTGCCTTCAACGCTCTGCCGGCCGACCTGCTGCGCACACGGCCGGAAATCCGCAGCGCCGAAGCTGCCGTACTGCAGGCCGCCGGGGACCTGGGGGTGGCCAGGGCCGACATATACCCCAATGTCACCATCGGCGGAGCCTACATCTTCTCGGCCAATATTACGCAAAACTTTATCCGCGACGGTGACTTTCATGGCACTCCGTCACTGGCCCCCGATATCGACCTGCCCCTGTTCGACTGGGGCCGCCGCCGCGCCCTCGTGCATGCTCATGAGCTGGCGCTCGACGCCGCCCTGACCGGCTACCGGCAGGCGGTGCTGGAGGCCATCAGCGAGGTGCAACAGGCCCTGGCTGCGCTCAACGGCCAGCAGGCGCGTGTGCAGCAGGAGCAGGTGGCCCTGCACACGGCAGCCCACAGCCTCGACGCCAGCCAGGGCATGCGGCACCTGGGTCTGGCCAGCCAGCTCGATACCCTCGCCGAGCAGCAACACCAGGCAGAGCTGCAACTGGAACTGGCCGAGGCACAAGCTGGCCATGACCTGGCCTATATCGCCCTCTACAAGGCCCTGGGCGGCGCCGCCCTGCCCGCCGGCGAGGGCAGCTGATGGTCGCTCTCGCGCGCAAGACCCTGTGGCGGGAATGGCCGCGCTTCATGCCGGCCGTGCTGGCGATCTGCTTTGCCGGCATGTTGCTGGCCGTGCAGGCAGCGCTGGTGCTGGGCATTTTCGGCAGCGCCGCGCTTTATGTAACGGCCTCGTCGGGCGATCTCTGGGCCGGCTACCCCGGCACCCAGAGTGTCAACCTGGGCCGCGCCATCAGCAGCGATGTGGAAATGGCCCTGCGCATGCACCCCGAGGTGACGGCGGTGGAGCCCATGCTCTGGCTGGACGCCGACTGGCGCAGCAACCAGAGCAATGGCGGGGTTTCCGTGTCCGTCAACGGCATCAATCCCCACCCGGACGGCATGATGTTCAGCCATATCCTGCTGCCGGCAACGCGGCAGGCGCTGATGCAGCCCGGCGCCGTCATCGTGGACCGTGCCGACCTTGACCAGTTGGGCGTGCAGCCCGGTGGCTCGGCCTGGATAAACAACAAGCGCGTATTCGTGGTGGCCACTGTATCCGGCTTGCGCGCTCTGGGCGGGGTCAACGTACTGGCCTCGCTGGATACGGTGCGCGAACTTGACACTGACCCCCATGATGCCGGCCGCCCGACCTACCTGCTGGCCCGCCTGAAAGACCCGACCACCGCAGCCAGGGTCAGTCACGCCATCAGCGGCCAGCCCGCCTTCGGGCCCTACGAAGTGTGGACCGCCGCCAATTTTGCCCGCCGCTCGCAGATGTTCTGGATGTTCGACACCGGCGCCGGTGTAGCCGTGCTGTTCCTGGCTGCCATCGTGCTGGTGGTGGGCGCGGTGGTCGCCAGTCAGGCACTGACCGCCGTGGTGATCGGCTCGGCCCGTGAATACGCCACCCTCAACGCGCTCGGCGCCGGCAAGGCCGCCCTGCGCTGGGTGGTGCTGGAGCAGGCAGCGTGGATAGGCGGGCTCGGGCTGGTGCTCGGCAGCCTGCTCAGCACGGCGCTGCTGGTGGTGGCCTACAGCCGCGATGTGCCGGTCGACATGAACCTGGCTACCGCCCTGACCTGTGCAGTGCTCGTGCTGGCCCTGGCCATGACCTCCGGCCTGTTTGCCATGCGCGGCCTGATGCGCGCCGACCCGTCCCTGTTGCTGAGGTAAGCCGTGAGCCCGCAGACGCTGTCACTCACCCCGCGCCCCCAGCCCACGCTGGAGGCTCACCTGGTCAGCAAATCCTTTGTGTCGGGCATTGTGCGTATCCAGGTACTGTCGCAGCTGTCCATCAGCATCATGCCGGGCGAGTTGACCCTGATTGCCGGCCCCTCCGGCTGCGGCAAGAGCACGCTACTGTCGATTCTCAGCGGCCTTCAGCATTGTGACGAAGGCCGCGTGGTGGCGCTGGGCCAGGACCTGACCGGCGCCAGCCTGCGCGAGCTGGAGCGCTTCCGGTTGCAACACACCGGCTTTGTGTTCCAGGGCTTCAACCTCTTCCCTGCCCTGACCGCCCGTGAGCAGGTCGAGCTGCCGCTCAAGTACCTGGGCCTGTCAAGGGCGCAGATGCGGTCCAAGGCGCTGGCCGCGCTGGCCGAGGTCGGCCTCAGCAACCGTGCCGAGCTGCGGCCCAGCGCCCTCTCGGGCGGGGAAAAACAGCGCGTGGCCATCGCCCGCGCCCTGGCCAAGGAGCCGCAACTGCTGTTCGCCGACGAGCCCACCAGCGCGCTGGATGCCGTCAGCGGCCAGACCGTGATCGACATCCTGCACCGTATCGCCCGTGACCACGGCACCACCGCGCTCTGCGTGAGCCACGACCCACGCCTGATCCGCCATGCCGACCGCGTACTGGCCATGGAAGACGGGGTCATTGACCGTGACTGGCGCGGCAGCGGCTTCGACAACGCCCACGACGATCTTCTTGCCCTCAAGGACAGCCATTCATGAGTTATTCACGGCACCGGTTCGGCCTGCTGGCACTGTGCTGCCTGGCCCTGCCCGCCTGCTCGCCACCGGCCGACAAAGACACGGCCAAGGCAACCAGCAGCGCCGACGCCCTGCCCACCTATACCGCCATGGCGCGCGGCACGGTTGACGTGGAAGGCGGCCTGCTTGATGTCTCCAGCATCCGCGATGGCGTCTTCAGCAGCATCAATGTCACGCCCGGACAGCGTGTGCGCCGGGGCGCCCTGCTCGGCCAGCTGGATACGCAGGCGGCCACGCTCGATGTGGGCATGGCCCAGGCCGAAGTTGCACATGCCCAGGCCGAGGTGGCGGCATTGACGGTGCGCCTGCCCGGCACCGAGCAGGCCCGGCAGCGCTGGCAGGAGGCCGCCCGCCTGGGCGCCGCCGAGCAGCAGCAGGCCGATACCGCCGCCGAGGCCAGTGCCCAGCTACAGGCCGACATCGCCGTGGCCAGGGCCGGCGTGGAACTGGCCCGGCAAAAGCTCTTGCAGGCACAACATGACCTGGACCTGGACCATGTGCTGGCGCCGGCTGACGCGGAAGTCATCAAGGTGCTGGTGCAGGCCGGCAATGCCGTCAGCGCGCAGGATCATCAACCCGCCTTCGTGTTGCTGCCCGAGCGCCCGCTGATCATCCGCGCCGAGGTGAACGAAAGTTATGTGTCACGCATCAAGCCCGGCCTGGCTGCCGAAGTGACGCTGGAGGCCGACCCCGGCCAGCCCGCACTGGCCGCCAGCGTGCTGCGCGTCAGCCGCGTACTGGAAACCGGGCACCTGAGCGAAGAGCCGCAAATGGCGCGTGCCTTCGAATGCATTCTTGCCCTGAAACAAACCCCTGAAACGCTTGCGCAGGCACTGCGCATTGGTCAAACCGTACTGGTGAAATTCAATGACTGAGTTGTTAGGCGACACCCATGGCGTCCATACGGCCGACAATCCCCTACCCTTCGCGCTGGACGCGGGCGGCCCGGACTCCTGGATCATTCTCTGTGATTTCGACGGCACCATCAGCCTGCGCGACGTCACTGACCGCCTGCTGGAAAATTTCGGCAAGCCCGGTTGCGAAACCCTGGAAAATGCCTGGGAAGCCGGCCATATCGGCTCGCGCGAGTGCATGCGCGGGCAGATTGCCCTGCTCGACGCCAGCCGCGCCGACATGGACAACTGCCTGGACAGCGTTGAAATCGATCCCGATTTTTCGGCCTTTGTCGATCTCGCTGCCGCTCGGGGCATTGCCGTGCGGGTCATCAGCGACGGCCTCGACTACGCCATTCACCGCATTCTGGCGCGCTACGGGATTGATACACTGCCGGTTGCTGCCAATCACCTGGAACAGGTGAGCGAGCGCTCATGGCAATTGCGTTTCCCGCATGCCCGCTCCAGTTGCAAGCAGGCCAGCGGCAATTGCAAATGCGCGCAGATGCAGCAACCGCATGTGCGGCGCGCGCGCATTATTTTTGTGGGTGATGGCAGCTCGGATTTTTGTGCCTCGCATGTCGCCGACGTGGTGCTGGCCAAGGATCGCCTGATTGATTATTGCGCTGCCCAGGGCATCGAGTACCTGCCCATCCATAATTTTGCCGATGCCCTGCAACTGCTGCCGGGCATTCTCGACAACCCGCCCGCCGAAGCACCGGCGCACCCCCTGGCAACACCAGCCATATTGAAGGTGGTCGGATGATACAGGATGTCGAATACCTCATGGAGGGTGGGCGCGCGGGCGTGCTGCTCATTCATGGTCTGACCGGCACACCCAATGAAATGCGCCTGCTCGGCAAGGGCCTGCACCGTGCGGGTTTTACCGTGTATGGCATGCAACTGGCCGGGCACTGCGGCGACGAAAAAGACCTGCTGCAAACCAGCTGGAAAGACTGGTATGCCAGCGTGGAGCGCGCCGCCGAAAAATTGCAGGCGCGGGTGGATCATTTCTTTGTAGCCGGGCTTTCCATGGGTGCTGTGCTGGCCCTGAAGCTGGCCGCCGACCATCCTGATAAAGTTGCGGGCGTGGGCGTTTATGGCCCCACCTTCACCTACGATGGCTGGAGCATTCCGGGCTACGCAAAGCGCTGGGGATTTTTGCTGCACGCCTTCAAGAAACTCAATCTTTTCCAGAACCGGGTTTTCAACGAACACCCGCCCTATGGCCTCAAGGATGAACGCCTGCGCGCAACGGTGGCCGCCAGCATGCAGAGTGGCGACAGCGCCGCCGCCGGGCTGGCCGGCAACCCCTGGGCCTCGCTTACGGAAATGCTGGAGCTTTCTGCAAAGACCAAGCGCCAATTACGTCAAGTGACTGCGCCCTGCCTCGTCATGCATGCCGAGGAAGATGATATTGCCGATATAAAAAATTCGCTGCTGGTGCAAAAGCGGGTAAGCGGCCCGGTGGAAATGGTGGTGCTGCGCGACAGCTACCACATGATCACGATTGATCGCGAGCGCCGCACCGTGGTGAATAAAAGTATTGAGGTTTTCCAGGGGATTGTGCAGCAGCGCCTGACCAAGGCAGCGAGCCGACAGACCTTGCAGGATATATTTCCTGAGTATTCGCCGGTACGGGCGGTGAAGGGTTGACGCTGGCTTAGACCCTCTCTTGCCAGCTTTTAATCCCCTCTCCCTTCGGGAGAGGGGATTAAAAGCCACTATCTATCAACCGCCGCGCTTGGCGCGCGTCAGCAACTGATCCAGCAGCGACAGGCCCTGATCAATTTCTTCCGGCGAAATCATCAACGAGGGCGCAAAGGTAATGACGTTCTTGTAATAGCCGCCAACATCCAGAATCAGCCCCATCTTCTTGCCCTGCCAGTCGAGATCGCCCGACAGGCCGATGTGTACCATACGGTCCAGCAATTCGCGATTGGGCGTAAAGCCGTCTTCGGTGCAGATTTCAGCGCGCAGCGCCAAACCAAGACCATCAACGTCGCCAATTTCCTTGTGCCGCTTTTGCAGGTCCTTCAGGCCTTCAAGGAAATGCGCGCCCTTGGCCATGACCATACCTTCAAAATCCATTTCCGTGGTCATTTTCATGACTTCCAGACCCAGTGCCGTGCCCATGGGATTGGAGGCAAACGTGGAGTGCGTGGAGCCGGGCGGGAAAATGGTCGGGTTGATCAACTCTTCACGCGCCCACAGGCCGCCCAGCGGATTCATGCCATTGGTCAGCGCCTTGGCAAACACCAGCACGTCCGGCTTTACGCCAAAATGCTCGATAGACCAGAGCTTGCCGGTGCGGTAGAAGCCCATCTGGATTTCGTCGACCACCAGCAGGATGCCGTAGTCGTCCAGCACCTTTTTGAGACCGGTGAAGAAATTGCGTGGGGGCACCACGTAGCCGCCAGTGCCCTGGATGGGCTCGACATAAAACGCGGCATATTCCGCCTGCTTCATCTTCGGGTCCCAGACGCCGTTGTATTCCGTTTCAAACAGGCGGGCGAAATCCTTGACGCAATGTTCGCCATATTCGTCGGCCGTCATGCCCTTGGGGCGACGGAAGGGATAGGGAAAGGGCACGAAATGCGCGCGATCACCAAAGTGCCCGTAGCGCCGACGATAGCGGTAGCTGGAGGTAATCGCCGAGGCGCCCAGGGTGCGGCCATGGTAGCCGCCTTCAAAGGCAAACATCAGGCTCTTGCCATTGCAGGCATTACGCACGATCTTGAGCGAGTCTTCAATGGACTGCGAGCCGCCGACGTTGAAATGCACGCGACCGTCCATGCCGAACTTGGACTTGGCGTCGAGGCAGATGCGCTTGGCCAGTTCGATCTTGGTAGGGTGCAGGTACTGGCTGGCTACCTGCGGCAGCGTGTCGATCTGGTGCTTGAGGACGTTGTTGAGACGCTCGTTGCCGTACCCGAAGTTGACGGCCGAATACCACATCTGCAAATCCAGGAAGGCCGTGCCCTTGGCGTCGTACATATAGCTGCCCTTGCAGCTTTCGAAAATATTCGGTGGATTCACATAATGAACGGTATCACCGTAGGAGCAGTATTTGGCTTCGTCTTCAAGCAGTTGGGAATCGGACATTACAACCTCTTGTTATAAAATGGCACGCCCGCAACCCTCGCAGCGTGTTCCTGTGACAGCATTGCATGCTGCCTTGCCAACCTTGCCCGAACATTGATCTTGTGTGGAGAAACGATGGAGACAAGGCAGAGGTCTGCCAGCCAGACTCAGGCTCCTGAAAGCGGGCCGCCCGTCCCTGCCGGGCGTAAATACAAACGGCGCAGCAAATCGGCCCAGATGAGCAGGCAGGCCAGGCACAGCGGCCTGAACAACTCGCTGGCCGTCCAGCCTATCATGATCATGGCAGCGATCATCATGACCGAGAGGGCGCGCAGGCTGAGCCATTCCCTGGATTCACCGGCATCCGTGTAGAACATCCTGCCCAGCAAAACCGTGAGCGGCAGAATCATCATGCCAAAATAGTGCGTCTCGGAAATCGGCGGAATCAGCAGTTGCCACAGGATGAAGGCGCTGCACAGGAGCAATTCGTCCTGCTGGTTTTTGATGCGGCGTGCCGCCAGCAACATCGGCAGCAGCATGATACTGCCTACCGCCATACTCAGGTGGGCCGCAAGATCAGGATTGACCCGTGCGGAAAGAAAGAGCGCCTGCAAGGACTGATTGCGACTTTTATAGGCATTCATGAGCTGTGCATACAACGGTGTGCTGCTGGCGCGCTCGGCGTTCGACATCAGTGCCGGCTTTGCCACCGCCTCCATCCAGTCGTCCAGGTATTTATTGTTTTGCTGCCAACCCCAGAACAGGCTCGGTAGCAGCAGCAACATCAGGCTGATGCCGGCGAGAGTAGCCAACAACGCACGCCACTGGCGGCGGACGACAAAATAGGCCAGCAGGGTCAGGGGGAAAACCTTGATGACAATGGCTGCGGCAAGGCTCAGCCCGGCCAGCAGCGGGCGGCCACGCAAATGAAAATAGAAGGTGGCGATGACCAGCGCGATGACAAACCCGGAAGCCTGGCAACGCATGATCCCCGACGCGAGCAAAGTCGACAAAAACAGCAGGGGCAACGCATACAACGCCGTCTTGTGGCGCTCGCTGACCACGCTCCCGAGCAGGGATACCGACATGATGGAGGACAGCGCCAGCGCCGCTGTTTCCAGCAGGAACCAGAGGCCGGAGCCGACAGCCAGCGACAGTTTTGCCAGCGGCACCATGAGCAGCGCAAACGGCGGCGGATACACATAATTCCAGCCGTGTTCGTTCTGCACCGTATAGATATTGCCGCCGTCCAGCACCGCCTGGCCGGCCGCGCGATACACCGTGTAATCCGTATGGGTAACGTCGTCCCAGGCGACGCGATACACGGTGGACCAGCCCAGCAATACCAGCACGAGGGCCAGAAACAGCCACAGGAACAGGCGCAGGCGTTGCAGGGTCTGCTGCTCGTCGCTCTCGCTTGTAGTTGACATCATGCTTGCCACGAATTGCCATCACGGCGATCAAACGCTGATCGGCCAGGTGACCTCAGAACAAAGAGGCGGCAGTTTAACCCGCTTGCCTGACGGGTGGCTGACAGCGTTTCGAAGGGACAACAAAAGCTACAGAACAGGCCATAACGCTATACCTTATTGGCCTGTTCACGCGAAGGCTGCATACCTTACCGGAAACCAATCCACAGCTGCAGGGAACCGGCAATGGCCCCGGTGACACCGCCCAGCAAAATGAGTATCCACTCATCTTCCTGAAAGGCCGGACGCAGCAGATTCTGGAACTCCAATGGCGTGAGCTTCAGCATGCGGTCGATAAAGATGACCGACACCTTGCGCGCACGGCTGGCATTGAACTCGGGCTGGGCCAGAGGTTCCATGGTGGCGATAATGGATTTCTCGACGATGGTGTTTTTCAGCTTGGCATAGGCATCCCAGCCCACCGCCAGCTGCACCACGGTACGCACCATCGGCGCTTCCATCATGCGCCCGACATGGCGTTTGATGATCTTGCGCGTACGGTCGGCCCGTTTGCCAAACAGGGCTTCGTGCATGATGTGGCGTACCGAAAGCATGTCGTGCGTGGTGATTTCGGTGAACACGGTGGACACTTCCTTTTGCCGGCGCATAAAGGCACCGTGGAAGGTAATGCCCAGGAATTTGTGCGGATTGATAGGGTTGAACACCATCCAGATGGCGAGCCAGTTGGTCAGGAAACCCCAGATGGCGGCCCAGATAACGAGAGTCCAGTGGTAAGGCACGATCAGCCAGATAACCATCTGCACGAGGCCGAAGAAGAAGCCAATAAAGAAACTGACATTCCAGATAAAGTCGATTTCCTTCTGGCCGACCTTGAGGAACATCTTCACCATCAGGCTGCGGTCACCTTCCATTTGCCGCACGATCATTTCCTTGACGTCCACCAGACTTTCTATGTGCGTGGTAATGTCCTTGATCAGCAAATTCATGATTTCCGGCATTTGCTTGCGCACCTGGGCATACACCCGGCGCTTGATGCTGACCGGCAGATTCTCCCAGAGCAGGGCATTGCGCTCGGCCATGACCTCGTCGATAAACTCCTCGATGCGGCTCATCAATTCCTTGGCCATGAAATCGCCCATTTCCTGCGGGTCCATTTCGCCGATGATTTCACCCAGCGAACCCAGCTTGGAAATGGTCTGGTCAACGACAATGCCGGAAATCTTGCCAGCCTTGCGCGGCACGATGCCCTGCCAGCCGACAGGAATGGGGCCGATATGGAACCCCCAGAACTTGATGGGGTAGAACACCATCTTCAGCGCCATCCAGACATGCCCCCAGGTGACCAGGGCGGCAATGATGGCAACCCACTTCCACACGCGGTAATCAGGGTTGCTGTGTATGGCGTCCCAGCTGAAGGTATGCCAGCTGATGTTATTCCAGATAACGTGAAGGGCGTCTGTCATGCACTTTCCTTGCGGCTACGGTCCGGGACCTTGCTGTATTGATCGTGGTGGGGCCTCCCGGGGACCCGCCTGCCTCACGAGGGTGCGAGCATAACATAAGGTGTAGCAAAGACTTAAGACGCAAGGAGCCAATGTAACCAGACTGTATACAACCCCGGCGCTCGACAGGAAGCCGCTCACCACCCGGCGCCAACACCTTATTGACGCCCGGCCACAAATAGTGCTGGCCAAAGCCCCACACTACAGGTATAGTTCGCGCCCTCATCGTTCCTGACCCCCCTTCCTGCCCTCGGCAGAGACATTTGGTTGGCGACGACGACTCGCGCCAGCAGGTCTCGCTACCGCCAGGGTGGCTTTCGCGTTCTGCTCGCATTTTTACTCTCAACGCTTGGGGTCTCATCCCCTTGGAGTATCCGCATTGTCTTTTGCATCCTTAGCCCTGCATGAAAAGCTGCAGCAAGCCCTGCTTGCCGCCGGTTATGAAAACCCGACTCCGGTTCAGGCCGAAGCCATTCCGGCGGTTCTCGCCGGCCACGACCTGATCGTGTCCGCCCAGACCGGCACCGGCAAGACCGCAGCTTTCATGCTGCCCGCCCTCTCCCGCATCGCCAACGAGCCGCGGAAAGAAGGCCGTGGTCCGCGCGTTCTCGTGCTGACCCCCACCCGTGAACTGGCCCAGCAGGTGACTGCTGCCGCCCAGAAGTACGGCTCCCAGCTCAAGGGCCTGAACACCGTCAGCGTGCTCGGCGGCATGCCCTTCCCGCTGCAGAACCGCATGCTGTCCCGTCCTTATGACATCCTGGTCGCCACCCCCGGCCGCCTGATCGACCATATGGAACGCGGCCGCATTTCCTTTGACCGCCTGGAAATGCTGATCCTGGACGAAGCCGACCGCATGCTCGACATGGGCTTCATTGAAGACGTCGAGCTGATCGCCTCCAAGACCCCGCCCGAGCGCCAGACCCTGCTGTTCTCTGCCACCATCGAGTCGCGCATTACCTCGCTCGCCGGCAAGCTGCTGCGCAACCCGAAGCGTATCGAAATCAGCGCCCAGACCGTGCGTAACGAGAACATCACCCAGCGTGTCTACTTTGCCGACGACCTGGACCACAAGAAGAAGCTGCTGCTGGAACTGCTGACCTCCACCGAGATCAACCAGGCCATCATCTTTGCCGGCACCCGTGTCGACAGCGATGCCCTCGCTGATGAACTCAGCGGCTTCGGTCATGCCGTGGACGCCCTCCATGGCGACATGAAGCAGGCTGCGCGCAACCGCACCCTGAACAGCCTGCGCCAGGGCCGTACCCGCTTGCTGGTGGCGACCGATGTGGCCGCCCGTGGCATCGACGTGCCCGGCATCACCCACGTGATCAACTACGATCTGCCCAAGTCTGCCGAAGACTACGTGCACCGCATCGGCCGTACCGGTCGTGCCGGCCGCGCCGGTCAGGCCGTGTCGCTGGTTGGCCCGCGTGACCGCAGCGTACTGCGTCGTATCGAGCAGTTCACCGATCAGCGCATTGAAGTCGCCGTGCTGGCCGGTCTTGAGCCGCGCCGCAGCACCGAAGACCGCCCGCGCCGTCCCGCTGGCGCCAATGACAAGCCGCGCTGGGGCAACAAGGATCGCCAGAGCCGTGATGCCCGCCCCGAGCGCAGCGACCGCTTTGCTCCGCGCCGCGAGCCGGGCAACGAAGCCACTCCGCGTCGGGAACCGGGCAATTTTGCCCCCCGCCCGGAATACGCTCCGCGCGCTGACCATGCTCCACGAGCAGACCATTCTCCTCGTGCGGAGTACGCCCCACGTGGCGATGCTGCACCGCGTCGTGAAGGCGGTTTCCCCCCGCGCCGTGACTCGGGCTTTGCCCCGCGCCCGGACCACGGCAATGGCAACAGCTACGCGCCCCGTCGTGACAGCGGCTTTGCCGGCGCTGGCCGTCGTGACGACCGTGCCCCGCGCCCGGACAGCTTTCGTGGCCGTGACAACAGCAGCCGCCCGGCTTCTGCCGGCACCGGTTTCAGCCGTCCGCGCAGCGAATATCCGGTTGAGCGCCCGGTTGAAGTCGCCCAGGAAGTGGCCGTGAGCTACGCCCGTCCGCGCCGCCCGCGCCCGGAAAACGAAGCCCGCCCCACCACGGCCACGGCTCGCCGCCCCGCCTCGGACAGTTTCTTTGAAGAACGTCCGTAAGCGTCAGGCATAAAGCCATAAAAAAGCCCGCGCAAGCGGGCTTTTTTATGGCTTTTATCTGGCGGCGGCGACTGTGGACAAACTTGCCATCAGACACTGTCAAGATAGAGTACATATAGACACTGAGCGGCCCCCGGCTACCCACCATATGCGTACAGACTGGGGAAATCATGACATTTGTCATAACTCAAAGCACGATCAAGTGCCACAAAACTGCGCAAGCCATCACAAGTGCTGTGGATAAGTCTGTTGACAATCGGGCTCGTACCATCAGCTGGAAGACCCCGCTCAACGCTCGCCCAGGTCCATGCTCAGGGTAAAGAAGATGGTGGGCTCGGAGTTCTGGAACTCGCCGTTGTAGTCGATTTTCTGGGTAGTGCCAATGCCTACGCTGGCAATCTTGCGGGTGGTGTCGTCAACCCAGTGATAGCCAAGGTCAACGCCACCGCCAAGCAGGCGGAAAGGCTTTTCACCGATGGTGTAGTCGGCCACCTGCCCGGCAAATACGCCCACATAATAGCCGCTGTCGTGCCCGGAGGTGGCATCACCTATGGGAGTTCGCCAGTTGCCATGGCTGAGCAGCTGTGAGTTCTGGTCCTTGTAGACGCCATAGGCAAAGTTGCCAAAGCGGGTCACAACCTCGCCATTGACGCCAATGGTGTCATTGAAAAAACCGATACCAACAAAGTATTTGTGGGGGCTGCTGGAAATGGGCTGGTCTGCATCCGGTGCGGGAGCATCGTCAGCATGGGCAAGGGCGCCGAGCAGCAGAGGTACGGCCAGACTCAGGGTCAATAAAGAAATGCGCATGTGGCTTCCCGTTCACCGCCATTTTTTATTGTCGGCAGCTATTGTTATAGGCGCTCGCGGTTTTGGACCGCGAAGTCCCGCCGAGTTTAAAGAGGTACGCGGCCAGCATCAAGCGCCTGACGCACCTGCACACGATATACATACAGTTCTTCAGCCAACAGGTTCACCGAGGCCAAAACCCAGGGCTGCCAGGGTTGCGGTGGCCGGGTGCCCGGCGGGCAGCAACAGCCGGTGGGCGGCAAACTCGCGCCGGGCCGGGTAATGCCGGCGCAGTTCGTCAAACGCAAGCTCTGGCTGTGCCTGCTGCCGGGTTTGACGAAGGGCAGCGTCGTCACGGCGGATGTCGTAAGCCTGCCTGACAGCCAGCCGCAGGGCTGCCCGGTAGCCAGTCCCGGACGGAATGCCGAGCGCAGGACCGGCCAGCGCGGGCACGAAATCCTGATAGCGCAGGCTTGGCAGTTGGCCCAGATGATGGCACAAGGCTTCGTAAACCTGTTGAGTACCCCGCCACTTGCCATCAAGGCTATAGCCGGCGATATGCGGAGTACCAAAGGCCACGTGGTCAAGCAATCCCGGCAGCAAGGCCGGCTCGCCCTCCCACACATCCAGCGCCGTGCGCAGCCTGCCTGCCTGCAAACTGTGCAGCAGGGCAGCGTTGTCCACCACGGCGCCACGCCCGCCATTGATCACGAGAGCGTCAGGCTTCATGGCCGCCAGCTCAGTCGCGCCGATCAGGTGCCACGTGGGGCAAGGGCCGGATCGTGTCAGCGGCGTATGCAGGCATATCACATCAGCCTCGGCCAGCACCGTCGGCAGCGGCAGCTGTTCAATACCGGCCCTTTTCACCAGCGGATCATGGCCAATGATGCGCCAGCCAAGCTGCCCGGCGAGCGCCGCCACCTGGCTGCCAACATTGCCAAGGCCCACCACGGCCAGGGTCTTGCCCGTGCCGGGCCCGGCATACAGCTCCAGCAATACCGCCACCACGTATTCCGCCACGGCGCGGGCGTTGCACCCCGGTGCCGCCGCGACACCGATACCCGCCTGCTCCAGCCAGGGCAGATCAAGGTGGTCGGTGCCAATCGTGGCTGTACCGACAAAGCGCACCCGGCTGCCCTGCAACAGCTGTGGGCCAACCGGGGTTACGGAGCGTACCAGCAGCACATCGGCGTCTGCCACGTCGGTCGGGCTCAACTGGCGGCCGGGCCTGCGTATGAGCGAGCCAAAGCCGGCAAAGAACTCCTCCAGCAGGGGTATGTTTTCATCGGCGACAATCTTCATGCACACAGGCCTTTATAAGGGTTACCGCAGCCCGCAGCTGACGGCACGCTGACAGTTTTGCGCAAATTATTGATTTTTATATACAATGGCAATGCTACCCCGCCTCCGCCCAAAGCGGTGCCGGGAATGCGCTACCCTCCCCTTTCTGGTTGTATACATGCCCCCAAGCCGTTTTGAAAGCCTGCGCGACTTCCTTTATAGCGAGCCCGTGTTTACGGCCAGCGCGGTGCAACGGCTGCACCTGGGTGGCAGCATCAGCGGCTGGGTCAGGCCGGAGCTGGCGGCAGCACTGCTGACACTCCGGCCAAAGCAGACCCGCCATATTGGCGATGAAGTGTATCTGGCCGTGGCGGGCAAGGACTATCTTTCCCGCAGCCAGGAACTGCAAGACCTGGCGCTGGCGCTGCGCGACCAGGGTCTGGTCGGCGGCTGGCGCAACGAAGCGATGGTGCTGCATGACGCCAGCGGCCAGCCCTTTGCCGAAATGGAGCGGGCCGCGCTACGGGCGCTGGGCCTGCCCACCGTCGGCGTCCACCTCAATGCCATGGTGCAGACACCGGAAGGGGCGCAGATGTGGATTGCCCGGCGTAGCGCCAGCAAGGCGGTGGACCCGGGCCTGCTCGATAATCTGGTGGGCGGCGGTGTCATCGGCCGCGAAAGCATCGCGTCCACCCTGATCCGCGAAGCCTGGGAAGAGGCCGGCCTGCACATTACCCGCACCGGCCAGCCACGTAGCCGGCTGCACATTCTCCGCCATAGCGCCCACGGTATTCAGGACGAAACCCTGCACGTCTATGAGCACTGGCTTGCTCCCGGCTTCCAGCCCGAAAACCGGGACGGCGAGCTGGCGGCCACCCGGCGCCTTGCGCTACCCGCCGTGCTAATTCGGCTACAGCAGCTAGACTTTACTCGCGATGCAGCCCTGGTCATTCTGGACGGGCTCTGCCGTCAGTGGTTTTTTGGCACTGACACCCCACGTATCCGGAAATTGCTCGATGATTTTGGCCTTTACCGGATCAAAACCTGAAAAAACCGACGAAGCTGACGTTATTTTTCTCAAAAGGTGGACGGGCGCACAAGGTTACGGAAAACACCTACACCTCGGGGTAAAACGCAGGTAGACATGGGACGGCCCAAACCATGGACAATGAAAGAAAACCCGACGGGCAGGAAAAAACGGCGGGGGCTGACCCGAAAAGAACAAAAAACAGGTCTGGCCAGTGCAGCACTGCTTTTGGCAATGCATGTGGGCGAATGGAAATTGTCACTTTGTGACGCGTTGTGTCGCTACTCCACAAGCCGGACGCAAGCTAGAAACGAGGTCGCGAATGCGCTGCAAACCTGTTGCAAATACAAGGAATTTTGTTGTCGCGCGGGGCTTTGACTGCGCCAAAACCTTGTGCGTTAATAGGCCTGCTCTTGCAGGCCGTGAATACGTGGCACTGTTATGCGACAGGCAGTTCGTGAGCCCAGCCACCCTAAAACAACATTGTGGACAAAAATGATGATTCGCGCGCGCTTGCTTGCCCTTTTCCTGGGCCTATCAGCCGTTGCCGGTCCCGCCCTCGCCGCCGAAGCGGCAGCCGGCGATGCCAGCCTCCCGGCGGATATTTCCGGGCTCAAGATGGACATTGTCACCCTCAACCGTGAAATCAGCCAGATGGAAAACGAGCTGCTGTTCCCCAGCTCACAGACCTCGGTGCTGCTCTCCGTTGATGTGGGCGCCAGCGTGCGCCTGGTGGATATCAACCTCAGCCTCGACGACAAGAACGTCGGCTATCATTTTTATTCCGACCCGGAAACCGCCGCGCTGGCCAAGGGCGGCGTACAGCGCGTCTATTCCGACAACGTGACCTCGGGTCAGCACGTGCTGAAAGCACTCATCAATGGCTATGATGCCCAGGGCAAGGCCTTCCAGCGCACAGTCTCCTACAATTTCACCAAGGGCCCGAAGCGCGAAGTGATCGAAATCAAGGCGGGGGACGACCCCACCCGCACACAAAGCGAGTTCCGTTTCAAGGAGTGGGAATCCCAGTAATCCGCTGCTGCACCAGGAACTCCTTATGAAGCCGATGAATCCTTACCGCCAACTGTGCTCCGCACTGGCGCTGGGCGCCGCCATGATGCTGGCGCAGCCTGCCTGCGCTGACGACGACACCCAGGGCGGGGCACTCAATATTGATGCCGCCCCCACCAATATCAATGTGGAAGACCGCCTGAAGGTTGCTGACGACCCCCAGCTGTTTGCCTACAGCCAGATCATGTACATCTACAATACCGGCAACGATTTCGATGCGCTGAACCAGTTGCTGCTGTACAAGACCGACGGCACCCTGCCCGAAACCGACATCGACTCGGAAACCCTGCTGGGCAATCTTTACACCCTGCTGGGCCTGTCAGACCAGGCCGACGCCGTATTCACCCGTGCCATCAGCCACGACACCATTTCCGCCACCCGTAACCTGACCTGGTTCAACAAGGGCAAGCTGCAGTTCCAGCTGGGCCACTATGCCGCCGCCGAAAAGATTTTCACGGAGCAGCAGCACAATGTCAGCGGCGACTATGACGCCCAGCGCCGCATCATGCTGGCCAATATCCTGTGCAAGAACGGCAACTTCATCGATGCCCGCCACGTGCTCGGCCCGGTGCCGCTGAACAGCATCTATGGCGCCTATGCCACCTATAATATGGGCATTGCCAATCTGCGTGCCGGGCACTCCTCCGAAGGCATCAGCATGCTGACCCGGCTGATGACCATGCCCTCGGGCAACGGTGAAAACAACACCCTCAAGGACCGCTCGGCACTGGCCATCGGCTTTACTTATCTGCAGCGCAACCAGCCCGACTACGCGCAACAGGCCCTGGTCAACATCCGCCTGGACGGCCCCTTCAGCAACCAGGCCTTGCTGGCGCTGGGCTACTCCCACTTTGAGCGCAATGAGTACAAGAAAGCCCTGTCGTTCTGGATGGAGCTGGAAAAGCGCAATCCTTCTGATCCGTATGTGCAGGAAACCCTGCTGCTGGCGCCACGCGCGTTCGAGGCCCTGGGTGCCCTGCCCCAGGCCATGGGCAGCTACCGGCAGGCGACCGACATATTGCGCAAGGAAATTGTGACGGTCGATGCCCTGACCAAGACGGCGAACGACCCGCAATGGCTGGAAATACTCGCGCCAGACGCCAAGAACTCCATGACGGCAGACCCCCTGACCCCCATGGAAACCACCGCTGCCAGCGACAAGGGCGAGGTGCTGTTCCTGTACAAGCTGATGGCCTCCAATGATTTCAATGAAGCCTTCAAGCAGTACCAGCAATTGCGCCGTCTGCAATGGGTCATGGACCGGCGCGCCACCGATCTGCAAGCCCTCAAGCAGGTTGCCAATACGCTGGACACTGTAAATGCCTCTCACCTGGATGACATCACCCAGCGCCTGAGCGAGTTGCGGGGCCGCTATGCCCGCATGCAGAAGCATTGGGAGGCCATCCAGGTCGCTGCCCAGGATGCCGGCGCCAACACGGATGACTTTGCCAGTGTCGCCACCGACGCCGACCAGCATCGCGAGCACCTGCTGGCCGACATGCAGACCAATCTCGACCAGCGCTCTGACAGCCCCGAAGTGCGGGACTTGCGGCAGCGGGTCGCGCGGCTGCACGGCATGAGCCTGTGGATGGAAGGCACTGATGCGCCCGTGGCCCAGGACGACATGATGGCACGCCTGCAGAGCACCGATGCAGACATCCAGGCCCTGCAGGAGCGCCTGCAAGCCGTGCAGGCCTTGCTCGACGACAACCACAAGGTCATTGCCAGCGACCCCGAGCCCAAGCTTGATGACCTGATCACTCGGGTTGCCAAGGCTCGGGATCAGATCAAGGTCGCCGAAGACCAGTACCGCGAGTACATGCGCGCACAGGCACTGGATGTACTGCAGAAGAACAAGGTCAAGTTGAGTGATGAGCTGGCCGAAGCCTACCTGAATCTTGCCCGTATCGAGGATGAGGCCATCAACAAGGATGACAAGGCGCCCTCCAGCAGTAGCAGCACACCGGGAGCCACTCCATGAAGTCCAGCCTGCCGCGCCTGTCAGCCCTCGCCCTGGCGATAGGCCTGCTCGGCGCCTGCGCCCACCAGCCGGTGGCGCCGGTAGCCGCCCCCCCCGTTCCGGCAGCACCCGCGCTTGATATTGGCGCCAGGACTCAGACCTCTGCGGCGCAGCCGGTTGTTACCGTCGCCCAGGCGCCGACTCCCGCCCAGGGGAGCAAGGCGCGCACGCTGGCTGACCTGGAAAACCGTGATGTCGTTATCGAGCAGGCAGACGTCCAGGAGCCCACGGCAGAAGAGGCACTGAACAATTACCAGACGGCCCTCGCCCTGTTCGAGAACCAGAAATCGCGCATGGACACGCTGGAGCGCATGGCGCAATTGTCCATGAATGCCTCCAACGCTGCCGCCAATGCCCAGGGTAATGGTAATCAGGGCAATAGTGCCAGTGCGCCCGGCGCGGCGCCAACCGACGACCGGACACTGGCCAGCAACGACGCCAACCTGTTTGGCAATGTCATGCATGGCGGCAGCATACTGCCCACGGGTCCAATCGGGCCAGAGGCCCAAGCCCAGGCTCAAGCCGATGCCGACGCCGACCCCCACGCCGCCGCCCCCAAGGTGACCTACGGCACCGCCATTGGCCTGTATCAAAAAGTGCTGCACGACTCCCTGAGCCCTACCGAGCGTGCCGATGCTTATTACCAGTTGGCCAAGGCCTATGATCTCAATGGCCAACGCAAGGAATCCATTGACTCCCTGCGTACCCTGATCAAGGAATACCCCAGCAGCCCCTACTACGTTGAAGCGCAGTTCCGCGTAGCGGAAGACGACTTCAGCAATAGCCACTTTCTTGAGGCGGCCGACCGCTACGCCATCGTCGCCCGCATCGACAAGGCTGACTTTCGCGACCAGGCCATCTACAAGGAAGGCTGGGCGCTGTACAAGGCCTCCGACTACCAGAATGCCCTGCCGGTATTCTTTGGCGTTGCCGAGGAGCTGCGTGACCATTCCACGCACAAGCTCTCCAAGGCGCGGCAGTCGAATATCAGCAAGCTGCTGGATGATGTCTATCACATCATCAGCCTGACCTTCATCCAGATGGACGGCTACAAGTCGGCCGACGCCTACTTCGACAAGGTCGGCACCAAGCCCTACGAAGCCGACACCTACATGAAGCTGGGCATGACCTATCAGGAAAAGCACCAATTCCGCAATGCCGCCGAAACCTTCCAGGATTTCGTGAAACGGCACCCGATGGACGCGCGCGCCCCGGAATTCAGTTCGGCCGTCATCACCGCCTACCAGGTTGGCGGCTTCCCGAGCGACGTCATTCCGGCCAAGGAAGACTTCATCAAACGCTACGGCCCCGGCAGCGTCTTCTGGACGGCGGCCGACGAAAGTGTGCGTGAGCAGTACCGTCCCATGCTGCGCGGCCACATTATCGACCTGGCCAAGTACGACCACGCGGCGGCCCAGAAAAGCGGCACCGACGCTGACTACATGAAGGCGGCGAGTTGGTATCGCCAGTTCCTGGCCCTGAATCCCCCGCAGGCCGATGCCATGGCCGTCAACGAATTGCTGGCCGAAGCCCTGTTCTCGGCCAGGCACTTTGACGACGCCGTGGTCGAGTTTGAAAAAACGGCCTATGGCTATCCCAACCCCAAGGCGGTTGACGCGGCCTACCTGGCCCTGGTCAGCTACCAGGAATTCGCCAAGGACTTCAAGGGCACACCTGCCGAGGAGCAGGCTTGGTTCGACCGGCGTGTGGCCAGCAGCTACAAGTACGCTGACAAATTCCCCGGCGACGTACACACGCCGACCATTCTTGAAGGGCTGACCAACGACCAGTTCAGCCGCAAGGATACCGCCGGCGCCATGAAAACCGCCCATATCGTCGTCGGCCTGAACCCGCCCGCCCCCGAAAAGGTGCAGATTGAATCCTGGATGGTTATCGGTGACGGTGAGTCCAACCTGAATCACATTGATGCCGCCGAAGCCGCCTACAAGCGGGTACTCGCCTACCAGACCCTGGACCCCAAGGATCGCGACAAGTACCAGAACCGTATTGCCGCCACCATTTACAAGGAGGCCGAGGCCCGCCGTGACAAGAACGATATTGACGGCGCTGTCGCTGACTACCTCCGTATCAGCAGCACCGGCGGCGACGTGAAGCTGGTGACGGCCGCGCAGTTTGACGCCGCCACCCTGCTGCTCAACAACAAGCGCTACGCCCAGGCGATTCCCATCCTGGTCGATTTCCGCCAGAAATACCCGCAGAACGACCTGAGCGCGACCATTCCCGACAAACTGGCCCTGGCCTACGAGCAAACCGGGCAGTTTGCGCTGGCCGCGCACGAGTACGAGACTATCTCCACCAATAATCTCAAGGCCAATGCCGAACTGGCACGACAGGCGCAGTGGGCAGCCGCCCAGCTTTACGAAAAAGCCGGCCAGGGCACCGAGGCCATACGGGTTTACACAGCCTATGTGACCGCGTTTCCGACACCGCTTGACGTGAATGACGAAGCCCAGTTCAAGCTTTACAGCTATTACGATGCACAGAAAAATACCGAGCAAAGCCAGCACTGGCTGCTAAGCATGGCCAGGACCTTTGACAACGCCGGCAGCGCAAAAACTGATCGCATCAGCTATCTGGGCGCCATGGCACACTTCAAGCTGTGCCAGCCGCTATACGACAACTTTGCCGGCATTGTGCTGACCCAGCCCCTGAAGCAGAGCCTGTCCACCAAGAAGCAGGCCATGCAGAAGGCGCTCGAAGCCTACAAGGCCACCAGCGAGATCGGCGTGGCCGAGTTCACGACCGCCTCCAACTACCAGATTGGCGAAATCTACCGCAAGCTGGCCGCCGACCTGCGCGCCTCCGAGCGCCCGAAGGGCCTCGACCAGGACGAGCTGGACCAATATGCGGAGCTGCTCGACGAGCAGGCCACGCCCTTCGAGGACAAGTCCATCGACCTTTATATTGCCAACGCCAATCTGGCCAAGCAGAACATCTACGACGACTCCGTGCGCAAGAGCTTCGATGCGCTGGCCACGCTCTCGCCCGGTCGCTACAACAAGCACGAGCAGCCTGAACCGTCCGTGGACGTGATTTACTGAGAATGCTGCCATGAGCCCAAGACATTATCTCGCCCTCTCCGCCCTGGCGGCAGCCCTCAGTCTGCTGCCCGCCTGCACGACGACGCATGGCCAGCAGGGCACGACACCGGCTACGTCAGAGAACGGCGCCAGCGGCGAGCCCGACCTGCTGCAAACCCTGCGTGATCGTATTGCCCACGGGGTGCACAAATCCAGGCCCAAGGCCCCGGCAGCCACAGAAGCCTCGACTGCCGCGACAGACACCTCCAGGGCATCGGCCTTGACCGCTGGCAACCAGGTGCTCACCCCCGCCCAGCAAAAAGAACTGGTAGCGGTAGGCCCCGACTACGACAAGGCCCTCAAGCTGATGCACGACGGCCAGGACGATCAGGCCCTGACCCTGCTGCAAAGCATTGTGAAGCGTGCGCCCGACTTTTCCGGCCCTGTGGTAAACCAGGGCCTGATCCTGCTGAAACAGCAGCAGTACGACCGCGCCGGGCGCGTCTTCAAACAGGCCATCGCCATCAATCCGAAAAGCGCCTATGCCTACAATATGCTCGGCATTACCCAGCGCGATCAGGGCAAGTTTGCCGACGCCAAGGCAAGCTACGAGTCGGCGCTTGCCATAGACCCCAACTACGCGCGCGCCCATTTCAACCTGGGTGTACTGGCCGACCTTTACATGCAGGACCTGCCGCTGGCGATCAGCAATTACCAGGCCTACCAGGCGCTGCAATGCAAGCCGGACAAGGCGGTGGCCAACTGGATTGTTGACCTGCAACGACGCTCGGGCACCTATGTCGCCCCGCAACCCGGAGCCCTGTCCCCTGCCCCGCCAGCCGGCGTCGACTGCACCGCGCCAGCAGCATTGGCCAGCAGTGGTGCACCCGCTGCAACTGCTACCAGTGGCACGCCAGCTGCAACCGCCACCACAGGCACGATGCAGGCCGCCACACCGTCCACCGCAAATGCGGCTCCGGCTGCCAGTGCCACCAGCGCCGCGCCCGTTGCAACGGCTACCAGCGGCAAGCTGCCCGCTGCCACGCCATCCACCGCAAATGCCGCTCCGGCGTCCAGCGCCACCAGCGCCACGCCGACGCCCCTGCCTGCACCCACTACCCCCGCCAAACCAACGGCCAGCAAGGGAGCTTGAGTCATGAAACGCTTGTCTCTGTTTTTATTGCTAGTAGTATGCGGGGGCTTTGCGGGCCTCTGTCAGGCCGACAAAGCGGCCAAGGACGACGCCGACACCAGTTCCGTGGTCGGCAGAACAGACGTTATCGGCAGCAAGGAAGCACCAGCTGTTTATAACGTGGTGCCCTGGAAGGACAAGAGCATTACACCACCCAAAAAAGATATCGGCACGTCGATACTCAAGGAAACCCAGGACCCTCTGGATCAAGATGAGTTACGGCGTGAAATCATGCTGCAAGAGAGCCTGGGCTCACAGTAATATCGGCCGGAAAACAGGCATAATTCACCAATAAATAATTCAACAATGCAATAAGGAGTTTTTTCCATGGCTGATCCCACCGCTGCTGCTGACGCTGTTACCAACCTTAACCTGATCCAGCAGTTTGCCAAATTCATGGAACTTGGCGGCTTCTGGATGTTCCCCATCCTGCTGGTGCTGGTGGTCGGCGTGGCCATTTTCCTGGAGCGCCTGTATACGCTCACCAAGGTCGAGCGCATCAATCGCTCCATCTGGAATGAAGTGTTCCCGCTGCTGACCCGTGGCCAGCTCAAGCAGGCCCTGGATATCGTCAAGAACTCCGACTCCGCCATCGGCCACATCCTCACCAACGGCCTTACCCACAGCCTCGCAGCCCGCCGTCATGACGACGTTGAAGTCGCCATGGAAGAAGCCCTGATGGAAGTGCTGCCGCGCCTGGAAAAGGGCACGCCCTACCTGTCCACCCTGGCCAACGTGTCCACCCTGCTCGGCCTGCTCGGCACCATTATCGGCCTGATCCACGCCTTCGGCGCGGTAGCCAGCGCCGACCCCTCGGAAAAAGCCAACCTGCTGTCCAAGGCCGTGTCGGAAGCCATGAACTGTACCGCCTTCGGTCTTGTCACCGCGATTCCCATGCTGATCGTGTTCACTGTGCTGCAGTCCAAGACCGGCCAGGTGGTCGGCAGCCTGGAAGCCGCCGCCATGAAATACATGAACATCATCCGCCAGCTCAGCGCCCAGGCCCAGACCGCCCAACGCCCCCACGGCGAATAATAATCCGGCTGGAACAGGAGTCGCCCCATGAGCGCCCGTAAACCCCGCGAGATGGAAGCAGATCTCGACATGACCACCTTCATCAACCTGATGGTGGTCCTGCTCGCGTTCCTGCTGGTGACGGCGGTATTCACCGAAGTCTCCATGCTCCAGGTCAACCTCCCGTCCACCGGCGGTGGTGCTGCTGCGCAGAACCAGAAGCCGCCCCTGGTACTGGAAGTGGCCATTTACAAGAACCACCTGCTCGTCGATGACCGCCAGAGTGGCCCGCTGAAGAGCTTCCCGGCCGTCGCCGGCAAGCCGGACTACAAGTCACTGAATGATTTTCTGGCCCAGATCAAGAGTAAATACCCGGCCATCACGGAGATCACGCTGTTGCTGGAACCCGGCACCGACTACGACACCCTGATACACACCATGGACGCCGTGCGCTACAAACCGGAGTTTGTCAATGGCCAGGTCATCAAGGACGCCCTCTTCCCTGACATCGGCATTGGCGATGCGCCGCCCGACACCGTGGGAGGTGCATGATGAAAGACAATGCCCGGACCAAGCGCATGCAGCGCCGGCACAAGTTCAGCAAGCCGGCCACCATCCAGCTGACCTCGCTCATCGACATCCTCACGGTGCTGGTGTTCTTTCTGCTGGTGAACTCGCAGAACGTCACCTCGATTCCCGACAGCAAGCATCTGGTGCTGCCGAAATCAACCGCCGAGCGACGCCCCAACGACGTACTGACGGTCACCATCAACGCCGACAGCATCATCGTTGAAGGCGTACCGGTCATCGACACCCCGTCGGCCACCGCTACCCAGGGTGACCTGATCCCGGCGCTGGCGCAGGAGCTGGAATACCGTGCCAGCAAGACGCCGCCCAAGGTCAACGCCCAGGGCATTCCCGAGCGCGAGATACTGGTAATGGGTGACAGGAACACGCCCTACCAGCTCCTGCGCAAGGTCATGGCCACCTGCAGCGCCGCCGATTACAGCAAGATTTCCTTTGCCGTGTTGCGTGCCAAGGAGGGTTCGACATGAGTCAATTGCGTTTTGAAGCCACTATCGATCCCTACCTGCCGTGGGACCCGCTACCCGGCGAAAGCCGGCGCCTGCGTATCCTCATGGGGTTTTTCGTCGGTATCGCCGTGGTCTGGATGATCGCCCAGCCGCATATCAAGATACCCAAGGAAAGCCGCGCCCAGGCCGAAGCCGTGCCCGAGCGCCTGGCGACCCTGGTGCTGGAAGAGAAGCCCAAGCCCCCTCCCCCCAAGCCCGTCGTCGAGGAACTGAAAAAGCCCGACGAAACCAAGGCCAAGGTGGAGGAAAAGCCCAAGGAAGTGCCGCAGGTGGAGCCGGTTGAACCCAAGGCCGTGCCCATGGATGCCAAGACAGCGGCAGCCCGCGAGCGTGCCAAGCAGGAAATCCAGAACGCCGGCATTCAGGACCAGCTGGCCGACCTGCGCGACATGAACTTTGACACGGCGCCCAAGCCCGATGCCGCTCCCGGTGGTGGTCTCATCACCAACACCCAGGCGGCGGGCACCAGCCGCAACCTGATTGGCAGCCGCGCTGGCTCCAGCTCGGGTGGCCTGGCGTCTGCCGGCTACGCGGGCAACTTCAGCTCCGGCTATGGTGGCGGCGTTGCCGGTGGCAAGGGCAGCAAGGGTGGCTATGGCCTGAGCGGCAGCGACAAGCTGTCGAAGGTGAACAGCAAGATCGCCTCTGATCTGGCCGTTGCCGGCGCCGGGCAGCTGGGCAAGGACGGCAAGGCCCAGCGTTCGGAAGAGAGCGTGGCCAAGGGCTTTGACTCCATCGGTGGCCGCCTGAACTCGGCCTACCAGAAAGCCCTGCGTGACAACCCCACCCTGCAAGGCAGCGTGACCCTGAAGCTGTCGATTGATGCCAGCGGCTCGGTAACGTCCTGCTCCATCGCCGCCACCGAGTTGAACGACCCGGACGTCGAAGGGAAAATCTGTACCATCGTGAAAGGCTTCAACTTTGGCGCTGAAGGCGCCGATGCCTGGACCGGCAAACACATGCTCAACTTCCTGCCGGGGGGTTGATGCCGGGGTAGTGCCAAGCCCGCACCAGATGGTGCGGGCAAATGAAAAAGCGCGGGTGACCGCGCTTTTTTATGGGCGTCAGGTACCACGTTGATGCAGCCCGGAAAAACAAAAAGGCCCGGCAGAAGCCGGGCCTTTTGTTTGATATGGTGGGTCGTGCGGGGATCGAACCTGCGACAAATGGATTAAGAGTCCACTGCTCTACCAGCTGAGCTAACGACCCGTTTCTCTGCCTTGCGGCGTGAAAACGTTTACGGCGAAACCGTATAAACTACTTTAACACATTGGCCAATCATGTTGATTCGCCTGCTGAAAATATTACCGTCATATTTCCAGCCATGCAATATATGGGGTGATCGATGGGGTTCGAACCCACGACAACCGGAATCACAATCCGGGGCTCTACCAACTGAGCTACGACCACCATTGCACACATCAAGGCATTTGGCGCACCCGGCAGGATTCGAACCTGCGACCCTCGGCTTAGAAGGCCGATGCTCTATCCAACTGAGCTACGGGCGCAGAATCTGCACTCTTGCGGGTACATCTGTAGCCCCGTCGGGCAGTTTGCACTGTCAGAAACGCAAGGCCAAGCCTTTTTGTTCCACTGCGACAGCCAACATGCCACGACGCACAATCTGGTCGGGGTAGAGGGATTTGAACCCCCGACATTCTGCTCCCAAAGCAGACGCGCTACCGGGCTGCGCTATACCCCGCTTTCTGCAAGCAACGCCACCGTAAACGGCAGCCTTAATGCGAGGGCGCATGATACTCATGACCCCCATGGGCGTCAACGCGGCAATGCTAATTTTTTAGGCCTGCCCGGTACTTATACCACAAGCAGGCGAGATAAAAATGCGCCGGCCGGGGCTTGCGCCCACGCCTGCCCATGCGACAATTCGCGCCTGTAAGCAGCCACTTGCCCGGAGCCCCCATGCCCGCCATCGTTCTGGACGGCAAGCAACTTGCCACCGCCACCGAAACCCGACTCAGCGCCCGCGTGGCCGCACTCAAGGCCAGTACCGGGCGTACGCCGATACTCGCCACCCTGCTGGTGGGGGCCGACCCGGCCTCGGCCACCTATGTGAAGATGAAGGGCAATGCCTGCCAGCGCGTGGGCATGGAATCGCTCAAGGTGGAACTGCCGGACACGACCACGACCGGGGAGCTGCTGGCCGCCATCGACAGCCTCAACGCCAACCCGGATGTGCACGGCATTCTGCTACAGCACCCGGTGCCGGCGCAGATCGACGAGCGCCTGTGCTTTGACGCCATCGCCCTGGAAAAGGATGTGGACGGCGTGACCTGCCTGGGCTTTGGCCGCATGAGCATGCTGGAGCCTGCCTATGGCTCGGCCACGCCGCAGGGCATCATGACCCTGCTCCGGCACTACCAGATTCCCCTGGCCGGCAAGCACGCCGTTGTGGTGGGCCGCAGCCCCATCCTGGGCAAGCCCATGGCGATGATGCTGCTGGCGGCCGACTGCACCGTGACTATCTGCCACTCACGCACCCAGGACCTGCCCGCTTTTATCCGGCAGGCCGATATTGTTGTCGGTGCCGTGGGCCGGCCCGAGTTCATCAAGAGCGAGTGGATCAAGGACGGTGCGGTGGTGGTCGATGCCGGCTACCATCCTGGCGGCGTGGGTGATATCGAGCTGGCGGGCGTCAAGGAGCGCTGCGCGGCCTATACGCCGGTGCCGGGCGGCGTGGGGCCCATGACCATTGCAACGCTGATCACGCAGACAGTAGAGGCTGGGGAGAAGCTGCTGGGGTGAGAGCTACCTGCCCGCCCCCACCAGGTGCCGCACCAGTATCTTGTCGATACGGCGCTTGTCCATACCCACCACCTGCAAACTCAGGCCCTGCCACTCCATGATGTCGCCGGTCAGCGGCAAATGCCCCAGCTGGAACAGCACCAGCCCGGCCAGGGTCTGGTAGTCGCGGTTGCCTTCCTCAAGGGTTTCGGTTTCCAGCGGAAACAGCTCGCGGAAGCGTTCGATGGACAGTGCCCCATCGAGGAGCAGGGAGCCATCCTCGCGGCGGACGATATCGGGGTCTTGATCCGAGTTGTCGTCGTTGACCTCGCCCAGCACGGTTTCCAACAGGTCCTTCAGGGTCACCAGGCCCTGCACGTCGCCGTATTCGTTGACCACCAGGGCCAGGTGCTGGCGCTTCTTGCGGAACAGCTCCAGCAGGGCCAGGGGCGACATGGAAAGCGGAGCAAACAACGGGGGACGGGCCAGGGCCAGCACATCGGGTTTTTCCCCGCGCAGCTGCTGGAACAGCAGCTCCTTGAGCGAGAGCACCCCCAGCACATGGCTGAAACCGCCCCGGCACACCGGCAGCCAGGAGTGCCCGGCGTGCATGATGGTCTGCATCTGCTCGTCCCAGGGGGCGTCGATGTCGATGTATTCAATGTCCATCTGCGTGGTCATGATCAGGCTGAGCCGCCATTCGTCGAGCCGGAACACGTTCTCGACAATATCGCGCTCGCTGGCCTCGAACACGCCAGCCTCGGCACCCTCCTGCATAAGCACCTTGATCTCTTCTTCGGTGACCGGCGGCTCCTCGTACTTGCGCGCGCCGGTGATGCCGAGCAGGAAGTCAGTGGAGGAGCTAAGCAGGGTAATGAGCGGGTGGGCCACCACCGACACCATCTTCATGGGGCCGGCAATGCGGCGGGCGATGCGCTCCGGCGACATCATGCCCAGGCGCTTGGGCACCAGCTCGCCCAGCACCATCATGAAATAGGTGAGGATGGCCACCATGCTCACCGTGGCCAGGGCGCCGGCAAAGGGCGCCAGCAGGGGCACGGCCTTGAACACGGGAATCAGGCGGCCGGTAATGGCGGCCTCGCCAAACACCCCGATGAGGATGCTGATGAGCGATACGCCAAACTGCACGGTGGAAAAGAAATAGGTGGGCGACTCGACGAGTTCCAGCGCCACCAGGGTGCCCTTGTCACCCTCCTCCGCCAGTTGCTGCAAGCGCGAACGCCGCACCGAAACAATGGCCATTTCCGACATGGCGAAGACGCCATTCAGGAGGATCAACAAGAAAATGATAAAGATGTCCATACACTCTGCGCTGCGTAGCGTGTCGGTAATGACCAGCGCCCTCGCATCATACCTTGCGCCAGCGCGGGTACAAGGCCGGGTGGCGATTTTCAGCGCTGGCGCACAAGTCTGCCTGATGATTTTGCCAGTGGCTTCCAGTATGCTGAGGGGGAAATCTGAGGACTACCTATAGTGTGCCAGCTGCTCGGCATGAATTGCGCCACCCCCACCGATGTGACCTTTTCATTCAGCGGGTTTTCCCAGCGCGGCGGGATTACCTCCGATCACGCCGACGGCTTCGGCATCGCCTTCTTCGAAGACAAGGCCTGCCGCCTGTTCATTGACCACGAGTCGGCCGCCTCCTCGCCCATCGCCGAGCTGGTCAAGCGCTACCCCATCAAGTCGCGCAATGTCATCGCCCATATCCGCAAGGCGACACAGGGCCATATCGAGCTGGAAAACTGCCACCCCTTCATGCGTGAGCTCTGGGGCCGGCACTGGATCTTTGCCCATAACGGCGACCTTAAAGACTACTTTCCTGCGCTTACCGGCCCCTACCAGCCGGTGGGCACTACCGACAGCGAGCGCGCCTATTGCGCGATCCTGCAGGGCCTGCGCGACCGCTTTGGCAACGCACCGCCTGACCTCCATGGCCTGTTTGATGCCGTGGCCGAGTTGGTGGAGCCAATACAGTCCCATGGCACCTTCAACTTCCTGCTGTCCAATGGTCAGGCGCTGATCGCCTACGGCACCTCCAGGCTCAGCTACGTGGTGCGCGAGTGGCCTTTCAGCACCGCCCACCTGATCGACACCGATGTGGACATCGACTTCTCCAAATACACCACGCCGGCAGACCGGGTGGCCGTGATCACCACCGAGCCGCTGACCGACAATGAAGACTGGACCAGCTTCCGCAGCGGTGAGCTGCTGATGTTCCAGGCCGGCAAGCTGGTGAAGCGACGGCTGACGATGGAGGTCTGAGCGGCTACTGCTCACATCTTGCCAACAATCACCGACGCAGCTTTACGGGATACTGCACAAGCCCCGAGCTTATGGCTGCCACTCTCTGGAAGGACCCTCATGTACCGCCTGCTCTTGCTCTCGCTGCTGGCCCTGCTCAGCGCCTGTACCATCGCCCCCACCCAGCCGCCTGTCACCACGACCACGCCTGTCACAGCCCGCTACACCGCCGTGGCCTGGACGGCCCTGCCCGACTGGCCCGGCGAGGCGCTGCCGGCCAGCTGGTCGGCCTGGCTGGCCTCCTGCACGCGGCTGGGCAAGGAGCCGGTCTGGTTCAGCATTTGTGCCGATGCGCAAAAGGTGCCGGCAACGGACAACGGCGCCATCCAGAGTTTTTTTGAAACACACTTTACGCCGCTGCGTATCACCAGCAGCCTGGGCAGCGACACCGGCATGATCACCGGCTATTACGAGGCGCTGCTCAAGGGCGGGCTGAGCGCCACGCCGGGGCGCACCCCGATTTATGGCGTACCACCCGACCTGCTGACCATCGACGAAGCTTCGGTGTACTCCAAGCTGAAGGGTATGCGCCTGCGCGGACGCCTGCAGGGCCATAGCGTACTGCCCTACTGGACGCGCCAGGAAATTGCCCAGGGCAAGCTGCCGCCCGAAACCCCGATACTGGCCTGGGCCGATGACCCCATTGATGCCTTCTTTCTGGAAATACAGGGCTCGGGTCGCATCGACCTGGACAACGGCCAGCGCTTGCGCCTGGCCTATGCCGACCAGAACGGCCACCCCTACGCCTCCATCGGCAAATGGCTGGTGGACCACGGAGAAATGACGCTGGATCAGGCCAGCATGCAGGGCATACGCGCCTGGACCCAGGCCCACCCCGACCGCCTGCGCGAGCTGCTGGACCAGAACCCCAGCGTGGTATTTTTCCGCGTGGTGCCGGACGATGGCTCGGGTGCCATGGGCGCGCTGAACGTGCCGCTGACCGGCGGCAGCAGTATTGCCGTAGACCCGAAGTTCGTGCCACTCGGCAGCCCGGTTTACCTCAGCACCACCCGTCCCCACAGCGACCAGCCCCTGAACCGGCTGGTGCAGGCGCAGGATACCGGCGGGGCCATCAACGGCCCGATTCGTGCGGATTTTTTCTGGGGCTTTGGTACGGAAGCAGCGGAGCTGGCAGGGAAGATGAAGCAGCAGGGGGAGGTTTGGGTACTTTGGCCGAACGGGAAGGCGTTGCCGGTGGAGTGATTGAGCAGAAGGGTTATAAAGGAGGCTCCCCCTCTTTCTCAGGGGGAGTTTTGCAGTTCGTGGCGCGGGCCATGCCCTACAAAAGATAAAACAGTTCACGTCGCGGTGGGGTGCGCTGTGCGCACGCGGTGATAGCTCCCGGACTGATGATTGTTTTAGCCCTGAAGCTTCCGCACCCGGTCTGCCGCGCTCCCCGTCGGTGATAGCTCCAGATAGGTCTTGTAGGCCTGCTGTGCCTTGTCGTTCTGCCCTGCCTGCCGATAAGCGTCACCCAGGTTCAGGTAGGCCACGGCGCGCGAAGGATCGGACTTGATGGCGTTTTCAAACCAGCGTGCTGCTTCCGCAAATTTTTCCTGCTTGTAATAAACAAAGCCGAGATTATTGGCGGCCAGCGCAAAATCGGGGCGCAGCTTCAACGCTTCGGTAAATTGCGCGGCAGCCTCGTCGTAATGCTGTTCGCGATAAAACTGCATGCCCTTGTCATTGGCCTGCTGCGCGGCCTGCCGGGCGGACAGGCTCACCACAGCCACGCTGGTCAGGGTTTGCTCCTTGCCTTGCAGGTCTTTTACCTGCACCGGCGCGACCACGGCGGTACGGCCCGGCCCGCCGGAATTCACCACGGGCGCGGCAGCATCGAGCTTGTTGTTCAAGGTGATGGCCTCAGTGCTGAGCTGCGTGGTATCGGTGCTGATGAATTCGGTATTGGTGGGCAGCTCAAACACAAAGTCACCGCCCTCGGAACCCGGCAGGCTGCCGAAAGCCGGTGTCTGCTGTGAAACCGAGGCTACCGCCGGAGCAACATAGGCCGCCAGTTCGGTGGCGGTAATCAGGCCGTCGCCATTAAGGTCGGCCTTGCCGCCGAGCCCCTGCAACAAAGTCCAGGTGAATATGGAATGTCCGTTGGGGCCGCCGTCGGCCACCATCTGGTCGGCGCCGCCGGCGGTGAGCATTTGCCGCCCTACGCGCCTGGCATTTTCACTGAGGTAGCCGCCGCTGCCGCCGCGCTCAAGGCCGAGGCCGCTGTAGCAGGCGTCCATCACGAAAAATACGTGCTTGGCGTTGAGGCTCTCGGCGATATTCTGGATTTCCGTCATGGGAATGGCGTCGGTGGCGATATTGTCAGTACTCGCATCCACCGGAATGATATAGCCCACATCGCGCCCGGAACTGAGGTGACGAGTAGCGCCATGACCGGCAAAAAACACAAAGACACGGTCGTCTTTTTTCAGCTTGTCGTCATCGAACTGATCGTGGAAGGTGGCGAGAATACGGTTGCGCGTGGCATCGCCATCTTTAAGAGTGATTACGTGATCGGGCGCAAAGCCGTATTTATCGGTGAGCAACTGCCCCACCGACTGCGCGTCGTTCACCGCGTACTGGAGCTTCGGCCATTTCTGGTAATCGTTGATGCCGATCACGACTGCCCAGGAACTGGCATAGCCGCTGGTGACCACCTGTTTGGCGGCCCTGGCCGTGGCCTGGTGCACGCTGAAATTCGTGCCGTCCCAGGCGGCAAACTGGTAGCCGTCGGCCACGAGACGATCGAGAATGGTCGGCAGCGCTTTTACCGCGCGATCATGAATATCGTGGAAAAGAATGATGCCATGGCCTTCCTTGTCGACGGCGCGCAGCACACGGTCGGCCACTGAGGTCGGTACCGGGTCGGCCCAGTCCAGCGAGTCGATGTTCCAGAGCACGGAGCGCAGGTGATCGTCGGCCAGTATGCCCATGGCCTCGCTGTTGCGGGCGCCGTAGGGAAAGCGGAACAGCGGCGAACGGTTGGGGTCGACCGCTTTCAGCAGCAGGTCGGTGTTGTTGATTTCCGCCTTCAGTTCCGCGCCGTGCTCTTTTGAAAGCTGGGCGTGAGTGTAGGTGTGGTTGCCCACCACGTAGCCGTCGGCCAGCAATTCGCGGGTGATTTTCGCGCCCTTGCCCAGCACGACCTTGCCCTTGGCATCGACGCTGCCGATATTATGCCCCACCTCGAAAAAAGTGCCGGGCACGTCGTACTGCTTGAGAATGGCGATGATTTCGTCGGTGTACTGCGGATGCGGGCCGTCGTCGAAAGTCAGCACCAGGGTCTTGGGCGGCAGCTTGTCGCCGAAAATATCCTTTTCGCTGCTCGCACTCGCCTGCCCGCTAGTGCTGTTGTCCTGCGGCAATTCGGCAGCGGTATAGGGAGTGATGACGCCGTAATCCTTGAGCACCTGGTCGCGCTGGTAAAGCGTTTGCAGGTGCGCCACGTAGTCTTCCCATTTTTCGCGCCTGAGCACGATGGCGCGGGTTTCGACACGGCTGAAAATCTGGTTGATTTCCTTGTCGTACTGCTGCTCGATTTCATCCAGCGCATCGAGGTCGTCGCCCACGCGCTTGTGCAGCTTGATGGCGGGCAGGCTGCTGTCCTGACCCAAGGCAGTTTGCAGGGCGTTCAGGGGTTCGCGGAAGGCAAGACGGTCGGCATCATAAAGCCCGCTGCCTGACTCGATATAATCCAGCACGGCTTCAATGCGCTGGTAGCGCGCGGAGTCGCTCGAAGTGGTGATCTTGACGAAATTCGCCGCCAGCGCTGCCTGCTTGTCCAGGTCATCGTGAAAAATGGCCTGGCCCACGGTGGTGGCCTGCTGACGCTGGGCGTCGCTCTGACTGCTGTCGTCGGCAAGCAGCACGATGATCTTGCGGTAGTCTGCCAGCAGCAGTTGGAGATCATTAAGCAGGGGCTCGGAGGCCACTTGTGCTGCAACGGGCGTTGCTGATTGACTGGCGTGCTGGTGCCAGTACAAAGCACCGCCGCCCGCGACCAGAAGAGCCGCAACTGCTATCCCCGACAGAACGTGCCTGGCTGCCATGATATGTCTGCATAAGTGAGCTGATGCGGGATTTTATATACGGCGGGGGGCGGGGTCGCAAGGGGATTTGAGGTATCGCTTCTTATTTTGTAGGGCGGGCCATGCCCGCGAACAACCTGCCCCTGAATTACCCTTGTCGTCATGACGGGGGCCAGTTGTGCGCGGGCATGGCCCGCCCTACTCTGCTGGTATTTTTCACCCTTGAGCAGGGCCGGGACTATCACCTGTGCGCATCACCGCCTCCGTTACGCGTGCGCGCAGCGCACCCTTGTGTCTCGACGGTAGCGGTGCGGATCGCTATTGTTGTCTGGAGGCATCCAGACGGAGAGCGGTAGTTCGAGCGCACCCTGAGGTCATCGAACCTGAAACGTAGATCGAACGCCGC
>Ga0302193_10000420_pt1 | contig 38480 bp, 31 predicted proteins | sample II_Bog_E3_3_FD_200228 | JGI IMG/M metagenome (GOLD analysis project Ga0302193, IMG submission 200228) | Peat permafrost microbial communities from Stordalen Mire near Abisko, Sweden - II_Bog_E3_3 | ecosystem: Environmental > Terrestrial > Soil > Wetlands > Peat | place: Sweden: Abisko...
CGCGCCCTCGGCCACATCCAGGACTGGCTGAACGAACTGCACACAAAATAAACCACCCCGGCTCGCCAATCCATTCAACCGGCTTCATACCGGGGCTGGGCTGAAGGCTTCCCAAGAAATCCGCGTTCGGCGCGCACTGTAACAGGGCACGACTTCACAGCTTGCGGAAAAAATCCACCTTGACGCAGATGTGCGAAGGGACACGACTTCATAGCCTGCCCTGAGCGCAGTCGAAGGGTGCCATAAGTTGTTTAAAATGAGAGAATGGGGAGTTATAGCGGTTTCAGGATTGCCGTACCCAAAGGGAATACACTCAAGTCGACGCGACCCCAAGGAGCGGCGACCTCGCAGTAGTGCAGATAGGGTATACCTATCCTGAAACCGCTTTAGCCCCTGCGCCGCTGCAGTCGAATTCAACCCCGAATGAGCCTTTTTCCGCAGCCTGTTCAGTCGTGCCGCAAGCAGCTTCAAATGAGAGATTTGGGGCTTTAGCCCCACACCCTTCTGCGTGACCCCGCCAGCACAATGATCGTAAAAACACCCCGCTTGCCTCCAAGTCAGCACCCCGCTCGGTGCTTTCTCACGAGGGGCCTGTCGCCCGACTTTCAAGGATTCAAATCGGATACCCCGCAAAATCCGAAACAAACCGGCCCAAAAACCGTCAAAATGCTAGAATGGTAGAGATGCCTATACCCCTGAAGACGATATTCCTGAATCCGCCCTCGTTCGAGAACTTCGACGGTGGCGCAAGTTCCCGCTGGCCCGCAACGCGTGAGATTGAGTCCTACTGGTACCCCGTGTGGCTGGCCTATCCTGCCGGCCTGCTGGAGGGTTCGCGCCTGCTCGATGCGCCGCCCCACCACGTCTCCGCGGATGAAACCATCAAGATCTGCAAGGACTACGAGTTCCTGGTCCTGTTCACCTCCACCGTCGGCTGGGAGGGCGATCAGCGCCTCGCCGAGGCCATCAAGGCCGCTAATCCCTCCATCAAGATCGCATTTGTCGGCCCCCCGGTGACCACTGACCCGGATCGCGCCCTCAACGAGTGCTCCGCCCTCGACTTCATCTGCCGCCGCGAGTTCGATTACTCAGTCGTTGAATTTGCCCAGGGCAAGCCCCTCAGCGAGATCCTCGGCATCAGCTACAAGAAGGACGGCGTCGTCCTTCACAACCCCGACCGTCCGCAGATCGAAGACCTGGACGCGATGCCCTGGGCCACCAAGATCTACAAGCGCGACATGGACGTGACGCGCTACAACGTGCCCTTCCTGCTTCATCCCTACATCGCGCTCTACTCCACGCGCGGCTGCCCCGCGCAGTGTACCTTCTGCCTCTGGCCGCAGACCCTCTCGGGCCACGCCTGGCGCAAGCGCTCGACGGATGACGTGGCCGCCGAGCTCAAGTGGGCCCATGCGAACTTCCCCGAAGTCAAGGAATTCTTCTTTGACGACGATACCTTCAACATCCAGAAGGCGCGCACCATCGAGCTCTGCTCCAAGCTCAAGCCCCTCGGCATCACCTGGTCCTGCACCTCGCGCGTCACCACCGAGTACGAGACCCTCAAGGCCATGAAGGAATCCGGCTGCCGCCTGCTCATCGTAGGCTTCGAGTCCGGCGACCCTCAGATCCTCAAGAACATCAAGAAGGGCGCCACCGTCGAACGTGCCCGCGCCTTCGCCAAGGATTGCCACGACCTCGGCCTCACCGTCCACGGCGACTTCATCCTCGGGCTCCCCGGCGAGACCAGGGAGTCGATCCGCAACACCATCAACTTCGCCAAGACTCTGGACTGCGAGACCATCCAGGTCTCCATCGCCCACGCCTATCCCGGCACCGAGTTCTACGACTTCGCCAAGGCCAACGGCTACATCACCAACGAGCGCATGGAAGACGGCGGCGGCCACCAGATGGCCCACATCGAGTATCCCGGCCTGCCCGTCGACTACGTGATGGAGATGGTGCACAAGTTTTACGACGAATACTATTTCCGCCCCAAGGCCGCGTTTCGCGTGGTGTGGAAAGCCATCGTCAACCGCGATGTGCCCCGCCTCTACGTCGAAGCCAAGGCCTTCATGAAGTTGCGCGCGCAACGCAACAAGGCAGTCAAGGCCACGCGCGCCCATCGTGCGGACCCCAACACACCCGCGAAGGCCGGCGCGTAGACTCATCGCTTTCAGTCGACTGCAACCCGGCCACTCATGATTTCCTGGCCGGGTTTGAGCGTCTGGGCCTGGCCCTCGTTCGAAGCGCGCAGAGAGACCATCCGCCCTCTTTTCGATCGCGCCAGTTGTCCGAGCCGTTGCCCGCCCTGGTGTTTCGTTCAGCATGTTCCTCTTATAAAAAGATGGCCTTCCAGGAGAATGAACTGCGGGACATGAGAAAATTGTGAAGGCATGACAACTACAACGGATTTTCTCATCACTGCAATTCTTGCCCTCGTTGCTGCCGGTTTCACTTGGCGCGCGGATGCACGCCGGCGCAGGCTGAATCTGGGTCATCTTTCAGGTCGCCACTTCCTGTTTTTTCTTGACGTTGCCTGTGTCTCCATCTACGTCGGAGCTGCGGTAGCTCTTCTCGTTCTTTCGCCTCATTCCTTCCAATCGGAAACATTCTTTACTCCGGCAACGCTGGGTGCGGTAGCTTGCGTTGCGATCTTGCTGTTCCTTTGGTCTGAAGGAAAACATCAGGTCCAGTTGCAGCGGCCCGCGGGAATCGTCTTTGCCGAAGGCGCCATCCTGCTGGGTTTGTATCGGGTCGTGGCCGCGATCGTCTTTCACAGTCTTTTCAGCATCGCCCTCTGGGCAACAATCATTGTCCCCATCCTCGTCGGTGCTGTCGTGTTAGCAAGCATCCTTCCACCCTTTCTCAAGGGTCATGAGGAACACCGCATTCTCGACAGTATCCACTTGGTCGGCGAAGCCGCTCAGCCGGAATATGTCGCTCCCACGCCCGAGTGCCCCCATCCTGAAAATTGGCACATGCTCGACGCTCAAAGCGCTGAAGCTGAGGTGCTCGATTTTCTCAAGTCCTTCATTGTGACGGTCAAGCCGGATGTGGTTCTGGAAACGGGAACGTTCATCGGCCACAGCGCAATGAAAATGGCGGAGGGCATGAAAGCCAATGGCTTCGGTAAAATCATCACCATCGAATACGATCCCATCGTGTTCGCCAAAGCCAAGCAGAATATCGATGCCTCCGGCTTGGGCAATTGGATCGAGTACCGCAATGCTTCGAGCCTGGATACGGTTGTCGAAGAGACCATCGACATTCTGTTCAGCGATAGCGATCTGAATATCCGGGAAAGCGAAATACGACGGTTTCTTCCTCAAATCAGGACGCGGGGCCTGGTCCTCGTCCATGACGCAAGCTCTTCCTTCAAGGTTGTACGCGATGCTGTTCTGCGGCTGGAGCAGGAGGGTCTGCTGTCCGTGGTGCTGCTCTCCACGCCACGCGGGTTAGTCATCGCTCAAAAGCGGCAAGGACGTACTTAGTGCGGGAACTGGTGAGTCTGCCCTTCCCCGATGAAGGGAGCAGGCTCGCCCCGATCTACCGACCAGGGAACTTAAGCCACAGATGACTCAGCACAAGCTCTCGCCGCGGCAATACATGGTCCTTTTGCTGATCGCAATCTGCGGTCCATTGGGCGACACTTTCTTGTCGCGTGGAATGGCCGGCCTTCCGCCCATCTCCCTCGCTCAGCCGCTTTTACTCATCACCGCGATCTTCAATCCCTGGGTAGCCATCGGCATCGCCCTGCTCATTGGCTTCTTCGCCAGCTATCTCACCGCGCTCTCCTTCGCCGACCTCACCTTCGTGCTCCCCGCAACGGCCTTTGGCTATGTGTTCATTGCGCTGCTTGCCCACTTCTGGCTGCACGAGCCGATTTCGCTCGAGCGGTGGATGGGAATTGTGCTCATCGCAATCGGCGTCGGATTTGTATCGCAAGGTTCTTCGTTTACCGAACGGCCTGCAACTGGTAGCCACGCAGCGGCCGTTGAAAAAGCGCCCCCCATGGGTGACGGGACAGAGGCATGATGACATCCACCTCATCCATCGCACTGCCTGGATACCATGTCGGACCCTGGGTAGCCACCGCCATGATCGCAACCATCGTGGTCGCCTCTACTGCCGGCGAAGTGATCATTGCCGCCGCCATGAAGTCCATCGGCGACCTCGACAACATCCGCGCCAGCTCCGGCCTCAAGGGCGCCATTCGCGCCGTCCTTGGTTCTCCGCTGTTCTTTGTCGGAGTGAGCTTTCTGGCGCTGAATTTCTTTGCCCTTCTCTTCGCGTTGAATCATCTCAACCTGAGCCTGGTCGCGCCCGCATCCGCCTCGCTGACGCTGGTCACCAACGCCATTGCAGCCAAAATATTTCTCAAGGAAAACGTCGACCGGCGACGATGGACCGCCGCCGTCCTGGTCTGCATTGGCGTCTATCTCCTGGCGCATTGAAAAACCAGCTTCCAGCTCTTGGCTGACCATAGCCGTGTCGTCCTGAGCGACCGCGGGGGACTGCTGTTGCACTTCGGAAAGGATGCTGCCAACCTGCGAGACAGCACGCTCATCCCCGATGCCGGCCTCTACCCCACCGCCTGCACCGTTCCCTTGCCCACCAGCTCTTCCACACGCTCCATCCAGCCGCGGTCCGCCGCCACGCTCATCCCCTCCGGCTCCAGGATCACCTCGTACTCGTCCGTCTTCTTCAGGTGCACCATCACCTTCCCCGGCCCCGGCGCAGCATCCGCCGCGCTCTTCAAGCCGGCAAACATCTCCTCCGTCGCCCGATCCAGGTTGATGCGGATTCGCACCCCGCTCGGCAGCTTCACCTGCACATCGTCAAGCGACTGAATCGCGCTCACTGAAATCTTCGGCGCCGCATCGTCGTCGCCGGTCAGCGTTCCGCGCAGCAGCACCGGCGCCTCCATCTTCAACTGCCCTGCAAGCCGCTCGTAATCCCGCGGAAAACACACCAGCTCAATCTTTCCCGCCGCGTCCTCAAGCCACGCCTGCGCATAGAGCTTCTGATCCCGCTTGGTCTTCTGCACCCGCAGTCCCAGAATCATCCCCGCCACCTGAATCTCGTCCGCCGGGTCCGCCTGCGATCCCCAACGCTTCTCCGGCGGCTTGCGTTCCAGCGCCTCCGCCGTCGAAATCACGCCGCTCAGATTCCTCAGCTTCTCCGCGTACTTGTCCAGCGGATGTCCCGAAACAAAGAATCCCAACACCTCTTTTTCATTGGCCAGCCGCTCGCCTTCCTCCCAATCGGCCACCTTCGGCAGATCGTCCGCGTCGCGTCCGCCCTTCGGGCCTTCGTCGAACAGACCAAACAGCCCTGTCTGGCCCTGTGCCGCGTCCTTCTGCGCCTTCTGCGCCCGCTCCATCGCCTTGTCGACAGCCTTGAACAGCGATGCCCGCGATCCCAGCGAATCCAGCGCTCCGGCCTTGATCAGCGATTGAATCACACGCGAGTTCATCACCCGCAGATCCACCTTTTCGCAGAACTCCCAGAAGCTCTTGAATCGCCCACCCACTTCCGCCCGCGCCTTGATGATCGAATCGATCGCGTTCCCGCCCACGTTCTTTACCGCCGCCAACCCAAACCGGATGGCCTCGCCAGAAGGCGTAAACTGCGACCCCGACACCTGCACGTCCGGCGGCTCCACGCTGATGCCCAACTCCTTGCACTCGCCGATATACTTCACCACGTTCTCCGGCTTCGACGTTTCACTGGTCAGCAGCGCGGCCATGAACTCCACCGGATAATGCGTCTTCAAATAAGCCGTCTGGTACGCCACCAGCGCATACGCCGCCGAGTGCGACTTGTTAAACCCGTACCCCGAAAACTTCTCCATCTGGTCGAAGATTTCGCCCACCGCCTCTTTGGGATGCCCAAGCGCCGCCGCCCCGGTCAGGAAGCGGTTCTTTTGTTCGTCCATCCCTTCCTTGCTCTTCTTCCCCATCGCCCGCCGCAGCAAGTCCGCCTCGCCAAGCGAGTAGCTCGCCAGACGCTGCGCAATCTGCATCACCTGTTCCTGGTAGACAATCACCCCATACGAATCCTTGAGAATCCCTTCCAGCTCCGGCAGTAGAAACTCCACCTTCCGCCGCCCCCACTTGCGCTCAATGAAGTCGTCGATCATGCTCATCGGGCCCGGCCGGTACAGCGCGTTCAGCGCCGTCAAACCCTCCACCGTGTCCGGCTTGTACCGCCGCAAAATGTCCCGCATCCCGCTCGACTCAAACTGAAACACCCCCGACGTCAGCGCCGTATGAAACACCCGCTCAAACGTCTGCGCATCGTCCAGCGCGATCATGTCAATATCGATCTTTTCTCCGCGCGTCTGCTCAATCAGCTTCACGCAACCGTCAATCACCGTCAGCGTCGCCAGACCCAGAAAATCCATCTTCAACAGGCCCATCTTCTCCACCGACTTCATGTCGTACGCGGTCACAATTTCTTCGTTCTTCGTCTTGTGCAGCGGCACCAATTCCGTCAACGGCCGCGGAGCAATCACCACCGCCGATGCGTGAACCCCCGCTCCTCGCACCAGTCCTTCCAGCTTCTTCGCCGTGTCAATCAGCTCGCGAATCACCTGGTCGTTGTCATACACCTTTCTCAGCTCCGGCACTTCTTCCAGAGCCTCGTCCAGCGTCACCCCCACCGTCGATGGAATCAGCTTCGCAATCCGGTCCACATCGCCATACGGCATGTCCAGCGCCCGTCCGCAATCCTTGATGGCTGCTTTAGCAGCCATGGTGTTGAACGTGATAATCTGCGCCACCTGCTCCCGCCCATACTTCCCCGTCACATACTCGATCACCCTGCCGCGTCTGTCCTGGCAAAAGTCCACGTCGATATCGGGCATGGTTACGCGCTCAGGATTCAAAAACCGCTCAAACAGCAGCGAATTCTGCAGCGGGTCAACGTTGGTAATTTCCATCACGTACGCCACCAGCGACCCCGTCGCCGATCCGCGCCCCGGCCCCACTGGAATCCCATGGTCCCGCGCATACTTGATGAAGTCCCACACAATCAGGAAGTACCCCGCGTACTTCATCTGCTTGATGATCCCAATCTCAAACTCCAGCCGCGCCTCATACTCATGCGCCGCCGCCCGCTGCATTCCGCGCGCACCCAGTTGCGCAATCGAAGTGTCGAGCCGTTTTTTATAGCCCCCCCGGCACACCTGCTCAAAGTAGCTGTCGATCGTGTGTCCCTCCGGCACCGCGAATTCCGGAAACGGATTGTCCACCGCGTGCAGCTTCAAATTGCACCGCTCCGCAATCTCCATCGTCCGCTGCAACACCGCCGGCGCGTCCTTGAACACATGGCCCATCTCGTCCGCACTCTTGACAAAAAACTGGTCGGTGTCGAACCGCATCCGCTCCTTGTCGTGCACCTTCGATCCCGTCTGCACGCACAGCATCACATCGTGCGCATGGCTGTCCTCCCCGCACAAATAATGCGAGTCGTTGGTCGCCACCATCGGAATTCCGAGTTCCTTCTCCAGCCGAAAAAGCGCCTCGTGAATCTTCCGTTCCTGCTCCAGTCCCTGGTCCTGAATCTCGAGAAAAAAATTCCCTTTTCCGAAGATGTCTTCGTACTGCTGCGCTACCTTCTTCGCGGCGCCATATCTCGCGTCGCTGTCCAGGCCCTTGTACTTCGACTCGCCCAGCAGCGCCTCGCACAGTTCCCCGCTAAGGCACCCAGATAATCCAATCAGCCCCTGCGAGTGCTCCGCCAAATACTGTTTGCTCACGCGCGGCTTGCGATAAAACCCATGCAGGCTGGCCTCTGAAGTAATCCGGATCAGGTTGCGATAACCCTCTTCGTTCTCCGCCAGCACCAGCAGGTGATTGTTCTCGTCGCCCTCGCCCGCCATACGGTCGATCCGATGGTCTTCGTTCTGGCTGATATAGAGTTCGCATCCCAGAATCGGTTTCACGCCCTTCTTTTTCGCCGCCTCAAAGAAGTGCACCGCGCCATAAATGTTCCCGTGATCCGTCATCGCGACAGACGTCTGCCCCAGCGCCGCCACCCGGTCCACGAGTTTAGTGAGGTCACAAGCCCCATCCAGCAGCGAGTATTCCGTATGCAAATGCAAATGCGTAAATTCAGCCATGATTAATTAAGATTCTAGTCGTCAGGTAGCATCCCCGCACCACCCAATCCCCAGTTGAAATCCAATCCTTCTGAGGAAAAATGGACAAATGGTGAAGTCGATTCCCACCTATATGATGGATTGAATCGAATGCTGGCCAGAAGAGCGGCCCTCAAACGGCGCTTCGTCCCGACCGCCGTAGCCGCGTGCTGTCACAAGAGGTAAGAATGGACACCATACTCACCGACAATGTTTGGAAGCAGGTTGCAGCCGAATCTAGTCTTGCAAGACGCCGACTTGCTGCTGTCGCATACGTTACAAGCGACAGAAACCTCAAGCTCAAGCGAGGCGACGTTCTAGTTTGCGATGCATCAGACACCGCGATCAAAGCAGGGCAGACCTCCGCGCGATTGCTACAGTCGTTATTGCGAAAGGGTGTCGAACTCCGCAGCCGAGATGATTTACACACCAAGGCAGCAGTTTTTGGCCGCTTTGCGCTCATCGGATCAAGCAATTTATCGGCCTCGTCGGAGAATTCCCTGACCGAACTTGCACTTTTTACAGACAGGGACCAGACCGTTGCCCAGGTGACGTCGTTCATACATCAACTCAGAGAAGACTCAGAGGAAATCGACGACAATTTCCTTAGGAGGATTCTGAAGCTCAAAGTGGACCAACAAAATCGAGGGCCGCAGCGGAAACGCAAGGATATTGGATTTAGCGCCAAGCCCAGAACTTGGATCATTGGAGTCAAAGAACTCCCAGATGAAAGCTTTCCAGATGAACAGAAACTTGTCGAAAAGGGAATGAACAGGGCCAACTCTCTCCTGGCCGACTCCGACTCAACAATCTCAAATGTTCGTTGGACAGGGATCTCTAGGTTTCGATCCTCAGCTCGTGAAGGTGATCGCGTAGTTCAAATCTGGAAGTCGCTTTCAGGGAAGCGCATCACCGCAATTTCGCCGTGCCCGATAGTCCTCCGGCAGAATGGCGGTAGTTGGACCCGGTTCTACGTGGCAGAACCAGAAAACTGCAAACGACTCTCATGGACCGAGTTTGAAAGGCTCGGAGAAAAGTATGGTCTTGCCAAGGTTTCACTGAACGGCGGACGAGAGGCCCGCCCCAGCGAGGTTCCTGCGCTCGACAGGTTGTGGTCCTAAGCCAACATCGGCCGGACTCCCCAGGTCGTATCCTTGAGATCCGGGCTCCCAAATCAATAAGCATCCTCCCGCCGCAGCCCACAATAAAGCAGCACCACCTCGCGCCCCACTATATCGTAGCCAAACCGAAGTCTCCCCGAACTACAAATCGAGCATCTTCAGCAGATCGTCCACGGTCAGGCCATGGTGCGCAGCAATCCGCTTGAGAATGCTGGAAAGCGTCCCTGTCTTGATCGGATGATGATACGGAATGACTTCGTGGTTCTCGCCGTCGCGCTGTGTTGTCACGCGGATATGCGATCCCTTTTGCCGGGTCGGCTCATATCCAAGAACGGTGAGCGCCTTTACCAGGCTCGGGCCATCGACATCACGCGGCAGCCTCATCAGGCCAGAACTTCATCGCGCACAAAATGCAGCCGGATGATCTTCGGCGCTTCCATGCCCTCATCGAAGTAGCACTGAACTGCGTCCTTCACCATCGCGCGGATCTGTTCAACAGTCTCGCCCTGTGTGTGAATGCCGTAGCCAAGAGCAGAAGCGGTGTAGCCACCATCTGCCTCGTCCTCGCGCACCTCAAAGATGATTTCGCTCATCGAAGGCATGCCCTCCAGCTTCACTAAATGCTACACCGCCAAGACGTTGGCAACAAGCCGTGTACCTACGGTAAAAAACAGCTCTGAATTGATTCCAGACAAACGCTGGAGTATCGTGACTTATATATCACAAATACGCCGAGCGCCACGGCAAGAGGGGAACATGACGATCAAAACTAGCTCCTACCGCCAATCTCTCCTCAACGCCCTGCTCGACCCGGTCGAAGCTTCCGCTTATCTGTACGCCGCGCTTGAAGATTCTCCGGAAGCCTTTCTCAAGGCTCTCAAGAACAACCCAGGCCCGTCCGATGGCTCAAGTCGCGAGGCGGTCCGGCGTCCAGAGAGAAACCCTCTACCGCGCCTTCTCCGAAAGCGGGAACCCAACCTTTGAGACCCTGTCATCAGTCCTGGCCGCGCTGGGAATGAAATTGTCTATCGCTCCCAACGGCTCTCCAGTCGAAATGCCCCTGGCCAGCGCGGCAAAGTAGCCCGCTCTGCCCGGCAACTCACTGCGCAGCCGGCAGATACAGATCCAGGTTCCTGGCCCGGTTCAGCTTCAGCGTCGCCGCGCGGTCCACCTCGCTCATGGCAATGTGCATATGCCGCGCGTCGGGGTCGACGTAGTGCAGCCCGTCGTCCGTCGCAAACACCGATACGGCCGGCAGAATCGAACCGTTCTTGAGGACAATCGCCAATGTCTGCGGCGCGGCCTCGGAAGTTGTCGAGGGCGCCGGAGACGCCGCGGCGGCAGGCCATTTGTATTCCGTGACCACAGGATGCCACTCATGGTAGGCAACGGGCGGCGCAGGCGGCTGAACGAACAGGACTGGCTGCTGAATAAAATAGACCGGCTGCGACGCATAGTCGTACGCGGCGCCCGAGTCGTAGGGCTGGTATGCGTAGCCGAATCCGTAGGGCGAAACGGAACGGCCTCGACTGAAACCGCTGCCACCCCGCGCGAAGCCAGGCCCGCCCCCGCCGCGATGCTGGGCGCAGGCATTCTTCGCCGCACCCAAAACAAGCAGCGCAAACAAACTGAGCAGGATCGTCCGTCGCATGGCCAGCCCTCGTGAGCAGGAGTCTAACAGCCGCCTCCCCGCTTGTAAATCCTCCCCGGCCTCTGAATGTTGTCCTCGGTACTCGCCGCGCTGGAAATGAGATTCTCCATTGCCCCCAATGAATCCGAGGCCGTAAGGAGCCTCACCAGCTCCTCAAAATAAAGATCCGCGGCCGCCCCGCAATTTGCCGATTATTTCTCTCTGTTGGCGCACACTCATGAATGGAGCCCATAGACCCGCGCCCAGCCCGAGCCTTCCAGGGACAAGGATCTCAAAAAAACGTCGTAAGCCGTTGATTAAATATACTTTAACTTTAATTCATTTAAAATGAATACTTTACCTAAAAAGTACCGGGGGAGGGGGGACCATTCACAGGGCAAAGGCAACGAACGGGTACAGGAATACGCGGAACGGGTGCAGGAATACGCGGAACGGGTGCAGGCATGCGCGCACCCGCCGTCGCGTCAACCTTTACTGGTTTGGATGGTGGTGATGATGGTAATGGTGATGATGGTGACGGTGATGGACGACCACCACAACCTGCGCCTCTGCCGCATACGGTGCGGCAAAGCAGAAGACCAGGGCGAGTGCGAGCAGAATTCTTTTCATACCTGAGTCTCCCCCGCCGCCCGTCGATTTACAGAGCTACTCTGACCACCGCACGCGCAAACGCAAAACAGCCCAGAGCCTGTCCGCGGGGGCGAACACGACTCTGGGCCATTGTTCAAACACTCTTCGAGCCGCCGCACTACCGCTCACGCATTGGCAAGAAACATAAGATGCCCCCTGCGGTGTTCCTGCACCGCCTTGACGCGGCGAATGCTGCTATTGCCCTGCCTGCTTTGCAGCCAGGTTGCCGATGATCCAGATCTTGAACCTCTTTCCCCTGAGCGCGGTAATCGCCGTCACCACCCAAAGGCCGAACCAGACGGCCCACATGATCCGGATAAAATCCAGCACCAGGATCTGGCTACCGGGCGTGTGAAATGCCGGCAGAACCAGAATGCTCAAAACCACGCTGATCAGGAACGCAAAAACGTCCAGGATCAGCGATTGCCAGGCATGGAAACGGATGTAGGAACTCTTGTTATACCGCGGAATGATCAGGAAGTAGAGCGCAGGCACAAACGTCACGTACGCCAGTGCTGCGATAAAGTTTTCGGAGATGCCAGACTTACCGGATTCAGTCACATGAGCTCCTTCAATGGTTGGCTGGGACTGCCAAAGTGTTTACTGCACGATCAAACCAAGGGACGCAAATCAGGGATATCCCCAAGACTTCAGTGCAGACAAATGGGTACGGTGGTAACCTGCTAATAACAAAACAACCAATACCATCAATTGTCAAGCGGAATCTCCGCAGGCATCTGCCTCACAACCCCCTTTGAGCGGCGTGCGCCGCCAGCCCCGATAAGCAGCCAAACAGCAACAAGGTAAAGCTCTTCGGGTCACTGGCCCACGGATGACTCTGCTGAATTCCCACCCATCCGATCAAAAATCGGTTAGACTTCCTCTCAACCGGAAATCTCGGAGGAATACGCATGTTTGAAGTAGGTCAAAAGGTCATTGTCATTACGGATAAAGGCATCTCGTATGACGCCATCATTCTTGCCACAGCCCAGGGCGACGACGGCGCCAAGGCCTACAAGGTCACCATGAACGGCCTCGCCTCCGACCAGTCTGGCCAGTGGCACAAGTCCAGCGAAATCTTCGTTCCCGACAAAACCGCCACCGACGAAGAAGCGCTCGCGCTCGATGAATTCCTGAAACTCTAACCCCGTCCTCGCGCGCGCGGCTTCCCACCACGCCCGCCAAGTTGAAAGCGACCAATTCCCCGCTCCTCGGTATACACTCATCCCAAGCCCATGCCTATCGAACCCAAGCCTACCCGCGCCTCGCTCACCTTCCTCGCTCTCTCCGTCTCTGCCGTGTGCCTTGCCCAAACACCTGCCAAACCGGCCCCCAAAATGCTCACTCCCGAACAAGTGCATCGCTCCGCCATCATTATTGACACCCACGCCGATACCCCGCAGCGCTTCGTCGATGAGCACTTCGATCTCGGCGACCCGCTCAACGACGGCAACCTCAACCTCGACTCCATCCACAAGGGCAACCTCGGCGCCGAGTTCTTCTCCATCTGGGTCGAACCCACCCTCTATAAGGACCACTACGCCCGGCGCACCCTCGAGCTGATCGACTCCGTCAAGCAGCAGGTCGCCCGGCATCCCGGCCAGATCGAGTTCGTCACCTCGCCCGAAGGCATTGAGCAGGCTCACCGTGACCACAAGCTCGCCGCCCTCATGGGGATTGAAGGCGGCCACTCCATTGAGAACTCCATCCCGCTGCTCCGCCAGTACTACGCTCTCGGCGTCCGCTACATGACCCTCACCTGGTCCAACTCTCTTGACTGGGCTGACAGCTCCGGCGACATCGACGACACCAAAATCCCCCACACCAAGGAAGGCCTCACCGAGTTCGGCAAAGACGTCGTCTACGAGATGAATCGCCTCGGCATGATGGTCGATATCTCCCATGTCGCCGACCGCACCTTCTATCGCACCCTGGTCATCACCCGCGCTCCCGTCATCGCCTCGCATTCCAGCGCCCGCGCCCTCTGCGATGCTCCCCGCAACATGACGGACGACATGCTGCGCGCCGTCGCCAATTCCGGCGGACCCAACTCCAAAGGCGGCGTCATCGACGTCAACTTCTACTCCGGTTTCATTTCCCAGGCCTACCGCGACGCCTCCAAAGCCCAGCAGCCAGAAGTCGACAAGGCCGTCGCCGATCTCAAGGCCAAGTTCAAGGCCGACGGCAAGGAGATCACCTACTCCGATATCGAGAAGCTCCAGCGCCAGTACGCCGACCGCATTCCCCGTCCGCCGCTGTCCATGCTCATTGACCACATCGACCACATCGCCAAAGTGGCCGGCGTCGACCACGTAGGCCTCGGCTCCGACTTCGACGGCGTCAGCGGCCAGCTCCCCGAGGGCCTCGATTCGCCCGCCGACCTGCCCAAGATCACAGCCGCTCTCATGGCCCGCGGCTACTCCGCTGAAGACTGCCGCAAAATCCTCGGCGGCAACCTGCTCCGCGTCTTCCATGAAGTCGAAGCGGTTTCCAAGGAGCTTCAAGCCGAAAACCGCCCCAGAATCACCGACAAGCAGCCCTTCGACAAGCCGCGGAAGTAGGGGCCGACGCATGACTGCCGACGATGATTGCCTCGAAGATTTCGTGCACCCGCTCTTCCATGAACTCATGGGTAAGAATGAAGGCATCGAAGAGCGTTATGGTCCCCATGATCGCTGGCACTGGGACGAAGAGGCGATCGCGCTGACATTCTCTGGATCGGTGAAACCAACGATAAGAATCGACGTCACCGTTGTTGGATCCACCGAAGGCAACTCAGGGCAATGGTCGTGGGCTAATCGGAATTGGGATGCGAAGGCCAAGGTCGGCATGGACGAAGTCCGTGAATTTGGCGAGGCAAACGGCTACGAAATGCTTACCTTGCCCTTCTTGAGCGCAGACGAATACACAGGCTGGGAGATGACATCGGTCGCAGCGCACGTCCTAAATGCTCAAGGGGCATATCGTTTTCCCACGGATGAGGGCTACTGCTATCTCATCTATCGCAACATCGAGGTCCTATAGCGGTTTCAGGATTGCCGTACCCAAAGGGAATACACTCAAGTCGACGCGACCCCAAGGAGCGGCGACCTCGCAGTAGTGCAGATAGGGCATACCTATCCTGAAACCGCTCTAAGCTCCGAGCAGAATGAAAACCCCGATCAAGCTGAATGCTCAAACGAAACCCAAATGCTAGAGCATTGAGTGCAGGCCATTTCAATCGGCCCTTTCTCTATAACAGGCGCTATACTTGCCTATCGCCCCAATTTCCTCATTGGAGACCCCCTGATGCACCGTTCCAGACTGCTGTTTGCGGCCCTCCTTGCGGCCACCTGCCTCACCCTGCCCATCCTGGTCTTCGCCGAAGACGATACAACCACCAAGACCACCGTCGAGACCACCACGAAAGACAAAGCGGCCGACAAGTCCGCCGAGAAGGCCCCGCCCACTGAAGTCACCACCGAGGGGTCCATCACCGCGGGCGGACAGCACATCGCCTACACCGCCGTCGCCGGAACCCTCACCGTGGGTGGCAATGACTCCGACGACTCCCAGCTCGGCCCCGATGGCAAGCCCATCCCCGGCAGCCAGCTCGCCCTCGACGAACCCAAGGAGCCCAAGGACGCAAGCCCCGTCGCTCGCATGTTCTACGTGGCTTACTTCAAAAAGGACGCGAAGGCTGAAGACCGCCCCATCACCTTCTTCTACAACGGCGGCCCCGGCTCCTCCACCGTCTGGCTGCACATGGGTTCGCTCGGCCCCAAGCACGTCGTCACCGACACGGACCAGCACCTGCCCGCCGCGCCCTACAAGATGGTCGACAACCCAAACAGCCTGCTTGACGTGAGCGACGTCGTCTTCATTGACATGCCCGGCACCGGCTTCGGCCGCCTCATTGGCAAAGACCCCGGCAAGGCCTTCTGGGGCATCGACGAAGACGCCAACGCCTTCGCCCGCTTCATTGCCCGCTTCATCACCAAGTACAGCCGCTGGAACTCGCCCAAGTACATCTTCGGCGAGAGCTACGGCACCACCCGCTCCGCTGTCCTCGCAGACATCCTGGAGAACTCCAAAAACATTGACCTCAACGGCGTGATCCTGCTCTCACAGATCTTCAACTTCACCACCGACATCGACGGTCCCAGCCTCAACCCCGGCGTTGACCTGCCCTACGTTCTCGCCCTGCCCACCTACGCCGCCACCGGCTGGTATCACAAGAAGCTTCCCACGCAACCGCCGGCCCTGGAGCCATTCCTGAAAGAAGTGGAAGACTTCGCCATGGGCCCCTACACGCATGCCCTTGGCCAGGGAACCGACATCGGCGCCGAAGAAAAGCAGTCCGTCGCGGAAAAGCTGCACCAGTACACCGGCCTGCCGGTCGCCTATCTGCTCAAGGCCAACCTCCGTGTCAGCGGCGGCGAATTCGAGAAAACCCTCCAGGACGACGAAGGCCTCACCACCGGCCGCTTGGACACCCGTTTCTCTGGCCCCAGCCTCAACCCACTCAGCGAGGGCGCCGAATACGATCCGCAAAGCTCGGCCATCTCTTCGGCCTACGTCTCGCTCTTCAACGACTACGTCCGCCACGACCTCAAGTACGGTGAAGGCCAGACCTATCTGCCCCAGGCTCTCTTCGGCGGCGGGTTCCCCTGGGACTTCAAGCACAACGGCATGCCCTTCGCCCCCAACGTCGCGCCCGACCTGGCCGAAGCGCTCAAGACCAACCCCCGCCTCAAGATCATGGTCAATGGCGGCTACTACGATCTGGCCACGCCCTTCTTCGCCGCGGAATACGAAGAAAAGCACCTGCCCATTCCCCAGTCCCTCGCCAAAAACATCGAGTACGACTGGTACGAATCCGGCCACATGGTCTACGTAAGAGACGAAAGCCTCAAGCAGCTCCACGACCGCGTAGCCGCCTTCATCAAGAGCAGCTCCAACCTCTCCAAGTAGCCAATGCGGCGCAAGCCGCGTCTGCCCCACCGCAGGTTGCCCCGAGTCCCGATTTTGGGACCCGGGCAACGTCGAAAATTCATGGGCACCTCAAGGTCGATAGAATCGTAGAAACACCCTTGAGACAGAAGGACGCGCATGGAACACGATCTGCATTCCGGCGGAGCAATAACAATCCCTGGTGAACTCACCGGCCCTCTGCCGCGAAAAGTGAGCAGTTCCAAAGCTGGCGTCAACTCAGGCATGTTCGCGGCGTGCGTGGTAATCCTCGCTCTCGCCGGCTCATTCGGGTTCAGCATAAATGCCGTGCATCAGTTTCAAAATCTAGCGGCATTACGACGCGACGGAACCGGAGCCACAGCCCAGATTTCCGGGTTCTCACACACAGGCAAGAAGGGCGGCATCCTCGTAGTCATCTATTCCTTCACCGCCAACGGAATGTCCTTCACAGGCGAGGCCTCCGTTCCGAAAAACATGGAGCGCAGTGTCCACGAAGCCAGCGCCCTGTCGATCCGCTATCTCCCGACGAACCCTGCGGTGAACCAACCATCTGCATGGGAGCAATCCACTATTTCTACATGGTTGCTTCTCTTGCTCCCTCTATTTCCATCGACGATTGGCATCTTGATCTTGCTCTCTGATCGCAGGGATAGACGTCTGCTCGCCCAGGGCATACCGGCGATCGCAACGATCACGAGAAGTTACTTCAACAGAAAGACTGGATATGGGGCAACTTACGAGTTCCGCGCCAGAGATGGCAAAGTGCAAACCGGGAGCGACACGTTTGACGGCCCCCAGGAAATTGGCGCAAGTCTTTGCGTCATCTATTTGCCACAGTATCCAAAAAGAAATCTGCCTTATCCGATCCAGGACTACCGCGTGGATCAATGAGCGTCAGCAAAGCTCAGGCCGTTCCTGCGGCAAGTATTGCGCGCGTCCGGCCGCACCCAGAAAGTCCTCCGGAACCCCAGCCTCATCCAGCGCCGCGAAAATCTCTTCCAGGCTCGCCGGCGACTGCGACAGAATCACGTCCCCGCTCTTCGCATCGCGGCGGATATAAACCTCGGTCGCAGAGAAACGAAACTGCGCCGGAATGCGGACTGCCTGGCTCCGCCCGCTCATGAAAACCTTCGTTTTCTCAAGCTGCGCCATCCCTCACCCCTGATATGTATCGTGATATACAGCAACCGGGAGGTCAAGACGATCCTCGCCATCCCCGCAACCAATTGGGTGCCCCAGGCCCCGCTTTTGGAACCTGGGATTCCTTGAACACGCGAACCAGCATGTAATCGGAGGTCTGCATCGGGCAGCATCGCAGAACAACGCTGTAACCTGGAAAAACATGAATTACAACAAGTAAGATAAGCCATGCCTGTAACCAAGACATCCCCCAAAAAGCCCCCCCCAAAAACCCTTCGCGGCAACCTGGCCCCCGACCGCGTCGCGGCCATTCTCAAAGGCCTCGACGAAGCCTACCCAGCCGTCGAGTGCGCCCTCACCCACTCCTCGCCGTGGGAGCTGCTCGTCGCCACCATCCTCTCCGCCCAGTGCACAGACGTCCGCGTCAACATGGTGACGCCGGAATTATTCAACCGCTTCCCCTCCCCCGCCGCCATGACCGAAGCGACCCTTCCAGAACTCGAAGCGCTCATTCGAACCGCGGGCTTCTTCCACAACAAGGCCAAATCCATCCAGGGCGCAGCCCGCAAGATTGTCTCCGAGTTCAACCATGAGGTGCCGCAAACACTGGCTGAGCTGATTACCATTCCCGGCGCTGCCCGCAAGACCGCCAACGTCGTCCTCGGCGTGAGCTTCAGGAAAGCCGAAGGCGTCGTCGTCGACACACACGTCTTCCGCATCACCCGCCGCCTCGGCCTGGCCAAGGGCGACACACCTGAAAAAGTCGAACAGGAGTTGATGAAGGTGATCCCGCAGAGCCGCTGGATCGATTTCTCGCACCAGATCATCCACCACGGCCGGCAGGTCTGCAACGCGCGCAAACCCAAATGCGACCGCTGCAACCTCGAGCAGCTCTGCCGCTCCAAAGACAAAACCTGGCAGTCGTAGACGAGCGGGTCAGCAATATGGATCGTGCATCAGCGCGGCCTATTGGAGAAATAACCCGCTCACCGCGCCCAGCAGCCCCGGAATGTCCGATGGATTCGCCTCAATCGCCGGCTCCCAGCCAAGTTCCCTCAGCGTTCCGCTCGTGATCGGCCCTATCGAAACCGCCGGCACCCCAGCCAAAGGCCATTGAACCCCGGCAGCCTCCGCCGCCTCTGCCAAGTGGGTCACACTCGACGAGCTGGTGAACGTCGCCGCATCAAGCCCCTTGGCTACCGCGGCGCGAAGCAGTTTCGGCGCTGTTTCCGGCATCGCATTCCGGTAAGCATCCACCACATCCACGGTCGCGCCGGCCGCCCTCAGAGCATCCGGAATCACGTCCCGTGCAACCGCAGCCCGAGCCAGCAGGATTCTCTGCCCGGCAGCCTGGCCGGCGAGCCCGGCAACCAAACTTTCGGCCACGTATGATTCTGGTACAAAGGTAATTTGAAAGCCAGCGTCCCGCGCCGCTCTGGCGGTCCCTTCCCCCACCGCCCCAACCTTGATTGATGAGAGCGACCCAATCGAGGCACCAAACCCAGCCGCCCGCTCCACCAGCACGCGCACCGTGTTCGCGCTGGTTAGAATCAGCCAATCGTATTGATTGAAATGAAGGAGCGCCGCGTCCAGAGCCTCGAAACTCTCCGGAGGGCGAATCTCCAGCACCGGAACCTCAACTGGCTCCGCCCCAAGCGCCCGCAATCCTTCACTGAGTTTTCCCGCCTGGTGCGCAGCGCGTGTCACCAGCACTCTGCGGCCTGCCAGGGTGAGCGAACTCACCGCGAGGCCTCGTCTGCCGCTTGAAGCAGCGGTCCGGCTCCCGCCTCGACCAGCTTTCGCGCCACCAGCCGCCCCAACTCCGCAGGCTCCAACGCACCGCGAGGCGCGCGATGGGTTACCCGCACCGCCGACCCCGTCCCCGGCACGGCTACCACGCCAAAAATCTCGTCCCACGGAATCTCTTCGTCCGCCCCCAGCTTTGCCACAGCCCGGCAATGGATCCCGATCGGCACCTGGCACCCTCCGCCCAGCGCCGCCAGCGCCGCCCGCTCGGCCGTCACCGCAAACCGCGTAGCCGGATCGTCCAGAAAAGCAACCGCCGCAATCGTCGCCTCGTCGCCCTTGCGGGTCTCAATCCCCAGCGACCCCTGCCCGGCCGCGGGGCAAAAATCCTTCGGATCAAGGCGCTCGCGCACCCACTCGGTCTTTTCCAGCCGATCTAGGCCCGCCGCCGCCAGCAGAATCGCGTCCACCTGCCCCTCGGCCAGCTTGCGCAGCCGCGTGTCCACGTTGCCGCGAAACTCCTGCGCCTCAATATCCGGCCTGAGCGCCTTCAACTGCGCCCGACGCCGCTGGCTGCTCGTTCCCACCCGCGCGCCCACGGGCAACGCCGCCAGATTCTCGTAGTTCACTGAAACCAGCACATCCCGCGGGTCAACCCTGGGCGGGGTGGCCGCCAGCCAAAACGGCTCCGGCAACTCGGTCGGCAGGTCCTTGAGCGAGTGCACCGCCAGGTCCACGCGACCGTCAGCAAGCGCCTCCTCAATCTCCTTGGTAAACATGCCCTTCGATCCCACCTGCGCGAAGGTCACTTCCTGCAGCCGGTCGCCGGTGGTCTTGATGATTTCGATTTCGACCCCGTGCCCCTGCCCGCGCAGCAGCGCGGCAATGTGATGGGCCTGCCAAAGCGCTAATTGCGAGCCGCGGCTTCCAATTCTCAAGTTCATCTGCGGCTCTCCACTCCGGCTTCGTTCACTGCCACTTTTTCAGCCTTCTCCATCTCGTTCTTCGCCGGCACCGCCGCGGCCCGCTGCACCACGGGCTCGGCAATCGTATCCGCTCCCGGCACCGACCACTCATCGCAAATTGCGTCCAGCCGCGACGCATTTCCGTCCCGCGCCGCCTGCTTGAGCGCCTGCATCGGCGGGTGAAGAAACTTGTTCACCAGCCCCCGTGTCAATGCCTCGATCGCGGCAATCTGCTGGGCAGTCAGCGTTCCAAGCCGCGCCTCCACCCGCTTCAGTTCCGCCAGCCGAATCTCCTCGGCCTGGCGCTGCAGCGCCACAATCGCCGGCGCCACATTCACCGTCCGCTGCTTCTGCTGGAACCGCTCCACTTCCTGGGCAACCAGCGTCTCGGCATCGCTGGCCACGCGGCTGCGCTCCGCCATGTGCGCCGCGGCCACCGCCTGCAGGTCGTCGATGTCGTAGACAAACACGCCTTCCAGCTTGCCCATCGCCGGGTCCACGTCGCGCGGCACGGCAATGTCGATAAAGAACATGGGCCGGTTGCGCCGGCGCTGCATGAAGGCCTGCCCGTGCTCCTTGCGGAAGATCGGATGCGGCGCTCCGGTCGAGCTGATCACAATGTCGGCCTCGCTGGCCGCGTCGTAAAGCTTTTCGAACGGAATCACGCGCCCATGAAACTCCTCGGCCATGATCCGTGCCCGCTCCTGCGTCCGGTTGCTTACCAGGATGGCGCCGGCGCCCTGCTGCACCAGGTGCCGCGCAGCCAGCTCGCTCATCTTGCCCGCGCCCACCAGGAAAACCGTCCGCCCCTGCAGCGATCCAAAAATCTTCCGCGCCAGTTCCACGGCTACCGAGGCAATCGAAACCGAATTCGACCCGATTTCCGTCTCGGAGCGCACCTTTTTTGCCGCGGCAAAGGCGCTTTGCAGCAGATGCTCCAGTTGCCCGGCCACCGTGCCCGAGGCCCGCGCCACCGCAAAAGCTTCTTTTACCTGCCCCAGAATCTGCGGCTCGCCCACCACCATCGAGTCCAGGCTCGCGGCCACGCGGAACAGGTGCCGCACCGCATCCTTGTCGCGCTGCTCGTAGATGTGCGCCGCCAGCAGCGCCGGATCAAGTCCAAAGTGATGATGCAGAAAGCCTTTCAAATCAGCGTCCGGCGACTCTACAGCCGCCAGCATCTCCACGCGATTGCAGGTCGAAACGATCATGCACTCGCTCACTCCCGGCACGGCGGCCAGCGCGCGCGTCGTCTCCTGCAGCTCGTCGCGCGGAATCGCGATCCGCTCCCGCAGCTCAATTGGCGCGGTCTTGTGGTTCACTCCAATGAGCACCAGGGTCATTGGGCACCGTACCCGTGGACGTGGCTGAAAAGGTTCGCCGTCCACACCACGACCATCACCGCAAAAACCGCTCCGGAGAGATAGGCCGCCTTGCGTCCGCGCAGCCCGGCCGCCCGCCGCACCAGCAGAAGCAATACGTAGATCGCCCAGCTCACAAAGGCCGCAATGATTTTAGGATCAAGAAAATACGTGGCGCCATAGGTGTCCTGGGCCAAAACTGCTCCAATCACGAGCCCCACGGTCATGCAAGGAAAGCCGAACTCGAGCATCGCCTCCGAGAGCCGTTCCAGCGTATCCAGCGGCGGCAGCCAGTCGAACGGCGCCCACCACGAATCCTCGCTGGTAAGAAAACGCGCTTTTGGCTTGGCTTTCAGGCGCCTCTCTTGCACCAGGTAGAGCACCGAAGCCAGCAGGCTGAACCCAAGCGCCACATAGGCCAGCAAAAGAGCAGCAATGTGGGCGATGAGCCAGCTCGTCTTCACGCCCTGGGATGGAAAAGTGTAGTGGTCCGGTCCCAGCGAAGGCACCAGCACCAGAAAGAACGTCACTGGTAAGGCAAACAAACCAAGGGAGATAGCTTCATAGAGCCACCAAACCAGGAAGAACACCGAAACAATGGCCAGCCCCAGCAGCGACTGAACTTCTCTGAAGCCTACCGGAACCAGGTGGTGGGCTTGCACCAGCATCTCAACCACGGAAACAAAGTGGAAAAACCAGGCCATGCCGCCCAGGTGAACGCACCACCGGCGCCAGCGGTCTACTTTATAGAGCACGGCGGGAAAAACGGCAATGCTCGCCATAGCGTACAGAATCGCCGCAACTCTCAGCCAAAGAAGATACATAACGATGTTTACCTTAAGGCGTAAGCCCTCAGTATACTGTGACGCAAATCACCAAAAATCGAACCATGATCCCAGCCGATCAAGACCGGCGCTGTGACGCGGCCAACATTGCCGAATCGGATGAAAAATCCAATGGAAATCCAGGAGTTCGTTGAAAATCTCAGCTTTGAATGCGCTTTGTAGCAGTCGCCCACCCTCTTCGCCGACCCACGGGGAATGAAAACTGTAGCGCCGGCCTCCCGGCCGGCTGTCGCGTGGACCCCCCGGTCCACGCATGTTTCTTTCTAGGGCACGGCTTCAGTCGCGCCGCAAACCGCCTGAAATGAGAGAGAAGCGGCGTTATTGATCCGGCCCATAGATAATGAGGCTCCGTGCCCCATTCTTGCGGCTTTCTCCTGCCGCAAGGGTGGGAAAGCACAACACTCTTTGTGGGCCGGATCAATAACCCCAGCTCCACAGCCCATCTTTGAACCATTCCATGCCTTTTTTCGGCAAGCTCCTACAGCCCGGCCTTCATCACCTCAAGCCCAGCCTTCGACACCTCCACATCGTCCTCCGACTTGCCCCCGCTGAAGGCAACGACGATGTAGCCGTTTTTCCCGTGCGCGATCACGCCGCCCTGCCAGCCGAACTCGCCCGTCATGGGAGCCCGTTTGGCCGTCCCGCTATCCTGGAGCGTCGCGGCCATCTCAGCCGATTTGGCGTAGGCGATTCCAATCAGGTTGTTCCCCTTCTCTGTCGCCGTCGGGTCGTCCTTCATCCGCCCCACCACCGCCATCTTTGAAGTCCAACCCTGAATGCTGTCGCCCTGAGCGTAGGAAACCACGGCCACGCCGGTAATCTTCAGTTCCGCGGCACGCTTCTTCATCGCCTCCAGCGCATCGTTGGCCACGCCATCAAATTTCTTCGGATTGACGGGCTTGGGAGCGCTCGCGGCGCGCATTGGTGCCCCGTTGGCGGCAAACGTCGCCGCAAGCAGCATTCCCACCATGAGCAGGCGTGTTTTCATTCTGAAAGTCTCCGTCGGCAACGTACGCAGCCCGTTCCAGGCCCGGTTCCCATTCCGGAGAATTCTACCCTGCCACCCATTTGCTACCAGCCATGCGACCCGCCGCGATACTCTTGAATTCGACGTGATCAAAGAAGATTCCCAACCCGGCGTGGCGCCGCCCCTCACTCCCTTGGAAGAAACTCCGCTGGAATTGACGCCGCCCACCCCTCCCTCCGCCAGGGACCAGTCCGAACTCACGCCCTTCATGCGCCAGTGGACCGCGGCCAAGCGCGAAAATCCCGACGCCCTGCTCTTTTTTCGCATGGGCGACTTCTACGAGCTCTTCTACGACGACGCCGTGATCGCAAGCCGCGAACTCCAACTCACCCTCACTGCGCGCGACCGCGAACGTACCCAGCCCATGTGCGGAGTGCCTTACCACGCTGTAGACCAGTACCTCACACGCCTCCTGCGCAAGGGCTACCGCATCGCCATCTGCGACCAGATGGAAGACCCCAGGCTCACCAAAAAGATCGTCCGCCGCGAGGTCACCCGCGTGCTCACGCCGGGCACCGCCATCGACGCAGCGCTCGGCCAGGAGCAGAACAACTTCCTCGCCGCGTTCTATGAATCCGGCTCAGGCAAGGAAACCGGCTCAGGAAAGGAACAGATTTGCGCCATCGCATTGCTCGACGTCTCCACCGGCGAGTTTCGCACCGCAGAGTTTGCCGGCCCCGCCGCGCGTCAGCAAGCCATAGACGAAATCGCAAAAGCCGGCCCCAGCGAAGTCCTCTTCGCAGCCAGCGCGGAGCTACCCGCGCAACTTGAACGCATTCCCGCCCGCACCCGCGTAGAAGACTGGGTCTGGACCCGCGACTTCGCCGTGCCACTTGTCGAGCGCCAACTCAACGTGCGCTCCCTCGAGGGTTTCGGCCTCGCCACCCATCCAACCGCGGCCATCGCGGCTGGCGCGGTGCTCCACTACGTCCGCACCACGCAAAAGATTGAAGCGCTGCATATCGATTCGCTCAAGTTCCAGGAACACTCAACGGCTCTCGAACTGGATCAGGTCACGGTGCGCAATCTCGAACTGGTTGAGCCCCTCTTTCAAAGTCAGTCAGGCGCAGGCCAGGACAATCGCGTCACCCTCTTCTATACCCTCGATGCCTGCCAGACGCCCATGGGCAAGCGTCTATTGCGCGCAACCATGATCCGTCCACTCTACGATGCCCAATCGCTGAACGCGCGCTATGAAGCCGTCGGCGAAGCCCATGGCGATCTCATGCGCCGCGAAGAAATCCGCCGTGCCTTCTCCGGCATTCTCGATCTCGAACGTCTCCTCGCACGTCTCAGTCTCGATTCCGCCGGCCCGCGCGATGTGCGTGCGCTTGCATCCAGCCTCAGCCGCCTGCCCGCGTTGAAAACCGCCCTCAACGCGATGCATGCGCCTCTCTGGAAGGAAATCACCGCGCGCCTCGATGTCTTGAATGAAGTCACAGCCCGCATTGAAACCACTCTCGTTTCCGAGCCTCCGCTGACACTCGCCGATGGCGGCGCAATCGCCTCCAGCGTCGACGCGGAACTCGATGAGCTGCGCGCCATCTCCACCACCGGCCGCCAGGCCATCGCGGCCATTGAAGAGCGCGAACGCGCCCGCACCGGCATCGGTTCCCTCAAGGTCCGCTATAACTCGGTCTTCGGTTACTACATCGAGATCACCAAGGCCAACATGGCCCTTGCGCCAGCCGATTACGAGCGCAAGCAGACCCTGGTCAACGCCGAACGTTTCACCACGCCCGAGCTCAAGGAACTCGAGCGCAAGATCCTCACCGCACACGACCGATGCATTGAAATCGAGAAACGCATCTTCATCGAATTGCGCAAGTCCGTCCTCGAAGCAGCCGGACGCATCCGCCGCACCTCGACAGCCGTTGCCGAAGCCGATCTGCTCGCCAACTTCGCGCATCTCGCGTCATTACGTCGTTATGCCCGCCCCGTCATCGTCGATGAGCCGGTGATGGAAGCCGTCGCAGCCCGCCATCCGGTGATCGAGCAGTGGATGGAAGACACGCGCGAGGGCCGCTTCATCTCCAACGACCTGTATCTCAATGCTTCTGGCGATGGACCCAGCTTGCTGCTGATTACCGGGCCTAACATGGGCGGCAAAAGCACTTATCTGCGCCAGGCCGCCATGTTAGTCCTCATGGCCCAGATGGGCAGCTTTGTGCCGGCAGAGAGTTTGCGCTTCGGCCTGGTCGATCGCATCTACACCCGCATCGGCGCCAGCGATAACGTCGCCCGCGGCCGTTCCACATTCATGGTGGAGATGACGGAAACGGCGACCATTCTCAACACGGCCACCAGTAAATCGCTGATACTTCTTGATGAAATGGGTCGCGGAACGGCGACCTTCGACGGCCTCTCGCTGGCCTGGGCCACGGTCGAATATCTGCACGCCGACACCTGCGCCCGCACCCTCTTCGCCACGCACTATCACGAGCTCACCATTCTCGCCGAAAAGCTGCCGCGCGTGCGCAATCTCCGCGTCGGCGTCAAGGAAGCAGCCGGCGGCATCGTCTTCCTGCACACCATTGAGCCCGGCGCGGCCAGCAAAAGTTACGGCATTGAAGTAGCCCGCCTCGCAGGCCTGCCTTCCGCCGTCATTGAGCGAGCGAAGCGAGTTCTCAAGCAGCATGAGAAAGCCGAACGGCAAAGCGTCCAGGTTGAAACCGCCGAGCCCATGCAAATGACCATCTTCACACCGCTCTCGCAGCGCATCGTCGATCGCATTGAAGCAACCGATGTGAATTCGCTCACCCCATTGCAGGCTCTGAATCTGCTCGAAGAATTACAGCAGGAACTGAAGGAGAAGGGATGACCTTACGCCTCTCCGCGGGAAGCCTGCTCGTTGCGGGCCTGGCCGGAACTGAGCTATCGGGCCTGGAGCGCGCATGGCTCAAGCTCATTCTCCCCGCCGGCATCATTCTCTTCAAGCGCAACATCGCCGATCCGCGCCAGACCCGCGCACTGCTCAATGAGTCGACCGCTCTCTGCTCCACAAACAACCTCCGCTGCGTCGATGTGGAAGGCGGCGCCGTAGATCGCCTGCGCGATGCGTTGGCGCCGATCCCCTCCGCGCAGGCCGTAGCGCGTGCCGTTCACGCAACCGGCGATGCCAGCCTCGCGCGCGAGCACGGCGAGTTGGTGGCGCGCGCCGTCAAGGCCTTCGGTTTCAACACAACCCTCGCCCCAGTCCTTGATCTCGCTCTTCCCGCATCGGCCTCCGTCATGGGCACCCGCGCCGTATCGGCGGCGCCCGAAGGTGTAGTCGAATACGCACGCGGCTTTCTCTCCGGCCTTGCCGCACGCGGAGTCATCGGCTGTGGCAAGCATTTCCCCGGCCTCGGCGCCGGCACGCTCGATTCGCACTTGGAAACTCCAGCCATTCACCGCACCTACCACGAGTTATGGAATCAAGACCTCATCCCCTATCGTGAGTTACACAGCGAGCTGCCGATGGTGATGGTGAGCCATGCAGCTTATCCAGACACTCCAGGCAAGAATCATCCTGCCAGCGCATCGCCTTACTGGATCACCACAATCCTGCGCAGACGCATCGGCTACCGCGGCATCATATTTTCCGACGATCTGGAAATGGGCGGCATTCTCAAGTTCCTTCCCATTGAAGAAGCCGCCATCGCAGCCATCCGCGCCGGCATGGACCTGCTCGAAATTTGCCACAGCCCCGAACTAATCCTGCGCGCCTATGAATCGCTCATCGCCGAAGCCGAGCGTTCGTCGGCATTTCGCAAGCTGCTGCTGGCACGCGCCGCGCAGACTGCCCGCAAGCGCGCAAAGCTCTTTGCGCAAACAAAATCAAAACCTATCGCCAGCACTCAATTCCAGTCTCTACGTGCGAGCATTCTGCGCTTCAGTGAGAAGATCGCGAAGGCCCAGCCGCCATCGGAGGAGCAGCCCTCATGAGCGCCAAACCCCTAACTGTAGCCGGCATCATGAGCGGAACCTCCGCCGATGGCATCGACGTAGCCGTGTTGCGTATCACGCCGGGCAAACTCCGCCCGAATCTCGCTCTGCTTGCACATCGAGCCTTCCCATTTCCCGCGGCATTGCGCCGCAAAGTGCTCGCCGCAATGAATGCCTCGTCAACGTCCACGGCAGAGTTGGCGCGCCTGCATTGGCGCCTGGGCATTGCCTACGCCGAAGCCGTAGCCGCAACAGTCGAGAAACGCAAAGTGAAGCTCGACCTGATCGGCTGCCACGGACAGACGCTCTATCATCAGGCCCGCGCGGAGACGTATGCTGGCCGCAGCTTCGCCTGCACATGGCAGACCGGCGAAGCAGCCGTGATTTCTTCTGCGCTTCGAGTCCCAGTAGTCTCGAACTTTCGCCCCGCGGATATGTTGGCCGGCGGACAGGGCGCGCCACTGGTGTCGCTCCTCGACTATGTGCTCTTCGCCCATCCCAAGCGTGGCCGCGTCTTGCAGAACATTGGCGGCATTGCCAACCTCACCGCCATCCCCGCCGCTGTAACACCGGCACAAGTCATAGCCTTCGACACCGGCCCCGGCAACATGATCATTGACGCCCTCGCGCAACAGCTCTTCAGCAAACGCTTCGATCGCAACGGCGCAATCGCCGCCCGCGGCCAGCTCCTCCCACCGGTCCTTGCAGCCTCGTTACGCAATCCCTACTTTTACTTGAAGCCGCCCCGCACCGCAGGCCGCGAACAGTTCGGCCGCGAGTACGCCGCAAAATTTCTCGCCCTCTGCCAGCGCTACAGTGGCAATCCGGAAGACGCCATCGCCACCGCAACCGCCCTCACCGCGGAATCCATCGCACAAAGCTACAAGCAATTCGTCTCGGCAAAGATGAAGGGCCGCGTGGACTATATCGTCTCCGGCGGCGGTGCGCACAACCACACGCTGATGGCCATGCTGTCGCAACGTCTCGAACCACTGGGCTGCGAACTCGCCTCCATCGACGACTTCGGTCTACCCGCCGAAGCCAAGGAAGCCGCGGCCTTCGCGCTCCTCGCCTGGCAAACATGGCATCGCCTGCCCGGGAACGTTCCCGCCGCCACAGGAGCCACGCGCCCTGCGATCCTCGGTCAGGTGACCTATGTCTAAAGGCCTTGCCCGGGCCGCATGGATTTCGGCCGCGCTGTTTCTGCTCGCCGGATGCCGATCCACCCCCAGAGATCCAGGCACGGTGGTTTTTCTCATTGAAAGCAGTCCCGCCAATCTCGATCCGCGCATTGGAACCGACGTCCAATCCGAGCACATCGACGAGTTGCTCTTCGACGGTCTGGTGAAACGCGACGCGAGCTTTCACTTCGTCCCGGCGCTCGCCGAAAGCTGGGAGCAGCCCGATCCACGCACCCTTACATTTCATCTGCGCGGCGGAGTCCGCTTCCATGACGGTCGCCTGTTCACCGCGCGGGATGTGCTGTGGACTATTCGTTCCATGTCTGACCCGCACAGTCCCGGCGCCATCATCACCGCCAAAGCCGCATCGTACGCATCCATTGATTCCATGCAGGCGCCCGACGATCGCACAGTGATTCTTCACCTGAAGCATGCAGACAACTTTCTGCTCATCAATCTTTCCACCGGCGCAATGGGAATTGTTCCCGAAGGCAGCGGAAAGGACTTCTGGCAGCATCCGGTGGGAACGGGGCCATTCAAATTCGTCAGCCAGCAGATTGATCGGGAAGTAGTCATCGAGCGCAATCCGATCAGCTGGTCCGCGGCTCCAAACATCGCGCGGGTGCGCTTCGCCGTTGTGCCCGACGCCATCACCGAATCGCTTGAACTTGAAAAAGGTTCGGCCGACATCGCCATCAATTCCCTTCCCATGGATTCGCTCCCCGTTCTCGCCGCGCGCAAGAACCTCGAGGTCGAGGACACCAGCGGAACGCAGATTCATTACCTCGCCTTCAACGTGCGCGACCCGCTGCTCAGCGATGTGCGCGTGCGCCAGGCCATCGCCTGCGCCATCAATCGCAACCTGATCGTTCAGACGTTGATGCTGGGCCATGCGAAGCCCGCCGTGAGCCTGCTCCCCACCACGCACTGGGCCTGGACCGGCGAAGTTGTGCGTTACGATTACGACCCGTCGCGGGCCGAGCAACTTCTCGATCAGGCCGGCCATCCTCGCGGCAGCGATGGAATGCGTCTTCATATCGCCATGAAGACCAGCAACGATGAAGGCGCTCGCCTGCTTGCCGCGGTGCTTCAGCAGCAACTCGCGGCCGTCGGAATCGCGCTCGATATCCGCAGCTACGAGTACGCCACCTTCTACTCCGACATTACACGCGGAGCATTTCAGTTGTATGCGCTGCGCTGGATCGGCGGCAATGAACAGCCGGACATCTTCGGCTACGCGTTCTCGACCGCGCGATTCTCCCCGAAGGGCGGCAACCGAGGCCATTATTCGAATCCGAAACTGGACGCGCTGCTTGATGACGCCGCCGAGAGCGCCGACCCCGCAATGCGCCGTGCGGACTACATACAGGCGCAGCAGATTCTGGCGCGCGATCTTCCCGCGCTGAACCTCTGGTATCGCGACACAGTCGTGGTTCACAACCGCCGCCTTGCCAACCTGCTCCCCACGCCCTCCGGCAGCTACACTTTTCTGGAGACCGCGGAACTGACTCAACAGGCAAAATAGCCTTTGGGTGAAATGAAGGTTCAATGGCTGGATGCTTCTGAAATCAAGATATTTAGTACAATCTAGAACACTTTTTCACGAGACGGTACGCAGAATGGGGCTTGCTTCAACCTTTTACGCCACTCGCTCGTCTACGCATACAGACGGGATTCCCACTGGCGGCGGCTTTCCGATCAGCCCGTTTGGAAATGGCCTATGAAGAGCAAGATGAAGACTCTGTTTTTGATTTCAAGATTGCGCCTGGCAGTCGCGATGGCATTGCTGGTTGCCGCGCCCTTCAGCGTGATCGCAGCGGGGGCGCAGGCAGCTCCCCGCTTTGTTGGCACCATCGCCGCCATCGGCGCAGACACGCTCACCGTAAAGACCGATGCGGGCGAAGTCCACCAGGTCCAGGTTCCGTCCACCGCGGTTCTCAAGCGCATTGAGCCGGGTCAGAAAGATCTGAGCACTGCGGCGGCCATGCAATTCAGCGATCTCGCAACGGGAGACCGCGTCCTGGTAAAGCTCGATCCGGATGCGCCCGCGGGCACGTCGCAGGCGTTGCAGATCGTCGCGGTGAAAGCCGCCGACGTCGCTCTCAAACAGCAAAAGGACCGCGAAGACTGGCAGAAACGCGGCGTGGGCGGCCTGGTGAAGAGCGTGGACCCCGCAGCCGGCGTCATTGTATTGACCAGCGGTGTGGGAGCCGCAGCCAAGGCGATCGCAGTCAACACAACCAGCACCACCATGCTGAAGCGCTACGCACCCGCCTCCGTTCGATTCGATCAGGCACAGCCGGCGCCCATCGATGCCATTCATGCGGGTGACCAGTTGCGCGCACGCGGAACCAAGAATGCGGATGGCGCCCAGATCGAAGCCGAAGAAGTTGTTTCAGGAACCTTCCGCAATGTATCGGGCATGATCACGTCGGTGGACGCGTCAACATCCACGCTCGTAGTCAAGGACCTCGCTTCCAAGAAGCAGGTCACCATTCACATCACCCCGGACGCGCAGATGAAGCGGCTTTCCGACACCATGGCGCGGATGCTTGCCATGCGTCTCAAGAGCGGTTCCGGCGGCGGGGGCAACGCGCAGGCGGCAGGCGGAGCACAACGCAGCGGCGGATCGGCCGGCCAGGGCGGTGGACAAGGCGGCGGTGACTCGCAGCAAATGCTGAGCCGTCTGCCCGCAATTCAAATGGCCGATCTCAAGAAGGGCGAAGCGGTGATGGTGGTTTCAACCGACGGCGTCAGTGAAGTTACCGCAATCACGCTGCTGGCCGGCGTTGAGCCGCTCCTTGAGGCTCCGGCAGCCAGCCAGAATCTGCTCAACAACTGGAGCATGGGCGGCGGAGCACCGGATTCCGGCGCACAGTAATCATCATCCATCTCTTTATCGATCAAATACGAGGAACTCGTGTATTCAAAATTGCGTAATATCGCTCCATTTCTGATTGCCCTTGCGTTGCTCGGCGGCTGCACTCAAGCCGCGCTGGCGCAAACTCCAGCGCCCGCGGCCCCGGCGGCCACTACGGCGAGTTTGCACGGCCACATTGCCGATCCCACAGGTGCGCTCATTCCCGGCGCCACAGTGGTCGTAACTACCTCAGCCGGAACCGCTGTGACCACAACCACCGCGGATGCCGCGGGCGTTTATGTGGTGAACGGCCTCAAGCCCGGCAGCTACATTGTGCAGGCCAGCTACGCGGGCTTTGCACCTTTCACTTCGCCCAACATTCCACTCGCCGCGGGACAAAGCAAGCGCGTCGATATCGCCATGGCCATTGAAGAGGCGCAGCAGAGCGTGACCGTAACCGACGACTCACCCACGGTGAACGTGGAGGCCGCCGGCAATTCAAATGCGATCGTCCTCAAGGGCAAGGATCTCGAAGCGCTATCGGACGATCCCGATGAACTCTCGAATGAACTCTCTGCTCTCGCCGGCCCATCCGCTGGGCCGAACGGCGGACAAATCTACATTGACGGATTCAGCGGCGGCCAGCTTCCGCCCAAATCCGCCATTCGCGAGATTCGCATCAATCAGAACCCCTTCTCTGCCGAGTTCGATCGGCTTGGTTACGGGCGCATTGAAATTCTCACCAAGCCCGGCACCGATAAATTGCACGGCCAGGCATTTATCCAGGGCAACGACAGCGGCCTCAACACCGGCAACCCGTTTACGAAGTCGATTCCTCCCTATTACAGCTACCAGTTCAATGGAACCGTCAGCGGATCCATCTCCAAAACAGCTTCTTTTTTTGTGAGCGGTGAACAGCGGAACACCGAGCAGGTGAATGCGTGGTCAATTCCCGATGCGGTCTATCAAACCAGCGCCTCCGGCCCGTATGCGCTCTATCAGAGCTTCGGAATCAATCTTCTCAATCAGCGCGTCCGCGACAATGCTTCGGCCCGAATCGATTGGCAGCTTGGCGCCCGGAACACATTCACCGCGCGCTACGGCTTCTGGTCGGAGTCCGAGCACGGCGATCTGAACTCCGGCTCCCTCATCATTCCCGGCGATCCGTCTACCAATCCTTCCACGCATGAATCGAACACCGACCACACCGTACAGATGAGCAACGCGATTGTGATCAACGATCATGCCGTGAATGAAACCCGCTTCCAATACGAGCGTCAGAATGAGAACCACTACCCCGATTCAACAGATCGCACCATCAGCGTGCAGGGCGATTTCAATACCGGCGGATATGCAGGACAGGAAAGCCGCGATCACACAACCCGGCTTGAGTTCTGGAATATTACCACCCTCAGCAAAGGCACGCACGCAATCAAGTTCGGCACTCGCCTGCGCGACAACCGCGACGCCAACTTTACCAATTCAAACTTCAATGGCGCCTTTTCCTTCGCGAACTACGAAGATTATCTCGGCATGGCCAACGGGCTCGAAAGCGGCCAGACCTTCGCCGATCTCCAACCAGCCTACGGCCCCGCCTCTGTCAGCTATGCCACCGGGCAAGAGTCTGCTGTTGCAAATATGTTTGATGCGGCGCTATTCGCGCAGGACGATTGGAAGGTCAATCCCAAGCTCACCCTCTCCGGCGGCCTCCGCTGGGAAGCGCAGAACCACATCGCCGACCATAATGACTGGGCGCCCCGCGCTTCATTCGCTTATGCTCTCGACGGAAATGGAAAAGACAAGAAGACCAAGACCGTCATCCGCGGCGGCTACGGATTCTTCTTCGATCGCTTCAACACCAGTAACCTGCTGACCATCAATCGCGCGAATCTTCAGCAGCAGATCGTGCTCAATGCCCCGGACTGCACTTCCACCGCAACATCTTTGAATGCCATTGATCTAACCACCTGTTCCGGCACCGGCAGTTCCACAAGCACCGCGTCCACGCCGATCAAATATGAAGTATCACCGGGCTTTCACGCGCCAACGACCGAGCAATTCGGCACCAGCCTTGAACGGCAACTCACCGCGGGCACAAGCCTCACGTTCACTTACCTTCACTCTTTCGGCGTTCACCAGCTCGTAACACGCAATGCCAACCAGGACGGCAGCTCCGGCGGATACGTGTATCAGTTTTTCCCTGAAGCGGTCTTCAAGCAGAATCAGGCCATCTTCAGCATCAATTCAAAAGTCACCAAGAACCTCAACCTGGTCGGCTTCTATACCTATTCCGACGCCAACAGCAACGGAAACGGCAGCGCCTCGAATGCCTACGACCTGGATCAGGATTATGGCCGAGCCGGCTTTGTCCAGCGCAACACCGTCTTTGTCATTGCCAATTACAGCGCTCCATGGGGCATTCGCTTCAATCCATTCATGCTTGCTCAGTCAGGCCGCCCGTTCAACATTACGCTCAACTCCGACCCGATAAACAACTTCTTCAATCAGCGTCCTCGCCTGGCTTCCGCTTCAGAATGCACTGCCAACCCGGCTGTCTATATTCAGACGACGTTCGGCTGCCTGGACACCCAGCTCTATGCGCCCGGCGCCCAGCCAGCCGGAGAACCACTCATTGGAGCGAACGTGGGCAACAGCCCCGCCTCCGTTTCAGTGAATCTGCGCATCAGCCGCGCCTTCGGCATTGGCCCCAAACTCAAGTCGGCGAACGATGGCGCTGGACCGCCTCCGGGCGGCGGTGGCCCTCCCCCAGGCGGTGGTGGCGGAGGTCGCGGCGGTGGGCCTCCGGGCGGCGGTCTTGGTCCCGGCGGCCTGGGTGGCGGCGGCGGACGCGGCATGGGTGGCATGTTCGGCCCGGCAGGCACAGGGCGCAAGTACTCGCTGAACTTCAGCGCGCAGGCGCTTAACCTGTTCAACGACATCGACTACGGAACGCCGACGGGAACAATCAGTCCACCCAAGGATCCTGACGCCTCCGGATTCTACGGGCCCGGCGCACAGTTCGATAAGTCAACCACTCTTGCCGGCGGCATGTTCAGCCAAGGTTCAGCGGCGCGCAGAATCTTTCTCCAGGCAGTCTTCACGTTCTAGTACCATGACCGCGGCATGGTTCGTAATCAAATGAATGTTGCGCCGGCCTCCTGGCCGGCTGTGGCGTGGACCTCCCGGTCCACGCTTGTCCATGATGAATTACCAATTCATGCGGTCTAACCACTATAGCGGTTTCAGGATTGCCGTACCCAAAGGGAATACACTCAAGTCGACGCGACCCCAAGGAGCGGCGACCTCGCAGTAGTGCAGATAGGGTATACCTATCCTGAAACCGCTCTAGTGGACAAAAGCTGACACCTGCGCAGGCCGGAACGCAACGTTCCGGCTTGCGCTGTTTAGCGCGCCGCACTCACCGTGGCCGGCCATTGATTTGCCGCAAATGCATCCATCAGCGAGATGACCGTCAACTGCGACTTCAGCGCGTCCAGCGATGCGGCGCTTGTCACAGTGATCGTCTCCGTCTCTCCCGGCAGCAGGTTGAAGTAATTGTCCGAGACTTTCGCGTCGAGGTTTCCAAAGAAAACATACACGCTGCGCGCCAGCACCGGCGACGTGACTCGAATTTTGTAACTCCCGCCTGCACCCGTAGTCTCCACTTTCAGTTGCGCGGGCTTGAGACGAATCGCTCCCACCGGTACCAGGTAAGTGAGATTTCTCGAAAGCTGCTTCTCCCCGCTGGAGAGTTCCGCAACAACAAACACGCGGGAAGCGTCTCCCCCTGCCGCATCGGTCAGCTTCCTCAGCGGCCAATCGAGATAGACCTTGCTCGTGAGTGCGGAAACTTCAACGGCCTGCGACTCTTCCAGCAGCACCTTCCCGTCGAAATCCATCAGCCGTACCCGCAATTGCGAATGAATCGGTTCGGTCTTGTCGGAAACAATGTACGTCTTCACCGATCCATCTTCCACGTGCGGCGAAACCAGCACCGGCGCATAGAAGCGACGCGCGTAATACTGCAGCGCCTTCCAGCGGCCGTAGTAATCGATCGACGACCACGAAGCTACTGGCCAGCAATCGTTCAACTGCCAGAAGATCGAACCCATCGTCTCCGGCCTGCTGCGCCGGAAATGCTCCGCACCGATCTTGATTCCCTCAGCCTGCAGCACCTGGCTCACATAGAGAAAGCTCGCAAAGTCTTTTGGCTCGGGATAATCCTTGAGCAGGTAGTCGTGAATGATCGCGTTGCCTTCGTTGTTCTTCTGGTGCGCCAGCATCACCGGCGTAAAGATCCCGGTTCGATCCGCGGGCTCGGTGAACGCTTCAATCGTCTTCATCTCCGGGAATGACTGGAAGCCATACTCTGTGACAAAGCGCGAATGATGCGTCTCGTACGTGGAGAAAGGGACGCGCCCATGCCATACATCCCAGATGTGATCGTCGCCGCTATGAAAGGCCGGTGACACAGCTTCGTAATCGGCGCTCGGCGAGCTCGGCCAGTACGGCGTTTCCGAGTCGAGTCGCGCAACCACTCTCGGCAGAATCCCGCTGAACTCCGTCAGGTAGTCCTGCCACATTTGAAACTTCACGTCCGCCGGCAAGTCTCTCCGCGGAGCCCAGCTGAATGCGCTTTCGGTTTCGTTGTTGCCGCTCCACACCACGATGCTGGCGTGATTGCGCAGCCGCCGCACCTGGTCTTCCGCCTCGGCCTCGATGTTGAGCTTGAAATCGTACGTTCCCGGCTGCCAATCGTTGCCGAACATGAAATCCTGCCACACCATGATGCCCAGCTCGTCGCAGATCGCGTAGAACTCGTCGGTCTCGTAGTAGCCCCCGCCCCAGTGGCGAATCATGTTCATGTTCGCATCGCGTGCCGACTCCAGAATGCGCCGATAATCCGCGGTCGTCACGCGATTGGGAAAGCTGTCGAATGGAATCACGTCCGCGCCTTTGGCGAAGACCGGAATCCCGTTCACCACCAGCTCAAACGACCGTCCCCATTGATCCAACTGCCGGTGCAACTCAATCGAACGCAGGCCTGCCTTGGCAGTTTTCGATTCCGCGGTATGCCCGCCAACGCCCACCTGCGCCGTAAATTTATATAGAGGCTGGTCTCCGTAGCCGGCCGGATACCACAGCCTCGGCTGGCGAATCTCGATGGGAAGATCGATCGCGTTGCGGCCCGCATGAACACCTACCGTTGCGATTTCCGTCACCGGCTTGCCGCCGTCTGTGTATTGCACGCTGACCTTCGCCAAACCGGCGCTCGAAGCCTCTACCTCGACCTCGGCGTCAATGTGCGCCACGGACTTGCTCACATCCCTCTGGCGAATCGCGAAGTTCGCAATCCGCACCTTGTCCCACGCCTCCAGCCGCACCGCGCGCCAAATGCCGCTGGTCACAAACTTTGGTCCCCAGTCCCAGCCATACTCATATGCGGCTTTACGGACATACGTCTTCGCTTCTGTCTTGGTCTTCGGCTGCCACGGGTCGCGCGCCGCCACGTCTGCCGCTGCCGTGATAGGCGATGGAAACACAACCCGCAGCACGTTCTTTCCGGCATGAAGATTGCTCTTTACCGGAACGCGCCACACGCGGAACATGTTGTTCGCGCTCAGCACCTGTTTGCCGTTCACAGAAACCTCGGCCACGGCATCGAGCCCGTCGAACACCACGTCCACATTGGAGCGAGTCAGTTGCGCTGGCGTTGCATCGAAGCTGAGCCGGTACTCCCAGCTCTCCTTTTCAATCCACTGCAGCTTCGATTCATTGTCGCGGAAAAATGGATCGCCGATCTTCTTGTTGGCCAGCAGGTCCAGGTGCACATCCCCGGGAACCGTTGCCGGCATCCACCCGCTCTCAGTGCCCTGATCCGCCATAACCTGCCGGAACTGCCAGCCGTGATCCAATGCCAGCACCGCATTCTGCGCCGGTATCCCCTGACCGTACATCCTTCCAGCTCCCATGGCCACTGCCGCTACGAGCATGGAGCAGCAGGCAACTTTCCAGGCAATTGATTCTCGCATCGCACTCCTTCAAGACAACTCAATCGATCGCTGACAAGGCTATCATGCACGATCCGCCGAGGCATCAGGGGCGATCCGCCAGCCGAGGTTCGACCACGGAGTGATAGAAAACATCCCACTCATCCGCCCTCGTATCCATGCTGAACCTCGCTTGAATTCGCGCTCGCGCCGCGTAGCCAAGCGTCTGCCGATCCTCTCGCGAACGCCGCATCATTTCCACCATGGCCGCGGCAAGCGCATCCCAGTCCCTGGGCGGAACCAGCACGCCCGCGTCGCCCATCAACTCCCGCACTCCGCCCACATCGGTGGCCACAACCGGCTTCTCCATGGCCATCGCTTCGGCCACCGCCAGAGGCATTCCCTCCCAGGCAGAAGACAGCACGAACCCATCGGCAGCGTCGTACAGCGCAGCCGTATCCCGCCGCAGCCCCAGCCAATCGACGCCATGCGCGTGGTTGTCGTCCAAGCTGCCAACACACCTATCCGGCAACTCGCCGGCAATCCACAACCGTGTCTGCGGAAAGGCTACCCGCACTTTCTCAAATGCTCGAAGCAAATTGGGAAAATCCTTTGCGGCCACAATGCGTCCAACCGCCAGCCACACAAACTCGTCCGTTGCAGCCATCGCCTTCCTGGTTGCGGCGCGACGCGCCGAGCTTGGCGCAAACTCTGAGACGTCGATCGCGTTGGGGATCACCGTGCACTTGCGCGGTGAAATTGCCTTCAACCGCACAAATCGATCGGCGGCGGCTTCACTCACGGCAGTCGTCCTCCGGCTCAGCCCGTCGGTGATTCGATAAGCCAGCATGCGCATCCAGCCGCCCTCATACACGTTATGCACCGTGGAGAGGATCACTGTCCGCGGCCGTAGAATCTTCAACAGCCTCGCGATCGCATT
>Ga0302193_10000429_pt1 | contig 38194 bp, 36 predicted proteins | sample II_Bog_E3_3_FD_200228 | JGI IMG/M metagenome (GOLD analysis project Ga0302193, IMG submission 200228) | Peat permafrost microbial communities from Stordalen Mire near Abisko, Sweden - II_Bog_E3_3 | ecosystem: Environmental > Terrestrial > Soil > Wetlands > Peat | place: Sweden: Abisko...
CGACATAGCAGCAAGGCCAGGAAGCCGAGGATGAACCAGGGCACCAGCTCATAGAGTTTCGGTTTTTGCCGGCCGCGGAAGAAAAGCGAGAGCACCAGAATGACCGGGCCCAGCATGAGCACGCGCACGAGCTTGACCACGGTGCCAACCTGGTTGCTCAGCGCCCCAATCGGCAGCGTGGCGGCCAGGACCTGCGGCACGGCATAGACGGTAAGGCCCGCCAGCACGCCATATTGCGTGAGGGAAAGCAGCAGGACCGGCACCAGCAAAGGCAGCAACAGCACCACGACCACGCCCAGCACGGCGGTAAAGGCGATGGAGGCCGCGATGTCCTCAGCATCTGCGCCGATGACCGGGGCGACCGCCGCGATGGCGGAATTGCCGCAGATGGCGTTGCCGCTGGCAACCAGCAAAGCGAGCCGCGTATGCAGGCGCAGCGCCCGGCAGATGCCGTAGCTGATGAGAATGGAGGCGGCGACAACTAGCACGATACCGCCCAGCAGTTTCGGCCCCAGCGCCAGCACGGTGCGCGCACTGACCGCCGCACCCAGCAGGACGACGGCGAGTTCCAGCAGGATTTTGGCGGAGAAATGGATGCCGGACTGCCACATATCGCCAGGATGCCACGCGGTTCGGATAGCCAGCCCGAGCAGAATGGCAAGCACCAGGGCTTCCAGATAGGCCTGGCCGGCGAAGAAGACCTCGACGCGTTGCAAAAACACCGCCAAAACGGTGATTCCGGCGCATAAAATCACGCCAGGTAGCAGAGATTTGATCTTGGTCATGTCCCGAACGCATTACGCCCGATAGCGCGGCCAGACTATCTGATTATTTTTATTGAACCAATCTAAAAGATCAATGATTTTACACCGGCTGTGCGCCGTACATATAGTTACGCATGACGTTTGATCAGCTAAGAGTCTTTGTCGCGGTCGCGGAACGACAGCATGTGACCCGTGCGGCGGAAGCGCTCAATATGGGGCAATCCGCGGTCAGCGCTGCGATCGCCGCGTTGGAAATCCGGCATGGCACGAAATTATTCCACCGGGTCGGCCGCGGCATCGAACTCACCTCCGCCGGGGAACTTTTCCTCACCGCCGCCCGCAGCATCATCGCACAGGTCGAGGCCGCGGAATTGCTGTTGGACGATTTGAACGGCGGCAAGCGCGGCACGCTGCTGGTTCAGGCCAGCCAGACCATTTCCAGCTACTGGCTGCCGCGCCACCTCGTCACCTTCCGGCGGCTGCTTCCGAGCGTGGATATCCGCCTGACCGTGGGCAACACGGCGCAGGTGGCCAAGGCCGTGCAATGCGGCGAGGCGGAGTTGGGCTTTGTGGAAGGATGCGTCGAGGACACCGCGTTGTTCAGCGCGCCGGTTGCGCGGGACAATATGATCCTGGTCGTGAGCCCGGGGCATCCCTGGGCCAACCGCGACATGTTGAGCCCGGCCGAGCTGGTGGAAAGCGAATGGGTGCTGCGGGAACCCGGCTCGGGCACACGGTCTGAATTCGAGCATGCGCTGGCCGGTTTTGGCCTCGCTCTGCCGGATTTGCGCGTAGCACTTGAGCTGCCCTCCAACGAGGCGGTGCGCGGCGCGGTGGAGGCCGGGCTGGGGGCGACGGCGATCTCGGCCTCGGTGGCCGGGCCGAGCCTGGAGGCCGGGCTGCTCCGCCAGGTCCGGCTGCCTTTGCCCGAGCGAAGCTTTTATGCGCTGCGCCATGCGGAGCGCTTCCAGAGCCATGCCGCCGAGACGTTCATGGCGGTGGTCCGCGGAGAAGTTTAGAGACTGATCGCTTGAGGTTGGCCCGGCGTCACAACGATTTTCTTGGGTGAAGGGCGCGCCGGTTTGGGCGCTTTTTTACGCCGCCGGCCGGAAAAGATGGGCTTGACAACTATGGTATCGTTTCACGTTCAACGGAACGGAGGCAGAACGTGAACATTCGAAGACGCACGATACTGGCGGGGATTGGGGCACTTGGGCTGGCAGGGCCGGCGCAAGCCGGGGCAAAAATAAACATTGTTGCGGCGGAGAATATGTACGGCGATGTCGCCGGGCAGATCGGCGGCGGGCTTGTGAATGTTTCCAGCATTTTGAACAACCCGAATGAAGATCCGCATTTGTTTTCGGCGAGCCCATCGGTCGCGCGCAATCTGGCGGGGGCGGATATCGTCATCGTCAATGGCGCGGATTACGACCCGTGGATGGGCGGGCTGCTCTCCGCAACCAATGCGCCGGGGCGGGTGGTGATTACCATCGCCGATCTGCTCGGGCGCAAGCCGGGGGATAATCCGCATTTATGGTATGACCCGATGGCAATACCCGACCTGACCGGCCAGCTGGTGGCGGCACTCTGCGCCAAGGACCCTGCCAATGCGGCGGTCTACAAACGGAACGGCGTGAAGTTGCTGGCATCGCTGGCGCCGATCCATGCCCGCATGGCGGCGATGCGGGAAGAATATGCGGGGATTAAAGTAACAGCGACCGAGCCGGTTTTCGGGCTGATGGCGCAGGCGATCGGGCTGGACATGCTTAATCTTCGCTTCCAGATTGCGGTGATGAACGGAACGGAACCTTCCCCGCAGGATGTCGGCGCGTTTGAGGACGATTTGCGGAACAAGACGGTGCGAGCACTGTTCTACAACGCGCAGGTTACGGATGATCTGACGACCACGCTGCTGAACATCGCGCAGCAATCCGGCGTACCGGTGGTGGGCGTGACCGAAACCGAGCCGGCAGGGCTGGATTACCAGCAATGGATGACCCATGGACTGGACGGCGTGGATAAGGCACTGAGCCCGTAATGGGTGTGATCGACCTGCAAAACGTAACGGTGACCCGCGGCGCCCAGGTGGTGCTGCGGGATATCTCGCTGAACATTGCGGGGGGCGAATTCATCGGCGTACTGGGGCCGAATGGCGCGGGTAAAACAACGCTGTTCCGCACCATTCTCGGCTTGCAGCATTTGAGCGCGGGAAGGCTGACCGTGATGGGCGAGGCCGCCACGCGCTGCAATGGCGCGATCGGCTATATGCCGCAGACGCGCAGCACCCTGCCCGCCTCCAATATCAGCGCGTTCGATGTGCTGGTGAATGCGGCGCAGGGGCAGAAATTCGGGCTGCCTTTCGGCGGCAGGCGGCTGCGGGGCGAGGTGATGGCAGCACTCGAGGCCGTGCAGGGCACGGAGCTGGCGGGCCGGCCGCTGGCGCAGCTCTCCGGCGGGCAGCGCCAGCGGCTGCTGCTGGCCGCCGCCTTGCTGGGCAAGCCGAAGCTTTTACTGCTCGATGAGCCGCTGATCAGCCTGGACCCGGCGGCGCAGGCTGCGATGATCGGGCTGATTTCGGATTTGCAGAAGGCGCAGCAGCTCACCGTGCTGTTCGCGGCGCATGATATCAACCCGCTGCTGGGGGTGATGGACCGGGTGCTGTATCTCTCCGGCGGGAATGCGGCGCTAGGCAGCGTGGACAAGGTGATTACCTCGGCCAGCCTGTCCCGGCTGTATGGCTCGGAGATCGAAGTGATACGCGCGGGCGGCCGGATTTTCGTGATCTCGGATGTGACCGACCACCACCATGCCTGTGACCACTGCTGATGAAACCTGCTGATGCTTGAATACGACTTTATGCGGCACGCGTTTATCGCGGCGGGGATTGTCGGGCTGCTGGCGGGGCTGGTCGGGTATTTTCTCGTGCTGCGGGGCCAGGCTTTTGCAGGCCATGCGCTGAGCCATGTGGGGTTTGCGGGCGCGACGGGCGCGGTGCTGGTCGGCGCCTCGCCGCTGGCCGGGATGATCGGGGTGACGGTGTTAGGCGGCGTGCTGATGGGCGCGCTGGGGGAGCGGTTTGCGGAGCGGGATATCGCGATCGGGGTGATCCTCACCATGTCCCTCGGCCTCGGGCTGCTGTTCCTGCATTTTTTCACGGCCTATGCGACGGCGGCGACCTCGCTGCTGTTCGGCGATGTTCTGGGCGTGGATGTGCCGACGATTTATCTGCTCCTTGGCCTCGCGGTGCTATGCCTGGGCATATTGGGCGTGATCGCGCGGCCCTTGTTGTTTGCGAGCCTGAATCCGGAGCTGGCGGAGGCGAAGGGTGTTTCGCTCGGCGTGCTGGGGCTGGTGTTTCTGGGGCTGGTCGGGCTGACGACCTCGGCCTGCGCGCAGATTGTGGGCGTGTTGCTGGTATTTGCACTCATGGTGGGCCCGGCGGCAACGGCACAGCGACTGACGCATCGCGTGGTGCCGGGGCTGGTGCTGGCTGCGGGGATTGCACTCTGCGAGGCCTGGGCCGGAATTGCGCTGAGTTATTACACCGACTGGCCGGCGAGTTTCTGGATTTCGGCGTTGAGCGGCGGGGTTTATCTCGCGAGCCTGCTGGTTTGAGGCAGCGATAAAATCTACCCATAGGTAGTTTCCGAGGCTGAAAGGCCTCGCCGGGCCGCGCCATATCGGCTCCTCCAACCTATGGAGGATCAACGTGAAAAATATTCTGGTAACGGGCGGCTGCGCATTCCTGCTCATGGCGGGCGCCGCATTGGCACAGACCACATCTTCGGATTCGACGACATCGACATCCGTCACACCGCCTGCGATGGTCGTGGCCCCGCCGCCAGGCACGCTGAGCACGACCGAGACCCACAGCACGAATGATGGAATGGGCAATACGTCCAGCTCGAAGAAAACGACCTATGGCGATGCGAATGGCGCGGATAGCGACAGCATGTCCACCACCACGACCGCGCCGCCGCCCGCGACGACGACGATGAACAAATCTTCGACTTCAACCACCACGAATTGATAGGAGGCCGATATGACCTACGGAAAATCAATTCTGACCAGCGCTGCGATGCTGGGCGCGATGGCGACGCTGGCTGGATGCGGCGACCCGCCGCAGAGCGTCACGACGTCCTCCTATGAATCCACCACCGCACCGGCACCGCCGCCGGTGATGGCACCGGCCGCAACGACGACGACCACCACGACGAACGCGCAGACCACGCCTTAAAAAACACAAAATTCGGCAGGAAGCGCCCTGCCGGATTGTTAAAAAATACCGCCGGTGAGTTGCAGGCTGATGGCTGCGTATTGCAGCGAGGCGGCGATGAGGATGAGTACGTGCCAGATCGGGTTGTGGAATTTCAGCCGTGTACCCTGGACGACCGCGCCGATCGTATAGGCAACGCCGCCCGCGATGATAAGGGCCAGAACGCCTGGGCCCAGCAGCGAAAAACAGTAGCGGATTAGCACGACCAGCATCCAGCCCATGGCGAGATAGAGCGCCATGAGGGAACGCTCGAACTGTCTTGGATAACGCAATGTTAGAAAAATGCCGATGGCCGCAAGCGCCCATAGCAGCGCGCAGAGCACCAGACCAAAGCGGCCATAAAGCACCGTGACGCTGATCGGGGTATAGGTGCCTGCAATCATCACGAAAATCATCGCACGGTCGAGCCGGCGCAGACGCTCTTTCAACACGCCCGGCGGGCAGAGCTGGTAGGCGGCGGACGAGCCCAGCATGCCGATGAGGCCTGCGGCATAGATTGCAATCGCGGTGAGGGTGAATGCCCCCTCCCCGCTCGCCCGGTGCAGAATCAGGGCGGCGGCGATGAGGCCGAGCGGCACCCCGATGATATGCACGATCGCATCCGCAATGCGCTCCGCCTTGGAATAGCTCGGAAAGGCGAAAGCGAGGCTCAAGCTGGGTCCACCGGTGAGGCGGGCGTGCCGAAAGCCTCGATCGCTTCGGCGGCTTGCAGGCAGATATCCTCGCGGTAGCGCGACGCCACGAGCTGCACGCCGACGGGGGTGGCGCCTATGAGGCCGGTCGAGATGCTAAGCGCGGGCAAACCGGTCAAAGCGAGGCCAACCTGCGTGAGCTGCGCGTCCCAGACGCGGTTGGGGTCTTGCAGATCGAGATTGTCCGCGAAGGGGAGTTCGCCGGAGACCGGGATGAGCAGGACGGGGTATTGCGTGAGCAAGGCCAGGTATTCGCGCAGGATGGCGGCGCGGCGCATCAAAGCGCGATCAGGATCGGCGGGGGAGAGCGTGATGCGGGATTTGATGGCGGCAATGACAGCGGCAGCGCCCGGGTCGCCATCCTGCGCCACGAGATCGTCCCATGGCGCGAAGCTGCTGCCGACCCAGAGCCGGGCCTGAAGATCGGCGGCTTCCTGGATGCAGGGAATATCCGGGAGTTCCTCAAACTGCCAGCCGGATTGGCTGAGGCGGTTTGCGCAATCGCGCAAGGCGGCCTCCACCTCCGGCGCGATGGCCATGCCGCCGGGACGCAGGATGAGTGCCGCGCGGCGCGGATAGGGCGGCCCCTGAAGCGGCGCCGGAACATGCCAGGGGTCGCGCGGGTCCGGCCCGGAGAGTGCGGCCAGGCCAAGACGCAGATCCGCAATGCTGCGGGCGAGCGGGCCGGAGACGGCGGAGAGCTGTGGGCCGATGGCCCGCTCCGGACCCTGGTTATAAGCGGGCACGCGGCCGAGCGTGGGGCGCAGGCCATGCACGCCGCAGGCGTAGGCGGGGTAGCGGATGGAGCCAGCGATATCCGTGCCATGGGCGATATGGCCGATGCCTGCGACGAGCGAGGCGGCGGCCCCGCCGGATGAGCCGCCGGGCGTGAGGGCGGGGTTGCGCGGGTTTTTGGTGGCACCGTGGACGAGGTTCGACGTGAACCAGCGCAGCGAGAAAGCCGGGGTGTTGGTGCGGCCCAGAATGACCGCGCCGGATTTTCGGAAATTGTCGATGACCGGGCTGTTTTGCGTGGGGAAGTTCTGCGCCTGCAGCCGCGTGCCGTTGGTATTGGCAAAACCGATCTGGTCCACATTCACCTTCACGGTCACCGGTACGCCGGCCAGGATTCCAGGGTTTTCGCCGTGCCGGATGGCGGCATCCACCGCATCGGCCTGGGCCAGTACGTCCTCCGGGTGATGCGCGACGACGGCATTGATGGCGGGGTTGACGGCATCCAGGCGGGCAAGCGCCGCGGTGGCGGCGTCGCGCGCCGAAATCTCGCGGGCGCGGATGGCGGCGGCCAAGGCGGCGGTGGAGAGACGCCAGATTTCGGTCATCGGGAACTCCTTTGGGCGCAGATTTGGGCGGAGATGGTGCGGGTTGCCGTCATCGCCAGCCGGTCTCCCAGAACGCGGCTTCACATTCCGTGGCGCGGGTGAAGATTTCGAGCAGCCTGGGAAATCGCGCTTCGGCGCCGCGGGACTGGCCGAGCCGCTCCAGCATGGCCAGCGCATTGGCGACGGAATCCCGATATTCCGGGCCGGTATAGGCTTCGATCCAGGCGGCGTAGGGATGATCCGGCCTACATGTTTCGGCCAGCATCGCGCCGATTTCGGCGTAGCCGGCGATGCATGGGGCAAGGGCTACTATCAGGTCCAGCGCGTCCCCGGCGAGGCCGAGTTCCAGCACGTAGCGCGTATAGGCGAGGAGTTCGATACTGTGGGGCGCGGCGGCCATTTGCGGCTCGGTGATGCCCCAGCCGGCGCAGAACGCGACATGCAGCGGCATTTCACCTTCCAGCAGCACGCGGGCGGTTTCCATGGCGGCGCGCATATCGGCTGGATCGTCCAGCTTATAGGCCAGCAGGAGATAGGCGCGGGCGTATTGGATGAGGAACAGATAATCCTGGATCAGGAAATTCTGGAATTTTTCGCGCGCCAGCGTGCCGTCGCCCAATGCCAGCACGAAAGGGTGGCGGACGTAGCGCGACCAGGGCTCGGCGGCGTCTGCGCGCAGGCGGGTGAAAAGGGCGCTGCTCATACGGGGATACGGCCAGGTGATGCGCGGAAAGCAAGTGCGGCGAAGGCGATAACGGCGAGGACCAGAATGCTGCCCTCCGGCCCGGTGAGGCCGCCGGAGAGGTAGATATTGCCGCGCGGGTTGAGGTTCATGATCGCGCCATAGCAGGTGATGCCGCTGTCATGCGTGCCGAATAGGAAATTCTCGGCATAGTCCCAGGCGGCATGGAAGCCGATGGCCCAGTAGAGCGAGCCCGTGCGTCGGATGGTGAGGCAGAGAAACAGGCCGACCGCGAAAAGTGCGAAGATGCCGACCGGGGTTTCGCCGGGATTCTGCCCGTGCAGCGCGCCGAAGACGAGGCTGGTGAGGAGGGCGGCGGGCCAGAAGCCGGTGGCGCGAGAGAGCGTTTGCAGAATGTAGCCCCGGAACAGGAATTCCTCGGTAAAGCCGATGAGCAGGCAGGTCGCGGCCCATTCCATGGCGTAGCGGGCTTCGGCCAGCGGCGGGAGCGTGCCCGGGGTGAGGATGGCATGGCCGGTGGCGAGGAGCACGCCCACGAGCACGCTGAGCGCGATGAGGCCCGCCGCCGCGCCCTGGAGCAGCCGGCGCAAGCGGGCGCAGTCGGTGAGGCCGTAGGCGGTGACGGGTGCGGCTTCGAGATAGGCCAGGGCGGCGGTGGCGGTGAGTGCCGGGACCAGGAGAACCATCTCGTTAAGCAGGAAGAAGGCCGGTGTGTAGCTGCCGGGCAGGGCTTTCATGGAAATGCCGAGCAGATGGGCGGCGAGCGAGACGGCAATGGCAACCAGCAGGAAGGATGCAAGCAGGACCAACAAGAAGAGCGCGGCGCGCCAGAACGCGCGCAGGCCCTTTGGCCCGGCAAATAGCGTTGCGGGGAAGCCGCGCGGTTCGACAAAGCGGTTCAAGCAGCCGCGCAGATGCATTTTTGAGCCTTAATCTGTTCCGGCCAGGGTAAATCGGCGGCCCACGCTTTGCCAAGGCCGGCGGCGAGCCCTTATGTTCACGGCGCGCGGAGGAGGCGCGGAAACATGGCCGAGCCTGCGCTGAGCCCCGCCACGCATCGGCGCCGGAATATTGCGGTTGTGCTGCTGGTGGTGGCGGGCTGTGTGAACTATCTGGATCGTTCCGCCGTGGCGGTCGGGAATCCGGAAATCAGGGCCTCGCTGCATCTCTCGTTTTCACAAATGGGGCTGCTGCTCTCGGCCTTTGCCTGGGCCTACGGGCTGGCACAGATTCCGGCGGGCGCTATGGTGGACCGGTTTGGGCCGAGGCGGGCGCTGGGGGTGGGGCTGGTGTTGTGGTCACTGGCCCAGATCGGCGCGGGGTTCGTCGGCTCGCTGGCGCAGTTCGTGGCGGCGCGGGTGGCGCTGGGGCTGGGGGAATCGCCGATGTATATCGGCGGCACGCGGGTTTGCGCGGATTGGTTCACCTTGAAGGCGCGCGCCTGGCCGATTGCGATTTTCAACTCCTCCTCGGCGCTGGCCCCTGCCCTCGCCCCGCCTTTGCTCACGCTGCTGATGGTCGCCTTCGGCTGGCGGGCGATGTTCGTGGTGGCGGGGCTGGCCGGATTTGCGGTGGCCGTGGCCTGGATCGGCCTCTACCGGGACCCGGCCCGGGCCGGCGTGCCGGCGCAGGATATTGCGGCGATTCATGCGGGCGATGCAGGAAATATCGAACAGATGGGGCTGGCGCAGGTGCTGTGGCTGATGAAATTCCGGACCACTTGGGGGATGTTCCTGGGGTTTTTCGGCGTGGTGTATCTCTCCTGGCTATATGCGACCTGGCTGCCCGGATATCTGGAGACGCAGCGGCACCTCTCTGTTGCGCGTGCCGGGGTCTGGTCTGCCGTGCCGCTGGCGGCGGGGTTTGTGGGCGCGGTGGCAGGCGGGTATTTCTCCGATATTTTGGGCAAGCGCGGCGTCGAGGCCGGGGCGGCGTGCCGCTGGCCGATCATCGCGGGGCTGCTGCTGGCGGCGGTCTGCACCGTGGCAGGGGCGCTGGCGGGCAGCACGGCTTTGGCCATCGCGTTCATGTCCGCCGGGCTGTTCGGGGCGAATGTCGCGTCCTCCTGCGGCTGGGCGCTGGCGGCGGTGGTCGCACCCGGCAATGCGGTGGCGACCTTGGAAGCGGTGCAGAATATCGGCGGCTCCGCCGGGGGCACGCTGGCGCCGCTGATTACCGGGGCGGTGGTGCAGGCGACAGGGTCATTCGTGCCCGCCTTTCTGCTGGCTGGGGCAATCGCCGTGGTGTGCGCGGTGATTTACGGCACGATGGCGCGGCGGCAGATCGGATACGAACTACGATAAGCTACGGGCTAGCCGGATGCCGGTGAATTGCCAGCTGGCATAAGCAGGGAAGAAATTGCGGTAGGTGGAGCGGGAATGGCCTGGCGGCGTGGCTGAGGACGAGCCGCGCAACACATACTGATTGACCATGAATTTGCCGTTATACTCGCCGACGGCCCCGGCCTGCGCGGTGAAGCCGGGATACGGCGCATAGGCGCTGCTCGTCCATTGCCACGCCGTTCCAAACAGATTGGGCAGGCTGGGATGTTGCGTGGCGGCGTGTTCCCACTCGGCTTCCGTGGGAAGGCGGGCGCCCGCCCATTGGGCATAGGCGCTGGCCTCGAAATAGGACAGGCAGCGCGCCGGTGCATCGGGTTCGAGTTCAATGAGGCCGGAGAGCGTGAATTCATGCCATCGCCCGTCGATACGGCGCCAGTAGAGCGGCTGGGTGCGTGCTTCGGCTTGCAGGGCTGACCAGCCCTCCGACAGCCAGAATGACGGCTCGTTATAACCGCCATCCTCGATGAAGGCGCGGTACTGCGCGTTGGTCACGAGGTCTGCCGCGAGTTCGTAAGGCTCCAGGAAATGACGGTGGCGCGGCGCTTCATTATCGAAATGAAATGCTTCGCCCGTATGGCCGAGGGTGGTGATCCCGCCCTCGAATGCTTGCCAGCCTCTCACGGGTTGATGCGGCGCCGGCTGCTTGCGGCTATAGGCGGGACAAAGCGGGTTGATGCTGAGCAGATGCTGAACATCGGTGAGGATCAGCTCCTGATGCTGCTGTTCGTGCTGCAGGCCGAGTTCGACTAGGCTCAAGGCTTCGGCTTGCATATCGCCATGCAGCAGCGCCAGCATCCGCGCATCGACATTGGCGCGATATGCGAGGATTTCAGCGCGCGAGGGACGCGTGAGCAGGCCGCGCTGGGGGCGGGAAAATTTTTCGCCGATACCGTTATAATAAGAGTTGAACAGCATCCGGAAGGCGGGGTGGAACGGGGTGAAGCCGGGCTCAAAGGCTTCCAGCAGGAAGGTTTCGAAAAACCAGCTGGTATGGGCGAGGTGCCATTTGACCGGGCTTGCATCGGGCATGGATTGCGCGGCGCAATCCTCATCGGAAAGCGGCGCGGATAACGCCAGCGAAGCGGCGCGGATTTCGGCGAAGCGCGCGGCAAGGCCTGCGGCGGAGGGGATAGCGGATTCAGGCCGGGCGAGCATGGCAGACCAGGAAATGGCGCGCCGGATCGCTCCAGCACAAAATATCGCCGAAGCCGCTCTGGCGGAGCATTTCGCGGATGGCGGATTCGGAATATTTATAGCTGTTCTCTGTGTGAATCCGCTCACCTTTGGCGAAATGCCGCACTCCGCCGGGCCAGCGCAGGATGACATCCTCCCGCGCTTTCACATGCATTTCAATCCGGCTTTGCGGCGCGTTATAGAAGGCGACATGCGCCCATTGGCGAATATCAAAATCGCATTCCAGAATGCGGTTTACATGGCGCAGCATGTTGAGGTTGAAGGCGGCAGTGACTCCGAGCGCATCGTCATACGCTTCGCGCAGAATATCCGCGTTTTTCGCGAGGTCGATGCCGAGCAGCACGGCGCCTTCGTGGGCGCGAATTCGGGTGAGGAACTGGGCGGCTTCCAGCGGTGAAAAATTACCGAGCGAGGAGCCAGGATAAAAGAATAGCTTGTTGCCGCTGGCCTGCACGCTCTGGGGCAGGGTCAGGCGCTCGGAGAAATCCGCCGCGATCGGGTGCATCGGGATTTCGGGAAAGCGTTTGCGTAGACCGGCGACGGCGGTCTCCAGAAATTCGGTGGAGATATCGACCGGTATGTAGCGTTGCGGGCGCAGGCTGGAGAAAAGCCCGGCCGCTTTTTCGCAATTGCCCGCGCCGAGATCGATGAGGGTGGTCCCCTCCCCGGTCGCTTCGGAGATGGCCATGGCGTGACGGCACAGGATCGCGGCCTCGGTGCGGGTGAGGTAGTATTCGTCCAGCTCGCAGATGGCCTCGAACAGTTTCGAACCCAGCGCGTCGTAGAAATATTTGGGCGAGATGCGGGCCTGGCGCTGTTGCAGCCCGGCGGCGAGATCGGCCCGGGCCAAGTCGATGTCCGCACCGAATTTCTGTTCGGGCGCCGTATTTGAGCGGTTAATCATGTTCGACATGGGCCCGCCTTATGATTTTTGCGTGAAAACAGGCGTTGAAGCCGGAAGCGGCAAGGCAAACCGTTGCCCAGGCTCGGCGATTGAGGGCGCGGCGTCAAGCCGCGCGGGGATTGAGGGCGCGGCGTCAAGCCGCGCGGGGCGGCGGGGGTGCGTATCCATGCATATCTCCTGGCATGGATAAGCCCGTGCCATAGGGCCTAGATTTGCGCGGGCGCGATAATGTCCAGCGCCGCCGGCTTATGTGGCGGAATTGTAAGCTTCCCGTTTGCAGGCAGGTTGAGGGGTTGCCCCCTCAACCCTAATATTCAGACCTGCGTTTTTGCCGCCATGGAGACGTTGCGCGCCTCCGGGCCAAAGATCATCAGTACGATGAGGATGACCGCGACGATGCCGGCCACGAGCATGAGCGCGTAGCCGTAATCCCCGCCATTATGGGCGGCGATGCCTGCCTGGATAGGCGCGTTGAACGAGGCGACGAAATTGCCGAGCTGGTAGACGAAGCCCGGAAACGTACCGCGGATCTCAGCAGGCGAAAGCTCGTTGAGATGCACGGGCACCACGCCCCATGCGCCCTGCACCGCAAACTGCATGAGGAAGGCGGCCACGGCGATTTCCACAGGGGTTGTACCGTGGGACCAGAAATATAGTACCAACAGCGAGAGCACACAGGCAGCGCCGATGGCGGCGCGCCGGCCGATTTTCTGACTGAGGAAGCCAAAGGCGATGCCGCCCAGCATGGCGCCGACATTGTAGATCAGCACGATATTGGTCAGCACGGAATGGCTGAAATGCAGCTGCTTGGCCAGGAACAATTTGGGATAAATATCCTGCGTGCCATGTGAGAAGAAGTTGAACGCCGCCATCATCAGCACGCCGTAGACCACCAGCTTGCCGTTTTTGCGCAGGATATCCATCGTGGAAACCCTCGGGCCGGACTTGATCTTCTGGAAGGCGGGGCTTTCGTCGATCTGGCTGTTGATGAAGAAGATCAGCAAAGCGGGCGACGCGCCGACGAAGAACATGCCGCGCCAGCCGAGATAGTGAAAGCCGAAACCGAAGAGCAGCGTGGCGAGGAAATAGCCGCAAGGATAGCCCGCCTGCAGCAGGCCGGACACCCAACCGCGCCAGCGATCGGGAATGGTTTCCATGGCGAGCGAGCTGCCCACGCCCCATTCGCCGCCCATGGCCACGCCGAACAGCGTGCGGATCACCAGGAAGGAGACGAAGGACCAGGCGAAGCCGCTGGCGGCCTCAAATATCGAATAGAGGAAGACCACGAGCATCAGGATCGGCTTGCGGCCATAGGTATCCGCGAGACGGCCGAAGATGAAGGCGCCGACGGCGCGTGTGGCAAGCGTGAGGGTGATGGCGAAGGTGATGGAGGTGACGGAAACGCCGAAGGTTTTGGCGACATCGTCGAAGGTGAAAATGAGAATGAAGAAATCGAACGCATCAAGCGTCCAGCTCAGAAATGCGGCAATGACGACATTGCGCGCGCGTTTAAGGTCCTCGACGACGGTGCCTGACATTATTTGTGCTCCCAATCCGGCTTTTAAATCAGCTTCACTGTCCCGTCTGGCGTATACGGGCCGGGAAAGCACTTACCGCGTGCAGGAATATAAGCAAGCGGGGGAACCCGCGCGGCTCGCAGGATGGGGATAGGATGGGACCAGGGAAATGGTCGGAGTGAGAGGATTCGAACCTCCGGCCCCTGCGTTCCGAACACAGTACTCTAACCAGGCTGAGCTACACTCCGTTGGGGCACCCTATAGCGGAACGCGCAGGGCTGCTGCAAGATGGGCGGCGCAAATAGATGAAGCGCAGGAAGGCTGAAGACAAAACCGCGTGATTTCAACTCGTCATAGCCATATGTGCAAGCAATATGGTAAAAGCCCGCCATGTGCGTGATGTGCTCCTTCAACCGGCGCGGCCTGGGCAGGATGGCTCTGGGGCTGGCCGCCGTCGCGGTGGCCGGCGCATCCAAGGCCCGCGCGGCACATGCGTTCCGCCGCCTGCCGGTGATCATGCTCGACCCCGGGCATGGCGGCCATGACCCGGGCGCGATTGCGCCGGACGGGGTGTTCGAGAAGCATATCACCCTGGCAACCGGGCTGGCCTTGCGCCGCAGCCTGATGGCGACCGGGCGCTACCATGTTGAAATGACGCGCTCCACGGATGTTTTCGTCACGCTGGAGGGGCGCGTGCAGGATGCGGTGGCGGCGAGGGCGGATTTGTTCCTGGCGCTGCATTGCGACCATCTGCCAACGCCGGATTTGCGCGGGGCTTCGGTTTTCACCCTCTCCGCCCAGGCCTCGGACGGGCTGGCGGCGGGGCTGGCGAGCGATGAGAATAGCGCCGACGCCTTTGCCGGGACACGCGTCGCAGGGGTTTCCCCGCAGGTGGCGGATATTCTGGCGAGTTTGGAAACGCGGGCGACTCGGCTGGGCTCGGCCACGCTGGCGCAGGATATTCAGCAATCTTTCAGCGGAATCGTGCCGCTGCTGCCGGACCCGCGCCGCAGCGCCAATTTTGCCGTGCTGCGCGACCCCTCGACCCCCAGCACGCTGCTGGAAATGGGCTGCCTGACGAATCCGTTGGATGAGGCGCTGCTGAACAGCCCAGCGCATCGCACATTGATGGCCGAGCGGCTGACGCGGGCGATCGACATGTATTTCGCCGATTATGCGGGGCAGCGTGTGGCGGGGTAAACGCTGAATCCACCTCTAGCGCATATCTTAGAGCATCGCAGCCGCGCCTTTCCGCAATTTCACGTCCCCGCCTTCTCGCAGCCGCACAAACTCAATGCTAAGGACCGGGCATGTCCGACCCAAGAGATAATTTTTCCGCCGGCGAACGCCTGGCACCGCCGCGCCGCGAACCACCTAAGCAGCCGCCCCGGCAACCGCCGCGCCGGCCGAACACATCGCCAAATGGCGGGCGGCCGCCAAAGCGGTCCGGGATTGGGAGCCGGATTACCCGGTTCTTCGTGTTCGGCCTGTACCGCCTGGTGTTTCTGGCGATTATCGGGCTCGTGGTCGCGGGCGGCGTGGGCTTTGTGGTGTTCAGCGCCGGGTTGCCGAGCGTGGATGCGCTGAAGACCTATAAGCCGCCATTGGAGAGCCGGGTTTACGCGGATAATTTCCAGCTGGTCTCGGAACTCGCTAATCAGCACCGGATTTATGTGCCGTATGAGCAGATCCCCCCGCTGGTCGCCCAGGCTTTCATCTCCGCCGAGGACCGGCTGTTCTGGGTCGAGCCTGGGATCAACCCGCTCTCCATCATCCGCGCGGCGGTGACGGATATTGCGATGATCGGCTCCGGACACCGGCCGATCGGTGCCTCGACCATCACCGAGCAGGTGGTGAAGAACATGCTGCTCGATAACCACATCACCTATGCCACGAAGATTAAAGAAGCGATTCTGGCGATGCGGGTGAGCAATGTGATGACCAAACAGGAGGTCATCACGCTTTATCTGAACGAGATCTATCTCGGGAATAATTCCTTCGGCGTGGCGGCGGCGGCGCAGACCTATTTTGACAAGCCGTTGGACCAGCTGGATGTGGCGCAGGCGGCATCGCTTGCCGCATTGCCCAAGGCGCCGACGGGGTATGACCCGTTCCGGCATCCTCAGGATGCGCTGCAGCGGCGTAATTTCATCATTTCGCGCATGCTGGCGGATGGCGCGATCAGCGCGGCGCAGGCGCAGACCGCAACGGCCGAGCCGCTGCTGCCGCGCGCGGGCGGGCAACCCTTCACTGTACCCAATGCCGGGTATTTTGCCGATGCGGTGAAAACGCAGCTGGTTCAGCAATTCGGCGCGACGGTGGCGAGCGAGGGCGGGCTGATTGTGCATACCAGCCTGAACCCGACGCTGCAGGCGGCCGCCACCGAGGCGGTGCGCGACGGGCTGGAGCGTTATGACCGGACCTATGACGGCTGGCACGGGCTGGTGGCGCATGTGGACGATGCGGATCTGGCGGATAACTGGGCCGCCGACCTCGCCAAGCAGGCAACGCCGCCGGGGATGCGGCAGAACTGGCATCTGGGCATCGTACTGACGGCGGGCGACCGCAATGCGGGGGTTGGGTATATCAATACCGCCGATGGCACGGCCACGACCGGGCTGCTCGAGCTCGGCACCATGCGCTGGGCGCGGCCAATCACCGGCGGGCAGATGGGGGGACGGCCGGAGGCGGTCTCCGACGTGCTGCATCCGGGCGATATCATCATGGTGTCGCAGAACAGCGATAAAGGGCTGGCGCTCGAGCAGATCCCGAACATCCAGGCGGCGCTGATTTCGCTGGACCCGCGTACCGGGCGGGTCTTCGCCATGGTGGGCGGTTGGAGCCATGATATCAGCCCGTATAACCGGGCGATCCAGGCGCAGCGGCAGCCAGGGTCTTCCGTGAAGCCCTTCGTGTATCTGACCGCCATGGAGCAGGGGATTCAACCGGATGCGCCGGTGCTGGATGCACCCTTCGTGCAGCAATTGGCGGATGGCACGGTGTACCGGCCAGGAAATTATGAGGATAGTTTCGAGGGGCCGATTCCGATTTTCCATGCATTGGAACAGTCGCTGAACCTCGCGACGCTGCATCTGGCGCGGCAGATCGGGCTGGATAGCATCGCCAAGACCTTCCAGGGTTTTGGGATCATCGACCAGATGCCGCCTTATTACCCGTCGGCGATCGGCGCGATCGACACCACGCTCTGGCGCATGGCGACGGGATATGCGGAGCTGGATGAATATGGGCGTCAGATTACGCCGACTCTGATCGACAGCGTGACCAATCCGGATGGCACGGTGCTGTATCAGGCGAACGAGCAGACCTGCGATAACTGCGTGAATGGCGACCCGAACTCGCCGCCGCAGCTCGATGTTTCCGGCGCGCAGCTGGCAGACCCGGATTCGGTGTTTCAGATGATCACCATGATGAAGGGCGTGGTGCTGCGCGGCACCGGGCAGCCGGCGGTGGTGGGCATTTCCCAGCCGGTGGCGGGCAAGACGGGGACCACGAATAATTTCAACGATGCGTGGTTCATCGGCTTTACGCCTGGCATTGTGACCGGGTGCTGGATCGGCTTCGACACACCGCAGAGCCTGGGCAAGGACCAGACGGGAGGCAATGTATGCGGGCCGATCTGGAATGAATATATGAAAGTGGCCTTGCAGGGCCAGCCGGACCTGGATTTTACGGCACCCCAGGGGATGACGCTGCAGCAAGTGCCCGAGCCGGATGGGTCGATGGTGACCGAGGCCTTCAAGACCGGACAGGTTCCGGGCGCGCAGTCCAATAACAGCCTGCTGGCCGGGCAGGACGGGCTGAATCCGGGTGTCGCCACCGCGCCGCCGGGTAGCCCGCCAGGGACGCCGGGGAGCCCTGCGCCCACGCCGCCCGCAAATATCGATAAGTCGCTGGGAGGGTTGTATTGAGCACGATCGTTTCAGCTTTGCGCATGCTGCAAGCCTGAAACGTGAATCGACCCCGGGGATAAACCAGGCGGGTGGCGCGGCGGTTCAGCCCACTATGCTTTCAGCGAAACAGGGTTATATAACGCGTCATGTCCGCAGAATCAGACCAGTTAAATGAGCAGATCGGCCGGTCGGTCGCCCTGCTGAGGAGGCATCTTTGACTGGGATGCCGCGCTTATCAAATTAGCCGAGCTTGACGCTCGCGCTGAAGACCCTTCGCTATGGAACGATGCCGACGCCGCGCAGAGCGTGATGCGCGAGCGCGGGCGGATTGCGGGGCTTGTGGATGGCGTGCGCGCGCTGGAGCGCGACACGGCGGATGCGCTGGAACTTATCGAAATGGCCGAGGCCGAGGGCGATGAGGGGATGGTGAAGGATGCCATCGCCTCGCTGAAGATCCTGGCCGAAACCGCGAAGACCCGCGAGATCGAGAGTCTGCTCTCAGGCGAGGCCGATGGCCGCGATGCGTTCATGGAAATCAATGCCGGGTCAGGAGGCACGGAGGCGCAGGATTGGGCCGAGATTCTGCTGCGCATGTATACGCGCTGGGCGGAGGCGCGGGGCTTCAAAATCGAGGAACTCGACCGGTCAGATGGCGAACAGGCGGGGATTAAATCCGTGAGCTTGCAGATCTCCGGGCCGAATGCCTATGGCTGGCTGAAGACGGAATCGGGCGTGCACCGGCTGGTGCGGATTTCTCCGTTTGATTCCGCGGCGCGGCGGCATACGAGTTTCGCATCGGTCTGGGTCTATCCGGTGGTGGATGATACGATCGAAATCGAGATCAACCCCGCGGATTTAAAGGTGGACACGTTCCGTGCCTCGGGTGCAGGCGGGCAGCATGTGAACAAGACCGAATCCGCAATCCGGATTACGCATGTGCCGACCGGCATCATCGTGGCCTGCCAGACGGATCGCAGCCAGCACCGCAACCGCGCGACCGCCATGAACATGCTGAAGGCGCGGATGTATGAGATGGAATTGCAGAAGCGCGAGGCGGCTTCTGCAAGCATCGAGGCGGCGAAGACGGATATCGGCTGGGGGCACCAGATCCGCTCCTACGTGCTGGCGCCTTACCAGCTGGTGAAGGATTTGCGGACGAATTACGAGACGGGGAACCCGGCGGCGGTGCTGGATGGCGCGCTCGATCCGTTCATGGCGGCCTCGCTCGCGGCGCGGGTGGGGGCGACACGCTCCGATGCTTCCGCGATGGCGGAGTAAACCCAACGGCCGTAGATGACGCATCATCGCAGGCCATGGGTATTGCGCACGAGGTAGCCGGGGCGGCTGGCAGCAGGCGCTTTGCATTGATCTGGCCTGTCGCCGTGATCAGCCTGGCTGTCGTTGCGATATTCGGTGTTCTGGTTTCAGCGCTAGACCGCGGCGGCTGGCAGGATGAATACGCGACATTTTATTTTGCGGATCCCACCATCCCGTTCCAGCAAGCCTGGCTGCATGTGTGGTCCAATGACCCGAACCCGCCATTTTTCTACATGGTCGCCCGGTTATGGCAGCTCTTTGTAGGAAACTCTCTATTTGCCCATCGTTTGATCAATCTGTTACCTCTCTGCTTTTTATTGGCTTGGCTTGTAACTACGGCGCGCCGTCGCCCGGATCATCGTTCGTTTTTGACCGTGATGGCCATGTTCGCGTTCAGCAGCGAATTCTTTCTGCTGTATTTCCCCGATTATCGTAGCTATTTTTTTCAGTATTGCACCGAACTGGTATTTCTGGGCGCGGCCAGTATCGGTTATCTCGATCGTGACCGGCGGCCGAATGTCTTTCAGCTTGTTGCACTACCGTTCTTGATATTATTGCATCAGGTGACAGCGCTCTATGCTGGCGTGCTACTCCTGCCGTTGCTCTTGATCGATATACGACGGCACTTTTATATGCGTGCCGTATGTCTGGTGGCTGTCGCTGCCCTCGCCATGATCGCACTTGGATTATTTACCTGGTTGCAATTGCATCAGTTTGACTTGACCGACATGAGGTGGATTCCCCCTCAAGGACCGGTTTCCGCGTTGGAATTGATCCTAAGTAATTTAATGCTTGCCGTTGGAAATAACTGGGGGGCGATTTGTGTCGCGGGCGCCGTAGTATTTTTGCCGCATTATCGTCCGCATGCGCCAGCGGTTTCGCTGATCGGCCTGATCGCCGGAGCGGCTTTTGTCGCGACATTTTTTGTCTTGATCATCAATCAGCACGCACCGTTGATCGTGGAACGCTACTTCACCTTTCTGGCGGTCGAGGTGATCGTTATTCTCTCGCTTGCCATCGCCCCGGTGCTCAGCATCCAACCCTGGCTGGCCGCCTTGGTGACGGCCAGCGCGGCGCTCTTTGTGGTGCAATCGAGTATCGACGTCGCCCATCAACGCGGCTGGTTGGGGGACGCGGATATCGTGGCGAAACTTGTCGCGCAATGTCCTGAAACGCGGATTCATGCCGGATCGCGCGCGCCGGGATCCGGTCCGGACCCGGCGCTGCGCGTTGGCCCTGAGCAGGGCGAGCAAATTGGTCTGGCCAACATCGCCAAAATCGATCATCTGACCTTGTTGCCGCTTGCGCCGGACTCCCCAGGCGTTTGCCCGGTTATTTATTGGACCATGTATCGCGCGCCCAGCGCCCAGCGGATCGCGGAACATCACGGAGATATTGTGAGCGCGGCCAACGATTCCGCCGGTTTTGGTCTGAATGCGGCGGCGCTTGCCCATACGAGGGCAATACAAACCGGGGATACAGGCATTATTTTAGTGGTGAGTGAGGCGACAGGCGGACCCGCGGACAAGTAGACCTCGGCCCGTGATGTCGCACGATGGCGGCGGATGTCACCTTCGGCAATCCCCCTGCAGAAAGTCGCAACCTAGGTTAGTATCTCCAATCGTTGCGTTTTTTTAAATTGAACCGCCCCCTAGAACCATGAATGATCGCGCAAGTTGGCTCTCTGCCCGTTCCCCGGGCAGAGAAAATTCCGCTTGGAGAAGACGCCGTGCTGCCGGAAGTAAAGCCAAGTGATGAGATACCGAAATTAATCCACCAGATTTATCGCGCGGGTGCGGTGCCATCGGCGCTTGTCGATCATGTGGAGCATGTCCGGCGGATTAATCCGGGATGGCAGCATACGCTGTACAATGAAGAAAACATCGTCGACTTCATATCGCAACATTACGGCGCAGATATTCTGCACAGTTACGAGAGCATCAATCCCGGTTACGGTTCGGCGCGCGCCGATTTTTTTCGGTATCTGCTGATGTATTATCATGGCGGTGTTTATCTCGACATCAAAAGCTCCATGACCTCCCCGCTCGATGAGCTGATAAAGCCGGATGACCGATTTATATTATCGCAATGGCGCAATGGGCCCGGCGAAGTGCATGAGGGCTACGGGCTCTGGAAGGACCTTGCCTATGTGCCAGGCGGCGATTTCCAGCAATGGCATATTATTGCCAGCCCGGGACATCCGTTTTTACGGCGCGTGATCGAAAACGTGCTGGCGAAGCTTACCAAATACGATGTGAAAAAGCATGGCGTCGGGCAGATCGGCGTGAACCGCGTGACGGGTGAGATCGCTTACACCGAGGCGATTTTTCCGATGCTTGGCGCGGATCTGCCGGGAATACGCAGGGTCTCGAACGAGTCCGATATCGGCTTGCAGTATAGCGTGACCACCGGTCTTGCGCATGTCGGTTTGTTTGCATCGAATTACCGGACGCGCACGGACCCGATCGTCCTTCAGCCGGGCATCCGGGGTGTAGCGGCGAGGGCATACTGTTTGGGGTATTATTCCGTTCGCAAGCGCCTCAAAAAACTGTTGCGGCGGTGATGTTCGGTATGGCGGTTCACCCGCAGTACCAGCCGTGGATGCCCGGCCTGCGCCGGGCATGACGAATGCGGTGCCCGGCGCGGGTTAACTTGCCGACTGGGCTTTGGTGGGGGCGTGGTGGTGGGCGATGCGCTCCCCGAACGGGCCTTCATTCGCCCCGCCCGCGAAGCCGTGAGGTTTGTGGTTCAGCTTCAGCCTGGGGAGGACCAACTCAGCGAAGCGGTAGGCTTCCTCGAGATGCGGATAGCCTGAGAGGATGAAGGTGCCGATGCCAAGGCGCATATATTCACGCATGCGCTCGGCCACGGTCTCCGGATCGCCCACCAGCGCCGTACCGGCGCCGCCGCGCACGAGGCCGACGCCGGCCCAGAGGTTGGGCGAAATTTCCAGATTATCCTTGCTGCCGCCATGCAAAGCGGCCATGCGGCGCTGGCCCTCGGAATCCATGCGCGAAAAGACTTTCTGCGCCTTGGCGATGGCCTCGTCATCGACGTAGCGGATGAGGCTGCGCGCGGCGGCCCAGGCTTCCTCATTGGTTTCGCGCACGATCACATGCAGGCGAATGCCGTAATCCAGCGCCCTGCCTTTGCCCGCCGCCACCTTGGCGACGTTATTGAGCTTGGCGGCGACATCGGCGGGCGGCTCGCCCCAGGTGAGATACGTATCCACCAGATCCGCCGCGACGGCGACACCCGCCGTGGAGGAACCGCCAAAATAGAGCGGCGGGTGGGGTTTTTGCACTGGCGGGTAGAAATTCCGCCCATCCTCGATGCGGATATGCTTGCCCTGGAAATCCACGGTCTCTCCCGCCAGGAGGGCTTTCCAGACCGTCAGGAATTCAGCCGTCAGCTCGTAACGTTCGTCATGCGGGGTGAAAATGCCGTCCCCGGCATTTTCCATCGGATCGCCGCCCGTCACCACGTTCACCAGCAGGCGGCCGCCGGAAATGCGGTCCAGCGTCGCGGCCATGCGGGCGGCGACCGCGGGGGATTGCAGGCCGGGGCGGACGGCGACAAGGAATTTCAGGTTCTTCGTCTGTGGCGCCAGCGCCGAGGCGACGACCCAGCTATCCTCGCAGGAGCGCCCGGTGGGGAGCAGCACGCCGTAATAGCCAAGCCGGTCTGCCGCCTGGGCAACCTGGGTGAGATAGCCGAGATCGACCTCCCGCCCGCCTTCCGTGGAGGCGAGGTAGCGCCCATCGCCATGGGTGGGCAGAAACCAGAGAACATTGGCGGATTGGGCGGGAGCGATCGTCATTAGCTTAACTCCAGGCGGCGTCGGACACGTTGATCGGTGTAGGGATGAGGTTGAGCTTGTAAAACAGGTCCGCCAGGGCTTGCTGGTCCGCCAGAATATCCGGCGTGAACTTGCCGACGCCATAGGCCGCACGGTTGAAGGAGTTCAGCAGCACCGGCGCAGGCAGGCCAACGCTGGGCGAGATTTCGGTCGCGACCGCCGCCTTATTGGCCGGAATCCAACTATCGATGGCTTCCACCTGCGCCACGGCGGCGTTCAGCACGTCGGCGCTGCGCTCTGCGAAATCCCGGCGGGAGAGGTAGAAATTGCGGTTCGGGACAAGGCCGGCCGCATCGGTGAGGGTGCGGGTTGGGGTGGCGGCCTGTTCGGCGGCCCAGAACGGGTCCCAGATGGCCCAGGCATCCACGGCGCCGCTCTGGAAGGCGGCGCGGGCATCCGCGGGGGCGAGATAGACCGGCGAGATGTCCGAATAGGCCAGCCCGGCCTTCAGCACGGCGGCGACCAGCAGGTGATGCGCGCTGGAACCTTTCTGGACCGCGACCTGCTTGCCCTTCAACTCGGCGACGCTGGTGATGGGGCTGGAGGCTTTGACGAACAGCGCTTCCTCATGCGGGTGCTTGACCGAGGCGGCGGCGTAAACGACCGGGGTGCCGGAAGCCTGGGCGAAGATCGGCGGGGTTTCCCCGGTGAAGGCGAAATTCACCGCATTGGCGCTCAGCGCCTCGAGCATTGGCGGGCCGGAGGGAAAGAGCGCCCAGGAGACGTCATAGCCCAGCGGGGCGAGTTTCTGTTCCAGCAGCTTGCGGTTTTTCAACAGAAGAAGCGAGGTGGAGCCCTTCTGGTAGCCGATCTTCAACGTGCCGGCGCTGGCCGCGCGGCTGATGACCGGGAGGCCAAGGGCGACGGGGGCCGCAATAGCGGCGGATTGCAGGAGATAGCGGCGTTTCATGGTTGGACCCTTTTTGCAAATCGCATTGGGCCAACTGGTACAGGCTATAACCCTACTTGGTCAATAGAATGACTATTCAGGAGGTGAGAAGGGCCTGGGCCTTGCTGTCGCTCAGCGCCTCGGCGAGCGAGGTTCCGTCCATCTCATTGGCGATCGCGTCGCGGACTCGGCGCATGACCTTGCGGATCGCGCAGGTCTGCTCGTCCTTACAGTCGTCGCAACGGCGATAATAATTCACGCTGACACAGGAGAGCGGGGCGAGCGGCCCGTCCATGATCCGGACGACCTGGCCGAAGGTGATTAAGTCCGCAGGCTTGGCCAATGCATATCCGCCGCCACGGCCACGCCGGCTGCGGACCAGCCCGTTGCGGTTGAGTTCCAGCAGAATGGCCTCCAGAAATTTTTTGGGCAGGTTCTCGCGCTCGGCAATATCACTCACCAGGAGCAGGCCGTCGCCTTTTTCGCGCGCCAAAACCAGGAGCGCCTGCAAGGCGTATTTACATTTCTGCGACAGCATTTTTTTGGTCCCTTAAACCCTCGAAGCGTAATTAATTTCTATAACATGGTTTGCCGATAGGAAATATGCACCGCAAGGCAATTATGCGTTGATTCCTATTGATTTACTAGGGTGATTAACCGATATTCCGGTTTCGTCTGCCAAAACCGGAGCTTGCTGATGTCTGGCGTATCCTTTTCTCAAGCTGGCGGCACGCTGGCGCGCCGTCCCGCCGGGGGTGTTGCCGGGTGGCGGCGCATCAACCGGGCATTGCGCCGTGCCTATGTGCCCCTGGGTATTCTGGCGGTTTGGCAGGCCGCCTCCTTCGCGGGCTATACCTCCGTGCAGACCTTTCCGCCGCCAAGCGCCATCGGGATCAGCTTCTGGCAATTGCTGACCTCCGGCCAGCTCAGCGATAATGTGCTGGTCTCGCTTACCCGCGTGTTTTTCGGGTTGGGCATCGGGGTCGCGATCGGTACGGCACTGGCTTTGGTGTCCGGTCTGTCCCGCATTGGCGAGGATGCAGTGGATTCCACCGTGCAGATGCTGCGCACCCTGCCCCATCTGGCACTGATCCCGCTGATGATCATGTGGTTCGGCATCGGCGAGACGCCGAAGATCACGCTGATTGCGCTGGGCTCGATGTTTCCGATTTACCTGAATCTGTTCTCCGGCATTCGCGGCGCGGATCGCAAGCTGCGCGAGGCGGCGGGCACGCTCGGGCTCTCGCGGTTCGAGACGATCTTGCATGTCGTGCTGCCCGCCGCCCTGCCCGCTTTTCTGGTCGGGCTGCGGCAGGCTTTCGGGATTGCCTGGATTACGCTGGTGGTGGCCGAGCAGATCAACGCCAATGCGGGCATTGGCTACATGGTGATGAACGCGCGGGATTTTCTGCGCACCGATATCATCTTCGTCGGGCTGGCACTCTATGCGCTACTCGGGTTGTTCACAGACCAGGCGGTGCGGTTTTTGGAGAAGCATCTGCTCGCATGGCGGCCAAATTATCTGAGCCAGGGGGCTGCCAAGTGAATATGATCTCCAGCGTGACCGGCGAAGTGTTCGATGCGGTGGACCCCGATATTGCGGTGGCGGTGCGCGGGCTGACGCGCAGTTTCGGCGGCCCGAACGTGCTGGAGGATCTGTCTTTCAGCATCGCGCAGGGCGAATTCGTGGCGCTGCTGGGCCGGTCCGGCTCGGGCAAGTCCACGCTGCTGCGCACGCTGGCCGGGCTGGACCCGGCGCCGCCGGAGACGCTGGTGGTGCCCGAGGCGCGCGCTGTCGTGTTTCAGGAGCCGAGGCTGCTGCCGTGGAAGCGGGTCTGGCGCAACGTGGCGCTGGGGCTGCGCGGCGAGGACACGAAGGCCCGCGCGCTGGCAGCACTCGATGAGGTGGAGCTGACGCATCGCACGAATGCCTGGCCGCTCACCCTCTCCGGTGGTGAGGCGCAGCGCGCGGCGCTGGCGCGCGCACTGGTGCGCGAGCCGAAGCTGCTTCTGCTGGACGAACCGTTTGCATCGCTCGATGCGCTGACGCGGCTGCGGATGCAGAACCTCGTCGGCGCGCTATGGCAGGCCCACCGCCCCGCGGTGCTGCTGGTGACGCATGATGTCGACGAGGCGTTGCTGCTGGCAGACCGGGTGATGGTGCTGAAAGACGGCGTGATTTCGATCGATATGCGCATTCATCTGGAGCGGCCCCGCCGCCATGCGGATGCCGAATTCAACCGGCTGCGCGTGGAGCTTCTGGCTTCGCTCGGCGTGCATTAACACCGGCGGAAACAGTCTTTGGCATGGTCGTTGACCATGCCAACAGCCTGCATCCAGGCATAGACGATGACCGGGCCGACGAATTTAAAGCCGCGTTTCTTCAGCGCCGCCGAGATGCTGTGGGAGAGCGGCGTGCTGGCGGGCACGGTGACGCCATCGCCCTCAAGGATTTTGCAGCCGGTGAAACTCCAGGCATAGGTGGCGAAATCCTCGCCGGATTCCTGCATGGCGAGGTAGATTTTCGCGGCTCCGATGGTGGCGACGATTTTGGCCCGGGCGCGGATGATGCCGGGATCGTTCATCAGCCGTTCAATATCTTCGGGGCCGAAGCGGGCGACGCGCTCGGGGTCGAAGTTATGGAAGGCCTTACGAAAACCTTCGCGGCGATGCAGGATCGTGCGCCAGGAGAGCCCGGCCTGAAAACCTTCCAGCATCAGCATTTCCCACATGGCGCGGGAGTCGCGCAGGGGCACACCCCATTCACGGTCGTGATACGCCGCCATGACCGGGTCGCCCTCGGCCCAGGCGCAGCGGATCATGGGGCGAGGAGGTCGCGCACCAATTCCGCCGGGCGGCAGAGTTTTGTCCCGCGCGGGGTGATGACGATGGGGCGGTTGATGAGGATGGGATGGGCGAGCATGGCGTCCAGGATTTGCGCGCCGGTAGTGCCGGGCGCATCGAGACCGAGTTCAGCGACCAGTTTCTCTTTCTCCCGCAAAAGCTGGCGCGGGGTTAGGCCGGATTGTTGCAGGATTTGTTCCAACTCGGCGCGGCTGGGCGGGGTTTTGAGGTATTGGACGACATGCGGCGCGATGCCGGACTCGCGGAGGATCGCCAGCGCGTTGCGGGACGTGCCGCAGGCGGGATTGTGATAGATCGTGGCGGTCATTCGCCTGGTCCTGCCGAGCGCCTGGTTTACTTATGAATCATCGTGCCGATGCCGCCCTCGGTGAAGAGTTCGAGGAGGAGGGCATGGGGAACGCGGCCGTCGATGATGGTGGCACCTTTGACGCCCTGCATCACGGCTTCGACGCAGGTTTGCACCTTCGGGATCATGCCGCCATTGATCGTGCCATCGGCGATGAGCGCCTGGATTTGGGCCAAGGTGAGGTCTGCGATGAGGTTCTTCTTGGCGTCCAGCACGCCGGGCACGTCCGTCAGCATCAGCAAACGCTGGGCGTTCAGCGCGCCGGCGATGGCGCCTGCTGCCGTATCCGCGTTGATATTATAGGTCTCGCCATCCTCGCCCGTACCGACTGGGGCGATGACGGGGATCAGCCCCGCGCCGGTGAGCGCATGGATGACGCGCGCATCGATGAAGGCGGGCTCGCCGACGAAGCCAAGATCCAGCACGCTCTCGATCTTGGAGCCGGGGTCCTTGACCGTACGCTGCAGCTTGCGGGCGCGGATCAGGCCGCCATCCTTGCCGGAAATGCCGACGGCGAGCGCGCCCGCACGGTTGATGAGAGCGGCGACCTGTTTGTTGACGGTGCCGGAGAGCACCATTTCCACGACCTCGACCATTTCGGCATCGGTCACGCGCAACCCGTCGATGAACTGGGATTTGATCTGCAGCCGGTCCAGCATCGCGTTGATCTGCGGGCCGCCGCCATGGACCACGACGGGATTGATGCCGACCTGCTTCAGCAAGGCGATGTCGCGCCCAAATTCGGAGGCGAGATGGTTCTGCTCCATCGCGTGGCCGCCATATTTGATGACGATCGTGGCTCCGGCATAGCGGCGCAGATAGGGCAGCGCGCGGGCGACGATATGGGCCTGGGCGGCGGCGGTTTTCTGGGCGTCGGTGTCCAAAACGATGTCTCCTTCAGGCAAATCCGGCAATGCTGGCGCGCAATTCGTCCATCCCAAAGCCGGTATTGGACGAGGTGGTGATGATGCTGTTCAGCGCGGCGGGATGTTCCAGCGCCAAAGCGCGCACCTGCTCCTGCTTGGCACGCAAGGCGGCAGGTTTCACGGCGTCGGCCTTTGTCAGCACGATCTGATAGGCGACGGCGGATTGGTCGAGCAGTTCCAGCACCGTCTCGTCCGAGGCTTTGATCTCGACGCGGGAGTCCAGCAGCAACAGCACGCGGCGCAAATTGGGACGGCCGCGCAGGTAATCCAGCATGAGCCCCTGCCAGTCCCGCTTGATGGATTTCGGCGCCTCGGCATAGCCGTAGCCCGGCATGTCCACCAGCACGATCGGCGCTGCCTCCAGCTGGAAGAAGTTCAGCTGCCTTGTCCGGCCGGGCTGGTGCGAGACGCGCGCCAGCGCCTTGCGCGCGGTGAGCGCGTTCAACAGCGAGGATTTGCCGACATTGGAGCGCCCGGCGAAGGCGATCTCGATGCCGCGCGGCTCGGGCAGATGCTCGAGTGCCTGGGCGGCGTAGAAAAACTCGCAATGGGACGCAAAGATTTTACGCCCCGCTTCGAGTTGTTCGGGAGAAAACGCCTCCTGGGTGAAGGCTAGGCCTTCACCAGCGCCGTCGGGCGGAGCTTCGCTTGGCGCATGATCAGCCATTGTTGTCCTACGGATAAAAGATTGTTCCATGCCCAGTATAGCACAAGCCCAGCCGGAGAGCGCGCGAGCACGAAGGTGAAAATGATCGGCATGAACTGGAACATGCGGGCCTGCACCGGGTCCGGCGGGGCCGGGTTGAGCCGCTGTTGCAGGAACATGGTGACGCCCATGATGATCGGCAGCGCGCCGATATGCAGCGCCGGGTTGATCAGCATCGGATCGAAGGGGATCAGCCCGAACAGGTTGAACAGATTGGTCGGATCCGGGGCCGAAAGGTCGTGAATCCAGCCATAGAAGGGCGCCTGGCGCATTTCGATGGTGATGAAGATGACCTTGTAGAGCGAGAAGAAGACCGGGATCTGCACCAGCATCGGCAGACAGCCGGAGGCCGGGTTGATCTTCTCTGCCTTATAGAGCGCCATCGTCGCCTGCTGGAGCTTGACGTTATCGTCCTTGAACTGCTCGCGCAGGGCTTTGATCTTCGGCTGCACCAGCTTCATCTTGCCCATGGAGCGGTAGGAGTAGCTGGCCAGCGGGAAGAACAGCAGCTTGATGCCGACCGTGAAGACGATGATCGCCAGGCCGAAATTACCGAGCAGCGAGTTCAGATAATCGAGTGCGAAGAAGATCGGCTTGGTGATGATGTAGAGATGGCCGAAATCCACCGATTTGTAGAAATTCGGGATGCCGTATTCGCTCTGGTACATGTCCAGAATCTTCACGACCTTGGCGCCGGTGAAGAGATGGGATTGGAAGGTGCCGGTCGCACCCGCCGCCACATCCAGCGGCGCTGCGGTGATGAAGGAGGTCTGGTAGGCGCTGCCATCGCCGTCGCTCACCGTGCCGTAGCTCATGCTGCCGGTGAGGGAGGCGCTCTGGTCCGGGGCCACGGCGGTCAGCCAGTATTTATCGGTGATGCCGATCCACCCGCCGGGGCTGGTCTCGGTATAGGCCACGCCGCCCGGGGCCGCGGCGCCATCCGATTTGATGGATTTATAGGATTCCTGCTTCAGCGTGTTGTTGAACACGCCGAGCGGGCCGTCGAACAGAATATAGGAGGTCTGCTCCACCGGCTTGTAGTCGCGCACGACGCGCGACCAGGGGAAGAGTTTCACATCCGCGCCGGTATGGTTCACCACCGCCTGCTGGACGGTGAACATGTAATTGTCATCGACGGTGAGCAGGAGCTGGAACGTGATGCCCGCCCCGTTATCCCAGCTCAGCGTCACCGGGGATTGCGGGGTCAGCGAACCGGCGGAGGCGGTCCACAACGTATTGTCGTCCGGGACTTTGATATCGCCAAGCGCGGTCCAGCCGAATTGCGCGTAGGTGGGCTTGCTGCCGCCGCGGCGGCCCAGCAGCTGCACCAGCGGGGAATCGGATGCAACGGTCTCGTGATAGTTCTTCAGCACGACATCGTCGAACACCGCGCCGGTCAGGGCGATGCTGCCGGAGATTTTCGGCGCGTCGACCGGGAGGCGCGGGCCGGAGACGGGTGCGGTTTGCGAGGTGCCGGGCGCGCCTGCCTCGGCAGCGGCCTGCGGCGTGCCGGCGGCTTGCTGCGCCTGGGCCAGAGTCTGCGAGGGGCCGGGGGCCGGGTGCGGGAAATATTTCTCCTGCAGGAACTCGAACCCCAGCATGATGCCGAGAGACAAGGCGATGGCGATCAGCAGACGCTTCTGGTCCATGGGGCTTTATGAATCCTTGTGGGTGGGAACCGGGTCGTAACCGCCCGGGTTCCAGGGATGGCAGCGCAGGATGCGGCGCCCGGCGAGCATTGAGCCCCGCGCGGCGCCATGGGTGCAGATCGCCTCCTTCGCATAGGCGCTGCAGGAGGGGTAGAAACGGCAATTGGCCCCGATGACGGGGCGCAGGGTCAGCTCGTACACACGGATCGCACCTGAGAGAGCTTGGGCGGCCGGGCTCATTTCAGAACCTCAGCCAAAGCCGCGTCGATCCCGGCGCGCAGTTTTTCGAACGCAGTCCCGGCGGTTTCCTGCCGGCAGATGAAGACGAGTTCGACGCCTGGGAGTTCGCGCCCCGCCAAACTCAGCCTTGCGGCCTCTTTGAGCCGGCGCCGGGCCCGGTTGCGGGCAACGGCGTTGCCGAGTTTTTTGGTAGCGGTGTATCCGACCCGCAAGGGCGATTCGCCCTGACCCGTCAGCGCCTGCATCACGAAGCCAGGGCGCGCAAGTTTTCGCCCGCGCGATGTCAGACGCAGAAATTCCGCGCGCCGCTTGAAGGTGTCCGGTGGCGAGAGTGCGGCCATGTCAAACTTTCAAGGCGCGCGGGAGCTGGGGGTGGTCAGGCGGAGAGTTTGGCGCGGCCTTTGGCGCGGCGGTTGGCGATGACCTTGCGGCCGCCAACGGTTGCCATGCGGGCGCGGAAGCCGTGCCGGCGCTTGCGGACGAGTTTGGAAGGTTGATAGGTCCGTTTCACGATATGCACTCCGGCGGTAAGCGATAAAAAACAGTGATCAGCCGAACCGTCCCCGATTCAGCGCGATAGAGCGCGCATATAGGCGGGGTGGGGTGTTGCCGTCAATGCAATCCGCAGAATAGGCAGGAACAGGGCGGGACGGGCGGCGCGGGCGGCGCGCCCCAGTAGCCATTATTTCGCCGAAAAACTGTTTCCGCCGGGTCCGCACGGATGGATGCAAAAATTAATCCGTAAATTGAAAAGCTTGCCGTAACTCACGCGAAAGTGCAGCGTGCGGACATGCTGCTTTCCTCACCGACTCGGTCAAGAAGCGTTCTCGCATTGCAGGGTGGCGGCGCGCACGGTGCTTTCACCTGGGGCGCGCTCGACCGGCTGCTGGAGGATGGGCTGGTTTTCGACGCCGTGAGCGGGGTCTCCTCGGGCGCGATGATCGGCACGCTGGCCGTGCAGGGCTATGTGCGGGGCGGCGCCAAGGGCGCGCGGGACGCCGTGCGCAAGCTCTGGACGCGCGTGGGGGATGCCAACATCTTCGGGCCGGTCACCTCCTCGCTCGACTGGATGTGGGGCTGGGATAAGGGGATGGAGCTGGGCAATGAGATGGCCTGGGCTGGCATTACCAACGCGCTGCGCCTGTTCAGCCCTGGCCAGCTGAACCCGTTCGGACAGAACCCGTTGGAGCCGCTGCTGCGGGATATGCTGGATATCGACGCGATCCGCGATCCGCGCGCGCCGAGGCTCTATGTGGCGGCGACGGATATTGAATCCGGCAAGGCGAAGGTTTTCGAGAACGCGCAGATCAGCGTCGACGTGCTGCTGGCTTCCGCCTGTATCCCGATGATGTTCCCCGCCGTGAATATCGGCGGGCGGCATTACTGGGATGGTGGGTATTCCTGCAATCCGGCGCTGGCCCCGCTACTCACACCGCGCCCGGAGGAGCTGGTGCTGATCCGTGCGCAGCCGCGCGCGCGCAAGGGCGTGCCCAACAGCACCGCGGATATCGTGCACCGGCTGCATGAGATCGCCTTTCAGGCCCCGCTGGATGGCGAGCTGGCATTGCTGCCCAAACACGTCCGGCTGCGGGATGTTTCCGCCGATGCGGCGCTGGCGCGGCATCCGCTGACCTCCAAGATGAACACGGAAAAATCCTTCCTGGACAATCTGTTCGCAGCCGGCCGGGAGGCTGCCGCCTTGGTCCGGGCCGATTGATGCGCAGGCGCTTCAACCCGCTGCGGAACTTCAATTTCGACCTGTTCGGGAGAAGCCTTTCCGCGCGGGTGCTGTGGCTGACCGTCAGCATCATCCTGCTGGTGGAGGTGGCGATTTTGATGCCAGGCCTGGGGCGCGAGCGGGAAGCCTGGCTGGTTGCGCATGTGACGCAGGCGCATTTGGCGGCCTTCACCGCGGTGCAGACGAGCGACGGCACGCTGGATCCGGCGACGCTGAATGCATTGCTGCAGCTCTCGGATGTGCAGTCGATCCGGCTGATCGAGCCTGGAAGGGTGATCGTGCTGGCGCAGGCAGCGCCATTGCCGCCGCCGGACCTCACGATCTATCTGGCCACGGAGAGCCTGCTGAAAAGCACGTTGCGCGCGGACCTCCAGGTGATCGGGCTCGGGCCCCGGCAGCTGGAAATCATCGCCCCCAGCCCGCTGCAATCCAGCGCGATGCTCGATATCCGGGTGGACGGGAACGAAATGGCGGCGATGCTGCGCAACTATGCCGGGCATATCGCCGGGCTTTCGGTCATCATCGCGCTCGTAACAGGCCTGCTGGTATTCGCGGTGCTCGACCGGCTGCTGGTGCGCCCGATGCGGATTCTCACGGCCAGCATCGTGGGCTTCCGGCAGGACCCCGAGCAGGGTGCGCAAGGCGATCTGACCTGGCTCGCGATGCGGCGGGACGATGAAATTTCGGGCGCGGCGCGGGAGCTGAAATTCATGCAGGATGAAATGCGCTCCGCACTCTGGCGCAATGCGCGCCTCGCCGCCGTGGGAACCGCCGTGGCCAAGATCAGCCATGATCTGCGCAATATTCTCTCTTCCGCCTTGCTGGTGGCTGACCGGCTTCAGGAGACCTCCGACCCGGTGGCGCAGCGCGCGGCGCGCACGCTGATCCCCGCCGTCGAACGGGCGGCCCAGCTGGTAAGCAGAACCGTGGATTTCGCCCGCGAAGGGCCGCCGCCGATTACCCGCAGCGCCGTGGTTGTGAGCGAGCTGATCGACGATGCGGCGCAGATTTTGCGGCCCGAGGATACCGGCGTGCGGATCGAGAACCTCGTCTCGGATGATCTCGTGCTGGCGCTTGACCGCGACCATATCTATCGCGTGCTGGTGAATTTGATGCGCAATGCGGTGGAGGCCGGGGCGGACCGGCTGACGCTTTGGGTGGACCGAAAATCCGGCGTTTCGCGCATGTGGGTCGCGGATAACGGGCCCGGCCTGCCGCTGCGGGTGCAGGATAATCTGTTCAAGCCGTTTACCGGCTCGGGGCGGCATGGTGGCACCGGGTTGGGGCTGACCATCGCGCGCGACCTTATCCGGGCGCATGGCGGCGATTTGACGCTTTCCCAGACCGGGCCGCTCGGCACGGTGTTTCTGATGGAGCTGGCGGTGAGCGAGTCCGCAACGCTGCACCAGCAGGATTACGCGCGGCCGCTGGCGGAGCTGCTGCCGCAACCCGCGCCGCCGACTGCGGAGCCGTTGGCCGAGCCAGAAGCTGCCTTCATTCCGGCCGTGGCGGAAGCGACGGAAACCGCCGAGACGGCCAAAGCCGCCAAAGCGGCGCGGAAGCGGCGCAGACAAGCCCCCGTTCAGGCGGCGAGTGGCGAGGTGCCCGCCCAGCAACCGCCCGCCCAAAAACCGCGGGCGAAACGGCGCCAGCCCACCGAGCGGCCTACCGCCCCGCCCGAGCCCCCTGCCCCGCTGCATGGCGACCGGCCGGTGATAACCAACCCAAGCCGGCGAATTCATTAAGAACGAACCCAAAACCTATCTCATCTATAGGGTTTTTGGTGAGTTTCCGTTTGCGTTAATAATCCCGAAAACGACAAATCATTTTGCTGCGCAGTGCGGCGGCAGGAGAAAATGTTTATTTTTTCCCGGCCATTGATGTGCTGGGAAAAATCATCTTCTAAAGCCCAATGATTCCCTTGGCGCTCGACCCGAATTCCGTGAATGTCGCCGTTGCCGGCAATGGTGCGCTTGCCCTGCGCAGGCTGCAGGCGCTGCGCCGTGCCGGTGCGGCAGGCGCATTGCTCTATGCCGACGCGCCCTCCGACGTGCTGGCCGACACAGCCGGGGCCCAGCTGCGGGCTGGGTTGCCAGACGACGCCGCTTTGTCGGCGCTGAATGTGCTTTGGATTGTGGATGTAGCGCCCGAGGCTGCCCAGGAACTGGCTGCTGCCGCGCGCCGGTTGCGGGTGCTGGTGAATGTCGAGGATGTGCCGGCGCTCTGCGATTTTCACTCCGTCGCTGAAATTCGCCGGGGCGATCTGCTGCTGACAGTCTCGACCAACGGCGCGGCGCCGGGTCTCGCCGGGACAATACGGCGCAATCTGGAGCATTGCTTTCCCCCGGAATGGGCGGAACGGGTGCGCGAGGTGGCGGACTTACGCCAGGGCTGGCGGCGCGAAGGCCTGCCGATGGCAGAGGCGGCCCGGCGGATCGAGGCGATGGCGGATGAACGCTGTTGGCTCAACTGCCCCCAGCCCAGCTGAATGCCGTCCGCGCAACTCAATTTCTCCTTTCTGATTAGGTTCCCCGAAAATGTCTAAACTGACCTCCCTGCCCCATACCGCGCCCTTCGCGCCCGAGCAGATCGCGGCCCTCGATCAGGTGATCGGGTCGGCTTCGGTCGTGCAACGCGCCTGGCTGTCCGGCTTTCTCGCGGGGTTGGACGCCGCCGAGGGCAAGCAGGCCGTCCCCGCCGCGACCGCGCCGGAGCAGAAGCCGAAGCTGCTGATTCTGTACGCCACCGAGTCCGGAAATTCCGAGGCGCTGGCGACCAAGGCGAAGCAGGATGCGGCGAAGCGCGGTTTTGCCGCGCGGGTGCTTGATATGGCCGATGCGGATGTGCAGAGCCTGAAGAGCGCCGGGTCGATCATCGCGATCGTCTCCACCTGGGGCGATGGCGAGCCGCCGCAGCGTGCCGCGCCCTTCTTCCGCGGCCTGATGGGCGAGGCCGCTCCGAAGTTGGATGGGGTGAAATTCGCCGTACTGGCGCTGGGGGATTCTTCCTACGCGCAGTTCTGCGAGACCGGGCGGCAATTTGACGCGCGGCTCGCGGAACTGGGCGGGCAGCGTGCCGCCGAGCGGGTCGAGCTGGATCTGGATTACGAGGCCGGGGCCAAGACCTGGCTGAGCGCCACGCTGGAGACCCTGGCGCCGAAGGATGCTGGCTCGGTCATTCATGTCGATTTCCAAAAGCCTGTGCCTGCCACGGTCTCCAAGAACGCACCCTTCGCCTCCGAGATCACCGCGCATCACAAGCTCACCTCGGATCGGGCGGAGAGCGAGACGTATCACGTGGAGTTGTCGCTCGCGGGTTCCGGGCTGAGCTATGAGCCGGGCGATGCGCTGGCCGTGATGGCGGAGAACAGCGCGGCGCTGGTCGCGACCGTTCAGAAAGCCGCAGGGCTTGGGCATGATGCGGCACTGAGCGAGGCGCTGACGCGCAGCCATGACATCAGCACGCTGACGGTCAAGCAAATGAAGGATTTCGCCGCACTGACGGGCGACAAGGCGCTGGGAGCGCTGGCCGAGGACGCCGCGAAATCCCGCGAATTCCTGGCCGGGCGGCAGTTGATCGACCTGCTGGAGACCTTTCCGCATACGCTGGAGCCGCAGAAATTTCTCTCTCTGCTGCGCCCGCTGGCGCCGCGCTCTTATTCCATCGCCTCCTCGCAGAAGCTGGTGGGGGATGAGGCGCATCTGACGATCGCGCGGCTGGCCTACCAGTCCGCCGGGCGGGAGCGGCTGGGTGTTGCGTCCACGCTGGTTTCGGACCACCGGAAATCCGGCGACAGCCTGGAGGTGTTCGTGAAGCCGAATACGCATTTCCGGCTGCCTTCGGGCGGTGCGGAAACGCCGATCGTGATGATCGGCGCGGGCACCGGTGTGGCGCCGTATCGCGGGTTCCTGCAGGAGTTGGAGGCGACCGGGGCCGGCAATGACACATGGCTGGTCTTCGGCCACCGGCATTTCAATTACGATTTCCTGTATCAGCTTGAGATTCAGGAATGGCTGGCTTCCGGCGTGCTGGGGCGGCTCGACCTCGCCTCCTCCCGCGACCAGCCGGAGAAGCGCTACGTGCAGCACGTGCTGTGGGAGCAGCGCCGGGTGCTGCGCGAAAAACTCGACGACGGCGCCACGATTTATCTCTGCGGGGATGCCAAGCACATGGCCCGCGACGTTGACGCTACGCTGATGCGCATTCTGGCGGAAGCCAAGGGTGCGGGCAACGGGCAGGAAGAGCTGGACGCGCTGATCAGCGCCGGCCGGTATAAAAAGGACGTATATTAATGCTGGACATCATTGACTCGGTCTCGGCTGGAGAAGTGCTGGCGGAGATGATTACGGAACGCTTCCAGGGCAAAATCGCGCTGGTTTCCTCCTTCGGCACGGAATCGGCGATTCTGCTGCATATGATCTCGGAGATCGACAGATCCACGCCGGTGGTTTTTCTGGAAACCGGTAAGCTGTTTCCGGAGACGCTCGCCTATCGCGACGAGCTGGTCTCCCGTTTGGGGCTGACCGGGGTGCGCAATATCCGCCCCAGCGGCGCGCAGCTCGCAGCCTACGACCCGGATGGGCGGCTGTGGCAGAAGGATGTCGATTTATGCTGCGCCATTCGCAAGACAAACCCGCTGGACGGCGCGCTGGAGGGCTTCGAGGCCTGGATCACCGGGCGCAAGCGCAGCCAGGCGGGCACGCGAGCCAACATGCATGTGGTGGAGACGGGCCCGGACGGGCGGATTACGGTGAACCCCCTCGCCTTTTGGGATGAAGCGCGGATTGAGGCATATTTCGAGCAGCACGACCTGCCGCGCCATCCGCTTGAAGCGCAGGGCTATACCTCCATCGGCTGCGCCACCTGCACGCTCAAGCCGCTGCCGGGGGCGGATAAGCGTTCTGGCCGCTGGGCCGGGCTGGATAAGACGGAATGCGGCATTCATATGCCGCGCACGCTGGGCGGGGGCCTGGTATTTGCCGGCGAGGGGCTTTAGGGCGCACACAGGCTCCGGCGGTTTTCCGTTGACGCGGGGGTGATTCCGTCTTCAGTTCCGGCGGGGCGTTGCGGTTCGTGTTTCCGTGGGTTCGACGGAGACGGATTGCTTCGCTTCGCTCGCAATGACGACACCCGGGCGCGTATATGACATTCGTAGATATTTTTGATGGATCCTTCGATGACTGACGAACCGAAACTTGCGCATAACGAGACGATTAAAACCAATAGCCGGTTTTTGCGCGGCACGCTGGCCGAGGGGCTGGGTGAAGTGGCGACCGGCGCGATTTCGGATGACGATCAGCAATTGATTAAATTCCACGGGATTTATCTGCAGGACGACCGGGACCTGCGGCCCGAGCGGGCCAAGCGCAAGATGGACAAGGCCTATAGCTTCATGGCGCGGCTGCGCGTGCCGGGCGGCGTGCTCTCGGCACCGCAATATTTGGCAATGGACAAGCTATCCGATGAACGCGCCAACCACACGCTGCGGCTGACCACGCGGCAATCCATCCAGTTCCATGGCGTGATCAAGACCAATCTGCGCCCGGCGCTGCGGCAGATCGATTCCGTGCTGCTGGATACGATCGCGGCCTGCGGCGATGTGAACCGCAATGTGATGTGCACGCCGAATGAATTTGCCGGCGCGGTCTATGCGCAGGCGGAGCAGACCGCACGGGATATCTCAACGGATCTGCTGCCGCGCAGCGGGGCGTGGCGCGAGATTTTCATCGATGATGAAAAAGTGACGGCGGAGCCTGAAGCCGAACCGATCTATGGCGCGACCTATCTGCCCCGCAAGTTCAAGATCGCCATCGCGGTGCCGCCGCAGAATGATGTCGATGTGTTCGCACATGATCTGAGCTATATCGCCATCGTCGAAAAAAATAAGCTTGTTGGCTATAATGTCGTCGTCGGCGGCGGGATGGGCGCGACGCATGGCGATGCCGAGACCTTCCCGCGCGTGGGCGATGTGATCGGCTTTTGCACCGTGGAAAACGCGGTGGCGGTGGCCGAGGCC